>VOFI01001059.1_pt1 | contig 320001 bp, 412 predicted proteins | sample 5384131 | NCBI WGS metagenome assembly VOFI01 (sample SAMN12384728, study PRJNA508395) | human gut metagenome | isolation source: healthy gut H | host: Homo sapiens | reverse complement strand
ATTGGCGGAGCAGCTTGATACATGTGATAAGACCTGTGTAATTCGGTATCTCGGCAAGGTAAGTAAGGGACAGATGCGCGGAATTGATGAAGCTGTGAAAGTGCAGCTTGGATATTATATTCCGGAACAGGCAGAGAAAAAAAGGCAAGGCAAATGCCGAAAGGAAGTGAATTTTGATGGTGGATAAATTGATTAAGCGTAAAGAAGCCGCTGAGATGTTGGGAATTAGCTTGGACACCTTGGATCATGCAAGAATGGAAGGGCTGATCACTTACGTTCAGTATGTTGAGAATGGCTGTGTTTATTTTACTGAAGTTGGACTTCAGGAGTATATTGCAAGGTCTACACATCGTGCAAGGCCGAAGGATAACAATCCGACTTTCCGAAGGAAAAGAACAGCCAGGAGCGAAATTCGACATCGTTGAGTATTGGCAGGTTATTCGCAATAATGAATATATCAGCTAAAAGTTTGGAGGTGTCGAAGATGGCAAGAAAAAGATATGCGATTCCTCAGTACGGAACCGTCATCATGGCGGGTAAGGAATATTACCGGACTCGAATTGAGGATGCTGATGGAAAGCGGGTGGCGTTGTATGGCAGAACCCGTGAAGAACTATATGATAAGGTGCTCGAAGCGAGAGAGCAGATTGAGGATAATACATTTCGCAGATCATCCCCCACAGTAAAGGAGTATTGCGAAAAGTGGCTGTTGTTACAATCCGCACAGGTAAGAGCCACTACGTTGACGGATTACACATCGAAAGTTAACCGGCATATTATAAAGCCTCTGGGTCATATGAATATAGCAGATGTTACAGCAGATGATATTCGTCTGGCACTGGTTCCGGTATCCAAAAAATCAGCGTCTGTGTACAAATCGGTTAATATACTTTATAAGAGCATTTTTGCGGCGGCAAAAGAAAGCAAAGTGATTCAGGACAATCCTACAATTTATTTGTCTGGAAAGAACGGAGGCGTTCCTCAAAAAGAGAAAAACCCTTTGACTGATGATCAGGTGGAGAGATTGCTGGATGCGATAAGAGGACTGCCGCCGTATGTATTTGTGATGCTTGGTTTGTATGCAGGGCTTCGGCGAGAAGAAATTCTTGCATTGCAGTGGGATTCAGTTTTTCTGGATGAAGCAGCACCGTATTTGACAGTGTGCAGAGCTTGGCATACAGAGCACAATCGACCGGTAATAATGTCTGAACTGAAAACAAAGGCTGCTCATCGAGATGTACCGCTTCCTGATTGCCTGACGAAATGCCTGAGAGAAGCAAAGGAGACTTCCACATCAGACTATGTTGTTGCGAACAGCGAGGGTGAACCGCTTTCATATACGCAGTTTAAGAGGCTCTGGCAGTATATTGTGACCAGAACTGTAAAGGAACGGAGCTACTACCGTTATGAGAATGGAAAACGAGTGAAGCATACGGTGAAACCGGTGCTGGGCGAAAGAGCTGCGCATAATGGAAAGGTGGTTTATAGCTTAGACTTTGAAGTGACACCACATTTGCTGCGGCATACTTATATTACAAATCTTATTCACGCATCGGTTGATCCTAAAACAGTTCAATATCTTGCCGGTCATGAGAACAGCAAGATAACGATGGACATTTATGCAAAGGCAAAGTATAACCGACCGGATGAACTGGCGGGCATATTAGAGGATACCTTTACACTGTGGGATGCAGAATAGGCCAGACAGTTTCATGAATGAGATCAAAAAGAGTAGGGATAATCCCTGCTCTTTTTACATATAGCCGACATCCTTGAGAACCGGAGCAGCATTCTGGATAATTAAAGAGCAAAGATCAATTTGAATATATCAAGAAAATGGAGGAAGCAATAATGGCAAGAAAAAAAGTAGTGCCGGAATATGGAACAATTATGAAGAGGGGCGTTCAATATTACAGAACACGAATGCAGGATGCGGATGGAAAATGGATTTCGCTATATGCACAGACTCCTGAAGAGCTGTATGATAAATCCATTGAGATGAAGCGCAGTATTGAGGATGAAATATTCCGAAAGAATAATCCGACAGTAGCTGAGTATTGTGAAAAATGGTTGAAGATGCGCTCGGCGAGTGTGCGAGAAAACACATTGAGTGGATATGAGCGCACGATAAGAAAATACATTATTGGAGCTATTGGAGATATGTATATGGACGAAGTGACGACCGATGACCTTCGCTTGCTGCTGGTGCCAATCTCCAAGCAATCAGCTTCCCTGTACAGCAAAATGAATATGCTGATCAAATGTGTTTTCTATTCAGCAGAAGAAAGCAAAATCATCAGTTATAATCCGGCTGCGTCGCTTTCTGCAAAAGGCGGAACACCAAAGCAGGAAAAGAAGGCATTGACGGATGAGCAGGTGAAAATTCTTCTGGATACAATCAGGGGATTACCACCGTATGTTTTCGTAATGATTGGGTTGTACGCAGGGTTGAGGCGGGAAGAAATTCTTGCACTGCGATGGGATTGTGTTTTCCTGGATGGTGCCACCCCATATATATCGGTAAGGCGAGCATGGCGTTCTGTAAATAATCGTCCGGTAATTTCAACAGAGTTAAAAACGCCAGCAGCCAAAAGGGACATTCCAATTCCGGGCAAGTTGGTGGAATGTTTGAAAGAGGCAAAAGAAAAGTCAAAATCGGAATATGTGATCTCGGACAGGAATGGTAACGCTCTGGCTGAATCCCAGTTCGTGAGGGTGTGGAAGTACATAGCAGTTCGTTCTACGGAAGAACGCTGCTATTACACCTATGTGAATGGGCAGAAGATTAAGCATGTGGTACAGCCGAAGCTTGGTGAGCATCAGCCGAACAATCCGAAGTTGGTATATACGATGGATTTCCAAGTGACACCGCATCAATTACGTCACACTTATATCACGAACCTGATTTATGCTTCGGTTGATCCTAAAACCGTACAGTATCTTGCCGGACACGAAAACAGCAAGGTGACTATGGACATTTACGCCAAAGTCAAGTATAATAAACCTGCCCAATTGCATGGGGTGATTAACAGAGCAATCGACACATCAAAAAAAGATTAGGGTTAAAATCCGACAAAAGCCTACAAAATCGTGGGTTTAAGAACTGGTGGACGAAGAGTAAAATGCTTGAAAAACTGCGTAAAATCAAGCAAAATTGAGCTTCGGTTTCGTGAAATACGGCCTCAAGGCCGCACGCCGCGCTCCGCAGTTCAGCAAGCGCTGATTTATTCAATCCGATTCTTATTATGTCGGCTCATTTTGGGCCGACATTTTTTATGACGTGTTTTCTGTTACAGTCAGGAACATAGTGCCTGCCCGTTCAGGCAGTTGGACTTGATGTGGAAGGGGAACTTATGTTATCAACAAAAACAAAAAGAGCATATCCGGCGCCGTGCCGCGCTAGGGGTTGCCGCGGTGGGCAACTCTGCTGGCAAGCCTGGGGGCGCTGGCGGGCTGTGTGGCCTTCACCGGCAGCCAGCTGCGTGTGGTTAAAATTACCGATACCCACGGTGCACAGGGCATGGCTATCACCTCGGCGCATGATATCAAAACGCTGATGCAGCAAGCCGGCATTGAGGCACCCGATACCGAGGACGAGCTGGAAATTACCGAGGATGCAGGCCTTGACCAGATCCACATCCTGCGCGCTTACACCGTGCCCGTCACGGTGGACGGCGGTGTGCAGGAGGTTGTGGTGACCGGCGGCACCGTGGGAGATGTTCTGGCGGAAGCCGGCATTACCCTTGGCCCAGATGACTGGATTGAGCCTGCGCTGGATACCCCGGCCCAGGAAAACACCATGGTGACCATCCAGCGGGTGCGCTATGAAGAATACACTCAGGACGAAGTGATTCCCACTGAGACCCAGTATGTGGAAACCAGCCTGTTCTACCGCAAACAGAGCAAAGAACAGCTGATCCAGCAGGGCAGCGACGGCCTGTGCAGCGTGAGCTACCGGGAAACCTATGTGGATGGCGAACTGACTGACACAACAGAAACGAACCGCGAAACTGTGATAGAAATGGTGCCCACCATCATAAAACACTATGACGAGCAGGCACCTGTCAGCTCCTTCGTGGGCCCCGAGATCGTGGACGGCAAACCATGCGAGGGCATTGCGGCGACTTATACCGCACAGCGTTCCACCGGGTATTCGGCATCGCCGACGGCAAAAGGATCTTCGGGGCGGCGGCTGACCTATGGTACGGTGGCGGTCAACCCCAATGTGATTCCCTATGGCAGCCTGATGTATATTACCTCCGCAGACGGCCGGTTTGTGTACGGTTATGCTTATGCGGCAGATACCGGCACAGCCATGATGACGGGGAGCGCATTTATTGACCTGTATTACGAGACTTACTCCGAAAGCGTTGATAATGCAGTGATTGCCGTGAATGTGTATGTGCTGGACAGCGATACCGCAGCCAAGTATAAAGAAGAAAAAACGACGCCATTTTAGAGGCAGATAATACGCCCGGATTATAAGGCAACACCGCACAATTCCCGCCTTGCGGCTTAAGCACCGCTCCGGCAGCTGCGGCACGGCATCTGCGTTGCCAAAATGCTCGATAAGACATCCAGTATTATCTGCGCTTTTGGCTTGGCATCTGCCGCACCTCGCTCGCCGTATCGGCACTTAGAATTATGCGGTATTGCCATAAAAATAAACAGCAGACAAAAAAGCGCCTGCCGCACGTTGCTGTGCGGCGGGCGTTTTGCATAACACCTGCCATAAAATTTTATGCAGTACGCGGCAGCGGTTATCTGCTATAATACAAGCAACAAGCAAAACAGGTGTATCGGAAAACAGAGAAACGGGCTGTATTTTCAGCTTTTAAGATACACCCCAAGGGAGTAGAAACATGAATACAAACAACAAACACCCCCATTTTTCCCGCACGGTGCTGCATAACGGGGAAGAACGCGTAAAACGCATCTTTCGTGACCAGCTGGCCGAGTTGGCCGGCCTGCTGGAAGTGGGCATTTCGCTGCTGGTTGTGGTGGCGTTGATGCTGGCGGTGGTGCCGCTGATCAAAATGCTGCCCGGCCTGCTGGTGGATACCAATGAAGTGGAAATCAGCCTGTTTTTGCAGCGCGCGCTGGATATCGTCATCGGCATCGAGTTCATCAAGATGAACTTGCCAAGCACAGCCCCGGCAGTGCGCTGGAAGTGCTGCTGTATGCCATTGCCCGCCATATGATCGTTGGGCATGAATCGGCAGTGGAAAACTTTATCAGCGTGGCATCCATTGCGCTCATCTTCTTTGTGCGCAAGTTCCTGTTTGTTCCGGCGTTTGGTGCAACCATGCCCGGCGGCCGCAAGGCACCGGATATTGAGAAGATGGAACAACAGGATACGGCAGGGGAGAGCGAAGAATAAGCCACTGCGCTGCAAAAACAAAAAATCAGCCAAAACAAAAGCTCCGCAGCTGGGCATTTGCCTTTGCTGCGGAGCTTTTTGGCATATTATGTAAATTTAAGCTGTTTCAGGGATAAAACGCCATCAGAACAACCCGGTAATGCGGCCTTCTGCGTCCACATCAATATCCATGGCGGCGGGGTGCTTGGGAAGGCCGGGCATCGTCATAATGCTGCCGCAGATGACGACCACAAACCCAGCACCAGCGGAAAGGCGCACTTCGCGTACATTCATTTTAAAGCCGGTGGGGGCGCCGGTCAGCTTGGCGTTATCGCTGAAAGAATACTGCGTTTTGGCAATGCAGACAGGCAGCTCGCCGTAGCCCATGGCGGCCAGGTCGTCCAGCATCTTCTTGGCGGCGGGAGTGTAGGTCACGCCGTCAGCACGGTAGATTTTTTTGGCAACTGCTTCGATCTTCTCCGGCAGAGAAGCGCCCAGATCGTAGGTGTACTGGATGGGCTGGGGAGCTTCCGGCATGATGGAAAGAACGGTCTCGGCCAGGGCTTTGCCGCCCTCGCCGCCCTTGGCGAACACTTCGGACAGGGCGCACTTGACACCCGCCTTGGCGCATACTTCCTCGATTACGGCCATCTCTTCCGGCGTGTCGGTGGGGAAAGCGTTGATGGCAACGCAGACGGGCAGGCCAAAGCCGTTCTTGATGTTGTCAATGTGGCGCTCCAGGTTGGCCGCGCCCTTTGCGGACGGCCTCCACGTTAGGCTTGTTCAAATCCGGCTTGGCAACGCCGCCGTGGGATTTCAGCGCACGGACGGTGGCAACCAGAACCACCGCAGAGGGGTGCAGGTCCGCCATGCGGCACTTGATATCCAGGAACTTTTCAGCGCCCAGGTCGGCACCAAAGCCTGCTTCAGTCACAACGTAATCGGCCAGCTTCAGGCTCAGTTTGGTGGCAGTCACGCTGTTGCAGCCGTGGGCAATGTTGGCAAAGGGACCGCCGTGGATGATGGCGGGGTTGTTTTCCAGCGTCTGGACCAGGTTGGGGTCAATGGCATCTTTCAGCAAAGCCGCCATTGCGCCTGCTGCGCCGATCTGCCCCGCAGTGACCGGCTGGCCATCGTAAGTATAAGCACACACAATGCGGCTCAGGCGGTCTTTCAGGTCGGCCAGGTCGGTGGCCAGGCAGAAGATCGCCATGACCTCGCTGGCAACGGTGATGTCAAAGCCGTCCTCACGCGGGGTGCCGTTCACCTTGCCGCCCAATAAAGCTCTTGCCGCCCTTGGAAAGGTATGCGCCCAGAACAAAGTCCAGCTGACCGCCGGCACCGGAAATGTGCTTGAGGCCTGCACTCTCGGCGTTCACCTGACCAAACAGGTCGATATCCACGGCATTGTTGATGGAAATAAAGTTGTCCAGTGCGGAAATGCTGCGGATGTCGTTGGTGTAGTCCACGGGGGCAGACATGCACTCCGGGTTATCGTTCAGGTAATCGTACATCTTCTGGGTACCGGCACCAAAGGCATAGACCTGACGGCCCTTGTCCAGCTGCTTGCGGCTGCCGTTGATCTTGCCGGCCTTGGCAATATCCACAAAGGCATCCACATACATTTCGGTGTGCACGCCCAGATCCTTCAGATCACTCTGTGCAATCAGCCCGCCGATGGCATTGGGCATACCGCCGATGCCCAGCTGCAGGCAGGCACCGTTGGGGATCTGCGGCACAATGAGGTTGGCTACCTTCAGATCAACTTCGGTAGCAGCACCGGGAGCGGCCATCTGGCCGATGGGCGGATTCTCGCCTTCCACGATGCCGGTGACCTGAGAAATGTGGATGCAGTTCTCCATGCCGCCAAGGCAGCGGGGCATGTTCTTGTTGACCTCAACGATGATCTTCTTGGCTTTTTCGCACACAGCACCCAGATGAGATGCACTGGGGCCGAAGTTGAAGTAGCCATGCTCGTCCATGGGGGTCACCTGGAACACCGCCACATCCAGCGGATCCGGGCTTTCGCGGTAGTAGCGGGGCAGCTCAGAGTAGCGGATGGGGGAGTAGAAGGAGAAACCTTGCGCAATGGCCTTGCGCTCAATGCCGCCCATGTGCCAGCTGTTCCAGGTCATGTGGGCAGCGGGGTCGTCGATCTGGAAGATCTCCGGCACCCACATCAGGATGCCGCCCCGGAAGTTGACTCCTTCCAACTCCGGCAGGCGTTTTGCCAGCTCGGCGTCCACGGCCACAGGGGTGTTCACAGCCCAGCCGTAATCCACCCAGTCGCCGCTTTTGACCAGAGCGGCAGCCTGCGCAGCAGTCATAAGCTTCTGTGCGTACAGTTCCTTGCAATCCATTATAAACCATCCTCTCTTAAAATACATAAAAGAATTGTAAACAATTCTGTGCGGACAAATTATGCAGCTGTTTTAAGCCTGTTTTGCGGAATGCACACCGTTTTGCCACATCTGTATGGTAACCTTATAAACAAGGCAGCAGTGTGTACTCCGCTCTGCGCAGAACAGCTCAACTTAGTTATAACATTAACAAAGTGTAGAATCAATAGTTTTGGCTAAAAAACAGCCAGTATAGCAGAATGAACAGTTTTCTTAGCTTTATGTGGGGATTGTTTGGTACGCAAAAAACAAAAAAGTAATGAGAAAAAGACTTGATAAAATTTTGACGATGTGCTTTACTAATAGCGTGGGAAGCAACTGCGGAGCAGTGCGGGATGATTCGTTTAAAATTTAACGATAAAACGCACCGCAGCAGTTTCAGGTTGCACCCAGGGCTGGAAAGTGCTATCATGGCAGAACCACATCGCGCTTAGTAATTACAGCGCACAAGGAGGACACTGACCGATGGCAACAGCAGTTTATCCCGGTTCGTTCGATCCGGTCACCAAAGGGCATCTCGATATCATCAAGCGCGCAGCAAAGATCAACGACCACCTCATTGTGGCGGTGCTGATCAACAGCGCCAAGCATCCGCTGTTCACAGTGGAAGAGCGGGTGGCTATGCTACAGGAATGCTGCAAGAACATCCCCAACGTGACCGTGGAAAGTTTCGACGGCCTGACCGTGGAGTTCGCAAAGAAGCGCCACGCTTCCGTCATGGTGCGCGGCCTGCGGGCGGTAACGGATTTTGAAAACGAGATCCAGTTGGCGCAGACCAATCACGCGCTGATGCCCGGCATCGAGACCATGTTCCTTGCAACCAGCATCAAGTGGAGCTATCTTTCCTCTACCATTGTAAAGGAAGCGGCGTACTACGGCAGTGACATCAGCAAGTTCGTCACACCCAATGTGGAAAAAGCCGTCAGCGAAAAATACGCACAGCTCCGGGAGAGGGAAAAATCTGATACCGCAAAAAATGCCGCAGGGCGTTTTGATAAATGGGTAACCAATAAGTAACACACATACACAATCAGGAGGCTATTCACATGAAAAAGATCGTTATCGCATCTGCATGCCGTACCGCCATTGGTAAGTTCGGTGGCACCCTTGCCAACGTCCCCGCTGCTGAGCTGGGCTCCATCGTCATCAAGGAGGCTCTGAACCGCGCAAACGTCAAGCCTGAGCAGGTCGATCATGTTTACATGGGCTGCGTGATCCAGGCTGGTCTGGGCCAGAACGTTGCCCGTCAGGCTTCCCTGAAGGCTGGCCTGCCCATCGAGACCCCCGCTGTCACCGTCAACGTGGTCTGCGGTTCCGGTCTGAACTGCGTGAACATGGCTGCTCAGATGATCGAGGCAGGCGATGCTGATATCGTGGTTGCAGGCGGCATGGAGAACATGGACATGGCTCCCTTCGCACTGCAGAAGGCTCGCTACGGCTACCGCATGGGCGCTCCCATGGGCAAGAGCGAGATCGTGGATACCATGGTCAACGATGCTCTGTGGGATGCCACCGGCTTCAACAAGCACATGGGCATGACCGCTGAGAACGTCTGCACCAACGAGACCTACCAGAAGAAGTACGGCTACAGCCCCATCACCCGTGAGATGCTGGACGAGTTCTCATACAACAGCCAGCTGAAGGCTGACAAGGCCATCAAGGACGGCGCTTTCAAGGACGAGATCGTTCCTGTTGTCATCAAGGGCAAGAAGGGCGACACTGTGTTCGATACCGATGAAGGCCCCCGTCTGAGCCCGGCCGAGGTGCTGGCAAAGCTGAAGCCCGCTTTCACCAAGGACGGTATCGTGACCGCAGGCAACTCTTCCGCCATCAACGACGGCGCTGCTGCTCTGGTCGTCATGAGCGAGGAGAAGGCCAAGGAGCTGGGCGTTGAGCCTCTGGCAACCTGGGTCGCTGGCGCTCTGGCCGGTGTTGAGCCCGAGGTCATGGGTCTGGGCCCCATCGCAGCAACCAAGAAGGTCATGGCAAAGACTGGCCTGACTGTTGATGATATGGACCTGATCGAGGCCAACGAGGCATTCGCTGCTCAGTCTGTGGCTGTCAGCCAGGCTCTGAACTTCGATATGAGCAAGGTGAACGTCAACGGCGGCGCCATTGCTCTGGGCCACCCGGTCGGCGCTTCCGGCGCTCGTATCCTTGTCACCCTGCTGTACGCCATGAAGCATCGCGGTGCACACAAGGGCCTGGCTACCCTGTGCATCGGCGGCGGCATGGGCTGCGCCACCATCGTTGAGATGGACTAAGCACTCTTTCTCAGAATCCTGACTGAACCACAGACCCGGAGCGCCGGAGGGAACCGGAGAGCTCTCCCGCGTTCCGGGGCTGTTTTGAAAAAACTGAACTGTATGAAATGGAGGTTTTCACAATGGCATTTGTAAAAACCGAGGTGCAGGGCGCTGTTGAGATCATTACCATCGACCGTCCCAAAGCACTCAATGCCCTGAACCCCGAAGTGCTGGCTGACCTGAAGGCCGCTTTTGAAGCCATCGACCAGAACACCGTGCGCTGCGTTGTTCTGACCGGTGCAGGCGACAAGAGCTTTGTTGCCGGTGCTGATATCGGCTCCATGAGCACCATGACCAAGGCAGAGGGCGAGGCCTTCGGCAAGCTGGGCAATGATGTGTTCCTGATGATCGAGAGCTTCCCCATCCCCGTCATCGCCGCTGTCAACGGCTTTGCACTGGGCGGCGGCTGCGAGCTGAGCATGAGCTGCGACATTCGCATCTGCGCCGACACCGCCGTGTTCGGTCAGCCGGAGGCCGGTCTGGGTATCACCCCCGGCTTCGGCGGCACCCAGCGGCTGGCCCGTCTGGTCGGCATGGGCATGGCCAAGCAGCTGGTCTACTCTGCGCTGAACATCAAGGCTGACGAGGCTTAGCGCATTGGTCTGGTGAACGCTGTGTATCCGCAGGCTGAACTGATGGAGAACGTGCTGAAGCTGGCCGGCAAGATCGCCAAGAACGCGCCCATCGCAGTGCGTAACTGCAAGAAGGCCATGAACGACGGCATCAGCCTGCCCATCGAGAAGGCTGTTGAGGTCGAGGAGAAGCTGTTCGGCGATTGCTTCGAGACCCACGACCAGCAGGAGGGCATGGCCTGCTTCCTGAGCCGTGAGAAACCGAAGCCCAAGGCAGTGTTCACCAACAACTAATCCGTTACATAAATTTTTTGATATTAAAGGAGAGATTTCCTATGAAGATCGGTGTTATCGGCGCTGGCACTATGGGCCAGGGCATCGCAAAGGCATTTGCACAGGTTGATGGCAACACCGTTGCTCTGTGCGACATCAAGCAGGAGTGGGCCGAGAATGGTCTGGCAAAGATCAAGAAGGGCTACGAGAAGCTGGTTGCTAAGGGCAAGATCCCCCAGGAAAAGGCTGACGCGATCGTCGCAGCCATCACCCCGGGCCTGAAGGAAAATCTGTGTGCAGACTGCGACCTGATCGTAGAAGCTGCTTTTGAGGATATGAAGGTCAAGCAGACCACTTTCGGTGAGCTGGATAAGATCTGCAAGCCCGAGTGCGTCTTCGCTTCCAACACTTCTTCTCTGTCCATTACCGAGATCGGCAAGGGTCTGTCTCGTCCCCTGATCGGTATGCACTTCTTCAACCCCGCAGACCGTATGAAGCTGATCGAGGTCATCGCCGGCTGCAACACTCCCGCCGAGACCGTTGAGACCATCAAGAAGATCTCCGTTGAGATCGGCAAGACCCCGGTTCAGGTCAACGAGGCTGCAGGCTTTGTGGTCAACCGCATCCTGATCCCCATGATCAACGAAGCTGCCTTCATCAAGATGGAGGGCGTTTCTGACATTGCCGGCATTGACACCGCTATGAAGTTGGGTGCCAACCATCCGATGGGCCCCCTGGAGTTGGGTGACTTCATTGGTCTGGACATCTGCCTGGCCATCATGGACGTTCTGTACAAGGAGACCGGCGACAGCAAGTACCGCGCCTGCCCGCTGATCCGCAAGATGGTTCGCGGCGGCAACCTGGGCTGCAAGACCGGCAAGGGCTTCTACGTTTACAACGCAGACCGCACCAAGACCCCTGTTGACCAGCTGTAAATTCTGATAAACATTTCTCCCGGCTGTGGGGAAAGCGGTCGGGAGGAATTTGTTTGCACCGGGCTATTCCGGTAAATGAAAAAACACCTGTTAGGAGGATATAGCGATGGATTTTACTCTGTCCAAGCAGCAGCAGATGGTGCAGAAGATGTACCGCGAGTTTGCTGAAAACGAAGTCAAGCCCCTGGCTAAGAAGGTTGATGCAGAAGAGTACTTCCCCAAGAGACCGTTGAAAAGATGGCAAAGCTGGGCATGATGGGCATTTACTTCCCCAAAGAGGTCGGCGGCGCAGGCGGCGATGTGCTCTCCTACGTGATGGCTGTTGAGGAGATGAGCAAGGTCTGCGGCACCACCGGTGTCATCGTCTCTGCTCACACCAGCCTGTGCGCTGCTCCCATTTACGAGAACGGCACCCCCGAGCAGAAGGCTAAGTACCTGCCGAAGCTGTGCAGCGGCGAGTGGCTGGGCGCTTTCGGCCTGACCGAGCCGGGCGCTGGTACCGATGCACAGGGTCAGCAGACCATTGCCAAGGAAGAGGATGACTGCTGGGTCCTGAATGGCTCCAAGATCTTCATCACCAACGCCGGCTTTGCTGATGTCTTCATCGTCATTGCTGTTACCGATAACGTGCTGGATAAGCGCGGCCGTCCCACCAAGCTGTGCTCTGCCTTCATCGTTGAGCGTACCGATCCCGGCTTCTCCGTCGGTAAGGCTGAGGATAAGATGGGCATCCGTGGTTCTTCCACCTGCGAGCTGATCTTCGAGGATTGCCGTATCCCGAAGGATCGTATGCTGGGCGTGCGCGGCAAGGGCTTCCAGCTGGCCATGGCTACCCTGGACGGCGGCCGTATCGGCATCGCATCTCAGGCTCTGGGCATTGCCGAGGGCGCTCTGGAGGAGACCGTTGCCTACGTCAAGGAGCGCAAGCAGTTTGGCCGCAGCATCGCTGCGTTCCAGAACACCCAGTTCGAGCTGGCTGAGATGAAGGCCCGCGTTGATGGCTGCCAAGTATCTGGTTTATGCTGCCGCTCTGAAGAAGCAGCAGGCCATGGACGGCGCAAAGGTCCGTTACAGTGTCGAGGCTGCCGAGGCTAAGCTGATTGCAGCCCGCACCGCCAGCGATGTGACCCGCCGCTGCCTGCAGCTGTTCGGCGGTTACGGCTACACCCGTGACTACCCCATCGAGCGCATGATGCGTGATGCCAAGATCACCGAGATCTACGAAGGCACCAGCGAAGTGCAGATGATGGTCATTTCCGGCGCGCTGCTGAAGTAAGGGAGGCAAGAGTTACAATGAAAGCAATTGTTTGTGTAAAGCAGGTTCCTGATACCTCCGGCAAGGTGTCCGTCAAGCCCGATGGCACTCTGGATCGTGCATCCATGGCAACCATCACCAACCCCGATGACCTGAACGCTCTGGAGGCCGCCCTGAAGCTGAAGGACGCCACCGGCTGCGAAGTCGTTGTTGTCACCATGGGCCCCCGCCGGCAGAGGGCATGCTGCGTGAGCTGCTGGCCCGCGGCGCTGATAAGGCTGTTCTGGTCTCCGGCCGTGAGTTCGGCGGTTCCGATACCTTTGCAACCAGCCAGATCCTGGCTGCTGCCGTCAACAAGATCGGCGTTGGCCCCGAGGACGTTGTGTTCTGCGGCCGTCAGGCAATCGATGGCGACACCGCACAGGTTGGCCCCCAGATCGCTGAAAAGCTGCATCTGCCGCAGGTCACCTATGTTGCCGACATCCAGAAGGACGGCAACACCCTGACCGTGAAGCGTCTGCTGGAGGACGGCTACATGACCATCAAGGTTCAGACGCCCTGCCTGCTGACCTGCGTGAAGGAGCTGAACAACGCCCGCTACATGAGCGTGAATGGCATCTTCACCTGCTACGACAAGCCGATGGAAGTGTTCGATTACAACGCACTGAAGGACGATCCGCTGATCGAGGTCGATACCATCGGTCTGAAGGGTTCTCCGACGAACGTCTTTAAGTCCTTCACTCCTCCGCAGAAGGGCGCAGGCACCATGCTGACTGGCGACGACACCGCCGCACAGCTGGCAGGTATCCTGGCCAAGAAGCACCTGATCTGATGAAAGGAGCATAGGATTACAATGGCTGATTTTAACGAGTACAAGGGCGTTTGGGTCTTTTGTGAGCAGCGCCAGGGCAAATTGATGCCCACCGATTTCGAGCTGGTGAGCGAGGCCCGCAAGCTGGCTGATGAGCTGGGCTGCGAAGTCACCGGCCTGCTGCTGGGCGATAACGTGGACGGCATTGCCAAGGAGCTGGGCGGCTATGGCGCTGATAAGGTCATGGTTTGCGACAGCCCCCTGCTGAAGGATTACACCACGGACGCATACGCCAAGGTCGTCTGCGACATGGTCAACGAGTACAAGCCTGAGGTGCTGCTGATCGGCGCTACCAACATTGGCCGTGACCTCGGCCCCCGCTGCGCAGCCCGTCTGCACACCGGCCTGACCGCTGATGCTACCCACCTGGATATCGACACTGCAAAGTACATTGACTTCCTGAAGGAGAGCTCCACCATCGATCTGTCCAAGCAGAAGTTCGATATGGAAGACCGCAACCTGAAGATGACCCGTCCCGCATTCGGCGGCCATCTGATGGCTACCATCATCTGCCCCCGCTTCCGTCCGCAGATGTCCACCGTGCGCCCCGGCGTTATGAAGAAGGCTCCCTTCGATCAGGCCAAGGCTGATGCCTGCCAGATCGTCAAGCCCGCCTTCAGCCTGACCGCTGAGGACATCAAGACCGAAGTGCTGAGCGTGGAGAAGGCCGCTGAGAAGCTGGTCGACCTGATCGGCGCAGATGTCATTGTCTCCGTTGGTCGTGGCTGTCAGCGTGGGCATTGGCCTGTTTGTTGCCTTTGTCGGCCTGCAGAACGCCAAGCTCATCGTCAACAGCGATTCCACCCTGCTGACCTACCAGCACTTCAAGGGCGAAACCTTCCACAGCGTTGGCATCGGTGCTCTGCTGACTCTGGTCGGCGTGCTGCTGATCGCCGTTATGCTCATCAAGAACGTCAAGGGCGCTATCCTGTACGGCATTATCCTGACCTGGGTGCTGGGCATCATCTGCGAACTGACCGGCATCTATGTGCCGGATGCAGAAGCGGGCATGTACTCTGTCATCCCCACCGCATTCGTCAGCTTTGACTTCAGCTCCCTGGGCAATACCTTCGGCCAGGTGTTCAACCTGGATTTCACCAACTTTAATATTGGCAACTTCATCGTTGTTATGTTCGCTTTCCTGTTTGTAGACCTGTTTGATACTCTGGGCACCCTGATTGGCGTGGCTTCCAAGGCGGACATGCTGGACGAAGAGGGCAAGTTGCCCCGCATCAAGGGCGCCCTGCTGGCTGACGCTATCGCAACCAGCGCCGGTGCTGTGCTGGGTACTTCCACCACCACAACCTATGTTGAAAGTGCTTCCGGCGTTACCGAGGGGGCCGCACCGGTCTGACCGCAGCTACCACCGCTGTGCTGTTCCTGCTGGCCAGCATTTTCAGCCCCCTGTTCCTGACCATCCCTTCCTTTGCGACGGCTCCGGCGCTGATCATTGTAGGCTTCTACATGATGGGCGCTGTTGTCAAGATCAACTTCGACGATATGACGGATGCCATCCCGGCTTTCCTGACCATCCTGGTCATGCCGCTGGCTTACAGCATCTCCGAAGGCATTGCAATCGGCGTTGTTTCCTGGACGCTGATTAACCTGCTGTCCGGTAAGGCTAAGGAAAAGAAGATCACCCCGCTGATGTATGTTCTGACCGTGCTGTTCATCCTAAAGTACATCTCCCTGTAATTATAAGGCAATACCGCATAATTCTAAGTGCCGATACGGCGAGCGAGGTGCGGCAGATGCCGTGCCGCAGCTGCCGGAGCGGTGCTTAAGCCGCAAGGGGGAATTGTGCGGTGTTGCCATAAGTTACAGCATTGCCAATAAAATGCGCCTGTGCTTGCTTTGAGCACAGGCGCATTTTTTATGCAAATTTTTGAAAGAGCGGTAAAAATCAGCCAACAACCGCGGGGGGTAGCCAGCAGTTCATCTGGAAGTTCGCCGTAATCTTCAGCGGATTCCTTGCTCATATTGTAACCAAAAGTCACACCAAGGGCGTTGGCGGCATCCGTCATCAGGGCGTCTACATCCACCAGTTCGCTGTCAGCCATAACGAACAGAACCTTGTCGTCAAAAGTGGCAACGCTGGCCTTGTCGGCCGCCACGCAGACCCACTTGTGCATGTCAATGCCGTCCAGCATGGCTTCGGCAATCTCATCACCATTGGCTTTGTCTTTCAGGCGCACCAGTACCATGCAGTAAGCCTGGCTGCCGACACCTGGCTCACTGGTTACAGCGGCATCCACCTTGGTGATCTGCTCTTCGTTCAGGCCGGTCTGGTAGGGGTACCACTCGGCGTTGGTCAGGTCCACGGCGGTCGTTTCCACCATCATCAGGTCAACCGGGTGTGCGGCATAGATCTGATCCACAATGCCGCTCAGCTCGGCATCCGGTTCCGGCTGGAGCGCAGCACTGCTGTCCTCCGGGTCAACACCGAAACCGGGATCGATCTCCATGTCCGGGTCCGGCTTGGTAGCCGGGGCGTTCAGGATATCATCCGGGATGGCCGTTGGCTCCGGCGCTGTGGAGGAAGACGCGCCGGAATTTCCGCACGCAGCAAAGCTGGCAGCCAGCAGGGCAGCAGCCCAGAAATAATGTCAGCTTTTTCATAAAAAATCTCCTTTATCTTGTGCGGCCCTGTATGATGCAGGGCTGCGCAGGTTGTGTTGTTGGAATGCGCAGCGGGAGCAAGCAGGGGGGCAGGGTGCGGCAAATGCCCCACTGTTTTTTATTTTACCCCATTTTCCGTCAAAATTTCACCGGGGGTAAAGGGAACATCCCATTCGTCCGTGGGCAGCGCGGGAAAGACCAGTGCCTCCGGGCAGAGCAAAAAGCTTGGGGCCGGTCTGCCCAAAGCGGGTAAGGAACCGGTCATAATACCCGGCTCCGCGGCCAAGGCGCACCCCCTGCTTGTCCACAGCAAGGCAGGGAATCAAGGCCAGTGCGCCCGGCTCCAATGCGGCGATGGTGCGGCCGCCGCAGGGCTCCAGAATCCCGTACCGCCCCGGTTGCAGGTCGTTCAGGCTGGTGATTTCCACAAGCTCCATCCGCCCGTCATTGCCCGGCAGGCAGCGCGGCACGCACAGGCGCTTGCCGCTGACCAGGGCCTGCTGCAAAATAGCGGTGGTGTCCGGTTCGTCCCGCATGGAAACAAAGCAGAACACCGTGCCCGCCTGCCGCCATGCCGGCAGGGCAAACAGTTGCTGGGTCATGGCAGCGCCGATGGCGTGCAGGTCCAGATTTTTGCGCAGTGCCTTGGCCTGCGCGCGTGCCTCAGTTTTTGTCATCACGTTCACCTCGCATCCATTGTAGCATAAATTTGCGGGATAGGGGGGAGGGCCGGCCGCAATGTCATTTTCTGTTTTACGGTGCCCTCTTACCCAAATAAACGGATTTTTCCGCCCGTTTGTTACAGCAAAGGCAGCCATTTATTCAGGGCAACACCGCACAATTCCCGCCTTGCGGCTTAAAGCACCGCTCCGGCAGCTGCGGCACGGCATCTGCGTTGCCAAAATGCTCGATAATGTCGGGTTGCGGTACCCGCATCGTGCTTCGGGGGAAAGCCCCTCGCACTCTGCGACCGCTGCCCCTGCTTCGGTTCGCTGTTTCCGCCACTGGCGGCGCTCACCTTGCAGCATCCAGTATTATCTGCGCTTTTGGCTTGGCATCTGCCGCACCTCGCTCGCCGTATCGGCACTTAGAATTATGCGGTATTGCCTCAGGAAGTCTTGCACAAAAACCGGAAACAGAATATAATGTATCTGTATTATTATGTTATTCTGCGGGCAAAGCCCGAACGATAAAAAGGAGAATATGAAAAAAATGGGTAAGTTTAATTTTATTGAAACCGAAATCCCCGGCGTTGTTGTGATCGAACCGACCGTGTTTGGCGATGACCGCGGTTATTTTATGGAGACGTATCAGATCGACGATTTCGCCGCCGCCGGGATTGACAAGCCCTTTGTACAGGATAACCAGAGCCGCTCCACCAAGGGCGTGCTGCGCGGCCTGCATTTCCAGAAGAACCATACCCAGGGCAAGCTGGTGCGTGTGACCATGGGCGAAGTGTACGACGTTGCCGTGGACTGCCGCCCCAACAGCGAAACATTTGGCAAGTGGGTGGGTGTGACCCTTTCCGCCGAGAACAAAAAGATGTTCTATATCCCGGAAGGCTTTGCCCACGGTTTCCTGGTACTGTCTGATGTGGCGGAATTCTGCTATAAGTGTACCGACGTATATGATCCGACCGCAGAGGGCGGCATCCCCTATGATGACCCGACCGTCAACGTTCAGTGGCCGGACTGCGGCTGCGAGCATAAGACCAGCGCCAAGGACAAAGAGCACACGCCCTTTGCCGAGCAGAAGTTTGAATACTTTGAAAAATACTGATTCAGGGGAACCGATGTGCAGAATTTAAAAACTCGTTTGCAAGTTTCTGGAAATACCGCTACCTGCTGCAAAACCTCATCACGCGGGATTTTAAGCTCAAGTACCGCCGCAGCGTGCTGGGCGTTGCCTGGAGCGTGCTCAACCCGCTGCTGACCTGCCTTGTCATGTGGGCTGTGTTCGGCGCGCTGTTCAACCAGCGCGGGGATGGCATTGAGGATTTCCCGCTGTTTTTGATCATTGGCCAGTTGATGTTCAACTTCTTCCGCGAATCCACCAGCATGGCGATGGAAAGCGTGCTGAAAAAACGGCCCGCTGCTGCGCAAGGTCTATATCCCCAAGTACATTTTTCCACTGGAAAAATGCTGCTTTGCGCTGGTCAACTTCTTTTTCAGCCTGGTGGCGCTCTTCTTTGTAGCGCTGGTTACCTGGTCCCATATTTCGCTGCGCACGGTGCTGCTGGCGGTGTATCCCATTGTTATGCTGTTCGTTTTCAGCCTGGGCGTTGGGCTGATCCTGTCCACGATGTATGTCTTTGTGCGCGATATCATGCACATCTGGGAGGTCTTCTGCACCCTGCTGGTATACGGCAGTGCCATTTTCTATGACCCCAGTCAGATGGCATCCTGGATGCAGGCTGTCATCAACCTGAACCCCATCTACTGGTACATCACGGCGGTGCGTTCCTGCGTGATGTGGGGCACCGGCCTGACCCTGAACATGGTGCTGATTCCTTTCCTGTGTTCTGCGCTCAGTCTGGGGATCGGTGTGTATGTATTCAAAAGAACCAGGACAAATTTGTCCTGTATATGTAAGGGGGCTGCAAGATGAGCGAACAAAAGCAACAGCCCATTATTTCCATCGACCATGTTTCGATGCGTTTTAACCTGGCAAAAGAAAAGCACGAAAGCCTGAAAGAATATTTTGTGGCCCTTTTGCACGGCGGTGTGCGATTTGATGAATTCTTCGCCCTTTCGGATGTTAGCTTTGACATTATGCCGGGGGATTTTACGGCTTGATCGGCCTGAACGGCTCCGGCAAAAGTACGCTGCTGAAAGTGATTTCCGGCGTCTACAAGCCCAGCGCCGGTAAAGTGACGGTGAACGGCACCATTGCGCCGCTGATCGAACTGGGTGCCGGTTTTGACATGGATTTGACCGCGCGGGAAAACATCTACCTGAACGGCACGGTCCTGGGCTATACCCCCAAGTATATTGATTCCAAGTTTGACGATATTGTGGAGTTCAGCGAGCTGCAGGAATTTTTGGATGTGCCGCTGAAAACTATTCCTCCGGCATGGTGGCGCGCCTGGCCTTTGCCGTGGCAACCATGACCAAGCCGGATATCCTGATTGCGGATGAGATCCTTTCGGTCGGTGATTTCCTGTTCCAGGAAAAGTGTGAGAAGCGCATGGCGGAGCTGCTTTCCGGCGGCACGACCGTGATTCTGGTCAGCCATTCCATTGAGCAGATTGAGCGCATGTGCAATAAGGTGGCCTGGCTGGACCACGGCCACCTGCGCCTCCTTGGCCCCACCAAAGAGGTGACGGCGGAATACCGCAAGTTTGAAAAGAAGGACGCCATGAAGGCGGACAAAGTGGAGGGATAAGGCGCATGGCACAGGACCCGAACCAGAACCGCCCGGCGGATGTGGCCCAGGCGGACAGTGTGGGCGGCATGGCCAAACGCCTGCTGAACCCCGCCCATTTGTCAGACCTTGCCCGCCGCAGCGCCGCCACCCTGAAAGAGCAGGGTGCCGAGCAGCTGTGGCGCGATGTGACCTTCCGCGTGGGGCTGGCGTTCCACCATGATTCCTGGCAGCACCGGGCAGACCTGCCCCCTGCGCCGGGAGCTGAAAGCCCAGCGCGCCGAGTACGCAGACGGCAAGCCGGGACCGGTGGTAAGCGTTGTAGTGCCACTGTACAACACGCCGGAAAAGTTCTTTGGCCAAATGCTGGCCAGCGTGCAAAAGCAGACCTACCCCCACTGGCAGCTGGTGCTGGTGGATGCTTCGGACGCAGCCCATGCCGCGTTCAGCACCCATGCCAGCAAGGCCGCGGCAAAGGATCCGCGCATCCTGTATAAGAAAGTGGAAAACGGCGGCATTGCGGCCAACACCACGGCAGGCTTTGCGCTGGCAACGGGGACGTATATCGCCCTGCTGGATCATGACGATGTGCTGTACCCCCAACGCGCTGTATGAGAGCGTGAAAACCCTGCAAAGCCAGGGAGCCGAGCTGGTGTACAGCGATGAGATCGTGCTTTCGGCGGATTTGAAACAGCTGGGCGGCTACCACTTTAAGCCGGACTTTGCGCCGGACTATCTGCGCGGGGTCAACTTCATCACCCATCTGGCGGTGTTCTCCCGCGCATTGCTGGACCGTGCCGGTGCATATGAATCCAGTGAGTACGATGGTGCACAGGACCATGACCTGATGCTGCGCCTGACCGAACAGACCACGCGGGATAAAATTGCCCATATCAAAAAGGTGCTCTATATCTGGCGCGGCCATGCGGGTTCCACCGCGGCGGGCATGGAGGCGAAGCCCTATGCCCTGGCGGCCGGTGTGCGCGCGATTGATGCCCAGCTCAAGCGGCTGAACCTGCCCGGCAAAGCCATGGAAGTGAAGGACGCGCCCGGTGCGTTCCAGGTGCGGTACGAGCTGACCGGCCACCCGCTGGTCAGCGTTATGATCCCCAACAAAGACCATATTGACGATTTAGACCGCTGCCTGAAAAGCCTGTATGCCAACGCAGGCTATGATAACTTTGAAGTCCTGGTCATTGAAAATAACTCTGAACAGCAGGAAACATTCGCCTACTACAAAACCATGCCGGAGCGTTACCCCAACAGCCGGGTGGTGACCTATGTGGGGCCGTTTAACTTTTCTGCCGTCAACAACCTTGGTGCGCGCTTTGCCAAGGGCGAGCATCTGCTGCTGCTGAACAACGATATCGAGGTACTCAGCCATGATTTTCTGCGGGAGCTGCTGAGCTATTCCCAGCGGCCGGATGTGGGTGCTGTGGGCGCAAAGCTCTATTACCCGGATGATACCATCCAGCATGCGGGCGTGATTATGGGCATCAACGGCAGTGCAGGCCACAGCCACAAGAGCTACCCGCGCAAGGCTGTGGGCGATTTGTACCGCCTTGTCACCACGCAGGACTATATGGCCGTGACGGGTGCCTGCCTGATGACCAAAACGGAGCTGTACCGCGCGGCGGGCGGCCTGGACGAAGCCAAGTTCGCCGTGGCCTATAACGATGTGGATTACTGCCTGAAGCTGTGGCAGAAGGGCCTGCTGAATGTGTACACCCCCGTGCCGAAGCCTATTACGAGCAAGAGCCGCGGTCTGGACACCACCCCGGAAAACGCCGCCCGCTATGCCCGCGAAAAGGCAAACTTTACACGAAGTATCACGAATATATTGATCATTATGACCCGTACTATAACCCGCATTTCAACAACCTGTTTGAAAACTTTGGGCTGAAATAAGGCGGGGCAGAGGTTAAAACTATGGTAAATAAGTTTGATACCCAGTTTTTGATCGAAGGCAGCAACCTGGACGAGGATGACATCCGCGCCGGGATCATGGCCAGCGCCGAGGGCGACTGCCTGATCGTGGTGGGGGATGAGGAAGTGGTGAAAGTGCATTACCACACCGATACCCCCTGGAAGGTGCTGGAATACGCCGCCAGCCAGGGCGATTTGCACAAGATCATTGTAGAAAACATGGAACGCCAGGCAAACGGGCTGGATGGGTAAAGTATATCAGGATTTTTATGTTTGGTGAACGGCATGCAGTATCATACAAGAGTGCCAAACCGTTTGCAGGGATATGATTACAGCCAAAATGGTGCATATTTCATAACCTTCTGTACACAGGGCAGAGTGCATTTATTTTGGAAAGAACCCACCCGATTGCGGCAGAATTCCCAGGCCGTAGGGGCGCGCAATGCGCGCCCCTACGGTTTCCAACATCGTCCAACAATGAAAGAGCTGCGTAACCAAACACCTCCACCACCCCATCTGGCAAAGATCCTTCCATGACCACGTCATCCGTACCCAGACAGATTATGAAACCATCTGGCTGTACATCGATTCCAACCCCCAAACATGGCAGACGGACTGCCTGAACCCGAACCGGAACAAACCCCAACAATCTGACACCCGAAAGGACGTAACGTTATGAACCAGCAGGCCAAGCGCATCAAAGAACTATTTGGCTATGCCCGTACCTTTGACGAAGGAACAGGGCATTGGCACCATGTGCGTGCGCGGGCGGGCTTTTTCAAACGGCGCTTTTTCGGCAAGCGGGCGCGGTACTGGCCGTCCAACATGGCGCTGGAAGCCCAGCGCAGCGACCCCGCGGCGGAAACCTTCCCCATCATTTCTATTTTAACGCCGCTGTACAATACGCCGCAAAACTTTTTAACAGAATTTCTCGATAGTGTGGAAAACCAGACCGCCCACAACTGGCAACTCTGCCTGGCGGATGCTTCGGACGATGCCCACACCTATGTGGGGGGCTGGTGCAAAAGCACGTGGCGGCCAACCCACGCATTCGCTATGTGAAAATTGAAAACAAGGGCATTGCGGCCAACACCAACGCGGCGGCCCGGCTGGCACAGGGGGAATATCTGGCTCTGGCAGACCATGATGACATCCTGGCCCCGCACGCTATCTACTGCATGGGCAAAGAACTGCAAAAAACGGGGGCTGATTTCGCTTACAGCGATGAAGCCCTTTTTCCGCAAAAGCCCCAAAACCGCCCATGTGGCCCACTTTAAGCCGGACTATGCGCCGGAATACCTGATGGCCTGCAACTACATCTGCCACCTGGCCGTGTTCCGCAAAAGTCTGTTTGATGCCATCGGCGGGGAGCGCCCGGGTGTGACGGCGCACAGGATCATGATCTGTTCCTGCGGCTGATCGACGCCATGCAGGCGAAAGACGCCAACGCCGCACCGCTGCATATCCCGCAGGTGCTGTATTACTGGCGGGTTCATGCGGCGTCCACCTCCGGCGGCACCGAGGCCAAGCCCTATGTGGTAAAAGCCGCGCAGAAAGCCGTGGCGGACCACCTGGCGGCAACCGGCCGCAGCGGCAGGGTAGAGGAGGGCATCTTCCCCGGTACCTGCCATGTGCAGTGGGAACTGCCGGAGCCGGAACCGCTGGTGTCCATCCTGATCCCCAACAAGGACCATGTGGACGACCTGGAAAAATGTCTGTTCAGCCTGTACTCCAAAACGCTGTACGAAGCGTTTGAAGTGATCGTCATCGAAAATAACTCCACCGACCCCGCCACAAAGGCTTATTATGAAAAAGCTGCCGGACCGCTATGCCAACTGCCGCGTGGTGGCTTACAGCGGCGGGTTCAATTTCAGCCGCATCAATAACTTTGGCCGCAAGTTTGCCAACGGCAAAAAGTTCTTACTGCTGCTTAACAACGATATTGAAATCATCAGCGGAAACTGGCTGACCCAGATGGTGGCCGAAGCCAGCCAGCCCGGCGTGGCGGCCTGCGGCGCCATGCTCTATTACCCGGACGATACCATCCAGCACGCGGGCATTATCACCGGTTTGGGTGGGTATGCGGGCCACAGCCACAAGTACCACAAGCGCGGCGGTAGCGGGTACATGTTCCGCCTGGCCACCGTGCAGGATTATTCCGCCTGCACTGCGGCCTGCCTGCTGGTGCGCACATCGGCTTATGATGCCGTTGGCGGGTTGGATGAAGCCTTTACTGTTGCATTCAACGATGTGGATTTCTGCCTGCGCCTGCGGGAAAAGGCTGGCGTATTGTGTGGACCCCCTATGCGGAGCTGTACCACCACGAAAGCAAATCCGCGGTTCGGACGAGGAAGACCCCGCCAAAAAGGCCCGCTTTGCCAAGGAGCAGGCCCGCCTGTATGAGGTACACGGTAAGCAGAATATCCTGCATGACCCCTACTACAACCCGAACCTGAGCCTGGATTATGAGGATTTCCGCGAAAGCGGGGATCTGCGCAATCTGAAAAACGTGACCCTGTGACCCATGCCGGAAAAGCAGGGCAAAATCTGTGCAGTTTTTTTTGCTGTTACGGCTTGCCACGCTATGCCGGATATGCTATAATCTAAATGTTACCGCGGCCCGGCTTTGGGTGTATGCCCTGCAACAGGGAGCCTTGATTGCCTTTTGCTGCGCCGTAGGCAAATATTATAAAGCGAGGTATTACTACTATGAGCCAGAAGTCTGCTATCGAAAACAGCCCATCATTGCAAAAAAGCCGCCATCCATGAGGGTGACACCGGTTCTCCGGAAGTTCAGGTTGCGCTGCTGACCGCACGCATCAACCACCTGACTGAGCACCTGAAGACCAACAAGAACGACAACCACAGCCGTCGTGGTCTGTTCAAGATGGTCGGCCGCCGCCGTAACCTGCTGGCCTATCTGCAGAAGAAGGACATCAACCGTTACCGTGCTCTGATCGCTGAACTGGGTCTGCGCAAGTAATTCGCAAAACGGGCAGGGCGCTGTATGTGCGCCCTGCCCATTTTCTATATTTCAGCAGGTGTTCCGGCATTCATTTTTATTATGCTCTGCCGCTGGCCTGTAATAATATTGAATAAAGTTAGGGCAATACCGCATAATTCTAAGTGCCGATACGGCGAGCGAGGTGCGGCAGATGCTAAGCCAAAAGCGCAGATAATACTGGATGTCTTATCGAGCATTTTGGCAACGCAGATGCCGTGCCGCAGCCGCCGGAGCGGTGCTTAAGCTGCAAGGCGGGGAATTGTGCGGTGTTGCCTTAGAACCCCGAGGGAGAAGAACGGTACTTTGGCACTCCGGCCACCGTTGCCAGTCCATTATATCCCACTGCCTTTTACAATGTAATGTGCGGTACCTTTGGTCAGTGCTGTAACTCCTAACTCCTCCCTCTTACCTCCTAACTTAATGTTTTTGGCCGCCCGCATGGTTTGTGCAGTAAATCGAACGCCGGAGCAAAACAACCGTTCCGCCGCTGGATTTATTGCTCAAAGCATGGGGCTGCCTGAACCGCATATTCCCACCAGGTATCAAAAAATTATATCAGAAGGAGAATTACTATGGCACTGGAATTTGCATCCCGTAAGGCAACCTTCCCCAACTACCGCAAGTTTGAAACAACTTTTGCCGGCCGCCCGTTTGTGGTGGAAACCGGCAAGCTCTGCGGCCTTGCCAATGGCAGCGCAATGATCCGCTATGGCGAAACCTGCGTGCTGTGCAATGTTACCATGAGCGAAAAGCCGCGTGAAGGGGTGGATTTCTTCCCCCTGAGCGTGGAATTTGAAGAAAAGCTGTACGCCGCCGGCCGCATTCCCGGCTCCTTTATGCGCCGCGAAGGCCGCCCCGGTGAACATGCCATCCTGTCCTCCCGCGTGGTTGACCGCCCCATCCGCCCGCTCTTCCCCAAGGACATGCGCAACGATGTCTGCGTGACCATGACTGTGATGAGCCTTGACCCGGACTGCTCCCCTGAGATTGCCGGTATGAACGGCGCATCTCTCGCCATTGCCATGTCGGATATCCCCTGGAATGGCCCCATCGGCGGCGTGGCAGTCGGTTATGTGGACGGCGAGATTGTGCTGAACCCCACCAAGGAGCAGCGCGAGCGCTCTGACCTGGCCCCTGACCCTGGCTGCCAGCATGGAAAAGATCGTCATGATTGAAGCCGGCGCCAACGAAGTGACCGAAGAGGTCATGATGGACGCCATCAAGGCTGGCCATGAGGAAATCAAAAAGCTGCTCACCTTTATGAACGGCATTGTTGCAGAGATCGGCAAGCCGAAGAAGAGCTTTACCCCGGTGGAACTGGACCACGCTCTGTTGGCGGATGTGTACGCCAAGCACCTGGAAGATGTCAAGGCTGCCATGAACACCGACGACAAAAACGTCCGCGATGCCGCCATGCTGCCCATCATGGATGCTATTGCCGAGGAACACCCCGAACTGAACGCCGCCGACCTGGATCTGATCAGCTATAAGCTGCAGAAGAAGGTTGTGCGCACCTGGTCTGCTGGAAGAAGGCAAGCGTGTTGACGGCCGCGGCATCAATGAGATCCGCCCGCTGGCCGCCGAAGTCGGTGTGCTGCCCCGTGTGCACGGCTCCGGCCTGTTCACCCGCGGCCAGACCCAGGCCCTGACCATCTGCACCTTGGGCTCCACCAAAGATGCCCAGATGATGGACGACCTGTCCGACACCCCGCTCAAGCGCTACATCCATCACTATAACATGCCGCCGTACTCCACCGGCGAAGCCCGCGCACCCCGCAGCCCCGGCCGCCGCGAGATCGGCCACGGCAACCTGGCGGAGCGTGCCCTGATCCCCGTGCTGCCCAGCATGGAAGAGTTCCCGTACACCATCCGTACCGTTTCTGAAATCATGAGCTCCAACGGCTCCACCTCTCAGGCTTCTATTTGCGCTTCCACCCTGGCCCTGATGGATGCTGGTGTGCCCATCAAGGCACCGGTTGCCGGTATCTCCTGCGGCCTGATCACCGATGGCGACCCGCTGCACGGCGATGACCATGCTGGATATCCAGGGCGTGGAGGACTTCCACGGCGATATGGACTTTAAGGTTGGCGGCACCCGCCGCGGTATTACCGCTATCCAGATGGATATTAAGGTGGACGGCCTGACCTATGATATTGTGGCCGAAGCACTGGAAAAGTGCCGCAAGGGCCGCCTGTTCATCCTGGACGAGATCATCAAGCCCTGCATTGCCGAGCCGCGCGCAGAGCTTTCCAAGTATGCACCCAAGATGTTCAGCATGCAAATCCCCGTTGACAAGATCAAGGACGTCATCGGTAAGGGCGGCAAGGTCATTCAGGAAATGTGCGCCAACTTCAACTGCAAGATCGACATTGAGGAGGACGGCCACGTCTTTATCTCCGCTGTGGATCAGGACGACGCCAAGCGCGCGATTTCCACCATCAAGACCATTGTGGAAGATCCCGAAGTGGGCGCTATCTACAAGGGCCGCGTGACCCGCCTGATGAACTTTGGCGCATTTGTTGAGATTGCCCCGGGCAAGGAAGGTCTGGTTCGCATCTCCAAGCTGGACGACCACCGTGTAGAGCATGTGGAAGATGTTGTTGCCGTGGGCGATCCCATCATCGTTATGGTAACCGACATCGACCAGCAGGGTCGCATCAACCTGTCCCGCAAGGATGCCCTGGCCGCCATCGCCAAAAAGCGCGCGGAACAGCAGCAGTAAAGTTACGGGAATTTTGTTCCTTCTTTGAAAAGAAGGGAACCGAAGAAACTTTAATAGAATAAAAACAGGCAGTGCCGCTCCCGAAGGGGAGAAGGACACTGCCTGTTTTGGTATTGGGTAAAAAAAGAAAGTGGGTACTTGAACAGAAAAACAGCGCAGAAACTTTCGTTTCTGCGCTGTTTTTATATGGAGCGGGTGAAGGGAGTCGAACCCTCGTCTCCAGCTTGGAAGGCTGATGTACTAGCCGTTGTACGACACCCGCATTGAATACTTGATTATTTTACCGCACGGGTGCCGGTTTGTCAATAGCGGATTGCCGATTTTCAGCTGTTTCGGCCTGATCCGGCGTGTTTTCACTCAGCGTTTTTACCGCCGAGCAAAAGAACCAGGAATTCCCTCAAAACTCTTTGCGCTGATAAATTTGTACGCTCAAGGCCCAGCTGCCAAGGTAGAGCAGCAGCACGGCCGCGCAGGGCAGCAACAAAAGCACCGGCTGCGCGGTGAGGGCATTGCCCAAAGCGTCCAGCTGGGAAATGACGGAAGAACGCTGCAGATAGGGCAGATGCTCCATGGCAAAAATTATGAGGAAAACACCAAAGAATGTGACCAGGTACACCCAGGTGCGGGCACGCACCGCGCCGAATTTGTAGGAAAACGGCATGTTGACGGCAAACAGCAGCAGGGAAAACGCGGCAATGACCAGAATCGAGAATGCCGCTTCCAACACATCTGTGTATTGGCCGACAAGGAAAATCCCCACCGCGGCGCAAACGCTGCCAAACAGGGTGAACAGCAGCCCCAGCAGGTACTTGCAGCCAACAACCTGCCCCGGTGTGACCGGCATGGTGCGGGCATAGGTATCCCAGTGGGCGGAATCATCAAAATTCATGGTGCTGGATGCGTAAACGCCGCACACGGCAACCAGCGCATAGCACAGGTAATCCATATGCAGGCAGACCGCCATGCCAAGATAAAAAAGCACAACCATAATAAGGAAATTTTTCTTGTAGCTGTTCACCAAAATGGCCCAGTCTTTGCACAAAAGACCTTTCATTGTTAACCCTCCTTGCTGGTCAGGCGCATAATGTCATCAATGCTGGCGGCATCGCATACCACACCGGGCAATGCGCGCAGGACGCTGACCCGCGGGTGTACCAGGCTTTTTCGCAGCCGGCGGCGGTGCGGCAGATGGCGGCGATCCACTCCGGCGGCAGGCGGTCAAGGTCCTGCTGACTGCACCGCAGAATGCCGTATTCTTCCATCAGGTCATCCTTGTTTTTGGCAAACAGCAGCTGCCCGTGGTGCAGGTAGGCAATGGTATCGGCGATCTGTTCCAGGTCGGTGGTAATGTGGCTGCTCAACAGCACACTGTGGCGCTCATCCTGGATAAAATCAAGCAGGATATCCAAAATCTCGCTGCGGGCGGCGGGGTCCAGCCCGGAGGTGGCTTCGTCCAGCACCAGCAGCCCCCGGCCGGTGGGCCAAAGCGCTGGCAAGGTTCAGCTTCATCCGCATGCCGCGGCTGAGTTCTTTGATGCTCTTTTTTTCGGCGGCAGGTGGAACTGCGCCAGCAGAGCAGCGAAATAACCGGCATCCCACGCTGGGCCAAATATGCCGCGCAGGCTGGCACCAACCTGTGCGGGGGTCAGCGATTCATAAAAATAGGCATCCTCAAACACAACGCCAATTTTCGCGCGCACGGCGGCATCATCTGGGGTGGCGCTCAGCAGCTCCACGGTGCCGGCATCCGGGCGGTTTACACCGGTCAGCAGTTTGAGCAGGGTGGTTTTGCCCGCGCCGTTTTCACCAATCAGGCCAACAATGCTCCCGGCGGGAATTTCCAGGTTCAGCGGGCCAAGGGTAAAACCGTGGTAATGTTTTGCCACACCATGCAGTGCGGCGGCCAAAGGTTCAGCCATCATGATTCCTCCCACAAAAGGTCAAGGGTTTCGCGCACTTCGTCTTTGGTAATGCCGCCGCGCCGCGCGGCATCAATGGCGTGCTGCAGGTGCTCTTCCATCTGTTTTAAGCTTTCCTCCCGGTGTAGGGCCGGGTTTTGCGGCGCAACAAAGCTGCCGCGCCCCGGCATGGTGGTAATAAAACCATCGGCCTCCAGGTCCTCATACGCGCGCTTGGTGGTGATCACGCTGATGCGCAGCTCCTTCGCCAACAGGCGGATGCTGGGCAGTGCATCGCCCTGCTGCAATTCGCCGTTCAAAATTTTGGCTTTGATCTGCCGGGTGATCTGCGCGTAAATGGGTTCCTGGCCGGAATTGGAGATATACAGCTCCATGCCGTGTTCCTCCTTGCAATCTGAACTGTTCATATGCTATATATGCAGTATATACGCAATATACACAGCTGTCAACAGGTAAAATAAAAAAATCCCCGCCCATATTCAGGACAGGGATGGGGAAAAGGCGGGAACAGGCAGTCAGGTTTCCGCCGCCGGTTCTTCCTCCGGTTCGCTCACCGGCAGGCCGCGGTGCTCCACCGGGGTGGAAAACACGATCTGCGTGCGGGTACGGCCAAACTGCTGCAGATGGTTGATAAAGGTATCCAACTCCTGCGTGGTGCCAAACAGCACTTCAATCAGCATGCTGTAATCGCCAGTCACGCAGTTGCACTCCACCACGTTGCCGCAGCTTTGGATGTAGGGGTAAAACTCCGGCTTGAGCTTGGGGTCCATATCCAGGTTGATGAACGCCTTGACCAGCTGCCCCAGCTTGAGCGGGGCAACCTGCGCCTGATAGCCGGTCAGTACGCCGTCTTTTTTCCAGTTTGGCAATGCGGGCCGAAACCGCAGGGGAGGACAAAAAACACCCGGTCGGCAATTTCTTTCAGCGGGGCGCGTGCGTTTGTTTGCAGAATATCAATGATTTTGCGGTCAATGCGGTCCATACCATCCACCTCCATTATAAGTAAAAAGGGAACAATGCAGCCGCCAACAAGGGCGGACGACATTGTCCCCATAAATTACTTAAAATTCTAACACAAAAAACGGAAAAGGTAAAGTGGATTGCAAAATTTTATGGCAATACCGCATAATTCTAAGTGCCGATACGGCGAGCGAGGTGCGGCAGCTGCTAGGCCAAAAGCGCAGATAATACTGGATGCTGCAAAGGTGAGCGCCGCCAGTGGCGGAAACAGCGAACCGAAGCAGGGGCAGCGGTCGCAGAGTGCGAGGGGCTTTTGCCCCCGAAGCACGATGCGGGTACCGCAACCCGACATTATCGAGCATTTTGGCAACGCAGATGCCGTGCCGCAGCCGTCGGGCGGTGCTTAAGCCGTAAGGCGGGAATTGTGCGGTGTTGCCTTATAAAAATGGAAGGCTGCTGCACTATAAAGTGGGGAACAGCAGCTGCGCGCTGAACCGCCCGCCGGGACCAAACATTTCAAAATGGCAGTGGCGACCGAAAGAATACCCAGTATCCCCCACATAGCCAATTATTTGGCCCTGCTGCACCACATCGCCCTGCTTGACGGCAAAAGCACTCATGTGGGGCATACAAGGTTCGGTAGCCATCCCCGTGGTCCAGAATGACATAGTTGCCATAGCTGAAAATGCTGTTGTGGTAGGTGGCCGTTACCACCGTGCCGCTTGCTGAGGCAATGATGGGAGTGCCGCGCGGCGCGGCAATATCCGCGCCCCCTTGTGGTTGTCGCTGCCGCCCATCCAGCGGCTTACATGCTTGTACTGCGGCACCGGCCAGATGAAGGTGTGCCCGTCCAGCTCCGCTGTCATGCCCGGCGCAAGATGAGTGCCGCGGGCAGTGATCTCCGGCACTGCGGGGGTCAATATATCAATATGTACTACCTCGGCGGCAGTTTGCACGCCGTTCACATAGGTGATCTCCTCGGTCAGCTGCTGGGCGCCGTCAACACCCTGCTGGATGGTTTCCACCACGCCAAAGCCAAGGTCGCTGCGTTCCACCGTCTGCTGGTCATAGGGGATCGGCTCCTGATACACGCGGGTGTACACAGTTTTGACCTGCAATAAATCACGGCTTTGCAAGGCTTGTATGATTTCATGATAAGGCTGCACCGAACCCGCCAGATAGATGCCATCCACCAGCCGGAGCTCGTGCAGAAATGCGGTGCGCACATTGCTTTGCCTGGGGGCGCGCCAGGGCCGCTGCATCTGGTTGAAAAAGCAGCGCAGGTGGTCGCCCTCTACCGTAACAAAAAGCAAGGCTGCCATCCAGATACACTGCGGTGCCTTCCACAATGGAGCTGCCGCTGGCGCGCAGAATAGCATCCGTCAGCTGCAATTCCGTCATGGGGGGTACCGCCGATGTGCAGGGGTATAGGTTGGCTCCAGCACCGGCAGGGCGGCGGTATCGGAATCCGCCAGCTGCCGTGCGGCGGCAAGGCGGGCCTGGAGGTCTGCGCGGGCGGTATCAAAGTTCTGCTCGGTGGCAACGCTGCCAACCACGGTGCCGGTTACTTCCACCTGCAGGGTAAAGTGAAGGTTCAGCCCAGGGGCAACCACAGCCCAAAGTATCACCCCGGCGGCGCAGGGGGCAAGCCATGGCACCAGCTGCCGCAGCGGGTGCGGCCCGGCCAGCGCGGTGCAGAATGCCTGCCCCAGCTCCAACACCGGGGCAAGCAGCGGCCAGATAAGATAAAGCGCAGCATCCCGCGCAGCGTGCGCCGCGGCGGCAGCCTTTGCGGCCCAGGCAGATGAGCCAATATTCTGTTAAAAAGCCGACGGCATAAAAAAATCTCGCCAGTTCTGTGCCAGCCGGGCAGCCGGCGCAGGTTGGTGCGGCGGGGTTTGCGCGGTGTTTTGTGTTGCAGTTCAGCCATAGTGTGTTTGTTTTGTACGTTAGCCGGTCAATCGACATTCACCGTTCAGTGCGGGATGTATTGCAGCGGGTCGGTGCGGGTGCCGTTGATGCGCAGCTCCAAATGCAGGTGGTAGCCGCCGTTGGCACCGCGCACATCCCCGGTGTTGCCCACATAGCCGATCACATCGCCCTTATGCACCGTCTGCCCCGCGCTGACGCAAAAGCTGGACATGTGCGCATACAGGGTGGCATAGCTGCTGCCGTCATCCGCGGTGCCGTGGTCGATCTGCACACAGTTGCCATAACTGGGCCGGGCGGATGCCGCGCTGACCACGCCATCCGCCACGGCGTAAATGAGGGTGCCGCTGGCGGCGGGCATGTCGGCCCCTGTGTGCGGCTTGTTGTATACAGCATCCGGCTCCCCAAAGTAGGTGCTGATGCGCCCCACGCTGGGCAGGGGACAGGTGAAATCAAACTGCAATGGCGGGCGGGATCCTGGTATTTCTGGCTCTGCGCTTTTAAGTAGGCATCCAGCGCGGCGGTGGCCTGTTCATAGGCCTTGCGTTTTTCTTCGGTCACGGCGGCCTGGGCTTCGGCGGCTGCCTGCTGGCTGTCCAGTTCCGTGCTGGCCTGCTGCAAGGCCTGTTCCAGCTGGATCTGCGTCTGGGTCAGTTCATCCTGGCGCGCCTGCAGGGCTTGGGCGGCCTGTTCGGCCTGCGTTGCAGCGGCTTCGGCCTGCTGGCGTTGGGTGTCCAGAGCCTGAGCTTCCGCATCCAACTCGTCCAGCAGCTGTTTATTGTGCTCGGTCAAATCGTTCAGCACCTGCCAAAAGGTCAGCAGTTCGTATAAATCATCCGCCTGCATCAACAGGCTGATTTCCCCCGCCTTCGTTCAGCAGCTGCATGGCGGTCAGCTGCTGCTTGCAACTGTCATATCGGGCGCTGAACGCAGCCTGCTTTTCTTCCAGCGCCTTGGCCGCAGCGGTTGCTTGGTTCTGGGCTTCGGCCAGCTCGGTGCGGCTTTGCTCTAGTTGGGCCACAATGCTGCCCAGTTGGCCGCGCAGTGCGTCGGTTTGGCTTTGCAAGTCGTTGACCTGCTGGCGGGTGTCACTGGCTTGCTGCTGCATGCTGTCCAGTGTGCTGGCGGCGCTTTCATATTCGCGCTGCGCCGCGCTCACCTGGCCCTGCAAGGCAGCGGAATCCGCTGCATGGGCGGGGAATGGGTACAAAAAAGCAGGGCGCCGCCGCAGCTGCAGCAGCCCCGTACATAGAATGTTTTCAGTTCCATTTGGTTTCCCTTATTGCGGCAGCATGGCCAGCGGGTCAACGGGGTGCCGTTTACCAGCAGCAGGGAGTGCAGGTGGTTGCCGGTGGAACTGCCTGTGCTGCCCACATAGCCGATCACACCCCCCTGCGCGACCCGCTGCCCCACCTGCACGGCGGGCTTGCTTTGCAGGTGAGCATAGCTGGTGGCATAGTTGGCAGGGTAAGTGCCGTCATCGTTGGCAGCGGCGTTTGCACCGTGGTAGATGGTTACAAAGTAACCGTGGTCATCATCCCAGCCTGCCTGGGTCACAACGCCGCTCTGTGCAGCCTGGACCGGTGTGCCGCCCGCAGCGGCAAAATCCACGCCAAGGTGGGGCGGTGTATCGGAATCATCGGTGCGGAAGGGGCAGAAATTGCCGTGTAGCTTTCCAACGGGCAGATAAAAATCCAGCGTGGTGGTCAAATGCAGGTCCGGGGAGGTGGTGTTATCGTAAGGAATCATCGTGCGGGTATCGGTCAAGGCTCCATCCACAAACAGCTCCAGGTGCAGGAGGTTGCCGGTTGATGCGCCGGTGGAACCCACCGTGCCAAGCTGCTGGCCCTGGGTTATAGTGTCGCCAGCTGCCACGCTCAGGGTATCCATGTGGGCATACAGCGTGCGGTAACTGTGGCCGTCCGGCAGGGTGCCGTGGTCGATGACCACATGATTGCCATAACTGGGGTGGTCGTAGTTGGCAACCACCACTGTGCCGCCGTACACCGCCAACACCGGCGTGCCCTTCGTGGCGCTGTAATCCGCCCCGCGGTGATAGTCTGATACAAAGCGGGCAATGTAATGAAAATCCGCCACCGGCCAGCCAAAAACCAGCGGCTCTGCCGTGGCCTGGGGCTGCTCTGGCTGTGCGGTGGGTTGCGCGGCGCTGTTGGTCAGCGTATCATCAGCCGGAGTGGCAGGTTCCGGCGTGGGTTCTGCCGCAGCGGAAATGGGTTCGGCCTGCGGTGTTATGGTTTCCGCCTGGGGCCGCAGGGCGCAGGCACCGCAGCCCAGCGCAACCAGCACACAGCCAAGGGCTAACAACAGCGGGGCGGGTTTGCGGTATTTCAGCAAGTGGGCCACCCGCTTGGCCACCTGGCCCTGCCCAAAAGCGAGGGCACCGGGCATCTGGCGCACCGTGGCAAAGCGCAGAATGCTTTCGCAGTAATCAGCGCGTTCGGCAGCGGGAGCGGTGCCGATGGCGGCTTCGTCACAGGCAAGTTCCATGTATTGCTCAAATTGACGGAACGCCAGCCACGCCAGCGGGTTCCACCAGTGCAGGCAGGCGGCCAGATAGTACAGCGGCTTGGTAATGGGGTCACCCCGGCGGATGTGGGTGCGTTCATGCAGCAGTACCGCACGGCGTGGGGAACCCTGCAGGCTTTGCGGCATATAAATGCGGGGGCGCAGCACGCCAAGTGTGAACGGCGTGGCAACCGCGGCGCAGGTGTAGCAGCCATCCGGCGTTTTGCAGGCAAGGGTCACCATGCGGCGCAGGCGGCAATAGCCAGCCGCCGCACGCACCAGTAAAACCACTACCCCGGCAGCCCAGATCGCTGCCAGTACCACCCAGATGTTAAACATGCTGCCGGGCAGGGGAGCACTGCCTGCCGCGCCCGGCAAAGCCTGCGCCGGGAGTTCCGCGGGCACGGTGAGCGCCTGAACCACGGCGCCAGCCTGTTGAATGGGGGCCGCGCTGCCCGGCTGCGGATGGATACCGGGATGCCGCCCGGCAGCAGAAACCGCAGCCCGACCGCCAGCCAAAGCAGGCACAACAGTTTGCTGGGTGCCCGCAGCCTGCGCAGCAGCGCGCACAACGGTAGGCAGAGCAGTACCAGCAGGCCGCCGCACATACTGGTGCCAACGGCATACAGCACAAAAAGAACGGATGCTGAACATCATGGCGTTTTTCCTTTCCGTTAAGCAGTAAGCAAGCAGCATTCAGGCGTCGCTGTCCTGGCGGCGGGCGTCATCCAGCATGGCGCGGATGGCGGCGGCTTCTTCCTCGCTGATGGAGCTGGTGTTCAAAAAAAGCGGCCACAAAGCGGGCAGGCTGCCACCAAAGCTTTTTTGCACGACAGCGGCGCTTTCTTCCTGTTGAACCTGGGCCTGTTTGACCAGTGCCGTTACGGTGCCGTTTGCATTGTGTAATATACCGCGCTCACACAGCTTTTTTCAGCACGGTATAGGTGGTGCTTTTCTTCCAGCCAAGGGCTTCATTTGCCCGCGCTACCAGTTGGCCGCTGCCCAGCGGCTCGTTGGCCCACACCAGGCAGGCAAAGCGGTATTCGCCTTCCGCAAGACGGTAATCCTGTTCCATTTCGGGGTGCTCCTTCTCTCATTTGGTCTATTGCTATAAACCTAGTCTATAACAATAGACCAAACTTGTCAACCCCTGTAAAAATGTTTGCCTTGCGCGCACACAGGTGGTATAATAAGCGCACTTATGAATATTATGCACAAAGGGTGCCCCGCCCCTGCGCCAAGGCACCGTGCAGTGAAAAATAAAAGGAGAACTCTAATTTATGAGAACGATCCTGCTGATTGCAACCGGCGGCACCATTGCTTCGCGCCCAACGGCGGCGGGCGGGCTTGCCCCGGCTATCACCTCGCAAGAGCTGCTTTCCTGCGTGCCGGAACTGGCGGAATTCTGCCGCATTGATACCATCCAGCTGTATAACCTGGATTCCACCAACATGGGCCCCGAACAGTGGCAGGGCATTGCCGCTGCTGTGCAGGAAAACTATGACCGCTATGACGGTTTTGTCATCACCCATGGCACGGACACGATGGGCTATACCGCCGCAGCGCTCAGCTACATGATCCAGAAAAGCCCCAAGCCGGTGGTGCTGACCGGCAGCCAGAAATCGATTTATAACCGCGATACCGATGCCCGCAATAATCTGTGGCGCGCCGTGGCCTATGCCTGCCACCCGGATGCCTGGGGCGTGCAGATCGTGTTTGACAATCAGGTGATTTTGGGCACCCGCGCCCGCAAAACCCGAACCAAGAGTTTTAACGCGTTTTCCAGCATTGATTATCCCGAAACTGCCATGTTCCGGGACCGCCGCCTGATCCAGTTCCTGCAGCGCCCGGCGGAGTATACCCATGCGGTGTTCAGTACCGCGCTGGATCCCAATGTGTTTGTGCTGCGGCTGGTGCCGGGCATGCGGGCGGATATCATCCCCATGTTGGAGGGCCGTTACCGCGCCCTGGTGCTGGAAAGCTTTGGCGTGGGCGGTCTGCCCGGCGGGGATGATGGTGCCATGTTTGCCGCCGTGCGGGACTGGTGCGGCGCGGGGCACCTGGCTGTGTTCACCACCCAGGTACCGCATGAGGGCAGCGACCTTGCCGTGTACGAAGTTGGCCGCGCGGCCAAAGCCCTGCCCGGTGTGCTGGAAGCGCACGATATGACCCCGAAGCCACCGCAGTCAAACTGATGTGGGTGCTGGGCCAGACCACCGACCGTGCCGAGGCGGAAAAGCTGTTCCTGACCCCCGTGCAGTGGGATATCCTGTAAATCGTTCATTATCACATAGAAATAAAAAACGGCGCAGAACCGGAGGAGATAACGCCCGGCTCTGCGCCGCTTTTTGATGTTATTTAGAATGTCAGTTAAGGAAACTTAAAGCAGAAATAGTATCAGATTACGTTGTGGTCCATCCACTTGTTGCTGACAAAGCGGATCATGAAGAACACGCTGCGGCAGATCCAGTCAATGAACATACCGAACCACACGCCGGTCAGCCCCATGTTGAGCTTGAGCACAAAGATGTAGCTCAAAATTACGCGGAACAGCCACATGCTGAAAATGCTCACCGTCATGGTGTAGCGGGCATCGCCGCCGCTGCGCAGGGGGCGTTGGGCAGCGTAAAACTGGTAGCCCAGCAGACAACGCTGAACAAAGAGAACCAGTGCATAACGGTAACGCACATGTTGAGCGCAGTATCCGAAAGGCTGAACAGCCGTGCAATGTAAGGAATCGTAAAAACAGGCAGGCGTTGGTGCAGAACAAACCGAGCATTGCCATCAGGATAAACATCTTGGCGTAATACTTGGCCTGTTTTTTGTCTCCTGCGCCAAGGCAGCGGCTGACGACAGGGATCATGGCAAGGCCCATGGTGCTGCCGGGAATGTTGGCAATGCCGCTGATGGTGTTGGCCACCGCGTTGGCCGCAATGGCGGAGGTGCCCAGGGTGGAAGTCAAGCTGCTGACGCACAGCTTGCCAATCTGGAACATGCCGTTCTCCAAACCGGAGGGAATGCCAATGCCAAGGATGCGGCGAATCAGGTCGCCGTCCGGCTTCATATCCGCAATATGGCGGATGCAGAGCGGGTTTTCAATTTGCTGCTGCTGCCAGAACACCCACGCCGCGGCAAACACGCGCCCCAGCAGGGTGGCCAGTGCAGCGCCCAGTACCCCCATGCCCAGCCCATAAATGAACAGGGCGTTGAAGCAGATATTGATGATGTTCATGACCAGGCTGGCCAGCATGGAAATGCGGCTGTTGCCCTGCGCACGGAACAAAGCGGCCCCGGCGTTGTAAAACCCGATAAAGGGGTAGGAGATGGCGCTGATCAAAAAAGTAGGTCTGCGAAAAGCTCATCACATCGTCATCAATGCGGCCGAAAACAATGCGCAGGATGGGGCGGCTGAGCACCAGAATGACCAGCATGACAGCGATGGTGCTGACCGCAAGAACGGTGTACAGCTGTGCGGCGCTTTTGGCGGCTTTTTCACCATCGCGCCGGCCAAGGTACTGGCTGCTGATGACCGCGCCGCCGGTTGCCAGGGCGGACAGGATCTGGATGATCAAAATATTCAGGCTGTCCACCAGGCTCACGCTGGACACAGCGGCTTCGCCAACGCCGGATACCATAAGGGTATCCGCCATGCCCATGGATACCGACAAAAACTGCTCCGCCAGCAGCGGCAAAATCAGCCGAACCAATGCCTGGCGGTTAAAAATCGGCTCCGACAGGGTGGATTCGGCGCTTTTTGTGTTGCTCATTCGTTCCCGATACTCCTTATTCGCTTTACGAAAAATTTACATGTTTATCATTATAAGACGAGAAAAGCAGAAAAGCAATATCTGTGCGAATTGAAACGATATTGTCCTTGCAAATGAGCAATTTCGTTTTCAAAAAGCAAAAAAAGAATGGATTTTGCACGGGTATCTGAAGCAAAAAGCAACGATGAAAAACAGCGCTTGAGCGAAATTTGTTCTGAAAGAAAAGGAAAAAGATAAAAACAAATATCGACTAATGGCAAAATCCAGCGTTAAACACCGGGCAATTTCAGTGCGGCAAGGAAACAATCTTGCAATACTGGCGCACAAAACCGGGATAAACCGCCCCGCCAGCACATACGCTTGTGTGTGGAAGAAAATACAGGGGGAGGCAGACCGCCATGAAACAGACCCACCGCCCGCCGCGCAGCATTTACCCTGCGCAGAACCGCCACATGCGGCGGCGCACCCGTGTGCTGGCCGGGCTGGTGGCGGTTTTGTGCTTTGGCGGGCTGCTGGCCCGGCTGTTTACCCTGCAAATACTGGACCCCAGCGGTTATGCCAACCGTGCCGCGGCCCAGCAGCTGCGGGATACCACGCTGCCCGCCGCCCGCGGCGAAATTTATTCCGCCGATGGCGTTACCCCCTGGCCACCAGCAAAACCTGCTGGACCATCCGGGCCTCCCCGCGGGAACTGGCGGATGAGCTGGTGCAGCCCGCCGCCAAAGCGCTGAGCGAAATTTTGGATATTGATTATGACGCTACCCTGCAAAAAGCTGAGCAAGCGCACCAGCAATGACTGCCTGCTCCGCCGCCGGGTGGATGCCGATTTGGCGGACGCCGTGCGGGCCTGGTGCACGCAGAACAACGCACAGGGCATCCAGATTTTGCAGGATACCAAGCGCGTTTACCCGCAGGGCAACTTTATGGGCTGCCTGCTGGGCTTTACCGATGTGGATAATCAGGGACTTTGGGGGCTGGAACTGCAATATGACGCCCAATTGACCGGCCGGAACGGAACCATCCTGACTGCAAAAAATGCCTGGGGGTACGATATGCCCACCCATTACAGTACCCTGCAGGATGCCGTGCCGGGAAATGATATCACTCTGACCATCCGGGCGGACATCCAGCACTATCTGGAAAGTGCGCTCAGTGCCGCCGTGGCGGAGCATCATGTGGCGGCCGTGCGGTGGGCATTGTGATGGAAGTGGATACCGGCGCGATCCTTGCCATGTCCACCAAGCCGGATTACGACCCCAACGATCCGCGCACCATTGTGGATGAAACCATCCGCCAGCAGGTGAACGCCCTGAGCGGGGAAGAACGCAGCAAAGCCTTGCAGACCGCCCAGCAGGCCCAGTGGCGCAACAAGGCAATTTCCGATTTGTACGAACCCGGCAGTGTGTTCAAGCTCATCACCTGCGCTGCGGCACTGGATACCGGTGCCGTCACGCGGAACAGCCGCTTTGTCTGCGCGGGCAAGATCAATGTGGCGGGCACAAATTTCCGCTGCGCAAACGGGCATATCCATGGCAGTGAAACCCCTGGCCCAGGGGCTGGCGGTATCCTGCAACCCCTGCTTTATCCAGGTGGGGGCGCGGCTGGGCAAACAGAACTTTTGCGATTACTTTGCCGCCTTTGGCCTGCGCGCCGCAACCGGTATTGACCTGCCCGGCGAGATCAAGCGCAGCGAATACTATACCGCCGACCGCATGGGCCCGGTGGAGCTGGCTTCCTGCTCCTTCGGGCAAAGCAGCAAGGTGAGCTACCTGCAAATGATCACAGCCGTCTGCGCGGTGGTCAACGGCGGCAAGCTGATGCAGCCCCATGTGGTGCAGTCCATCCAGGATGCCGAGCGCAATACCGTGCAGCAGGTGCAGCCCACCGTAAAAGCGCAGGTCATCCGGCCCGAAACCAGCGCCGTCATGCGCGAATTGATGGAGGGTGTTGTGACCACCGGCACCGGCAAAAACGGTGCCGTGGCGGGCTACCGTGTGGGCGGCAAAACCGGCACCAGCCAAAAGCTGGACAGCGAGAATGAGCGCGCCCGCATTGCCAGCTTTGTGGCAGTGGCACCGATTGAAAGCCCCAAACTTGCTGTGCTTATCTGCCTGGATGAACCCCACAGCTGGACCACCAGCGGCGGCGCGCTTTCCGGCCCGGTGGCGGCGGAGGTGCTGCAAAAAGCCTGCCGCGCTTAGGCATCCAGCCCAGCTATACCGAAGCAGAACAGGCAAAATATTTTACCACCGTGCCCGATGTGACCGGCTGGAAAGCCCCAGCCGCGGCCCAAAAACTGAACGAGTATACCCTGACTGCGGATGTGCTGGGGCAGGGGGAGCGGGTCGTCAGCCAGTACCCGCGGGCAGGCACCACCGTGCGGCGCGGCTCCGCCATCCAGCTGGACACCACCGGCCAGCTGGACCCCGCAGCGGACGAAGGATAACGCCGAGTGGTTCCACCCCCCGCCCCATTTGCGATACAATAATATAAAGTTTATCCCAAAAAGGGGAGGGGAGCCGCTTGCCAAAGCTGCAAACAAACGGCGCAAAACAAAAACGAACCACCTATATGATACTGCTGCTCTGGGCGGCGGTCTGCTTTGCCCTGCTGGTGGTGGACTGGTGCTGCTGGGCACCCAACCGGCTGGACGCCGACATGGCGTCCGAACAGCTGCTTGCCAACCTGCTGGCGCAGAAGGGCGGCGTGATGAGCACCAACTGGTACTATTCCACCGAGCTGCGGGTGCTCAACACCCAGCTGGTCATGGCACCGCTGTTCCGGCTGTTCACCAGCTGGCATACTGTGCGCGTGGTGGGCAGCGTGGTGCTGATCCTTTTGTATCTCGCGGCGTGGTTCTGGTTCGGGCGCAGTGCAAAGCTCAAGTACAGCGGCCTGCTGGGGGCCGGGCTGCTGGTGCTGCCCTATGGCGCGCTGTACCGCCAGTATGTGCTGGAAGGCCTTTACTATATTCCGCACATTGCCATCAGCTTTGTGGTGCTGGGGTGTGCGGTGCGCATTCTGCGCGGCGGGCGGCGGCTGGCCCCGGCGGCGGGCATGGTGCTGTTCAGCTTTGCTGCAGCGCTGGGCGGGCCGCGGCAGCTGTTCATCTTGAACATTCCGCTTACCGTGGCGGCAGCGCTGCTCTGCTGGCTGGATGCTCCGCCTGCGGATACCCTGCGCCAAAAGCTGACCAATGCCTGGCGCACCCCGGCGGGGCGCTGCTGGTGCCCACCCTTGCGGCGGATGCTGCCGCGCTGGCAGGGTACCTGGTCAACGCAAAGGTGCTGGCGGAAAAATATCACTTCCAGGACCAGGGGTATGTAGCATTTACCGGGCTGAACCTGGACCGCCTGCAATGGTTTGTCAACGCGCTGCTGGCTTCCTTTGGCTGGCAGGAGGGCAAAGTGTTTTCTCTGGCCGCGCTGTTTAACCTTGCGGCTGCGGCATTGATCCTTTTTTGCTTTGTGTTTTCTGTTCGGTTGGTGCGCGGCAAAGCACGCTACCCGCTGGGTCACCGGCTGGTGGGGGCGTTTTTCCTGGCCGGGGCCGTCTGCTTTTGCGCTGCTGTACGGCCTGACCAACAGCGGCCATTCGGACCGCTACCTGCTGCCGCTGGCAATTTTATTTGTACCGCTGCTGGAAATCATGCTGGCGGACTGCACCCCCCTGCACCGCCCGGACGCCCGTGGTCTGACGGCCCTGCTGGCGGCGATATTACTGTTGCGCGCCGGAACAGACTACCGCGCAGCGGCAGTGGCAACCAACCCCAACCAAGGGGCGGCACAGTTCCTGGTGCAGAACGGCTACCGGGACGGGTACGCTTCTTTTTGGGACGGTAATGTGATGACCGAGTTGACGGACGGCACCCTGAACGTGTGGACCCTGACCCCAAACAGTGTGCCGGAGCTGCGCCCTTGGCTGCAGGCCACCAGCCATCTGCAAACCCCTCCGCAGGGTAAAATTTTCTTTGTTATCTCCAAGTGGGAAGCATACGGCGAGCGCCAGCCCACTACCCAGGCCCTTGCCGATGCCATGCCGGAGGATGCGCTGATCTATGAGGATGAAACCGTAAAGATTTACGGTTTCGCCAGCGATGAAGCCATGCGCCAGGCGTGCGGATTTGCGGCATTCCCATAAAAAATAAGCCGTCACAAACTTTTCACAATTTTCTTTGAAAATAATTACATCCCGCTGGTTGACAAACCGGCGGGATGTGTTTATAATCATACTGTTGTAAACCAAACTGTTTTAATTCAAACAATTAACAATCAAACAAATTGGAAAGTGAGGTGATCCAAACGCAGAACCGCAACCAACAGGATGACCACGGCTTTGTGCATGTGGGCCGCACCTTAAACTATGCCGCGCGGGAAATTTCCTGCGCGCTGGATGCGTACATCAGCACCAGGGTCAGCCCGGAGCTGACCGGTATGCGCGGCATGGTGCTGGGGTTTTTGATGCAGGAAACGGAAAGCGGCAAGCAAATCTACCAGCGTGATCTGGAAGCCCGGTTCCACACCAACCGTTCCAGCATTACCACCATGCTGCAGGGCATGGAGCAGTCCGGCTTTATCACGCGGGAAGTTGTCGCCAAAGACGCCCGGCTCAAAAGCCTGGTTCCGACCGAGAAAGGCCGCCTATGCGCCGCCGCCATCCACCAGTGCATTTCGGATTTTGAGCATGACCTGCAAAACGGGGTCAGCGCGCAGGAACTGGAAGCTATCCAGGGCACCCTGCACAAGCTGATTGAAAATGCAAAAAGCCATCCGCCGCAAAAATTAAGTCGTATCTGAAAAGTTAAAAATTTGGTCTATTTCTATAAGCGCAACCGGATTTTGCGTTAAAAAGCCTTGGAATCCATAAAGGATTCCTGCGGCTCCTTGCCTTACATCCTGCTTGTGTTTGCGAAATATCCGTTATTTTCTTTGTTTTCAGATACACCCCAAAGTGTTCCGCAATGCTTTGGCTTAAGAAGTTCAGGCGCTGCCCCCGGGCGCCAAACAGGAGATACCATATGTTTAAGTCACTTTACAAAGAAACAGAGGGGTTCCGGCTGGTTTCCATCCTGACCCCTTTGTGCATGATCGGCGAAGTGGTGATGGAAATGATCATCCCCAAGCTGATGTCCTCCATCATTGATGATGGCGTTACCGCCGGCAATCTTTCCCACATTTACCGCGTTGGCGGCTGGATGATCGTGGCAGCGGCCTTTGGCCTGCTGTTCGGCGTGCTGGGCGGTGTGTTTGGTGCGCGTGCTTCCACCGGTTACGCCCGCAATCTGCGCCGCTCCATGTTCCGCAATATCCAAACTTTCAGCTTTGCCAATATCGATAAATATTCCACCGCCGGTCTGGTCACCCGTATGACCACCGACGTGACCAACATCCAGAACGCTTACCAGATGATTTTGCGTATGGCCATCCGTGCGCCGTCCAGCATGGTCATTGCCATGATCATGGCGTTCACCATCAACGCCAAGCTGGCTTCCATCTATCTGGTGGCGGTCATCATTCTGGGCGGTCTGCCTGGTGCTCATCATGTCCCGCGCCAGCAACTACTTCTCCGCCGCATTCAAAAGTACGACGACCTGAACGAGAGCGTGCAGGAGAATGTCTCCGCCATCCGCGTTGTCAAAGCGTATGTGCGCGAAGATTACGAGAGTGAAAAGTTCAAAAAGGCATCCGGCAATGTGCAGGATCTGCTGCTGCGTGCTGAAAAAGTTCTTTCCTTCAACTCTCCGCTGATGATGGCCACCGTTTACACCTGCATCCTGCTGATTTCCTGGCTGGGTGCCCGCATGATCGTGCTGTCCGGTGCTACCAGCTTTACCACCGGCGACCTGATGAGCATGCTGAGCTACTGCATGAACATCCTCATGAGCCTGATGATGCTGTCCATGGTGTTCGTCATGATCTCCATGTCCGCCGCTTCCGCCAAGCGTGTGGCTGAAGTGCTGGAAGAAGAAAGCACCCTGTCCAACGGCGAAAAACCGGTTATGAAAGTCAAGAACGGCGCTGTCCGCTTTGATCATGTCTGCTTCCGCTATAAGGCCGATGGCCGCGATGTGCTGTCTGATATTAACCTGAACATCCGTTCCGGCGAGACCATCGGCATCATCGGCGGCACCGGCAGCGCAAAAACCAGCCTGGTGCAGCTGCTGCCCCGCCTGTATGATACCACCGCCGGTCATGTGTACATTGGCGGCGTGGATGTACGCGATTACGACCTGGAGATCCTGCGCAACAGCGTTGCCATGGTGCTGCAGAAAAACGAACTGTTCAGCGGCACCATTGCCGAAAACCTGCGCTGGGGCAATAAGGATGCCACCGATGCCGAGATCGAGGAGGCATGCAAGCAGGCCTGCGCCGATGAATTTATTGAGCGCTTCCCCGATAAATACAACACCCACATTGACCAGGGCGGCACTAACGTTTCCGGCGGCCAGAAGCAGCGCCTTTGCATTGCCCGTGCTCTGCTGAAAAAGCCCCGCATCCTGATTCTGGACGACTCTACCTCCGCTGTGGATACCGGCACCGACGCCAAGATCCGCAAGAGCTTTGCCGAAAAGATTCCCGGCACCACGGTGTTCATCATTGCCCAGCGTATTTCCAGCGTGGAAAACGCCGACCATGTGATCGTGCTGGATAACGGCAGGATCAGTGGTTACGGTACCCCGGCCGAAATGCTGGCCACCAACCCCATCTATCAGGAAGTTTATAACAGCCAGACCAAAGGCTCCGGCGACTTTGACGAAAAGGGAGGCGATAACAATGGCTGAGCAGAAAGCAAAAGTGGTTAAGGTTGGCCGCGGTGGCCCCGCGGCCCGCGCCCCAAAGTCCAGAACCCCGGCAAGATCTTCATGCGCATCCTGCGCTATGTGATGGAATGCTACCGCATTCAGGTCGTTGCGGTCGTCATCTGCATTTTTGTCAGCGTGTTTGCCAACGTGCAGGGCACTTTGTTCATGCAGACCTTGATCGATGGCTACATCCTGCCCCTGCTGAAAGAGCAGAGCAGTGATTTTTCCGGCCTGGCCCATGCCATCGCCCGCACGGCAGGCTTTTACGGCATCGGCATTGTTACCGCCTTTGCCCAGGCCCGTATGATGGCTTACGTTACCCAGGGCACCCTGAAGCGCCTGCGCGATGAAATGTTTACCCATATGCAGACGCTGCCCATCAAATACTTTGACCGCAACGCCCACGGCGATATCATGTCGCTGTATACCAACGATATTGATACCCTGCGCCAGATGATCAGCCAGAGCATGCCGCAGCTGCTGAACAGCGCTATTACCGTTGTCAGCGTGCTGGTTTCCATGGTTGTACTCAGCGTGCCGCTGACGGTGCTCACCCTGGTCATGGTCGGGATTATGCTGCTGGTCACCAAGTATCTTACCACCAACTCTTCCAAGTACTTTGTTTCCCCAGCAGCGCGATATTGGTGCGGTGAACGGCTACATTGAAGAGATGATGAACGGCCAGAAGGTCGTTAAGGTGTTCTGCCACGAGGAAGAAGCCATTGAGCAGTTTGATAAGCTCAATGACCAGCTGTTTGAAAGCGCGGATAAGGCCAACCGTTACTCCAACCTCGGCGGTCCGGCTAACACCCAGCTGGGCAACCTTTCCTATGTGTTCTGTGCCATGATCGGCGGTGCGCTGGCTCTGTCTGGCATGACAGGCCTGACCCTGGGCAAGCTGGCCAGCTTTTTGACCTTCAACCGCACCCTGAATATGCCCATCAGCCAGATCTCCATGCAGTTCAACGCCATCATCATGGCTCTGGCCGGCGGCCAGCGTATCTTTGACCTGCTGGACGAAAAGCCGGAAGTGGACGAGGGCAAGGTCATGCTGGTCAACGCCAAACGCCTGCCGGATGATTCTGTGACCGAAACCAAGGAGCGCACCAATCTGTGGGCCTGGAAGCGTGTGAACGCCGATGGCAGCGCAGACTACCGTGAACTGAAGGGAGATATCGTCTTTAAGGATGTAGACTTTGGCTATGATCCGGGCAAGATCGTCCTGCATGATATCAACCTGTATGGCCGTCCGGGCCAGAAGATCGCCTTCGTCGGTTCCACCGGCGCAGGCAAAACCACCATCACCAACCTCATCAACCGCTTCTATGATATCCAGAAGGGCACCATTGAGTATGACGGCATTGATGTGACCCATATTCATAAAGACGATCTGCGCGCATCCTTAGGCATTGTTCTGCAGGATACCCACCTGTTTACCGGTACGGTTATGGATAACATCCGCTATGGCCGCCTGGATGCAACGGACGAGGAATGCCGCGCCGCCGCCAAGCTGGCCAACGCCGATGAGTTCATCCGCCACCTGCCGGATGGCTATAACACCACGCTGACCGGCGACGGCACCAACCTGAGCCAGGGCCAGCGCCAGCTGCTGGCCATTGCCCGTGCCGCTGTCGCAGACCCGCCGGTACTGATCCTGGACGAAGCAACCTCCAGCATTGATACTCGCACCGAGCGCCTGGTGCAGCAGGGCATGGACGGCCTGATGGAGGGCCGCACGGTGTTTGTCATCGCGCACCGGCTTTCCACGGTGCGCAACGCGGACGCCATCATCGTGCTGGAACAGGGCCGCATTATTGAGCGCGGCACCCACGATGAGCTGATTGCCCAAAAGGGCCGTTACTACCGCCTGTACACCGGCAATTTTGTGGAAAACTCCTGAAATAGCCTTTCTGCCGGATAAGTGCGCAACAAAAGCGCAATCGGCATAAAAACGGAAAATCCCCATAAAAATACCGGGAAGGATTCCACCCTTCCCGGCGCTTTTGTGTAAAATGCCGTCACGCCGCACAAAACTTGACGATGTGGGAATAATTGGCTATAATAGAGGAGAACACAAGGAGGCTGAACCAACACAGCACTCCTTTTTATATAGATGACGCTTTGGAGGGGGCTGCGCAGAACACTGCCAGCCGCAGGCGTACAAAACTGACCAACCAACACGATAAACTGAGAGGAGAGCTTATACATGGCTACCAAGAAAATTGCTCAGACCGTTATTACTGAGGATAAGTTTTATACCATCGCCGCTGCAAACGGCAAGGTTGTTGAAGTAAAGGATTACAACACCGAGAACGGCGCTCAGATCCAGCTGTGGGATAATGCCAACGCCGAATGGCAGCAGTGGAGCTTTGTGCGCGCCGGCGAGGGCGTGTACCGCATCAAGAACCGTTTCACCGGCAAGATGATGGACCTGGATTGCTCCGGCGTGACCGATGGCACCCATGTTCACCAGTGGGAAGGCGCTAACGCTTCCAGCCAGCTGTGGGTCGTGGAGCCTTCCAACGACGGCAGCGTCAAGATCAAGTCTAACCTTGCCGGCAAGTGCCTGGACCTGGTCAACATGAACACCGAAAACGGTGCAGTCCTGCAGATCTGGGCCGATGTGAACGGCGATAACCAGTACTGGACCATCAACGAAGTGACCCGCAAGCCCAAGACCAGCGCCAAGGCTACCGCCGCTAAAGCAAAGGCTGAAGTGAAGGCTGCCGCTGAAAGCGCTGCCAAGACCGTTGACGCCGCTGCCAAGGCTGCTGCCGAAGTTGCTACCGAGGTTGTTGACGCCGTGAAGGCTTCTGCCGATAAGCCGGTTGCCGAAACCGCCGCTGAGGTTGTTAAGACCGCCAAGAAGGCCACCTGCAAGACCAGCACCAAAAAGGCTGCCGAGGCTGCTGTGACCACCGCAAAGAAGGCAGCCGAGGCTGCCACTGCCGTTGCTGCCGTGGCCACCGACGCTGTCAAGGAAGTTGCTGAAAAGCCCGCCGTTAAGGCCGCTGCCGATGAAGCTGTGAAGGCTGTAAAAGAAGTTGCCGAAAAGCCCGCTGTCAAGGCTGCTGTGGAAGCTGCCGACAAGGCCGTGAAGGAAGTTGCCGAGAAGCCTGCTGTCAAGGCTGCCGCCAAGGCCGCTGACGAAGCCGTTAAGACCGTTGTGGAAGCTGCAAAGCCGGTTGTTGAGGCTGCTAAGCCTGCTGTAAAGGGCAAAAACTCCCGCAAAAAGCACAGCAGAAAGTAATTTGCTTTAAAGCGTCAGAATACCCCCGATAAAAATAAGTCCCGCCCGCAGCACCCCTGAAGTGACCCCAAAAAGCTAGACAATATTTTGAAGTAAAATTGTTCAAGCAGCTGAAAGGGCTTGCTGTCTGTGAATTGCAGGCGGCAAGCCCTTTAACTTTGCCTTGATGCGGCGGTTGTTGTAGTAATCCAGATATGCAACGAGTTCCTGCTTGAAGTGTTCCATGGAGCGGAACTCCTGCAAATACAGCAGCTCACTTTTTGAGCAGTCCGAAGAAATTCTCTATCACGGCGTTGTCCAGGCAGTTTCCTTTCCGGCTCATGCTCTGTCGGATGCCCTTCTCGCGGAGCATCCGCTGATACCGCTTATGCTGGTATTGCCAGCCCTGGTCAGAATGAAGGATCAACCCGGTTCCATCCGGTATCTTCTCAAAAGCCTTATCCAGCATAGTCGTAACCATACTCAGAACAGGATGGTCAGAGATGGTATAGCTGACCAGATCGCTGCTGCACAGATCAAGGATGGGCGAGAGATAGAGCTTCTCGCCAAACAAACTGAACTCTGTCACATCGGTGACCCACTTCTGGTTCGGCTTTTCGGCGCGGAAGTCCCGGTTTAACAGATTCGGCGCAATTTTGCCAACTTCACCCTTGTAAGAACGATACTTCTTCCTCCTGACACGGCAAACTAAACCCAGCTCCTTCATAAGCCGCTGGACAGTCTTGTGATTCAGGAGAAAATTGCGCTTGTGAAGTTCTGTTGTAATGCGGCGATAGCCGTATCTTCCTTTGTTTTCATGGTAGATTGCAGTAATCTCCGCTTTGACAGCTTTATACTTATCTGAACTGTTCATCCGCTTCAGATGATAGTAGAAAGTGGCACGGGGCAGTTGAGCGATTGAGAGAAGAATATCCAGAGAATGTTGCCTCAGCTTTTGAACTACCTGCGTTCTTTGCGCTGGCATCGCTCGTCTTCCAAAACCAAGGCTTGCAAGTTTTTTAGGTAATCGTTCTCTGCTCTCAGTCGCTGAACTTCGGCCAGCAGATCTTCTTCCACCTGCTTCGGCAACTGCTTTGGCGGACGGCCTTTGCTGCTGCGGCCACGCCGTTCGATGGCTAACCCTTCCGGCCCTTCTTCCAGATAAATGCGTTCCCAACGCTCTATAATTTTATGGTCGTTAATTCCAAATTCCTGCATCGCTGCATAGATACTCAGATGTTCTTTTTTCCATGGTTTCTACAACCATTCTCTTGAATTCCGGCGTATATCGTTTGTTTGGTACTCCTTTTGGCATAGCAAAACACCCCACTTGTTAAATAGTATATCATACTGTCTAACAAATGGGGTGCTGTTCACCCTCGCTGCCGGGCGGGACTTTTTTGTGCAGGATCAATCCCAAAGAAAACTGCCCGTATCACTCCGGCCAAAAACCGGAAAGGATGCGGGCAGCTGTTTTATCAGAATAACGGAAATAAGAGAAAGCCAAATTTTACAGGAAGCTCTGGATCAAGGTCTTCAGGCCGATCAAAATCAGCACAAGGCCGCCAATGCGCTCCGAAACGGCGCGGTACTTATCGCCAAACACGGCACCAACCTTAACGCCGATGGCAGACAGGGTAAAGGTGGTGCAGCCGATCAGCAGGGCAGCAACCACAATGTTGGCTTCCATTGCGGCAAAGCTAACGCCAACGGCAAAGGCGTCAATGGAGGTTGCAACGGCCAGCGGCAGCATGGCTTTGGCGGAAAAATCGTTGTCCACAGTTTCATCGCCGCCAAAGCTTTCCCGCACCATGTTTACGCCGATCACAGCCAGCAGGATAAAGGCAACCCAAGGGCCAACGCTGTTGAACAGGTGCTCGAACCGGGAACCGAGGAAGTAGCCAAAGGACGGCATAATGGCCTGGAACGCGCCGAACCAGGCACCGCAGATCAGCGCGTGGGACAGCTGTACTTTGCGCACCGAAAGCCCCTTGCAGATGGAAACCGCAAACGCATCCATCGAAAGGCTGATGCCGATCATGATCAAGTCAAACAAACTCATACCCAAATACCTCCAAATTAGGGCAATACCGCATAATTCTAAGTGCCGATACGGCGAGCGAGGTGCGGCAGCTGCTAAGCCAAAAGCGCAGATAATACTGGATGCTGCAAAGGTGAGCGCCGCCAGTGGCGGAAACAGCGAACCGAAGCAGGGGCAGCGGTCGCAGAGTGCAAGGGGCTTTTGCCCCCGAAGCACGATGCGGGTACCGCAACCCGACATTATCGAGCATTTTGGCAACGCAGATGCCGTGCCGCAGCTGCCGGAGCGGTGCTTAAGCCGCAAGGCGGGAATTGTGCGGTGTTGCCTTAGATCCAAGGGCAGAGCCGGGCAAACAAAAAGACCTATCCGCCCAGCACCTGCACACAGCATGCAGGTGAACCCTGTGCGGATAAGTCTCGTCATTTCAAGTAGTGCCAGAGCCTTTGCTGTTAGCTCATTGTGTTGGCAAAACTGCACAGCTGCTCTTGCCCAGTGCCGCGCCGACTACTCCCTTTATTGCCTGAATAGTGTACCATGTGGAAAATTTGTTGTCAATGCGTTAGTTATTGCTAACCGTTAAAATCCCGGTCATTTTCCGGGTTTTGCCACAAAAATGGGTGTGCTGCACCGCAAAATCAGCCCTGCTGCGCTCCAAAGAGCAATGCAGGCAGAAACAACCGGAATCTTTACCGCCCCCTGCGCAATGGCGGCTGATAGGGTAAAATAAAAAGACGAAAAAACAAAGAAACAGGGGATATTATGCAATACAAAGTTCTGGCACTGGATCTGGATGGCACACTGACCAACAATGCCAAAGTCATTACCCCACGCACCAAAGCTGCCCTGCAGGCAGCAGCGGACCGCGGCGTGCGCATTGTGCTGGCCAGCGGCCGCCCCACCGTGGGCATTGAGCCGCTTGCCAAAGAGCTGGAGCTGGACCGCCGCGGCGGCTGCATCCTGAGCTATAATGGCGGTAAGATCATTGACTACAAAACCGGCGAAACGCTGGTGCAGCATGAGTTCCCGCCGGAGCTGATCGACCCGGTGTGCACCTTTGCCCGCTACTGGAACGTGATGCCGCTGACCTATGATGCCAAAGGCATTGTGACCGAGGATGCCGCCAACCCCTATGTTGGCGAGGAAGCCCGCATCAACAAAATCCCGGCCCGCCAGGTGGAAAACCTGCCCGCCGAGATCCAGTGGCCCATCAACAAGCTGCTGCTGGTTGGCGACCCTGTGGATATGCCCCATGTGGAGGAGCTGATGCAGCAAAAAGTTTGCGGGCAAGCTTTCCATCTACCGCTCGGCGCCGTTCTTTATTGAAACGATGCCCCTGGGGGTGGAAAAATCCGCCTCGCTGGCGCTGCTGCTGAAAAACATGGGCCTTGGCCCCGAAAACCTGATGGCCTGCGGCGATGGCTGGAACGACCTGCCCATGATCCGCTATGCGGGCATGGGCGTTGCCATGGGCAATGCTGTGCCGGAAGTAAAACAGGCAGCCAAATACGTCACCGCAGATAATGAGCATGACGGGGTAGGGTTGGCCGTTGAAAAATTCATCTTGGAGGACCCGCAGTGAACCTGATCATTTTTGACTTGGAATGGAACATGGGCAATGCGCCCAAAAACCTTTAATTATCATGGGGCGGAGCTGACCCTGCGGGGTGAGATCATCCAGATCGGTGCAGTGCGGGTGGACGAGAATGGCGATGTACTGGATACCTTTGAGATGACCCTGCGCCCCCGCATTTTCCGCAAGCTGCATTGGCGCATTGCGGAGGTGACTGGCCTGAGCCAGGGCGAGCTGGAAGCCGGGGGTTCCCATTGCCGAAGGCCTGCGGCGGTTCCAGGAATGGGCCGGCCCCGATGCCGAATTTGCCGAGTGGGGCCTGGACGATGTGCCGGTGCTGAAACAGAACCTGTTCCTTTATAATATGGACGAAAGCTGGCCCACCCGCTGGTATGACCTGCAGCAGATCTTTTTTGAAAAATTTCCCCCCGCGGGGAAGGCGAGGGCCTGACGCTGGAAAGCGTGGTGGACCGCCTTGGCATTGAGCGTGACGGCGATTTCCACAATGCGCTGGACGATGCCCTGTACACCACAAAAATCTGCCGCCGCCTGCCGCTGGCCCAGGGCATTGCCGAATACCCGGACCCCGCTGCCCAGCTGACAGCCGCCCTGCTGAACAATACCGATACCGAAACGTACGATATCCAAACCTACTTTGACCGCCTGGACCACGATGCCTACAAAAATGACCCTGCGCTGTATCAGGTGGGCTGCCCATTCTGCGGCAAGCCGCTGGTGCTGAACGATATCTGGCTCAAGCGCGGCAATACCGGTTATTATACCGAAGCCACCTGCCCGGACCACGGCCCGTGGTTCCTGCGCTTTAAAGCTGAACCGCCGCGACGGTCTGCATTGGAACTTTGCCCGCTGCATTGAGACCGTGCGTCCCGAAAGCTATGCCCGCTATAAAAAACTGGAAAAATCCCAGCGCGAGCGCATCCGCATGAAAACGGAACGTGCTGGAAAGAAAACCCAGGAATAAAAATAAAACGCTCCCCGACCTGTGCATAAGAGAACTGCATGGAGAGGGGAGCATTTTGTAATGAATAAAGAATAAATAATAAAGAAGAATGGTGGTGGGCGCTGCGCGCCTTTTTTGGTATTAGGCGCGATGCAGGATAAAGAGTGCGCTCCGGGTGGGCGCTGTTTACTTACTTCATTTTGCCGATGTAGACGAGGTAGGAGTAGAGGTAGATCCAGGCGGAGCCGCCAAAGACAACAGCCAGCAGCAGGATCATGGTGGCGGCATCGCCCAAAATGGTGGCCAGCAGTGAAATTACAATCAAAGCAGCACCCATAACAACAAACACAATGCCGCCCATGCGCTGGGTGCGGTTCCAGTTGTGTTCGTTGTTCAGCGCCCAGGGCGTTTTGCAGCCGAACATATAGTTCTGCTTGATGCGCGGCATATAGTTGCCCAAAAAGATGAACAGCACCCCGCAGCCGCCGCAGACCAGAATACCGACCAGGCTGCTGCCCTCCGGAATCAAGCCGAACACGCTCAGCTCCGAAAACCAGCTCATAGCTGACATAAATATTGTAAGGGCAGTGAGGGAGGCGTTCCAGACGCCCTTGAACTTTTCATAATTCTGGTGCTTGGGGTCAATGTGGGGCAGCGCTGCCATCAAAATCAGCATCAGGGCGGGCAGGGCAGCCATAATCAGCACAGTGGATTTTGGCCCCCAGCCGTTGGCCTGGCCGTCCGCGCCCCAGTGGGTGGGCACAACATCCGGCAGGGAGCCATAAAAGCAGAGGTGCGCCGCAAAGTTGATGGCGCAAAAAATCAGCAGCCCCAAAACAGTTTATTTCGTTTCATCATCAGGTCCACCTTTCACAAAGCCAAAATCGAAAAACCACTTAACAGCTTCCTGGAACACGGTCAGGTTCAGGCAGTACACAATGTTCTGGCCGCGGCGCTCATCCGTTACCAGCCCGGCATTTTTCAAAATGTTCAGGTGGTGGCTTACGGATGGCTTTGCCATATCAAAGTGCGCAGCAATATCACCGGCACTCATCTCGCCTTCGCTCAACAGCTCCAGAATGCGCCGCCGGGTGGGGTCCCCAAAGCCTTAAACGCATCGCCTACCATAGGTCAGCGTTCCTCCTTATCTGATAACGTCTGCTGTTCCGGTTCTTGCAATGCACAATACTGCTTTTTTGGCGTAAGCCGCGCAGCCCAGGCAGAGCACCAGCAGCAGTGCTTCCACCAGCCAGGTACTGTGCAGCACGCCGCACTGGAATAAAGCGGCGGGAACATCGAACAGCGCATGCAGCGCCACCGCCAATCCCAGATACCCGGCCTTGCGCTGCCGGACAGCCCGGAATACAACCACCGAGAGGGAAATGTGCAGCGTCATGGCAATCGTGCGTTCAGCCAGCCCCAGCAGCAGGTTGGCGGCCCCAAAGCTGGCAACGGCGGCGATCTGTGCCTGTACCTGGTCCAGCTGCACGCCGGTCAGCCCATTGGTTATGGTTTCAATGCTGCCGCTGTTGACAAGCTGCGCAATCGCAATATTATTGATGGCGGTGAGCCCCAGAACCAGGATTGCCTCGATCCCGCCGTGGCCGATGCCATAGGTTACGGCGTCCCGCCGGTTGGTATAGCGCTTGAGCAGAAAGCGAAACGCAAGATAGCGCCCGACTTCCTCAAACACGCCCGCCAGCAGACAGCCGATCAGGGTGTAAGCCCACGCATGGGTCAGCACATACTGCGAAACGCCGGTGCCGCCGCCAAAGAAAATGGCCTTGGGCACACCTTCCAGTACCTGGGCGAAAACGACGAAGGTCACCGCGCCGACAACAGCAGGAAACAGCTTTGCACCCCGGCAGAATTTGAACTTCCATACCAAAAAACCAGAACCGGCAGCCCGATACCGGCTGCGGCGGCCAAGGCGCTCCACAAAATGGTCTGCAAAGAAATTATCGTGCTCATACCATATACCCTTTCAGAAAACCACAAGAATTATATATTTAGATAAACGTCTAAATATTATGGCCCTAATATACCACCCGCACACGGCTTTGTCAAGCGGGCGCGGGTGGTACGGTTAAAACTTAATGGTCAGGGGGCACCAAACAGCTTGAGCAGCTTAGGCAACGTTGTCGATCTGGTTCTGCATCACAATGTCATGCAGAATGTTGGTTTTTCACGTAGTTTTCGCCGTAAGCGTTCACATAGCTGGTCATATCGGTGGAGCCAAAGTAGCGGGAGAACTCAGCGTTCAGAATGTCGGTATCGCATACAATGTTGTTCTTCTCCGCCAAAGCCTGCATGATCAGGATCTGCTTGATCATGCTCTGCTTGGAGCTTTCGCTGTTTTCCAGGTATTCATCCACACTGCTGTAACCGGCCTGGCTCAGCATGGTCTCCAGCGAAACGCCGCGCATCTGGGCGTACAGGTACGGCTGGTACAGCACGGTATTGGTGAAATACTGCTGCACATCTTCGGGCAGGGTATCGGTATTGACTTCGGCAGCATCGTACAGCTGGCCGTACAGCTCATTGGCTTCCTGATTGAACAGCAGGCTGTTGCTGACAAAAGTTTTCAGCTCAGCCACATTGTTCATGCCCATGGACTCGGCCAGGTTGCTGCTGACCCAATCATCAGTCAGGTCGGGGGTCACATCCTCGTTGATGTAGTTCAGCGTGGTGGCGAACACTGCGTCCTTGCCGGCCAGGTTGGTGGCCTGGTAGTCATCCGGGAAGGTGACATTCACATCAAAGGTTTCGCCGGGCATGTGGCCAACGATCTGATCCTCGAAGCCGTCAATAAAGGTGCCGCTGCCCAGGGTCAGATCATAATCGCTGCCGGTGCCGCCGTCAAAGGCAACGCCGTCAATGGAACCGGCAAAGTCAATGTTCACAGTGTCACCGTTTTCGGCAGCGCGGTTGGTGATCTCGTTGGTGGTCTTATAGTTGGAAAGAATGTTGTTGGAAATGTAATTGTCAATATCACTGTCGCTCACGGTGGTGGCATCGTCCGAAAGGGTAAAGCTCTCAGTATCCGGCAGCGTGACGTAATCCAGCGCGGTGATGCCTTTCAGGTAGCCGTTCTCGTCATAGGCATCACTGAAAGAAAAATCAGCCAGATAAGAATAATCATCGGCGGCGCTTTCTGCGGTAGCGTCGTCAGGAACAGTGCTTTCACCGGCAGCTTCGCTGGAAGCTGCGCTCTCGGCGGTTGCTTCGCTGGAGGATGCGCTGGAACCGCAGGCAGTCAGGCCAAAAACCATGCCGCATGCCAGCAGGCTGGCAGCAGCGCGGGTCAGGTTGGTGTTTTTCATGGGTTGTCTCCTGTCTTTTTTTGAAAAAATACATCGCGTACCGCAGCAGGGAAAAATACCCCCGTCAAAAGCGGATACTTTTCTATTATACAGCTTTTTTGCAAAAAAGTACAGCCCTGCATTCACAAAAGGGAAGCGGGTGTGTTATAATACCCATGGCAGAGCACCCAATGCTCTGCCATGGGCGGCAGACCTGTTGCCCGGATATCCTTATATAAGGAAAGGAACAGAACCCTATGGAAAAAGAAAAAATCGCGCGCATCAATGCGCTGGCTCATAAAGCAAAAACTTCTGGCCTGACGGAAGCCGAACTGGCGGAGCGTGACGCCCTGCGGCAGGAATACCTGGCCGATATCCGCGCATCCATGATTGACCAGCTGGAGCACACTACGGTGATTGAGCCGGACGGCACCCGCCGCAAGCTGCAGGTGCGCCACTGATCCTCTGTTCAAAGTGGCGGCCCGGCTGGCGCGGGGCTGTGTGGTTTGCACAAAATTGTGCCGGGGTATTGGAATTTGCAAGCGGGTTTGCTATAATATAGCTGGCGGCGAATCCCGGCTACAAGAAATCAGTCAGCCACCTGGCAGACTGAACGGAAAAAGGCTGTACATTTTGCCAAAGCGAGGTTATTTTTCATGCTTACTGCAATTACCGGTATCAACTGGGGCGACGAGGGCAAGGGCCGTATGGTGGACCTGCTCTGCCGCGATTATGACATCGTTGCCCGTTACCAGGGCGGCGACAACGCCGGCCACACCGTCAAAAACGAGTGCGGCAAGTTCGTACTGAACCTGGTGCCCTCCGGCATCCTGCACCCCAACATTGTCTGTGTTATGGGCGGCGGTATGGTCATTGACCCGGAACATCTCGAAAAAGAGATCGCCGCCCTGCGCGAACAGGGTGTTAAGATTACCCCGGACAACCTGAAAATTTCTGACCGTGCTACCATCACCATGCCGTTCCATGTGGAGCAGGATGGCCTGGAGGAGGCCCGCCTTGCCAAAACGGGCGCACAGTTTGGTTCCACCAAGCGCGGCATTGCTTACACCTATGGTGATAAGTACATGAAGAAAACCCTGCGCATGGGCGATTTGGTCCACATGGATGCCAGTGTGCGCAAGCGCCTGGAAACCCTGGTGGAATCCAAGAACCTGACCATGGTCAACATTTATAACCAGAAGCCTGTCAGCGTGGACGATATGTGGAACTGGTGCAAGCACTTCCAGGAAGTGTTCAGCGCTTACATCTGCGATGTCGGTCAGTACCTGGCAGATGCTGACGATGCCGGCAAGAAGATCATGTTTGAGGCCCAGCTGGGAGCCCTGCGTGATATCGACTACGGCATTTATCCCTACACCACTTCCTCCAATACCATCGGCGCTTATGCGCCCATCGGTGCGGGCATCCCCGGCCGCAAGCTGAACAAGTCCATCGGTATCATGAAGGCTTATTCTTCCTGCGTGGGCGACGGCCCCTTCACCACAGAGCTGGCTATGACCGAGGCGGAAAAGGACGTGCTGCGTGAGCACGGCCATGAGTACGGCGCTGCCACCGGCCGCCCGCGCCGAGTTGGCCCGTTTGATGTGGTTGCTTCCCGTTACGGCGTTCAGTGCCAGGGCTGTGACGAGCTGGCCCCTGACCCTGTTTGACGTTCTGGATTATATGGAAGAAGTTCCCGTTGTTGCCCAGTACAAGCTGGCTGACGGCACTGTGACCGACCGCTTCCCGACCGGCAAGACTTTGGACGATGCACAGCCGGTTGTCGTCAAGCTGCCGGGCTGGCACTGCGATATCACCTCCGTGCGCAAGTACGAGGACCTGCCGGAAGCGCCCGCGGCTATGTGGAATATCTGGAAAAGGCCGTTGGCTGCAAGATCAAGTATATCTCCGTTGGCCCGGAGCGCGATGCCTGCATCATTCGTGACTGATCTGCATAAGATGGTCAGCAGGAACGCTGCTTGAACCTGAAATGATAAATGGCGGACCCCCATCGGTCCGCCATTTTTGTAAATTATCTGTCTGTGGGTTTTGTTGGATACAACGCCCCAGCAGGAAACTTCAATTCGAATATCCATATCTGTAGGGGAAGGGAAGAGCAATTCTTGACAAAACTTCTGATCAGACTTTTTATCCGTGATCCGGCCAATATTCAGGACCGCACCGTGCGCACTGCTTACGGCAACCTGGCCTGCATGGTGGGGATTGTGTGCAATGTGCTGCTGTTTGCGGGCAAGTTTACGGTGGGCACCCTGTTTGGCAGTATGGCCATTGCGGCGGACGCATTGAACAATCTGTCCGATGCAAGCTCCAACGTGGTCAGCCTGGTGGGCTTCCGCCTGGGGTCAAAACCTGCCGATGATGAGCACCCTTACGGCCATGCACGGTACGAATACCTGGCGGGGCTGGCGGTTTCGGTCATGATACTGGTCATCGGCATTGAGCTGCTGAAAGAAAGCTTCCTCAAGGTGCTGCACCCCACGCCGGTCACCCTTAGCGCGCTGACCATAGCGGTGCTGGTGGTGTCCATCCTGGTCAAACTGTGGATGAGCAGCTTCAACCGCAGCGTTGGCGCCGCATCAAGTCCGAAACGCTCATGGCCACTGCGGCGGATGCCCGCAACGATGTGGTTACCACTGCCGCGGTTCTGGCCGCTACCATTCTGGCTCACCTGACTGGCATTGACCGCATTGATGGCCTGATGGGTGTTGGCGTGGCGCTGTTTATCCTGTGGAGCGGCGTCGGCCTGGTGCGGGATACCATCAGCCCGCTGCTGGGCGCGGCCCCTGACCCGGAACTGATCGATTACATTGAGAAAAAAGCCCTGAGTTACCCCGGTGTGCTGGGCATCCATGATTTGATGGTGCATGATTACGGGCCCGGTAGCAAGCTGGTCAGCTTCCATATTGAGCTTTCCGCCGATAGTGATGTGATGAAAAGCCATGACCTGATCGACTCTATCGAGCGGGATTTTCAGGTGCATGACCATCTGCTGGTCACGATCCACTTTGACCCTGTTGTGACGGATGACCCGCATATCAACGAACTGCGGAAATTCTTGAAAGAACAGCTGGCTGAAATTGCGCCGGAAGCGGATATCCATGACCTGCGCATTGTGCCCGGCCCCACCCATACCAATGTGATTTTTGATTGTGCCGTTCCCGCAGACTGGCTGGCCGCCAAGGACCACCGCGCCAACAAAATCCCGGCTGCTTTGCGCAAAGCGGTATCGGACCGCTGGCCGGACCATTTCTGCGTGATCCAGCTGGAACCGATTTATGCAAAACTGAAATAAAAACAAAATCAATACAGGAATACGAACAAAGGAGCAACTACCATGGATTACAATGCCGCCGCACTTGAAATGCATGCAAAATACCCCGGCAAGCTGACGGTCAACAGCCTGTTTGAAGTCAAGGACCGTGACGCCCTGTCCACTGCCTACACCCCCCGGCGTTGCAGAGCCATGCCGCCAGATCAAGGCGAACCCGGACGATGTGTATAAATACACCTTCAAGGGCCGCACCGTGGCAGTTGTCACAAACGGTACTGCTGTGCTGGGCCTGGGCAACATCGGCCCCGAAGCTGGTCTGCCGGTCATGGAAGGTAAGTGCGTTCTGTTTAAGGAATTCGGCGGTGTCGATGCGTTCCCCCATCTGCCTGAATGCTTCCACCCGCGAGGAAGTTATTGCCGCTGTCAAGGCCATCGCTCCGACTTTTGGCGGCATCAACCTGGAGGATATCCGCAGCCCGGAGTGCTTTGATATTGAAGCGGAGTTGGAGCGCGACCTGGATATCCCTGTATTCCATGACGACCAGCACGGCACCGCGATTATCGTGCTGGCCGGCGTGCTCAACGCCCTCAAGGTTGTTGGCAAGCGGCTGGAAGATGTCAAGATCGTGCAGAACGGCCCCGGCGCTGCCGGTACGGCCATCATCAAGATGCTGCAGGTTGCCGGTGCCAAAAACATTGTTGCTGTGGATGAACACGGTATCCTGTACCCCGGCCGCCCGGCGGGCCTTGCCGACCATAAGGAATGGCTGGCAACCGTGACCAACCCCGAACACCTGACCGGCACCCTGGCCGATGCCGTGCGCGGTGCAGATGTCTTTATCGGCACCTCCGTTGCCGGTGCGCTGACCACCGAGATGGCCGCCACCATGGCACCGGATGCCATTGTGTTCGCCATGGCCAACCCCAACCCGGAGATCATGCCCGATGCCGCCAAAGGCGCGACCGGTGTGCGGGTCATCGGCACCGGCCGCAGCGATTTTCCCAACCAGGTCAACAATGTTCTGGCGTTCCCCGGCATCTTCAAGGGCGCACTTTCCGTCCGCGCACGGGACATCAACCCCCAGATGAAGATGGCCGCCGCGAAGGCCATCGCCGGCCTGATCCCGGAGGACGAGCTGAACGAGGAAAACATTCTGCCCAAGGCCTTTGACCCGCGTGTGGCACCGGCTGTGGCTGACGCTGTGGCGCAAGCTGCACGGGAAAGCGGCGTGGCGCGGGTATGAGCATCCGGGAAGTAAACGCCACCGCCATTACCGATGCGGTGGAAGAACTGTGCATCCGCGCCAACACCCAGCTGCCGCCGGATGTGAAGCAGGCGCTGGATAACGCCCATGCCGCCGAACCCTGGCCGCTGGCCCGCCAGACGCTGGAACTGCTGCAGCAGAACCTTTGCGTTGCTGCAGAAAAAGACCTGCCGATCTGCCAGGATACCGGCATGGCCTGTGTGTTCATTGAGCTTGGCCAGGATGTGCATATCAACGGCAATCTGGACGAAGCTGTGAACGAGGGCGTGCGCCGCGGGTATGAGAAAGCCTACCTGCGCAAGTCCATCACCGCGGACCCCTTGCAGCGCGTGAACACGGGGGATAACACCCCGGCGTTTTTAACGGTACATCTTGTGCCGGGGGATGTCTGCAAAATTACCGTAGCCCCCAAGGGCGCAGGCAGCGAGAATATGAGCCGCCTGACCATGCTCAAACCTGCCGATGGCGTGCAGGGCGTAAAAGACTTTGTGATGGAAACCGTCAAGCAGGCGGGGGCCAACCCCTGCCCGCCCATTGTGCTGGGCATTGGCATTGGCGGCAGCTTTGATAAATGCGCAGCTCTGGCCAAAAGGCACTGCTGCGCCCGCTGGACCAGCCCAACGCGGACCCCTATTATGCCGCGCTGGAAAAAGAGCTGTTGGATGCCATCAATGCAACCGGCTTTGGCCCGCAGGGGCTTTGGCGGTGCAACCACCTGCCTGGGCGTCTGCATTGAACAGCTGCCCACCCATGTGGCCTGCCTGCCGGTGGCAGTCAACGTAAGCTGCCACGTTACCCGCCGCGCCAGCGCTGAGGTGTAAGGACTTTTTACGGGCATTGTTGTCCCTTCTTTGAAAAGAAGGAAGCAGAAACTTTGGGCAACACCGCACAATTCCCGCCTAGCGGCTTAGCACCGCTTCGGCGGCTGCGGCACGGCATCTGCGTTGCCAAAATGCTCGATAATGTCGGGTTGCGGTACCCGCATCGTGCTTCGGGGGCAAAAGCCCCTCGCACTCTGCGACCGCTGCCCCTGCTTCGGTTCGCTGTTTCCGCCACTGGCGGCGCTCACCTTTGCAGCATCCAGTATTATCTGCGCTTTTGGCTTAGCAGTTGCCGCACCTCGCTCGCCGTATCGGCACTTAGAATTATGCGGTATTGCCTTTGAACAATATAGGAATAAACGGTGGAAAAGAACTGCGAAACAATGAAATATGGGCAACATCAACTGCGAAATGCGATGTGAGCTAAGCCACCAAAACCCAAAACAGGGGAAACGGCATCATAACATGCTGCCCCAAAGCAAGACACAAATTTTTAAGGAAGAGATCAAATTGGCAAACAAACCGCAAATTGATATCCCACTGGGGGAACCGGCTCAGCATAAACCGGGCAGTAAAATCGATATCTCCTTGGATGATGACCAGCCGCCCAAGCTGCGGCCGGACCCGGCACCGGGGCAGATTTTGCAAACTGAAATGGAAATTGTAAACCGCCACCATGAGGAAGTCAGGGAGCAGCACCGTCGCGCGCGCGTGCAGCAGGAAGGGTGATTTTTATATGCAGGTACGTTTAACAACGCCGATTACACGGCAGGAGCTTGCCCCGCTGCACGCGGGGGATACCGTGCTGCTGACCGGCACCGTATATACCGCCCGCGATGCCGCCCACGCCCGTATGAACGAAGCGCTGGACCGTGGGGAGCCGCTGCCGTTCGATATCAAAGGCGCGGCCATCTATTATGTCGGCCCCACACCGGAGCGCCCCGGCTGTGCCATTGGTGCGGCGGGGCCCACGACATCCGGCCGCATGGATAAGTTTACCCCGCGCCTGCTGGACCTGGGCCTTGCCTGTATGATCGGCAAGGGCAAGCGGGATGAAGCCGTAAAGGCCGCCGTTGTGCGCAACGGTGCTGTGTACCTGGCAGCCATTGGCGGGGCAGGTGCCCTGATGGCTGGCAGCGTAAAAAGCTGCGAAATCATCGCCTGGCCGGACCTTGGGTGCGAGGCTGTCCGCCGCCTGGAAGTGGTGGATATGCCCCTTACCGTTCTGCTGGATGCCCATGGCGGCGACCTGTACCAGTCCGGCCCGCAGGCATACCTGCAAAGCCTGACCTGATACGAAACCTAAGGCAACACCGCACAATTCCCGCCTAGCGGCTTAAGCACCGCTCCGGCGGCTGCGGCACGGCATCTGCGGTGCCAAAATGCTCGATAATGTCGGGTTGCGGTACCCGCATCGTGCTTCGGGGGCAAAAGCCCCTCGCACTCTGCGACCGCTGCCCCTGCTTCGGTTCGCTGTTTCCGCCACTGGCGGCGCTCACCTTTGCAGCATCCAGTATTATCTGCGCTTTTGGCTTGGCATCTGCCGCACCTCGCTCGCCGTATCGGCACTTAGAATTATGCGGTATTGCCCTAATATGACCCGCCTGCCTGCATTGACAAAAAAGCGTGATACCTGCTAAAATACAAAGGTATTTTGAGCGGATATGGCGGAATTGGCAGACGCGCTGGTTTTAGGGTCCAGTGTCTACGACGTGCAGGTTCAAGTCCTGTTATCCGCACTGAATAATAAAAAAATCCGAACCTTTTCTCGACAGGGGAGAGGGTTCGGATTTTTGGTTTTTCTTCAACAATCAAAAATGAAGATACAAATGAGTGCTGCATCTCGATTTTTCTCTCGGGACGCGGCACTTTTTAACTCTTTTGGTCAGTGGCAGCTCCCGGCACAGCCGCCTTTGTCCTCGTGGCAGGAATGGGAGCTGCAGGCGTGCTCTGCTTCGTGGGCATGATGATTGCAGTGGGCGTTGGGGTCAAAAACAAGCCGACCAGCCAGATAATCTGCGGCAGCGGCATCCGCACTGCCGGAAATACCGCCAAACAGCTGGATGCCAGCCTGCGCAAGGGCGGCCTGGGTACCGGCACCAATCCCGCCGCATAAAACCACATTGACCTGATGCTGAACCAGGAAGCCTACCAGCGCACCATGGCCCTGCCCGTTGGTGGAAACAACCTCGCTGCTCAAAATTAGGCCGTTTTCTGCATCGTAGATTTTGAATACGCCGGTGGCTGCCCAAAAACGGAGCCGCCGGCCTTTGCTATTTGCTGCATGTGAGGATACTTCACAAAAAGCTGACGCAATCCGGCGTGAACACAGCAAAAATGCCAGACATTTGTTGCCTGCCGCGGGAAACAAATAGCAGATGCACCCAAGGAATCTGTGACAAAAAGTGTAAATTTGGAAGCTTTGCAGGTTGAAAGCCGTACAAGGATATGATAAAATAAACTACATAATTAAAGGAACAAGATAAAACGAGCAGGCGTTATAAAATGATAAAATACATTGTAGCGTCTGTAAAAAACAAGGATGTCAGGTGATTGAGGTTGAAAACGTTGAACCAGAAGATGGAATACTTACGGAACGGCGTGCGGTACTGCCTGTTGCTGATTTTGTTGGTGCTTGCCTTTGCAACAGGTGCCCATGCGGCACAGGATGATTATTATTATCCCAATTATGATGCATCGGCCAATGGATGTGTGGACTTGATGAATTACGTCAAGCGTGTTACCGTTACGGTCAATGGTGTGGACTATACCCTGAACCAGCTGGACCAGATGCGCCAGCAGGGAACCCCGCTGACCATGCAGGTTGGCGATACCATCTCCTTCAACGTGCTGTTCGGTTTGCAGGGCCGCGCTTATGACCCGAACGATGCCACACTGGTGGATGAGTCCAATTCGACCTATGTGACCTATACCCATGATACAACCATGCTGGACGGCACAACGGTGGCAGCGGGCGGCCAGGCAATCCTGGATGACTCCAGCCTGATGAAAGAAAACACCACCAAGGGCAACAGCTACCTGCGTATGGATATCGGCTGGCTGCTGGATGCCTGCCCCGGCAACTATAATATCGAGTATACGGATGGCAACGTCAGCTTCTATCAGGGCGGCGAAAACAACCGCTATCTGTATGTTTACTTCCCGCACGGCATCGGCAATGATACCTATGCTGAGAACGGCTACTTTACCATTACCACAACCCTTTCCCGCACGATGGACAGCATTACCATCCCGGTACCCAACTGTTTTTTTTGGTTCTCGTACCAGCTGGATCGTGTACGTTATGGTCAAGGAACATGTGGAAAACAGTTACTCCGGCAACATCAGCAGCTATGGCCGCATCACGGTCAAGAAAAAGTGGATTACCGATGACAGCAACCACGGCCCGGCCAGAATTGTGCTGACCTATACCCAGGATGGCCAGCAGCGCAGCGCCACCCGTACCATCACGGGGATGGCACCGCTTACTTTGATATCCGCCAGGGCATGACCAACTGCAACATCAGCGAGGATATGACCGGCCTGGATGGCTATGTTTCCACCATGACCACCAGCGATGACGGCAAAACCGTTACCTTTACCAACGCCAAGCGGCAAAAGCTGATCGTGAGCAAAAGTCCGCCACCGGCAGCGATGAACTGCCCGGCGCAAAACTGGTGGTTTACAGCGTAGGCTCCGATGGCACCCAGAGCGAGATCGACAGCTGGAAGACCGAAAGCACTCCGCACGAGATGCAGCTTTCGCCCGGCAACTACCTGCTGCGCGAAACTTACGCTCCGGCAGGCTATGCCATGACCAGCGATATTACCTTTACCATCAATTCGGATTTTACCGTTGCCGTAACTTCCAAATCCGGCAAGCTGGATGGCCAGACATTGACTGTTATTGACCAGCCACTGGAAGTCAAGCTTTCCAAGGTGGACCCCAACGGCAACTCTCTGGCAGGGGCTTCCATGACGCTGACGGATAAGAACACCGGCAAGCTGGTTCACAGCTGGGTTTCCGGTACAGAACCGGAAAAGCTGGTGATGACCGGCAACACCGGCGAAGTGCTGGTGGCAGGCCATACTTACATCATGCACGAGGAAAGCGCCCCGGAGGGCTATGCTCAGGCTGCGGATGTAGAGTTCTACTTTAACGGTGACGGCACCATCCCCAACTGTGGTTACCACCTGGTCAAGATGGTGGACCAGCCGAGCGCAACGCCGACACCGAGCAATCCTTCGGAGAACCCGGACAAAACGCCCAACCCGGATGGTGGTCCGACCCCGGTAAACCCGGCGATGACCCGAATACGCCGGGTAACGCAATACCCAATGGCGATGGTGATACCCCCAAGATTAGCCCCACGGCCCCGCCGAATGTTCCGGCTTTTGCAAACGGTCAGTACGGCCTGCCCACCGGTGACAGCCCGGTGATGTGGATCTTCCTGGCGCTGGCAGTTGTATGTATTGGCGCGGCTGTTGGTGTGACCGTGGTGCGCAAAAAGAAAGAAAACGGCGATGATGCCTCGCATTCCGACAGGGGGGTAAGCATGAGCAGACAAAATCCCTCTTATAGCGGGGCCCCGCCGCTCCACAGGCAGCAATACCCACCACAAATCCAGCAGAAAGCAGTACACCATGTACCGTGAGCCGCCGGAGAAAGACCCCAAGCCGCGCCGTCGGCGCCGTACGGATGGCGTAACGGTAGCGCAGCTTTCCAAGTTTATTGTACCGGCGCTGCTGGCTCGCCGCGGTGGTGTTCCTGCTGTTGTTCTTCTGGCAGTGGACAAGCTACCAGAAAAGTGATGAAGAATACCAGACCCTGCGCACCCAGCTTGTCTGGATGGATACCAGCACCGGCGGCGATAACGCCCCGGCTTCCCGCCTGGACTTTACCGCGTTGAAAGAGCAGAACCCGGACGTTACCGCATGGCTCAGTGTGCAGGGGCTGGAACTTTCGCTGCCGGTGGTGCAGAACGAAGATTCCAACTATTACCTGCGCCGCAGCTTTTTTCCGGTGCAAGCAGCAACGATGGCTGTCTGATCCGCCCTTCGTGGGATTCCACCAGCTGGGCGGACGGTCTGTGCCATGTGATCCATGGCCACAACATCCATAACGGCGCCATGTTCGGCAAGCTGGATGCTTACCGCAAGCAGGATTTTTACAGCGCAAACCCAACGTTTACCCTGTACACGCCGGATGGCGACTACCAGTGCCGCATCTTCTCGGCACACGATGCCAAATCGGACGACCCGTGCTATGCGCTGGATTACAGTGAGGGCGAAGATTACGATGCCTTTTTGCGGTATCTGAAAGAACTTTCGCTGTATGATACCGGCGTGGATGTTCCCAGCGGCAGCCATATCCTGACGCTTTCCACCTGCCGCTCCGCCTATGCTTCCAACAACCAGCGCTTTGTGGTACACGCCATCATGGAACCCATCAACCACGCGCAGTAAGGTTGCGGGATAGCGAGACAAAAGCACCCGAAATGATAAGACAAATTTAGATAACCGTCCGTCTGTTTGTGATATGACATTCCGGCAGGCGGGCGGTTATTTTGGTTTTGTATTTGTATAGTATGAAAAGAGGGCAGAAACCCTGCCCAATTTGTAGAGAACGGTCTTGAACGTTCCGCGGGTTGAGGATTGGCACACACAAAAATATCTGGCCCCAACGTTGAGGAACGATCAAGACCGTTCCCTACAGAGCAATAAAAATATCATCTAAAACAACCAAGGCCCGCTGCATCCCAAAATCCTGTGCAACGGGCCTTGATCTTATTTTGTATGTAATACGAGATTAAAGTTTCTTCGGTTCCTTCTTTGCAAAGAAGGAACACAAACCCTCGTAAAAAATCACACTCTCACCATGTTGCGGGTGATCTCGGCCAGGGAATGTGCACCGCACATACTCATGGTGTCAGCCAGCTCACCGGCCAGCTTGTCCACATACACCTGAACACCCTCAGCACCGGCACCGTAAATGGCGTTCACAAAGGGGCGGGCAATCAATACGGCGTCTGCGCCAAGGGCCAACGCCTTAAATACATCCACACCCGTGCGGATGCCGCCATCCACCAGAATCTTGCAGCGGCCATTGACGGCCTCCGCAATTTCCGGCAGAACTTCTGCTGTGGCGGGCACCTGGTCCAGAACGCGCCCGCCGTGGTTGGAAATCACGATCGCCGAAGCACCGGCTTCCACCGCTTTCTGCGCGCCGCGTGCCGTCATGATGCCCTTGATGATGAACGGAACCTTGGCATCCGCAATAATGCCGCGCAGCTCCTCCACCGTTTTGCTGCCGGCGGGCGGGTTCAGGTTCTTCAAAAACGGCAGACCGGCGGCGTCAATGTCCATGGCAACGGCAAACGCGCCCGGTGGCACGCACCAGGGCCATCTTTTCTGCAATCGTCCCGGCATCCCAAGGCTTTACGGTTGGAATGCCAAACCCGGCATTGGCTTTTACCGCCTTGCAGGCACCCACCATAACCGCGGGATTGGTGCCGTCACCGGTGAAAGCCAGGATTCCGGCATCGTGGCAGGCGGAAACCAGAATATCATTGTACTCCAGGTCGGTGTACTTGGTGCCGTAATGCAGCTGCATGGCACCCACCGGCCCGGCAAAAACCGGGATGCGGTAACTGTGGCCGAACATTTCCAGCGTGGTGTCCGGCTCACCCGATTCGCAAATGGTGTCCATGTTCACCCGCACGTTCTGCCATGCACTGTAATTGCGGATGGCAACATCACCCACGCCCTTGGCACCGGGACCCGGCACTGTGTTGCGGCAGGCACGCCCATCACACACAGGGCACGCTTTGCAGGGCCCCATCTGGCCACGCGCTGCAGTAAGTACTTCGTTATACGTCATGGTCGTTTGCTCCTTTGTGGCGGCAAAAGCCGCAGTGTTTGCTCACTGCCATTGTAGCCTATTTGCCGCAAACCCGCAAGTGCATTTTGCCCGCCGCACAGGGGGCTACCCAAATACCTGTTGGTGTGCTATGATATTATTGATAACATAACAAGGCATAACAAGGGTAACACCGCACAATTCCCGCCTTGCGGCTTAAAGCACCGCTCCGGCAGCTGCGGCACGGCATCTGCGTTGCCAAAATGCTCGATAAGACATCCAGTATTATCTGCGCTTTTGGCTTGGCATCTGCCGCACCTCGCTCGCCGTATCGGCACTTAGAATTATGCTGTATTGCCCAAGGTTTAGCGCCAAATGCCCGTGCCTGCACGGAAAAATACTTATCCGTTGGGAAAGCCGAAAAAGCAAAAAAATGGCCTGTTTTTGCAACGTGGCGGACTTTTTGAATTTCCGGTATCCCCAAAATGGATTTACAATAGAAAGGAATCGCTATGAAATTTTCAGAAATGAAGTACGAACGCCCGGACCTGGATAAGGTTCTGGCCCAGTGCGAAGAGTATGCCAAAAAGATGGCCGCTGCCCAGAGCGGCGAAGAACTGGTACAGCTTTACCGCGAAGAAAACGCCATGATGGCCCATTACCACACGGCATCCTGCCTGGCATCCATCCATTATACCCAGGATACCCGCGATGAATATTGGAGCGGGGAACAGGAATGGTTTGATGCAACCGGCCCGGCGGTCAGCAATGCAGCACGCAATGTTGCGGAGGCGATTCTTTCCAACCCGCACGCCAAAGCGCTGGAAGAAGCGTTTGGTACCCGCATTCTGCCCAGCCTGCGCAACCTGGTGCTGAGCATGGACGACCGGGTGATCGAACTGCAGAAAGAGGAAAATGCCCTGACCAGTGCTTACCAGAAATTGTACGGCGGTGCAATGGCGGAGCTGGACGGCAAACAGCTGACCATCCGCAGCTGACGCTGTATAAGCAGAGCACTGACCCCGCCATGCGCCGTAAGGCTTACGAGGCGGAAGCCGTTTACTTTGACGCCCACCGCGCCGAGTTTGACGAGATCTATGATAAGATGGTCAAGAATCGCAACGAGCAGGCACGCATCCTGGGCTACAACGATTACAGCGAGCTGAGCTATATCCGCATGAACCGCATCGGTTACGGCCCGGCGGAGGTTGCCGCGTTCCGCCAGGAAGTGGTGGAGCAGGTGGTGCCCATGATCCAGAAGGCTTTGGCTCTGCGCAACAAGCGCACCGGCATTGAGAACCCCATGTTCTGGGACAGCACCATCAGCTTTGCGGACGGCAACCCCGTGCCGCACGGCAGCTATGACGAGCTGATGGCCGGTGCCCGCAAGATGTACCATGAGCTCAGCCCCGAAACGGCAGAGTTCATCGACTTCATGCAGGATAACGAGATGTTCGACGTTCTCAGCCGCCCCGGCAAAATGAGCGGCGGTTATGAGGAAATGCTGCCCGATTACAAGACCCCCTTCATCTTTGCCAACTGGAACGGCACGGCGGGGGATGTGGATGTGCTGACCCATGAAGCAGGGCATGCGCTGGAAGGCTACCTGGCTGCCCGCAGCCCCAAGAACATCCCCGAAGATATCCAGTGCCCCGGTATGGAGAGCGCCGAGATCCACTCCATGAGCATGGAGTTCCTGACCGCCCCGTGGCATCACCTCTTCTTTAAGGAGGATACGGATAAATACGAGCTGCTGCACGCCGAGGACAGCTTTATCTTCCTGCCATACGGCTGCATGGTGGATGAATTCCAGCACATTATGTATCAGCAGCCAGATCTTACGCCGGATGAACGCAATGCCGTCTGGCTGGAGCTGGAAAAGAAATACCGCCCCTGGAACAAGTTCGGCGACCTGCCGTTCTATGGCCGCGGCGCAGGCTGGCAGCGCCAGCTGCATATCTTTGAATGCCCGTTCTACTATATTGATTACTGCCTGGCAACCGCCATTGCCCTGCAGTTCTTTGTGGCCAGCCTGAAGGACCACAAGGACGCCTGGCAGCGCTATATGAAGCTGACCAACCTGGCCGGTATGGCGACCTATACCGAGCTGGCCGAAAGCGCCGGAATGAAAGCCCCCTTTACCAAAGGGGCAGCCTGACCGAGCTTTCTCGCGCGGTGGCGGATTGGATCGAGCAGCATCAGGTAAGCTAAAACAGAATAAGCATCACTTTTATGCCGCAGGCTGTGTGCCTGCGGCATTTTTGCTGCCATTTTTGAAGTAGTGGGAAAGAACCAGATAAAATATATTGACTGACATAATATTATATGATATATAATATATAGAACAAAATAATACCGGCAGAGCCGCCGCCACACGCAGCGGCTCTGCCGGGCTAATACAACAGGGAAGGGGGCACCCATGAGCTTTACCACAGGCGCGGCGCTGCTGGATGCCGTGGTGCTGGCGGTCGTATCGCACGAGGAAGAAGGTACTTATGGCTACAAGATCACCCAGGAGATCAAGCAGGCGCTGGAATTGAGCGAATCGACACTGTACCCGGTGCTGCGGCGGCTGCAAAAAGATGGCTGCCTGACCATTTACGATGAACCGTTCAATGGCCGCAACCGCCGCTATTACAAAATTACCCCGCTGGGGCGGCAGCAGCTGGCAGGCTACAAGGCAGAGTGGAAAGTTTACGCCGCCAACATTGACCATATTTTTGGGGAGGATGCAAAATGACAAGGCAGGAATATATGCAGCAGCTGGCAGCGCTGCTGGCCGCAATGCCGGAAGCCGAACGCCGGGATGCCCTGGATTATTACGAAGAATACTTTGATGCTGCAGGCCCCGAAAAAGAGGCCCAGACCATCCAGGAACTGGGCAGCCCCCAGAATGTGGCGGAAAAAGATATGGGGAGGGTACCGGGGCACAGTTCGGCACGCCGATGCCGGATAACAGCATGCCAGAACAGGGCAGCAGACGCAGAAAAAGCCCGGTGTGGATTGTGCTGGCTATCCTTGCAATTTTGATTGTTGTGCTGCTGGTGTTCATCGGCTCTTTCAAAATTGTGACAAAATATCAGTACAGCATTGCAGAGAGCGCAACGGCAGAAGAAGTTCCCCGCAGGAAGCCACCGGGGAGCAACCGAAAATATGGACGAAAGCACGGATGAAAATACCGAAACAGCCATCACAAAGGAAAGTGCAAAAAGCGAAAGCACCAATCGGTTGGAAAGCAGCACGATGACGCTGGATGCAAAGCAGGTCCAAACGATAGTATTGGACCTGGACTGCGGTGAGGTTGCTTTTGTGCGCAGCAATGCAGCGGATGAGATAGCACTCCGGTTTGAAAATTTCTATTCCGACTGGCTGGAGCGTACCGTGGACGAGAGCGGCTTTAGCGTGCGGTACAAAATACCCAAAGGCTATATTTCCGGCAGTGACCCCACGCCCACGCTGAGCATCGCCCTGCCGGAGATAGAACTGGAACAGATAGAGCTGAATCTGAACCTGGGCAGCGCCGACCTTGGTACACTGAAAGCCAAAAGCATACAGGCAGACCTTGCCCTCGGCAGCCTGTATGCGGATGAACTGCAAACCGGGCAGCTGGATGCAACGCTTGCCCTGGGCAGTGCAGAGCTTGGCACCGTGCAGGCAGAGCGCGTGACGATTGAAAACGCCCAGGGCGATGTGACGATCAGCCGCCTGGTGGGGGCCAGCCAGGTGCAGGTAACCGACCAGCTGGGCAATATTGCCCTGACCCTGGGGGAAAAGGCAGACGGTTACAGCGTGCAGGCTGCATGCGGCCTGGGCAGCATTACGGTAAGCGGCGCCAAGCAGGCAAGCCCTTACAGCGCCAACAGCAAAGCAGCCAACGCTGTGATTCTGGATGCCGCGCTGGGGGATATTACCCTGAACTTTGAGGAATGAGCGGGGAAAAGGGCATCACATGTGCGGCATGCCGGAACGCGTTTGGAGCCCGTTCCAAACGGCGGACGGGTGCCAATGTGCAAAATGTTTTGATTAGTCATACTCTTGCGCCTGGCCATGGTGCAGTTTATACAACTTTTGCCCAAAAGGCCAAAAAAAAGATTTAATGCAACAAATTTTGCATATTGTACGCGAATGTGGTACAATAACCAATAAGCAAATCAGGCAACGAAAAGGGTAAAGGAGAATTGCGAAATGGCGTATTATTTTTCTGAACCGTCCCGTACCTTCGGCGAGTATCTGCTCGTCCCCGGCTATTCCTCGTCGCAGTGCGTCCCCACCGCGGTCAGCCTCAAGACCCCGTTGGTCAAGTACCGCAAGGGCGAAGAAGCCTGCCCCCTGACCATGAACATCCCCATGGTTTCGGCTATCATGCAGTCCGTTTCCGGCGAAAAGCTCGCCATTGCCCTTGCCAAGCAGGGCGGCGTTTCTTTCATTTACGGCTCCCAGTCCGTTCAGTCCGAGGCTGATATGGTTCGCCGTGTCAAGGCTTACAAAAAGGGCTTTGTCACCTCTGACTCCAACCTGCCGCCGGAGGCTACCCTGGCTGATGTGTTGGACCTGAAAACCCGTACCGGCCATTCCACCGTTGCCATCACGGCTGACGGCACCCCCACGGCAAGTTGCTGGGCATTGTGGCATCCCGTGACTACCGCCTGTCCCGCATGAGCACCGATCTGAAAGTGACTGAGTTCATGACCCCGCTGGACAAGCTGGTTACCGCACCGGCCAACACCAGCCTGCATGACTGCAACGATATCATCTGGGATAACAAGATCAACTCTCTGCCGCTGGTAGACGAGCAGGGCAACCTGCAGTATATGGTTTTCCGCAAAGATTATGATTCCCACAAGGAACATGCCAATGAGCTGCTGGATGCCAACAAGAGCTATGTTGTCGGCGCCGGCATCAATACCCGCGACTATGCCGAGCGCGTGCCCGCCCTGGTGGATGCCGGCGTGGATGTGCTCTGCATCGACTCTTCCGAAGGTTACAGCGAATGGCAGTCCCGTACCATCGCCTGGATCCGTGAGCATTACGGCGACAAGGTAAAGGTCGGCGCAGGCAACGTGGTGGACCGCGAGGGCTTCCTGTTCCTGGCAAAAGCCGGTGCAGACTTTGTCAAGATCGGCATTGGCGGCGGCTCCATCTGCATCACCCGCGAAACCAAGGGCATTGGCCGCGGCCAGGCAACCGCCGTTATCGAGGTTGCCAAAGCCCGCGATGAATACTATGAGCAGACCGGCATCTATATCCCTATCTGCTCCGATGGCGGCATTGTGCATGACTACCACATCACCCTGGCATTGGCAATGGGCGCTGACTTTGTTATGCTGGGCCGTTACTTTGCCCGCTTTGATGAATCCCCCACGAACAAGCTGCGCGTTGGCGGCAACTATGTGAAGGAGTACTGGGGCGAAGGTTCCAACCGTGCCCGCAACTGGCAGCGCTATGACCTTGGCGGTGCCCAGAAGCTGAGCTTTGAGGAGGGCGTTGATTCTTACGTTCCGTATGCCGGCCCGCTGGCCGATGGAGTGCAGACCACGCTGTATAAGGTGCGCTCCACCATGTGCAACTGTGGTGCGCTTTCCATCCCTGAGCTACAGCAGAAGGCCCGCCTGACGGTGGTTTCTTCCACTTCCATTGTGGAAGGCGGCAGCCATGACGTTATCCTGAAAAACAACCCGAACAATGTTTAAGCTGTTCCGGGTTGGGGCACCACGGCCAGCAGAATTTGCGCTTGCAATCTGATAGGATTTGTGGTATTATAACCAACATGAGATGCAAAGGGGCAGCTACCAATACAGCTGCCCTTTTTTGCACTTTTGCGGGTTCAGGCGGTAACATTGTGCGTTTTAACCGCCTGGGGCCGGGACTCAGCCCCAAAACAATCAGGGGCGCGGCAGAATGGCTGCGCCAATTAAGAGAGGAAAAAGAATTATGAAAAAATTTGCCTGCGTTGCGCTGAGCACTGCACTGCTGGCCAGCATGCTGGCTGCCTGCGGCAGCTCCGCATCCACCACCCCAGCGGCTTCCTCCGCTGATACATCCTCCGATACCGGGGCATCTTCCACCGAAGCTGCCGCTTCCACCGGGGCTGCAGCAGATGGTTCGCTGCACGTTGCCATGAACACCGATATCCAGACGATGGATGTGCACAAGACCAACAACGACTACATGGTGCCGCTGAATATCTTTGACCGCCTGTTTGAGATCAAAACCAATGCGGACGGCTCCACTGAGCTGGAGAAGAGCCTGGTGGAAGACTACACCGTTTCGGACGACGGCCTGACCTATGATTTCACCCTGCGCAGCGGTGTTACGTTCTCTGACGGCACCCCGCTGACCGCCAACGATGTCAAGTATACCTTTACCCGTATGCTGGCCCTGCCGGACAGCGTGCAGACGGATTATGCCTCTGCCATTGCCGGTGCGGAAGCTGTGATGGATGGCACCGCCACCGACCTGGAAGGCATTCAAGTGATTGATGACACCCACTTTACCGTTACCCTGTCGGATCCGTTTGCCGGTTTCCTGTATGAGCTGGCAACCGCTTCCTGCTCCATCATGAGCGAGAAGAACGTGGAGGAAGCAGGCGACCAGTTTGGTATGGACTGCTCCAAGACCATCGGCTCTGGCCCGTATGTGGTCACCAGCTGGACCCGCGACAGCAGCATTGTGCTGGATGCCAACCCCAACTACTGGGGCGAAAAAGCCCAGCGTGCAGCATGTGGAAATTTCCATCGTGCCGGATTCTTCCACCATGAGCATGATGTTCCAGAACGGTGAGCTGGATATCCTGGACTGCGATTACATTGACGCTGCCGTTGTCAACTCTACCTACAAGACCCAGTATGCCGATGATATCGTAACATCCAACCGTCTGGGCACCACCTACATGGCTCTGAACGAGAATGTGGAGCCGCTGAACGATGTCAAGGTCCGCAAGGCCATCCAGATGGCCATTGACCGCCAGACCATCCTGGATACCGTGTATAACGGCGATGGCAGTCTGGTGGACGGCATTTACCCCAAAGGCCTGATCGGCTACACCGGGGACAACGAGGGTTGGCTGAAGTACGACCCCGAACAGGCCAAGAGCGTGCTGGCCGAAGCCGGTTACGCGGATGGCTTTACCATGGAGATTGCTGCCGATAACTCCAGCAGCGATTCCACTCTGCTGGTCATCCAGATCGTGCAGCAGTACCTGCAGCAGATCGGGATTAACGCCGAGATCAAGAGCTATGACCCCGCCAGCTGGCTGGATCTGCGCAAGAGCGGCGATATGGTCAGCTTTGTCAGCTCCTGGACGGCCGACTATAACGACCCGGATAACTTCATTTACACATTCTTCGGTACCCCCGAAAAGAGCAATGTGCGCAGCCTGAATTACTTTAACACCGACGTTATGAGCCGTGTTGCTGCCGCCCGCGGCATTGTGGACGACACCGAACGCCTGACCGAGTACGCTGCGCTGGAAAAGCAGATCGTGGAAGAGGACGCTGCATGGGTACCCATGTTCAGCCGTTCCCACCTGTTTGTTAAGGGCGACCGGATCGCCTCCTTCACCCCGCACTGGGCCGGTTATAACGATACCCAGTATATCAACGTTACCTTGAAGTAATTTTTGGACAAAAAAGTTACAAATAATGCAATGCAGGCTGCGACCACAGGTTGCAGCCTGCATTTTTTATGTTATAATTTTAATGCTTGTATATTTTACAGCATAAAAGTGTAAAATATACAGTCGCTCAAACAGACTGTCCATAAGGTAAAACTGCATTCTGCCTGGCAGGAACCGTAGGGGCGCACATTGTGCGCCCACGAACCTGAAAAACTTAGGGCAACACCGCACAATTCCCGCCTTGCGGCTTAAGCACCGCTCCGGCAGCTGCGGCACGGCATCTGCGTTGCCAAAATGCTCGATAATGTCGGGTTGCGGTACCCGCATCGTGCTTCGGGGGCAAAAGCCCCTCGCACTCTGCGACCGCTGCCCCTGCTTCGGTTCGCTGTTTCCGCCACTGGCGGCGCTCACCTTTGCAGCATCCAGTATTATCTGCGCTTTTGGCTTGGCATCTGCCGCACCTCGCTCGCCGTATCGGCACTTAGAATTATGCGGTATTGCCTTAGCGCTTTTTATAAAAGCGCTGTGCCGAAGCGATGCCTGCGGGGAAAAATGATGTTCACCTGCACAGAGCATGGTTTTAACCGATTGACAGCTTGAAAACAGCGGCTGTGAGGGACAAAAGGGGAGTGACTCCGTGTGAAAAGCGTGATAAAGCGCATTTTTGGGCACCATTCCGGTGCTGATCGGCGTGGTACTGCTCATCTTCATCATGCTGCGCATTGTTCCCGGCAATGCGGCGGCTATGCTGCTGGGTGAACATGTGGACCAGGCCACCATTGACCGCCTGACTGAAGTGATGGGGCTGGATAAGCCGGTGATCGTGCAGTTCTTTGACTATCTGGCCGGGGCGATCCATGGGGACCTGGGCATCAGTTATAAATATAACCGCGCTGTTACCGATATGATCATGGAGGCGTTCCCCTACACGCTGGAACTGGCCCTGCTGGCGGCGCTGTTCGCCTGGGTGCTGGGCCTTGGCACCGGTATTATAGCAGCCATCAGGCAGAACAGCCTTGTGGACCACCTGTTCATGGGCGTTTCGCTGGCTGGCGTTTCCATGCCTATTTTCATGGTGGCGCTGCTGCTGCAATACCTGTTTGCCTTCAAAATCAAGGCATTCCCGCTTACGCTGGATGGTACCTTCCTTTCCATGATTCTGCCCGCCATTGCCCTGGGCTGGAACAGCGCAGGCAGCATTGCCCGTATGACGCGCTCCAGCCTGCTGGAAGTGATGCAGGCGGATTATATTGATACCGCCCCGTGCCAAAGGCCTGCGCAAGCAGGCGGTCATTCTGGGCCATGCGCTCAAAAAAACTCCATGCTGCCGGTCATTACCATGATGGCATTGCAGTTTTCCGGCATGCTGTCCGGCGCGGTTATCACCGAAAGCATTTTTGCCATTCCCGGCATCGGCCGCCTTGCCACCACAGCAATCCAGAACCGTGATATGCCGGTGCTGCAGGGGACCGTGCTGTTTACCACCGTGCTGGTCATTGCAGGCAACCTGATTGCGGACCTGCTGTATTCTGTGCTGGACCCGCGCATCAGAAAGGAGGCATAAGCCATGGCAGACGAAATGTTGAAAAATGCCCAGCCGCAGGAACTGGAAAGCCAGATCGGCGAAGAGGACGGCTTGAAAGAACAGCTGCTGCGCATGTGCCGCCAGAACAAGCTGGCCGCCTTTTTCGGCTGTGCTGATTCTGGTTGTCATCCTGATAGCTATTTTTGCTCCCGTTCTGGCCCCCTATGGTGAGGCTGAGCAGGACCTGATCAGCCGTTTGCAGGGCCCCAGCGCTGCCCACTGGTTTGGCACGGATGAACTGGGCCGTGATGTGTTCTCCCGTATTCTGTATGGTTCGCGCCTCTCGCTTACCATCGGTATTCTGCCCAGCATCATCTCGCTGGTGGTGGGCATCTTCTTTGGCCTGCTGGCCGGTTACTTTGGCGGCTGGGTGGATTATGTCATCATGCGCCTGGCGGATATCATGCTGTCCATCCGTCCCTGCTGCTGGCCATGGTGGTTATGTACACCCTGGGCCAGTCCACCGTCAACCTGTTTATCGCGCTTTCCCTCACCAGCTGGGCCAGTGTGGCCCGCGTGGTGCGCAGCCAGACCCTGAGCCTGAAGGAGAGCGAATATGTTGAGGCTGCCCGTTCGATCGGCGTCAGCAACGGCAAAATCATGCTTAAGCATATCCTGCCCAACTGCATTCCCTCATTGATCGTTCTGTTTACCCTGAATGTTCCCTCTGCCATTCTGTCTGAAAGCTCGCTGAGCTTTTTTGGGCATCGGCGCACAGCCCCGGCAGCATCCTGGGGCCTGATGATCAACCAGTCCAAGCAGTTTTTGTTCACCCAGCCCTGGCTGGCCTTGGCACCCTGCATTGCCATTATGATCGTGGTGCTGGCGTTCAACTTTTTTGGGTGACGGTCTGCGCGATGTGCTGGACCCCTACATGAAGAACCAGTAACGGCGGGGGAGAAGTAAAAGATGGAAAATAACAATAATGTTCTGGAAATCCGCGGCCTGAACTCCTATTTCTTTACCGAAAAAGGCGTGGCCCCGGCGGTGGATGGCCTGGACCTGGATATTCCCAAGGGCAAGATCATCGGCCTGGTGGGGGAGAGCGGCTGCGGCAAAAGCATGACCGCCAAATCCATTATGGGCCTGCTGAAATACCCCGGCCGCGTGGCGGGCGGCAGCATCCGGTTTGAAGATCAGGACCTGACCAGACTTTCGGATAAAGAGCTGCGCAAGATCTGCGGCAATGATATTTCGATGATCTTTCAGGAGCCGATGACCAGCCTGAACCCGGTGCTCAAGGTGGGCCGCCAGGTGCGCGAAACGCTGCTGGTGCATAACCCGACCATGAGCAAGGCGGAAGCCAAGCAGCGCGTGGTGGAAATGTTCCAGCGTGTTGGCATCCCCGAAGCGGAAAAGCGCTATGACTGCTACCCGCACGAGCTTTCCGGCGGCCTGCGCCAGCGCGTGATGATTGCCATGGCCATGGTATGCAAGCCCAAGCTGCTGATTGCCGATGAGCCTACCACCGCACTGGATGTGACAATTGAAGCCCAGATCCTGCGCTTGATGAAGGAGCTGCGGGACGAAACCGGCATGAGCGTGCTGATCATCACCCATAACATGGGCGTTGTGGCGGAAATCTGTGACTATGTGTATGTCATGTACGCAGGCAAGATCATGGAACAGGCCGAAACCTTTGAGCTGTTTGACCATACCATGCACCCCTATACCAAGGGCCTGCTGGATTCCATCCCGCGCATTGGCCAGAACGCCGAGCGGCTGCACACCATCCCCGGTGTGGTGCCCAACCTGCTGCACCTGTCGCAGGGCTGCCCGTTCAGCAACCGCTGCGAATATGCCACCGACCAATGCCGCACGGAAAAAGCGCAGCTGCATCCCGTTGCACCGGATCATCAGGTGCGCTGCTTCCGCTGTGAGGAGGAACATCAATGAGCGAGGTAAAACACGAAGTTCTTTTTGCAGGCAAAAGGTATTTATAAAAACTTTGAAACCAGCAAAAAGACCAGGCTGTCCATGCCCTGACCAATGTGGATCTGACCCTGTACCGCGGCGAAACGCTGGCCCTGGTGGGGGAGAGCGGCTGCGGCAAAAGCACCCTGGGACGCACCCTGATCCGCATGCTGCCTGCAACCAGGGGCAGCGTGACCTTTGAGGGGCAGAACATCACCGCCATGAAGGATAAGGAATTTGCCCCCTGCGCCGCCGGATGCAGATGGTCTTCCAGGACCCGTATGCCAGCCTTGACCCGCGCATGAAGGTGCGGGATATCATTGCCGAACCGCTGGAAACCTATCATGTATGCAAAACCAAAGCCGAAACCACCCACCGCGTGCTGGAATTGATGCAGGCTGTGGGGGTACCGGCAGAGTTTTTGAACCGTTACCCGCACCAGTTCAGCGGCGGCCAGCGCCAGCGCATCGGCATTGCCCGCGCCATTGCGCTGCAGCCGGACCTGATCGTCTGCGATGAACCGGTCTCCGCATTGGATGTTTCGGTGCAGAGCCAGGTGTTGAACCTGCTCAAGGACCTGCAAAAGCAGTACGGCCTGACCTATCTCTTCATCGGGCATGATCTTTCTGTCATCAACTTTATTGCGGACCGCGTCTGTGTAATGTTCCTGGGCCATGTGTGCGAGGTTGCCACCAAGGAAGAGCTCTACAGCCGCCCCATGCACCCCCCCTATACCGCCTTTTTGATGGATGCCATCCCGCAGGCGGATCCACACCGCCGCAACCAGCACCGCCGTGTGCTGATGGGCGAAGTGCCCAGTCCGGTCAACCTGCCGTCCGGCTGCTGCTTCCATACCCGCTGCCCTTACGCAACGGAGCGCTGCCGCACCGAGGTTCCGGAGCTGCGGGAATGGGATGGCCGTATGGTTGCCTGCCACCGCGCGGGCGAAAACTGGGACTGAGATAACACAGTGAGGAAATAACAATGCAGGCAGTAATCAACGTGGCCATAGCGCCGCTTACCACAAACCCGGCCCTCTGGGCGCAGAACCCGCAGCAATCCCGTCTGGTGGATGAGCTTTTGCTGGGCATGCCGGTGGAAATTACCGGCGAAGCCGAACAGCATATGGTACCGGTACGCACCTTTTACGGCTATACCGGCTGGGTAGCACAGGATGCTTTGCTGACTGGCCCCAAGGCGGAAGAATGGCTGGTTCAGCCGCAGATGGTGGTCATAGCCCGCTGGGCTGATGTGCTGGCGGAATCCCGTGTGCAGGGGGCCTGCGTGGCTGCTGGCCTGCCCTTGGGCGCCCGCGTGGCCGTGCAGGGGGAGCCGGAAGACGGCTGGCAGGCCGTAACGCTGCCGGATGGCCGCACCGGTTACCTGCGTGCGGACGCGCTGGCCCCGCTGTACACCCAGCCCTGCGAGCAGGACCAGGAAAAGCTGCGTGCAGCCATTGCCCAGGCAGCCAAGCGCTACCTTGGCACGCCCTACCGCTGGGGCGGCAAAACCCCGGCGGGCATTGATTGCTCCGGCCTGTGCAGCATGGCATACCTGCTGTGCGGTATTTCCATCTGGAGGGATTCTGAGCTGAAAGAGGGCTACCCCATCCATCCGGCCCATGTTTCGGATATGCGCGTGGGAGATCTGGTGTATTTCCCCGGCCATGTGGCGCTCTATCTTGGCAATGGAGAGTACATTCATTCCACCGCGCGAGCAGGGGGATAATGGTGTTGTGATCAACAGCTTTTACCCGGATTCCCCCTCTACCGCCCTGACCTGCCCAAGCAGATCACCGCAGTAGGCTCCTACTTTGCCCGCCGGGAGGCAACCTGATAAAATTGAAATGAAGAAAAGCGCCTCTCTGTGATAGGAACAGAGGGGCGCTTTGATATGGGTTTTATAATAAATGCGGTCAAAAAGTGCGGTCAGATAAAAGACTAGACGATAAAACATACGTTTTATCGTTCAACACTTTGGCGGGAGCTGGTGGATTCGCCAAGCCGCGGTCTAAGCAACAGTCCGCAGGACTGTTGCTTGCCGCCTTCGGGCGGCCGACCTGTTCGAACCCTACCAGTTCCAACACAAAAAGACCCGCAACCTCAGTTGCGGATCTCTTTTTTGGGGGAGCTGGTGGATTCGAACCACCGAAGCATTAAGCAGCAGATTTACAGTCTGTCCCCATTGGCCACTCGGGAAAGCTCCCATATTCATTTGTGCGCCTGCCTTAACAGTGCTTGATTAGTATATCAGAGCCTGAGCAAAAATGCAAGCCCTATTTTGAAAAAAATTGAAGTTTTTTGCTGCAATGCGGGAAAATGGGGTAAAAGATGCTGTATAACGAACAATTTTTCGCGCGAGAAGGCACAGTGGTTAATAATTTGAAGAAAAGCCCAAAAAGCCCTTGCTTTTTTGCGGCGGGTATGCTAAATACTTTTTGCAATGCCAAGGCATTGCCTTATGCGGAAGTGCTGGAATCGGCAGACAGGCACGTTTGAGGTGCGTGTGTCTATGACGTGTGGGTTCAAGTCCCATCTTCCGCACCAACCAAAAGAGCGCTGAATCGTTAAGGTTCAGCGCTCTTTTGGTTTATCAGTACCCACTCTTTCAACAAAGCCTCTCACAACGTACATAGAACAAAACAGGCCGCACAGCCTGCGCCATTCTTTAATGGCGGCAGCCATGCGGCCTGGTCTATTTGAATCATTCGTAAGTGCGGCGTCCGGCAAAAATGCACAGAGGGCGGTTACACTTGCCGGTGCCCATCAGCTGGGTGGCAGCACACAGGGGTTGCGCCGGCGCTGGAACAGGCGGGGATGCCGTCATAGAACAGCACCTCCCGTGCGGCGCGCTCGGCATCGGCCGAGGAAACCGTCAGCACGGTATCCACTACATAGGGGTTATAGTTTTCCGGCACAAAACCGGGCCCGATGCCCGCAATGCTGTGGTGGCCAATGAACCCGCCGGAAATGGCGGCGCATTCGCTGGGCTCTACGGCCACAATGCGGATCATGCTGTTCCAGGCTTTCAGGTATTCCGCCACGCCGGTAATGGTGCCGCCGCTGCCTACGCCGATCACCACAGCATCGATCGCATCCCCGGCGGCTTTTAAAATCTGGGGGCCGGTCACGCGGCGGTGGTATTCGGGGTTGTCATCATTGGCAAAGTAGTTGGTAAAGTAACCGTTATAGCGGGCGGCGGTGTCCTTGGCAACCTGTTCCAGCGCACGGCGACCGCCGCTGCCGCATACCACAATACGCGCCCCCAGGTTTTGCAAATGCTGCCTGCGGGAAAGCGGTAGGCTGCTGGGCACCACCAGAATGCAGGGGTGGCCTGTGGTGGCGCAGCTTACCGCAAGGGCAGCGCCAAAACTGCCGGAACTGGCTTCCACCACCGGCATGCCGGGCTGCAATGTGCCGCGCTCGGTGGCAAAAGCCAGCATGGTTTCGGCCACGCCGTCCTTGCAGGTGCCGGTAGCGCCGCCAAAATCCAGATATGCCAATATGCTGGAAGCAAGTTCGTGCCGCCCGGAATACCCCGAAAGCCGCACCACCGGGGGAACGGTACACGTCCTGATAATAGCTCTGCAATATTGCCATAGCCTGGCAGACCTCCTTGCAAAAATCAGGCAGGGGAGAACACGCAGTCCGTAAAATCCGCCCCGTTCTGTAAATTTCACCCAATATACAACATATTATAGCATATCCGGCGCGGCTTTGTACATGAAAAAAACATATTTTGCCGCAGTTTTTACGGCAAAAATGCTGGGCGGGCACAAAAAAGCTGAAAAAACGCAAAAACAGCCGGATACCGCACCTTTGGGCCTTGACAGTATGACTTTAGAGTGTTATAATTCAAAAGCTGTAAAGAAAAACACTTTACAGCAGTCAGAGGAACAGACAACACAAAGGGGGCACAGCCGTGGCAGCCAAAGCAGGTAAGGACCTTGGGTTTTCCATCCTGCTGGATTATTACGGCATGGTCCTGACGGAAAAACAGCGCAATATTCTGACAGAATATTATAACGATGACCTTTCGCTGGCCGAAATTGCCGAAAATTATGGCATAACCCGCCAGGGAGTACGGGATGCCATCAAGCATGGCGAAGCGACCCTGATGGAGATGGAGGAAAAGTTGGGCACTGCCCGCCGGACCGAAGCCATTCGGGCAGATCTTGCCCGGCTGGAAGAGCTTGTCAGCGAGGTGCGCGTGTGCAATACTGGGTTGTTTGAACCGGATACCCGCGTTCAGCGGGCTACCGAGGAGATGCTGACCATTATTCACCGCCTTGATACGCAGGAGGAACTGCCCGATGGCATTTGAATCTTTAAGCGAGCGTCTGAACGGCGTTTTCAAAAACTGCGCGGCAAAGGCAAGCTGAGTGAAGCGGATATCAAGGCTGCGATGCGGGAAGTCCGCATGGCGCTGCTTGAAGCGGACGTCAACTACAAAGTCGCAAAGGATTTCTGCGCGCAGGTTTCGGAGCGTGCCATGGGGCAGGAGGTCATGGAAAGCTTGACTCCCGCCCAGCAGGTCGTCAAGATCGTCAACGAGGAACTTACCAAGCTGATGGGGGGCGAGGAACCCCAGACCCTGCACATCAAAAATAAGGGCCAGACCGTTATGATGATGTGCGGCCTGCAGGGTAACGGTAAAACCACCCATGCGGCAAAGCTGGGCCGCTATTATAAAGCCCAGGGCCGCCGCCCACTGCTGGTAGCCTGTGATATCTACCGCCCCGCAGCAATTGACCAGCTGCGCATTGTAGGCGAGCAGGCAGGCGTTCCCGTCTATGAGATGGGCACCGAAAAGCCGGAAAAGATTGCCAAGCAGGCAGTTGAGTACGCCAAAGACCACGGCTATGATATCGTTATCATTGATACCGCAGGCCGTTTGCAGATCGACGACCAGCTGATGGACGAGCTGGTGCGCATCAAGCAGGCTGTTGAGGTGGATGAGACCCTGCTGGTTGTGGATGCCATGTCCGGTCAGGAAGCCGTAAACGTTGCCAAGACCTTTAACGAAAAGGTTGGCATCAGCGGCGTGGTCCTGACCAAGACGGACGGTGACACCCGCGGCGGTGCGGCGCTTTCGGTTCTGGCCGTTACCGGCAAGCCGATCTACTTCCAGGGCACCGGCGAGAAGCTGGATGCGCTGGAACCGTTTTACCCGGCGCGCATGTCCAGCCGTATCCTTGGCATGGGCGATGTGCTGAGCCTGATCGAAAAGGCCCAGACCTTGCAGAATGACAAGGAAGCCGAAGAAGCCGCCAAGCGAATGATGGCCAACAAGTTCGATATGAACGATATGTTGACCCAGTTCGCCCAGATCCGCAAGATGGGCGGTGCGTCCGCGCTGCTGGCCATGATGCCCGGCGCCAACCAGATCAGCTCCGAACAGATGGACCAGATCGATGAAAAGGCGCTGCCCCATATTGAAGCCATCATCTACTCCATGACGCCGGAAGAGCGTGCGCATCCTTCCATCATCAACCCCAAGCGCAAGCGCCGCATTGCGGCGGGCAGCGGCCAGACGGTTGAGGACGTGAACAAGCTGCTGCGCCAGTTTGAAGCCATGCAGAAGATGATGAAAAAGGTCAAGCGCAACCCCAAGGGCTTTATGCGCGGCCTTGGCGGAATGAGAGGCCTGCGCTGAGCAGCCTGTTATGAATTTGATATGACCCGTAAGCCTCTCTGGCCCCAGGGTGATATATAAATTGCAAGCCCACGAGGGAAAACCACGGGGCCGTAAAAACAAAATTTTGGAGGATATTTACCATGGTTAAGATTCGTCTGCGCCGCATCGGCGCCAAGAAAGCTCCTTTCTACCGCATTGTTGTTGCTGACAGCCGCTTTGCTCGTGACGGCCGCTTCATCGAAGAGATCGGCTACTACGATCCGACCAAGGAGCCCAGCGTTGTCAAGATCGACGCCGACAAGGCTAAGCAGTGGCTGGCCAACGGCGCTCAGGCTACCGATACTGTTCGTGTTCTGCTGAAGAAAGAGAACATCCTGTAATTAAACGGAGGAACGCCACATGCAGGAACTGCTGATTGCCGTTGCCCGTGGCCTTGTGGAAGATAAGGACGCGGTGCAGGTAACGGTTGACCCCGCGCGTGAGGACGGCACGGTTGTGTACCATCTCACGGTGGCAGAAGGCGACATGGGCCGCGTGATTGGCAAACAGGGACGCATTGCCAAGGCAATCCGTGTTGTCATGCGGGCCGCCGCCGTCCGCCAGAACGAAAAAGTCGTGGTGGAAATCGGCTGATTTTTGCCACCCAGCACTCTGCCGCTTTGCGCGCAGGGTGCTTTTTTATTTGCCGCCGCTTTTGTGTGATTTATTCTAGGAGGTTCCCCCATGCAAAACTATCTGCCCGCCTGCAAAATTGTTTCCACCCACGGTGTCCGCGGCGAAATGAAAGCCCTGCCGCTGTGCGATGGCGCACAGTTCCTGGCCAAGTTCAAGCGCCTGTACGCTGCCGCAAACGGCAGCGGCGAAGTTGCGCTGCGCGGGGTGCGCGCCCAGGGCAATATGCTGCTGGTCAAGCTGGCCGGGGTGGAGGATATGGATGCCGCCCGCGCCCAGGTGGGCAAAACCTACTATTTTGCCAAGGCGGATGCCAAACTGCCGGAGGGCCGCTATTTTATTGATGATCTGATCGGCTGCACTGTGCTGCATGCGGACGATGGCCGCACCCTTGGCATCGTTGCAAAGGTGGACCACCCCGGCGTACAGGATATCTATATTGTGCGCGATGCAGCGGGGGAGGAGCACTGGATTCCTGCCGTGCCGGAGTTTGTGGTGGATGTGGATATTGCGGCCCGCACGGTAAAAATGCGCCCTATTGCGGGTATGTTTGATGAGCCGGTCAACGGCGATGAGGAGTAATTGATGCGCATTGATATTGTCACCCTGTTCCCGGAACTGTGCGATGGCTTTTTGAGCACCAGCATCCTGGGGCGCGCCCGCGCCAAAAACCTGTTTGAGGCGCACTGCCACCAGATCCGGGATTATACCAAAAACAAACAGCGCCAGACGGACGATTACCCCTATGGCGGCGGCTGCGGCATGGTGCTGTATGCTCAGCCCATTGCAGATTGCCTGCGCGCTGTGGCAGACCAGTGCGCCCAGCAGGGCCGCGCCAAGCCCCATGTGGTGTTTTTGACCGCCGCCGGGCAGCCCTATAACGAGGAGACCGCCCGCCGGCTTTCCAGCTATGAAAGCCTTGCGCTGGTGTGCGGCCACTATGAGGGCATTGACCAGCGCGTGATCGATACCTTTGGCGATGAGGAAATTTCTATCGGCGACTATGTGCTGACCGGCGGCGAGCTGGCCAGCCTGGTGGTGGCAGACAGTGTGCTGCGCCTGCAGCCCGGCGTTCTGGCCGAGGAAAAGGGCTATCAGGACGAAAGCTACTGGGACGGCCTGCTGGAATACCCCCAGTTCACCCGCCCGGAAGTGTGGGAGGGCCAGGCTATCCCGCCGGTGCTGCTGACCGGGGACCACAATAAAATTGATGCCTGGCGCGGCCGCCAGAGCCGGGAACGCACCCGCCAGCGCCGCCCGGACCTGTATGCCCAGTGGTGCGCCACCCACCCGATCACCCAGATCCCGCGCTGGAAGCGCACCGAGCGTGCCCAGCTGATCAAGACGGATGCCCAGCTGGATGCAGCCGCAAAACTGTTTGCCGAAGGCTGCCGCACCGTCTGCCGGGATGTATGCACCGAAGCAGGCCTTGCAGAATATACGCCGGAAGCCATGCGCCAGCGCCTGGAAGAAGAGCGCAAGGCGGGCTGGGCATTCTACCTGCACACCACTTCGGATACGCCGGACGGCATGGTGGGTGTCTGCCATAAAACGGGGGAGATCGGCCACCTGTTTGTCCACACAGTCCGCCCGCGGCAGCGGCATTGGCACAAAGCTGCTGGATTTTGCGCGCAAAAAACTTGCGGAGCACGCCCGGCCCTGGCTGGCCGTGCTGGATGTAAACACGGCGGCCATCGGCCTTTACCGGCGCATGGGCTACCTGCCGGATGGCGTGCGGAACATGTACCAGCCGGGGGTGGATGTAGCATTCTGCAAGCCCTGCAAAGAGCTTGCTATGCGCTATCAGCCCCAGGATCAAGGCTGAACCTGCGGTATTCTGTCGGTTTTTTCGTACAGGTTTTGTAGTCTATCTACAATCCGGTTGAAAATAAACTAGTAAAGTTGCACAAGCGGGCCCGGCGCGATTTGTGCCAAATGCGGAATCCTGCCAAAATTGCAAATTTACACTGTACAAAGTCGAACAAATGGGATAAAATATAAACAATCAAGGCGGCGCTGATTGTGCAATACCGCCTGAAAGGAGCCCGCGGTAGAGAACTTGGGCGTATCTTTTCATATAAGTAGGAGAGAATAATTATGTACGTTAAAGAAGTTACCGTTGAGAATCAGGTAGGTCTGCACGCTCGTCCGGCCACCTTCTTCATCCAGAAGGCCAACGAGTATAAGTCTTCCATCTGGGTCGAAAAGGAAGAGCGCCGCGTCAACGCTAAGTCCCTGCTGGGTGTTCTGAGCCTCGGCATCGTTGGCGGCACCACCATCCGTATCATTGCTGACGGCACCGATGAACAGGCTGCTGTGGATGGTCTGGTCAAGCTGGTCAACTCCGGCTTCTCTGAATAATCAGATCTTTTGTTTTTGCGGCGGGTGACTGGTCACCCGCCTTTTTTTGTCTGCGCGGCCATGCCGCGCAGACAAAAAATCACTCACCACCCTTATTCAAAAACCATGACAAAACAAGAACTCTACAAAAAGCCTGTATGCTCCCGCTGCTGCCGGGGGTGTATATCATCCGCGATAAAACGGATACCATCATCTATATTGGCAAAGCCAAGCGCCTGCGCATCCGTGTTTCACAGTATTTCCGCGAGGGCGTGCCCCATGACGCGAAGGTCACCCAAATGATCAACCACGCATTTGCGTTCGATGTCATCGTCTGCCAAAGCGAATTTGAGGCCCTGGTGTTGGAAGCCAGCCAGATTAAGGCCCATACGCCAAAGTATAATATCTTGCTCAAAGATGATAAGGGCTACAGCTATGTAAAGATCACCCACGGCCCCTGGCCGCGTATTTCTGCTGCCTGCAAAGGACGATGAGAACGCCGATTATATCGGCCCGTTCACCTCGGCTTTTGCGGTGCGGGAGATGGTGGAAACTGCCCAGAACTGTTTTTTTGCTGCCCCGCTGCAATAAAGAATTCCCGCGTGATATCGGCAAGGGGCCCCTGCCTGAATGCCCATATCGGCAAGTGCATGGCCGTGTGCGGCGGCAAAATCACCTGCGAAGCTTACAATGAGGCCGTGCAGGGTGCCCTGCGCATGATCCGGTACGGCAAAAAAGATATCGTCAAGCAGCTGAAAGAGAAGATGCAGGCGGCGTCTGACCGGCTGGATTTTGAAACAGCCGCCCTGCTGCGGGATCAGATCGCGGCCATTGACCGCGTGGCGGCGGGCCAGAAGGTGGTTATGGATGCCGGGACAGAGATGGACGTCATCGCGCTGGCGGGCACCACCCGCGCGGTATGCGCAGCGGTGCTGCGCTACCGGGATGGCCGCCTGACCGATAAGCGGGAGTTCGTCTTTCATGATACGACCGATATTGAAGCCGTGCGGGAGGAATTCCTGCCCCAGTATTATCTGGATGGCGAGACGATCCCCAAAACCATTGCGGTGGATACCCTGCCGCCGGACGCCGAAGCGCTGAACCAGGCGCTGAACGAAGCACGCGGCAGCAAGGTGGAGCTGTATGTGCCCCAGCGCGGCGATGTGGCCAAGCTGGTAACAATGGCCTACACCAACGCTGTGGAGCGCCTGGGGCGCGAGAGCGGCCGCTATACCCGCGAGGAAAAGCTGCTGGAAGAAGCCGCCCAGGTGCTGGGCCTGAAAACCCCGCCGAGGGTGATTGAAAGCTATGATATTTCCAACTGGGGCGATGGCTCCAGCGTGTGCGGTATGGTGGTGTTCAAGGATGGCAAGCCTTACCGCGCCGGCTACCGCCGCTTTAAGATGCGCACCGTTGCCGGCACGGACGACTATGCCTCTATGGCGGAAACGCTTTCCCGCCGGGCTGCGGAGTACGAGGCGGCCCGGCGCGGCGAAAAAGCCGGATAATGAAGCCAACCAGTTTGCCACCATGCCGGATCTGCTGCTGATCGATGGCGGCCGCGGACAGGTGGGCGCGGTCAAACAGGCCTTGCGGGGCACTGCCTTTGAGCATGTGCCGACCTTCGGCATGGTCAAGGACGACCACCACCGCACCCGCGCCATTGTGGATGATGCGGGCGGGGAAATCGCCATCAACCGGCACCGCAATATCTTTACCTTTGTGACCAATATCCAGGATGAAACCCACCGTTATGCCAACGATTACCGCAAGCGGATGATGCACAAAAAGTCCTATGCGGCAACCCTGACAGAGCTGCCCGGCGTTGGCCCCAAGACCAGCGCGGCACTGCTGGCACATTTCAAAACCGTAACGGCAGTCAAGCAGGCGTCTATTTCGGACCTGGAAGAGGTCAAGGGCATTAGCCACGCCAAGGCGGAGAACATTTATAATGCTCTGCGCCAGTAAACTCAACGCCGGCAACGGCAGGAGAGGGGAAAACCCGGCTGGATTGCAAGCTGGGTTGTAAAATAAGAATGAATGACGGTAAACTCCCTTGACAAGCGGATTTGAACCATCCATAATGTATAAGGCAACACCGCACAATTCCCGCCTTACGGCTTAAGCACCGCTTCGGCGGCTGCGGCACGGCATCTGCGTTGCCAAAATGCTCGATAATACACAAAGTATTATCTGCGCTTTTGGCTTAGCAGCTGCCGCACCTCGCTCGCCGTATCGGCACTTAGAATTATGCGGTATTGCCATAAGTGCAACTGTTTATCCCGAATAGGAGTGCTCTGGCTTGAGCTTCCCAGCGGGATGGGTGGCTGCCATATAACAAATGAAAGGCAGGCGGCCTAACATGATGCGTGTGATTGCAGGTACAGCCCGCGGCAAAAACCTTGCTGCGCTACCGGGGGAGGATGTTACCCGCCCCACCATTAACCGCGTAAAGGAGGCAATGTTCTCCAGCGTACAGTTCTCTGTGCCCGGCGCGCGCGCTGGACTTGTTTGCAGGCAGCGGCCAGCTTGGCATTGAGGCATTATCCCGCGGGGCCAAGCGCTGTGTTTTCCTGGATGCTTCCCGCGAGGCGATCCAGATCGTGCTGGCCAACTGCAAAACGGCGGGCGTGTTTGCGCAGAGCCGGGTCATCCCGGATGATGCGTTCCACTTTTTGGCCACCACGCAGGAAGAGTTTGATCTTGCCCTGCTGGACCCGCCGTACCACCACGGCACGGTAGCCAAAGCACTGCCGCAGCTGGCAGCGCACATGGCCCCTGGCGGTGTGGTGCTGTGTGAAACAGAACTGGACGCTGAGCTGCCGGAACAGGTTGAGGGGCTTGTTTTGGCAAAACAATATAAGTACGGCAAGATTTTGGTAAGCCGCTATGAGAAAGAGGAACAGCTATGAATGTTGAGGAACTGCTGGATATGCTGGAGGAAACGCTGGAGGAGGGTACCGCTGTGCCGTTTGCCGCCGCCAAGCGTGTGGTAGATGTGGACCGCTGCCGCGATATCGTGGATGAGGTGCGCAATAACCTGCCCGATGAACTGCGCGACAGCAAAAAAGATTGTGGCAGACCGCGAGCAGATTTTAAAGAACGCCCAGACCGATGCGGATAACATCATCAAGCAGGCAGAGGAACGCGCACGGGTACTGGTATCGGACAAAGAGATCACCAAGCGCGCACAGAAGATGGCCGTGGAGCTGGTGAACGCCGCACAGGCACAGGCGAAAAAGATCAACAATGCCTCCGCGGCTTATTGTGAGAATATCCTCAAAAACTCGGAGGAAGTTCTGGCCCGCAGTGTGGCGGCTATCAAAAATACCCGCATGAACCTGCGCAACCTGCCCAGCCGCGGCCCCCATGGCCCACAGAAACCGAATCTGTAAAATCGGCCCCCTGTGCGGGCTTTGTGAAAGAGATCTGCACGGTTCCTGCCCCGCAAACAACAAATAAGACAGCATTTGTGAAAACTTTATGGCCCGCAGCGCTTTTTGGCGCTGTGGGCTTGCTTTTTGCCCCGCGATTTGGTACTATATAAGTGTTCCACAGTGGGTAAAAGTGGGCAGTTTGGGGTTAAAGTGGTGAGTTATCCACACATTCCACAGGGTTGTTAACCGCGAAATTCCGCTGAAACGCTAAAAAGCGACAGTTCCAACCGGGAAGGGGGCGGGTTCGACAATGTTCATGGGTCAGTATGACTACGCAGTGGAGGCAAAGGGCCGTCTGAATTTCCCCGCAAAGTTCCGGGATGGAATGGGCGAAACCTTTATCGTGACCCGCTGGCTGGACCATTGCCTTGCCGCGTTCCCGCCGGAGGAGTTTGAAAAAGTGGCCCAGCGCATTGCCGAAAAAGGTATGGTAAAGGGCCGCAATGTCAGCCGTATGCTGTATTCCTCTGCGGTGGAAGTAACACCGGATAAGCAGGGCCGCATTCAGCTGCCCGCAAAACTGCGGGAATACGCCAACCTGGACCACGATGTGAGCGTGATCGGCAACCGCAACTTTGCGGAGATCTGGAACACCCAGGATTGGGAAGCCCGCCAGGCGGAAAACGATGAAGATTTTACCGCCGCAATGGAAGACCTTGATTTTTAAGATACACTTTGAGCGGGGGTGTACCCCTGCATGTTAAACCGTGTGAAACGGGGAAAGAGGAGAACACCGTGGAATTTAGTCATATCCCCGTTTTGCTCAGCCAATGCCTTGATGGGCTGGCCATTGACCCTGCCGGGATTTATCTGGACGGAACGGCCGGCGGGGCAGGCCACTCAAAGGAAATAGCAAAACGCCTGACCACCGGGCGGCTGATCTCGCTGGATCAGGACCCGGATGCGGTGGCAACCGCTGCCGCAAGGCTAAAGGGCTTACCCGCCCAGGTGGTTCAGGCCAACTTCCGCGAAACCGCCCGCGTGCTGGATGAACTGGAGATCCCCTTCATCAACGGCGCGCTGCTGGACCTTGGCGTTTCCAGCCACCAGCTGGACGATGCCGAGCGTGGCTTCTCCTATCACGCGGATGCCCCGCTGGATATGCGCATGAGCCAGCAGGGGCCCACCGCGGCGGACCTTGTCAATACCTTGGACCGTGAAGAATTGACCCGTATCCTGCGGGATTACGGTGAGGAACCCTATGCTTGGCAGATTGCGGGTAAAATCGTGAAAGCACGGGAGGAAGCCCCGATTTTGACGACCCTGCAGTTTGCGGACCTGATTGCATCCGCTATGCCGCCTGCCGAGCGCCGCAAGAACAAGAACCCCGCCCGCCGCAGCTTCCAGGCAGTGCGGATTGCCGTCAATGGGGAACTGGATGCCCTGAACGAGGGGGAGGCGATTTTCAGCCGCCTGGCCCCCGGCGGGCGGTTCTGCATCATCACGTTTCACAGCCTGGAGGACCGGCTGGTAAAACAGAAGTTCCGCCGCTGGGCCCAGCGCTGCACCTGCCCGCCGGAGCAGCCTATTTGCACCTGCGGCGGGATACCCAAAGCTAAACTGATTACCCGCAAGCCGATTGAAGCGGACGCTGGTGAGTTGGAAGAAAACCGCCGCAGCCGTTCCGCCAAGCTGCGCGTACTGGAAAAATTATAAGCGTGCCAGGAGGGAACATTGGCAGCGCGGCATGGCGCTTGTGACCATGCCGCACAGCTTAAGGAAAGCCGAAATTTTACGATACGAGAAAGGGGGGCGGCGCCCATGGCTTCCACAGCAGCAGAAATTTCAACCAACAATCATTCCGGTTCCTCCCGCACACCGCGGGTGCGCGTTGTCAAGGGCGGACGCTACGGCCTGAGCAAGGCACGCCAGTTTGCCCGCACGGCGGGCACGGTGCTGGTCATTGCCATCTTTTTTGGTTTGTTTGCCAGCATTGTCGCCAGCCAGGCACGCATCACACAGCTTTCCGGCGAAATTGATGACGCCAAGTCGGAACTGACCAATGCCCAGAGCTATAACGACTATCTGTCCACCACCATGGATCAGATCACCAACAGCACCAGCGTCCAGCAGGAAGCGGAGAATCGGCTGGGGCTGGTTAAAATGGACCCCAGCCAGGTGACGTATGTCCGGCTGGAGGATGAAAGCGTGATCGAACGCGCAGCCGGCACAGCAGACAAGTTTTTTTGCCGGTATCAAAACCGCAGCGCTCAGTCTGCTTGGCAGTTTTGACCCGTAACCGATCCGGTCAAGGCAATACCGCATAACTTTGGGTGCCCAAGCCGTCAGGTGGGAATCATGCGGTGCTGCCCTTTACATTGCGCCAAAGCGTGCATCCCAACAGGAGCACGCTTTTTTTTGCCATCATGGGCGGGCGCGTATTCGTGCAAACAGTCTTTTCTGTAAAGGAATGAACCTATGCCAAAGCAACCCGACAACAAGAATCAATCCACGCGTCATCACAACCGCCGCAGCCCGGAGCCGGGGCAGAATCATGCGCTTACGCTGAACGGACGCATCATGGTTTTGCTGCTGGTGATCGGCTTTATCGCTGTGGGGTGCGGCGTTCTGATTTATAAGCTGCATACCCTGCAGATCCGGGATGCTGAGCAGTACCGTGTTCAGGCGGCGGAACAGCAGCTTTCCGATACCCAGATCCCCGCCACGCGCGGCTCTATTTATTCCGCTAACGGCAAACTGCTGGCCAAAAGCAGTGTGGTGTGGAACATTATTGCCAACCCGTCCAAGTGCAACCAGGATTATGTGGCGGAAGCCAGCCAGAAAATCAGCGAATTGCTGAACGGGAGCGTCAGCGCGGAAAAAATTCAGGAGCAGCTGAGCAAAACGAACAGCCAGTACCGCGTGATTGCCAAAGGACATTGATATGGTAACGGCGCAATCCATTATTGACTATGCCAACACCAAACGCATTACCAACGGCAAGGCGGAGGGGATCCGGATGCCAAGTACGAAACGGTGCTTTCCATGTACAAGGAATCCTCCTCCACGCGGGAATACCCTAACGGAATGTACCTTTCCTCGGTCTTGGGCTTTTGTGATGACAGCGGCAACGGCATGTACGGCCTGGAAAAAATCGTATGATGAGAAACTGGTCGGTACACCGGGGCGCAGCATCAGCAGCGAGAACGCATGGGGCTATGAACTGGCTAACGAGGAAAGCGATACCCATGCGGCTATCAACGGCTATAACCTGAACCTGACCATTGACGATACCATCCAGACCGTGCTGGAAACCGAGCTTTCCAACGCAATTGATGACTATGATGTGCAGAACCGTGCCAGCGCCATTGTGATGAATGTGAACACCGGCGCGGTGCTGGGTATGGCAACGGCGCCGCAGTTTGACCCCAACGATCCGTATAATATCACCGAACCCAAATTGCAGGCTATCCTGGATAATGCCGGAACGGCGCTGACGGAGGACGATATTTCCGTCCTGCAAAGCCGTTTGGGGCAGGACGCCGTAGCTGATATCATTGCGGACGGCGTTGTGAACCCCAACGGAACAAAAAGCACCGACGAAGAAGGCAACGCAATCGACGTTCCCAGCGAAAAAAGCCAGCTGCAGGGCATGATCCGTGAGGCCGAGTGGAAGAACAAAGCCGTGACGGAATTGTATTACCCCGGCTCAGTCTTTAAGCTCATGACGGCCGCTGCGGCGCTGGATTCCGGCCTGATGGGGGCGGACCAGCAGTTTTACTGCGGCGGCGACCTGACAGTATTCCCCAATACCGAGTGGGAACACAGCTACCGCTGCGCCGAGGGCAACACTCACGGCTGGCTGGATATGGCCGGGGCGCTGAACCACAGCTGCAACCTGTACTTTATCCAGGTGGCGGAAAAAATGAGCGCCGAATTCTTTTATAACTACTACCAGGCGTTTGGCCTGACCCAGACCACTGGCATTGACCTGCCGTATGAGGCAAAGGGCATCTCCAAAACCCAGCAGGAGATGGAGCAGGTGGAAACGGACCTGTACTCCACCGCGTTCGGCCAGTCCCAAAAAGCTGACCCCTGATCCAGATGGCAGCCGCCATGGCTTCCACCGTGAACGGCGGCTACCTGATGACCCCCTATGTGGTGGATAATATGACGGACGACACCGGCAACGTGATATGGCAGGCTGAAACCGACATTAAGCGCCAGGTCGTCAGCGAGGAAGTCAGTGAGCAGATCCGCGCCATGATGGAAAACAACGTGGGTCACACCGGTACCAGCAATGACCTGGACTATCACGGTTGTGCCAGCGCTTATGTGGCGGGCTACCGCATCGGCGGCAAATCCGGTACGGGAGAACAACTGGACTGGAAAGGCGCTTACAAGTACCGCCCGGACGGCGACTATCGCAAGGCCATCAGCTTTGCCGCCATCCTTCCGGCGGACGACCCGGAACTTCTGCTGCTGGTCATGATGGATGACCCGCGCTGGATCGTTGACTACGCTTCCCAGATTGTGGCCCCTGTTACCGGCAACATCATCAGCCAGATCGCGCCGTATCTTGGCATTGAACGGGATGCTTCTTATGATAGCAACGGCAGTGTGGAAGTGCCAAATGCCATTGGCACCCGCTGGACTTCCGCCCAGGTCAAGATGAACGCCGCCGGGCTTTCCCACCGGTTTGTGGATACCAGCGACGGCGATGTTGTGTATCAGTACCCCGCAGGCGGCACCGTGGTGCCCGCAGGCTCCACGGTTTACCTGTATACCCAGTCCACCACCGACGCCACCACCACCGTGCCGGATGCCACCGGCAAAACCGGAACCTTTGCCGCACAGATGCTCAAGGCTTCCGGCGTCAATGTGGCAATTTCGGGCAGTGCATCGGACCGTGTTGTCAGCCAGGATATTGAGGTTGGGAGTGTGGTGCCCTACGGCACAGTCGTTACCCTGACCACGGAACCCGACGGCAGCAGCGATGCCCAGCAGGATGCAGATACCCCGCAGGACGATGCCGCCCAGGACGATACGCCCCAGGACGCCGCCGGTGAAAACGATCAGGATAGCACGACCCAGGATGATACCGGCAGCGATGCCGAGCAGCAATAACCCCGGCCACGGCAGGGGGGACCCCACAGCAAACTGAAACATGCCGCAACTAAACCAACCAAAAGGAGCGTGTTCCCATGAAACCCATGAACGCGAACGAACTTCTGGCAGGGCTGGCACTGGCCCGCCCGGTACCCATCACCGCCGTTGTAACGGACTCCCGCAAGGTGCAGCCGGGCTGCATTTTTGTCTGCTTCCCCGGCGAGCGTGTGGACGGCCACGACTATGCCGCCAAGGCGTACCAGGCCGGGGCCGAGTATGTGATCGCCAACCATCCCGTGGAGGGCGTGCCGGAGGATCACCTTGTCATCTGTGAATCCAGCTACCTTGCCATGATCCGTATGGCATCCAACTACCGCACGCTGTTCAGCCCGCTGATGATCGGTGTGACCGGCAGCGTGGGCAAAACCACCACCAAAGAAAGTTCTGCTATGCGGTTCTTTCGGCTTTTGGCAATACCTTAAAAACAGAGGGCAACCAGAACAATGAGATCGGCCTGCCCAACACGCTGTTCCGCCTGGAGGATACCACCCAGTATGCTGTGGTGGAAATGGGCATGAGCCACCTGGGCGAGATTGCCCGCCTGGTGCGCAGCGCGGCCGTCTGCCGGTATCATTACGATGATCGGCGTTTCCCACCTGGAAAATCTGGGCACGCGGGAGAATATATTGAAGGCAAAGATGGAAATCTGCCAGGGCCTGCCGGACGGCGCCCGCTGGTGCTGAACGCGGACGATGACCTGCTGCCCACCGCGCAGATCCCCGGCCGCCTGCGCCCGGTGTGGTTCGGCATCCGCTCCAGCTCCGCCGATGTGCGCGCCATCAATATTCATACCGTAGGGGAGGGTACCGGCTTTACCCTGGTGGATAACGTGGACGGTGAAACCTATGAGTTCAGTGTAACCATCCCCACGGCAGGCGTTCATACCGTGTATGATGCCCTTGCTGCTTACACTGCAGCCACCCGCTTGGGGCTGGAGCGTGCCCGCGCCGCCCGTGCGCTGGCCAGCTATCAGACCACCGGTATGCGCCAGAACATTGTGCAGCACGGCGGTGTGACCTTTATTGAGGATTGCTATAACGCCAGCCCGGACAGCATGAAAGCAGCCTTGCAGATTCTGCATGACCGCCAGCCCGGCCCCGGCGGCCGCCGCATTGCCGTGCTGGGCGATATGCTGGAACTTGGCGCTGCCAGTGAACCCGGCCACCGCCAGACCGGCAAATGGGCTGCCGATGCCGCCGACCTGCTGGTGGCTTACGGCCCGTTGAGCGCAGCCATGGCCGAAGCAGCCCGGCAGAAAGGGCTGCAAACCATCCATTGCCAAGCGGCGGAGGAAGTAGTAGAATATCTACGGCAGAACGTCCGCCCCGGCGATGTTGTGCTGGCAAAAAGCCAGCCACGCCATGAAGCTGGATGATGTATTAAAATAGCTTTACGCGGCGCTGCCAAACGCATAATTGCATATTTTGGGGAATATCACATGGGAATGATCGTTTCTTGGATGCTGGTTGCCGCGGCAATCGGTGCGTTTGCCGTTACGGCACTTTCAGGCTGTTTTGTAATTCCGGCACTGCACAAGCTGCACTTCGGCCAGACCATCCGGGAATCCGGCCCGACCTGGCATAACAAAAAAACAGGGCACACCCACCATGGGCGGCCTGTGCTTCATCTTTGGCATTCTGGTGGCCTGCGGCCTGGTGTATGCCGGGTTCTACCGCTATGCACAGGACCTTTTGGGCATTGTGCAGGTGCGCGCCGCCTTGTTGGCGCTGTTCCTGGCGTTTGGTTCTGGCTTTATCGGTTTTCTGGATGACTATATCAAGGTTGTCAAGCACCGCAACCTGGGCCTGCTTGCCTGGCAAAAAGCTTATCATGCAGTTCATTGTTACCGGCGGCTTCCTGGTGGGGCTGCACATGCAGGGCCTGCTGACCACCATCATTATGCTGCCCTTTATCGGTGCAGTAGATCTGGGCTGGGTGTATTACCCCATTGCGTTCTTCGGCATCATCTTTTTTGGTCAATGCCGTCAACCTGACGGATGGTCTGGACGGCCTGTGCTCCTGTGTGACCTTTGTTTCCATGCTGGGCTACCTGCTGGCTGCCAGCATGCTCAGCTTTTTATCATGTGGCCGTTCTGGCGGCGGCAACGGCTGCTGCGGCAGCAGGCTTCCTGGTGTGGAACTTCTACCCGGCTAAAGTGTTCATGGGCGATACCGGCAGCATGTTCCTGGGCGGTATGGTAACGGCCCTTGCCTTTATCATGGGCCGGCCGGAGCTGGTGTTCTTCTTTGGCATTGTGTATATCTGGGACGCCATGACCGTTGTGATCCAGCGCGTTTACTTCAAGCTGACCCACGGCAAGCGCATTTTCCGCATGACACCGATCCACCACGCATTCGAGATGCGCGGCTGGAAAGAAGTCAAGATCGACTTTTTCTTCAGCCTGATCGCCATTATCGGCGTGGTGCTGGGCCTGATGTACGTTTACATGGCATAAAATATCAGAAAGGGGCTGTGCCGCAAATGACGCTTGCCCAGCTTTCGATTTGGCCTTTGGCAACATTGGCAGGTTTTTTAAGGAAATCGCGTTCAAAAAAGAGGCGCGGCAAACTTTCCTATGGTCTTGTTGGCACGCTGATCCTTGTGTTGACTTACGGGCTGATCATGCTGTTCTCCGCCAGTTACTCCACCGGGTATTACCGCTTCAAGGGGGATATTTACCACTTTATCCGCCCGCAGGTAATTCTGGCGGTGGTGGGGCTGGTGCTGATGTATCTGATTTCCAACATCAACTACCGCAGCCTGCGCCACATGAACTGGTACTTATACATTTTAACGCTGCTGCTTTTGGTGTGGGCCCTGTTCAGTGAGCCGTACAACGGCTGTTACCGCTGGGTGTATATGTTTGGCACAACCCTGCAGCCTTCGGAGCTGGCAAAGTTTTCGGCTATTTTGGGTCTTGCCTGCTTTGCGGACCGGTATTATGAAAAACGGGGAACACTGCTTTACGGCATTGTGCTGCCCGTGCTGCCGCTGCTGCCGGTGGTGGTTCTGCTGTACAAAAAGAACCCCATAACTCTGCTATCATGCTGATCCTGCTGATTGCAGGCAGTATGATTTTGTGTGGCGGTGTGGGCCGGTTCTGGTGCATCCCGGCGGCAGGCGCGGCTGCGTTTGTGATTTACAAAATGCTGACCGGACAGAATAACTATGTTCAGCAGCGCCTCGGCGCATGGAACGGTGACGAGGGCGATATTTTGTACCAGACCCAGCAGAGCCTGTATTCCATTGCGTCCGGCGGGCTGACCGGCCTGGGCATTGGCAACAGCCGCCAAAAGCACCTCTGGCTGCCGGAAGCCAGCAACGACTTTATCTTTTCCGTTCTGTGCGAAGAGCTGGGCTTTATCGGCGCGGTGATCTGTATGGGCCTTTTGCCGCACTGATCATTCAGGGGCGTTATCATCGCCCTGAACTCGCCGGATTATTTTGGTACGATGCTGGGTATTGGCATTATGTCGCAAATTGCCTGGCAGACCATGATCCACATTGCGGTGGTCACCAATGTGGCCCCCAAATACCGGCATCAGCCTGCCGTTTTTTCCTCCGGTGGTACCAGCTTGCTGATTCTATTGTGTGAGATGGGCATTATACTAAGCATATCGCGGGCGGGCAACGCGCAAAACGCTGCGCGCAGCAAGCGCTCGCATGAAGAACTTGCCCGCCGGATGAACCCGCAGCGCCGCACCCACAAAGCCCTGCACAGCAACTGAGAATTCCCGCATGCCTGCGGAAAGCATTGTTCTCTTTGGTTTCAGATATAAGGCAATACCGCACAATTCCCGCCTTACGGCTTAAGCACCGTTCCGGCGGCTGCGGCACGGCATCTGCGTTGCCAAAATACTCGATAATACACAAAAGTATTATCTGCGCTTTTGGCTTAGCAGCTGCCGCACCTCGCTCGCCGTATCGGCACTTAGAATTATGCGGTATTGCCATAACATAAACGTTCGATTTTACGGAGAAAAAGAGGAACCACTATGCGTGTTTTTGATTGCTGCCGGCGGCACAGCCGGCCATATCAACCCGGCGCTTGCCATTGCCGGAGCCTTAAAGGCGGCGGACCCCGCGGCCGAGATCCACTTTGCCGGGCGGAAAGAGGGCATGGAGTACGGCCTTGTAACCAAGGCAGGGTACCCGTTCCACCATATTGAGATCAACGGTTTCCAGCGCAAGCCAACCCTGAAGAACGTGGGCCGCAACGTGGTAGCGCTCTACCACCTGGCCCTGTCCGGCCCGCGCACGGCGGCTATCCTGAAAGAGGTCCGGCCCGATCTGGTCATCGGCTGCGGCGGTTATGTCAGCGGCCCGGTGGTGCGCGCCGCCGCCAAAAAGGGCATCAAGACCGCCATCCATGAGCAGAACGCATTCCCCGGTGTGACCAACAAGCTGCTGGCCAAGGATGTGGACGTGGTGTTTGCCGCTTCCGCCGCTGCGGTGGAAAAGCTTGGCGCGCCGGAGAAGACCCTTGTGGTTGGCAACCCTGTCCGCCCGGAAATTTTGAACCGTGACCGCGCCGCCGCCCGTGCTGCTGTGCACGCGGGGACCGCACCGTGATTTTGAGCTTTGGCGGCTCTTTGGGGGCCCGCCGTATCAACGAGGTTGTGGCAGAGCTGTGCGCGTGGGAGCAGGCAAACGATCTGCCCGTGCTGCACCTGCACGCCACCGGCAGCCGCGGCGTAAAGCTGTTTGAGGACCTGGAAGCCAAGAACCACTTTGCCCCCGGTGCCAACCTTGTGGTAAAAGAATACATTGATAATATGCCGGATCTGCTGGCCGCGGCGGACCTTGTTATTTCCCGCTCCGGTGCGCTGACGCTGGCGGAGCTGGAAGCCATGGGCCGTGCGTCCATCCTGATCCCTAGCCCCAATGTGGCCGAAAACCACCAGTATTACAATGCACTGGAGCTGCAAAACGCCGGTGCCGCCATTGTGATTGAAGAAAAGACCTGTCCGGTGTCAAGCTGATCGAAACCGTGCATGCCCTGTTGGCAGAGCCCGGCAAACTGACGGCCATGGGCACCGCCGCCAAGACCCTGGGCAACCCCAAGAGCCTGGAACTGATCACCGCAAAGCTGCTGGAACTGGTGAACGGAAAGTAACCTGCCGGAACAAACCGGCAGCAAATAAAAAGCTGAAACACAGAAAGGAGGTACACCCCATGGACCGCAATCAGCGCAGCCGAAACCAGAAAAAAAGTGTACCTCCCCGCAAGGGTCAGCCCAGTCATCGCAACACCAAAAGCGCCCCGCCGCAGCGCAGCAGCCGCCCGGCAGGCAGCCAGCAGCGGCCAAAGGGCAGCGGCCAGCGTCCCGCAAAACAGCCCGAACGCCAGCCGCCCAAACAGCAGCAAAAGCGCCCCCGCCCCCAACAGAACCCCCCAAAAGCCGGGGTACCGTTCCAGCGCGCCACAGGTGCAGCGCCGCGTTACCCGCGCGGAACAGCTGCGAATCCGCCGCCGCAAGGCCATCATCGGGGTGCTGTGTGTTTTGGCAGTGCTGGTGGTCGGCATTGTGCTTTCCATCAACCTGTTGTTCAAGGTGACGGATTTCCGGGTGGAAAATGCGGACCGCACCACCCCCCCGCCAATACCGGCATTTATACCGAACAACAGCTGATCGATGCAACCGGCATTCAGGTGGGGGATAACCTGTACGGTTTTTCCACCAAAGAAAAAATCTGACCAGCTGTTGGCGCAGATGCCGTACCTGGATGTGGCAGTCGTCACCCGCCAGGCCCCCGGCACCGTGATCATCCGGGTGCAGCCTGCGGTGGAACGCTTTAAGATGGAGTATTCTGGCAGCTGGCTGGTGCTGAGCGAACAGCTGAAAGTGTTGCGTGTGGAGCCGGCAGAGCCGGATAATCTGGTGCAGCTGGATGCCCTGCTGCCAGAGGGCGCGGCCACCACGCCGGGCAGCTTCCTGACACTGGATGCCCCCAGCGAGCCGACCGCCCTGGCAACGGCCATGCCAAGCGGCACCGCAACGCCGGAAAATGCAGACGAAGCCGATACGGCACAGGAGACCCCCAACGAGGTGCTGAACGAACTGTTGGGCGAACTGGACCAGTATGGCCTGCTGGATGGCACCACGGTGCTGACCATGCAGAACATGACCGAGCTGAGCTTTTTGTATCAGGGCCGTGTGTCGGTCCAGCTGGGCACGGCAAACAATCTGGATTACAAGATCCGGTTTGCCGCCTATATCATTCTGGATACCGGTGGCGATGGCCTGGCAAGCAGTGACCGCGGTACGCTGGATGTTTCGGACCAGCAGACGGACGGCACCATTCAGCCTCGCTTTTTGCCGGCGGAAAACCCTGTGGCCACCCCGGAGCCGACCCCGGAACCCCCGGCAGAGGATACCACGGATGCTGCCGCCGATGCAGCGGCAGATGGTGCAGACCTGACTGCCGATGCGCCCCAGGATGACACCCAAAGCCAGGAATAAAAGAACAACCGATCCTGCCGATGCCGTTTCCAAGCGGTGCGGCAGGACTTTTTTTATCGCTGCCTGTAACAAAACGGCGGCCGCGGCCACCAATATCATGTAAGGCGCCTGAACAAAGCGAAAGGAGGTGGGCCAAAGCATGAAAACTACCGGAGCTGGAGGAACTGTACCGGCGCTACCGGATGGATCTGTACCGCTACCTCTGCTTTTTGACCCACGACCCTGTGCAGGCGGAAGACCTGTTGAGCGAAACCTTTGTGCGGGTCATCAAGCGGCTGCCCACTTTCCGTGGAGAGTGCGAGGTAAAACCTGGCTGTTTGGCATTGCACGCAATATCTGGCTGGAAAGTCTGCGCAGGCGGCACCAGTCCGTCAGCCTGGACGATTTGATGGAACGCTACATAACCGATGATGCCCCTGACCGAAACCACCGCCGCCCGCCAAAAGCTGCGCCGCGTGCAGGCTTTGCTGCAGCAAAAGGACGAGCGCACCCGCAGCGTGGTATACCTGCGGGCGCAGGGGTATTCGTACCAGGAAATTGCCCAAAAACTGCAAATAACCGAAGCATCCGCGCGGGTGGTGGAGCACCGTACCCGCGCCTGGCTGAAAGCAACCCTGCAAAAGGAGGGATACGACGAATGACGCAAGAAAAAGAAACAAACCGGCAAGCAGAACAGGGAAAAGCAGAAACCGAAATTCCCTGCGCGGTCTGCCGGGATTTGATCCCGCTGGTGCAGGATGGCGTTGCCAGCCCGGAAAGTGAAGCGCTGGTAAAAGCCCACCTGCAAACCTGCCCGGAATGCCGCACCCTGTGGCAGGCGGGCGGCGGGCAGGCCCTGCCACAAAGCCTGCCCGCACCCGATGATGCCCGCCTGCTGCAAAAGATCCGCCACAAATACAATACCGGCCTGCTGATGTTTGCAGCGCTGGGCATGGGATTTGGGGTGCTGACAAGTTACGGCGAACATTCCAACTGGATCATCCTGATTTTCCCGTTTGTGTGTGCTGCGGCCGTGTATCAGGACCCCAGATGTGGAAGCTGCTGATGGCAGTGGGGGAGAGCATTGCCCTTTGCGCGCTGTTGCGGACCTTCGTGCGTTATTGGCAGTATGGGGCCACCTTGATGGAGTACCCGGTCACCCTAATTGTGTACAGCGTTTTTATGCTGGGGCTGTGCGGCGTTGGTCGCCTGATTGGCTGGCTGCTGAACTATGCCATCGGGAAAGGAGAAAAAAACATGAAAGTGAAAAGTAAGCGGAAGATGGCAGGCATTCTGGCGGCGGTGCTGATTGCTTTGGTGCTGCTGGCCTTTGACTGCATCAACGGCGACCCCATCAGCGAGCGCTGGGCCATGCACCGGGCCATACAGTTTGCGGAAAAACTTTACCCGGACCAGACCTTTACGGCGGAAGGCGCGGGTTCGATGCGGGGATTCTGCTATACAACCAGAGTGCAGTCCCAGCAAAGCAAGGATACCTGGTTTTATGTGGAAACGCACTTTTGGCTTTTTACCAGTGATATCTATACGATCGACCACACCCAGTACATAGATGCGCGGCTTAATACATCTAATCGCATGGAGCTGGAGGCGCAGGATGAGGTGGCACCGGTCCCGGTTGATGCTTTGTCGGAATACGACATTCCCTACGATGAAGCGGAGCAGTGCGTGATGGTGATTCTGCCGTATGAATCAGGGAAAAATGCCTTTGATCTGGGCATGGAATACCAGCAGTGGTCGCCATTGGACGCCCTGTTTGAAAAAAAAACATTTTGCAGCATATACCGGCCAAACTGTGGGTCACGATTGAAACCACATCGCAGCCCCAGCGCGCGGATTTCCAGCCTGCCCTGCAAAAAATAAAAGCCGCCTGCGAAGCAAACGGCTACCATTTTGCCACCTATAATGTGACCATGATCCAGCGGGATATCCCCTATGAGACCGCTCTTGCCCAATGCATAGAATCCGGCGATGTGGCGGCGGGGGAGATTTGAAGCATGATAATAAAGCCATCATTTACGATGCGGTAGGGCGGAATGCCCTCATCCCGCCGTGATGTATGGTGGAATATAATCCCCTAAAACTCAAAAAGGCTGCTCCTTCAACCGAAGAAGCAGCCTTTCGCTTATTCATCCAATCATGATGCTATCGTAATCTTATAATTCCTCAAGCCCAAATAAATCAAACATTCAGCTCCACATGCTGGCCAAGATCCTCTTTGTTGGCGTCCAGCACGGGACGGATAACTTCGGCCAGGAACTCTTCCACCTGCTGCGGGGCGCGGCCGGTGAAATCTTCGGGGCTCAGCTCGGCCTCAATCTCCTCGCGGGTCAGACCGAATGCAGGGTCAGCTTCCACGCGGGCAATCATATCATTGGGCTTGCCCTCCTGCTTGACCACAGCGGCAGCAGCCCACGGCGTGCTCGCGCAGGCGCTCGTGCAGCTCCTGACGGTCGCCGCCTTTCTTGACGGCTTTCATCATGATGTTCTCGCTGGCCATGAACGGAAGCTCAGCCATCACGCGGCTGCGGACAACCTTGGGGTAAACCACCAGCCCGTCCGAAACATTCAGCAGAATGTTCAGGATGGCATCAGCGGCCAAAAAGCCCTCAGCCATGGCGATGCGCTTGTTGGCGGAATCGTCCAGCGTGCGCTCAAACCACTGGGTGCCGGCGGTGATGGCGGGGTTCAGCACATCCACCATCAAGTAGCGGGAAAGCGCGCAGATGCGTTCGCAGCGCATGGGGTTGCGCTTGTACGGCATGGCGGAAGAACCGATCTGGTTCTTTTCAAACGGCTCCTCCATCTCCTTAAAGTTGGCCAGCAGGCGGATGTCGGTGGCCATCTTCATGGCGCTCTGGGCAAGACCGGCAATGGCGGAAAGCACATTGTAGTCCATCTTGCGGCTGTAGGTCTGTCCGCTCACGGGCACCACCTTGGTCAAAGCCCATCTGGGCGCACACATCGGCTTCCACTGCCTTGACCTTGGCAGAATCGCCGTTGAACAGCTCAATAAAGCTGGCCTGGGTGCCGGTGGTACCCTTTAACGCCGCGCAGGGCCAGCTGGCTGATCTGGTGGTCAATCTCCTGCAGGTCCATGTAGAACTCGTTCATCCACAGGGTAGCGCGCTTGCCAACGGTGGTCAGCTGGGCGGGCTGGCAGTGGGTGTAAAGCCAGGCAGGGCATATCCTTGTACTGCTCGGCAAAATCGGCCAGGTTGGCCAGCACGCCGATCAGCTTTTTGCGCACCAGCTGCAGGCCTTCGCGCATGATGATAACATCAGTGTTATCGCCAACATAGCAGCTGGTAGCACCCAGGTGGATGATACCCTTTGCCTTGGGGGCACTGCAGGCCGTAAGCGTAAACATGGCTCATGACATCGTGGCGCACCAGCTTTTCGCGGGCAATGGCTTCCTCGTAATTGATGTCATCCTTGTGGGCTTCCAGCTCGGCAATCTGTTCATCGGTAATGTCCAGGCCCTGCTTCTGCTCAGCCTTGGCCAGCGCAATCCACAGCCTGCGCCAGGTGCGGAACTTGTTATCGTCCGAGAAAGTATACTGCATCTCATCGGAAGCATAACGGGTGGAAAACGGAGAAATATAACGATCATGTGCCATTGGTCGGGTTTCCTTTCTTACAGCATGTCTTACAGTTTGAAGTAGTTCACGCCGCCTTCAAAAATCGGCTGGTACTTGTCGCCGGTAACGTTCTTGTACAGGCTGTCGCCGCTGCGTTCAGAATGGCCCATCTTGCCGAACACGCGGCCGTCCGGGCTGGTAATGCCCTCAATGGCCAGCACAGACCCGTTGGGGTTGTAGCGCATATCCATGGTGGGCACGCAGTTCAGGTCAACATACTGGGTGGCAACCTGGCCGTTGTTGATCAGCTGCTGCAGCAGGCCGTCATTGCAGACAAAGCGGCCCTCGCCGTGGCTGATAGCGATCAGGTGCTCGTCGTTCACATCGCACTCGCTCAGCCAGGGGCTCAGGTTGGAGGCAATGCGGGTGCGCACCAGCATGCTCTGGTGGCGGTGGATGGTGTTAAAGGTTAGGGTCGGGTCGTTCTCGGTAATCGGGCGGATCTCGCCATAAGGCACAAGGCCCAGCTTAATCAATGCCTGGAAGCCGTTGCAGATGCCAAGTGCCAGGCCGTCACGCTGGTTCAGCAGACGGTTGACGGCATCGGCCACAGCGGGGTTGCGGAAGAACGCCGCAATGAACTTGGCGGAGCCGTCCGGCTCATCGCCGCCGGAAAAACCGCCCGGCAGCATCAGAATCTGGCTCTGGTCAAGCTCTTTCACCAGGGCTTCGCAGCTGGCGGCAACGTCGGCGGGGGTCAGGTTCTTCAACACCAGAATGTGCGGGTCGCCACCGGCGCGGCGGAATGCGCGTGCAGTGTCGTATTCGCAGTTGGTGCCGGGGAACACAGGGATGATAACGCGCGGGGTGGCCAGGCGCACAGCCGGGGCAACGCGCTGGAAGCAGTTGACCTTGTATTCCAGGGATTTAACTTCCTCGCCAGCCTTGAGGTAGGGGGAAGACAGGCTGCAGCTTTGCTTCCCATACATCCTGCAGGTGCTGCAGGTCGATGTTTTCGCCGTTGACGTTGATGACGTAATCCACGGTGGTGGAACCGAGGAATTCACCGGCAGAAGCATCCAGAAGCTCCAGAATAACTGCGCCATAGCAGGGCTTGAACAGGTCGTCCAGGTTGATATCACGGCTCAGGGACAGGCCCACGTGGTTGCCGACGCACATCTTGAACAGTGCTTCGGCAACGCCGCCGTAGCCCGGCGTTGCTGCGGCCAGCACCTTGCCTTCGTCGATCATCTGCTCGACGGTCTTGTAAATGGAAATCAGGCTGCCGATCTCCGGCATGCCGTCCTTGTACTGCGGCTTCAGGATGACAACAGAGCTGTTGGCTTTCTTGAACTCAGGGCTCATGACGTTGGCGGTGTTGCCAATGGCAGTGGCAAAGCTGACCAGCGTGGGGGGAACATCCAGGCCTTCAAAGCTGCCGGACATACTGTCCTTGCCGCCGATGGAAGCAATGCCAAGGCCCATCTGGGCATCCAGCGCGCCAAGCAGGGCGGCCAGCGGCTTGCCCCAGCGTTCGGGGGCAGTGTTCAGGTGCTCAAAATATTCCTGGAAAGTCAGGTACATATCCTTGTGGCGGAAACCGGCGCAAACCAGTTTGGTCACGCTTTCCACAACGGCCATGTAAGCGCCGCGGTAGGGGTCCGCTTCAGTCAGATAGGGGTTAAAGCCCCAGGCCATGCCGGAGCAGGTGGTGGTTTCGCCATCCACCGGCAGTTTGGCAGCCATGGCCATGGTGGGGGTCAGCTGGTATTTACCGCCGTAAGGCATCAGCACGGTGGAAGCGCCGATGGTGGAGTCAAACCGCTCGCCCAGGCCTTTCTGGCTGCAAACGTTCAGGTCGCCAACCAGGTTTTCCAGCTTTTCGGCAAAGGTGGAACCGGCCCACTGGGGCGCCATACCGTGCCGGGCAGAACATGCACATCGGCATGGCGCTCGGCACCGTTGGAGTTCAGGAACTCGCGGGAAAGGTCCACGATGGCAACGCCGTTCCAGTTCTCGCGCATCCGCTTTTCCTCGGTAACGGTAGCAACCACGGTGGCTTCCAGGTTTTCCTCATTGGCAAGGGCAATGAACTTTTCGGCATCCTCAGCGGCAACGGCAACAGCCATGCGCTCCTGGCTTTCGGAGATGGCCAGCTCGGTGCCGTCCAGGCCGTCGTACTTCTTGGTCACGGTGTCCAGGTCGACATACAGGCCGTCTGCCAGCTCGCCGATGGCAACCGATACGCCGCCTGCACCGAAGTCGTTGCAGCGTTTGATCAGGCGGCAGGCGTCCTCGCGGCGGAACAGGCGCTGCAGCTTGCGCTCGATGGGCGCGTTGCCCTTCTGCACCTCGGCACCGCAGGTTTCCAGGCTGGTCAGCTTGTGGGCCTTGCTGGAGCCGGTAGCGCCGCCAATGCCGTCACGGCCGGTGCGGCCGCCCAGCAGGATGATCACATCGCCGGGCTGGGGCTCTTCGCGGCGGACATGGCTGGCCGGGGTAGCACCCACAACAGCGCCGATCTCCATACGCTTTGCCACATAGCCGGGGTGGTACAGTTCAGCAACCTGGCCGGTGGCAAGGCCGATCTGGTTGCCATAGCTGGAATAACCGGCAGCAGCAGTGGTAACCAGCTTGCGCTGGGGCAGCTTGCCGGGCATGGTTTCGGAAACCGGTTTGAGCGGGTCGCCTGCGCCGGTCACGCGCATGGCCTGATAAACATAGCTGCGGCCGGACAGCGGGTCGCGGATGGCTCCGCCCAGGCAGGTAGCCGCGCCGCCGAAAGGCTCGATTTCGGTAGGGTGGTTGTGGGTCTCGTTCTTGAAGAGGAACAGCCAATCCTGCAATTCGCCGTCCACATCGCACTTGATCTTGACGGTGCAGGCATTGATCTCTTCGCTCTCGTCCAGGTTCTGCAGGATGCCGCGCTGTTTCAGGGCCTTGGCGCCGATGGTGGCCAGGTCCATCAGGGTGCGGTTCTTTTTATCGCGGCCGGTCTCGGCACGCAGGGCCATGTAACGGTCAAATGCAGCCTGCACAACTTCGTCGTCAATCTTGACAGCGTTCAGGATGGTGCCGAAGGTGGTGTGACGGCAGTGGTCAGACCAGTAGGTATCGATCAGGCGGATTTCGGTAATGGTCGGGTCGCGCTGTGCAGATTTGAAGTAGTTCTTGCAGAACACAATGTCGGCATGGTCCATGGCCAGGCCCTTTTCATTGCGGAAATTCTCCAACGCAGCGTCATCCAAAGCGCAGAAGCCGTTCAGGGTTTCCACAGCGGTGGGCACGGCAAATTCCATTTTCAGGGTATCGCGGGTGTCCAGGCTGGCCTCGCGGGCTTCCACCGGGTTGATGACGTACTTCTTGATGGCTTCCAGATCCTCTGCGCTCAGCTCGCCGTCCAGCAGGTAGATGCGGGCACTGCGCACAGACGGACGCTCGCCCTGGCTCAGCAGCTGGATACACTCGGAAGCAGAATCTGCACGCTGGTCAAACTGGCCGGGCAGATACTCCACAGCAAACACCGTCTTGGCGGTGGGCAGCTCGGTATAGGTCACATCGACTGGCGGTTCGCTGAACACGGTGGGGATGGCTTTCTCAAACAGGTCGCGGTCAATGCCTTCCACATCATAGCGGTTCAACAGGCGCAGAGCTTTCAGGCCCTTAATGCCAACCAGCTCAACCAGTTCATGCTTCAGGCCCTGGGCTTCGCCGTCAAAGCCGGGCTTCTTTTTCTACATAAATGCGGTAAACCATTCTTGTTTAACCCTCCTGTGCTTTCATTGCCGCAAGGGCACGGGCACCAATATCACTGCGGCGGTGCAGTTTGTCAAAATGGATGCAGTCAGCAGCGGCGTAAGCCTTTTTCAGGGCTTCGGGCAGGGTGGCGGCGGTTGCCGTTACACCCAGCACGCGGCCGCCGTTGGTAACCAGCTTGCCATCCTTGATGGCGGTACCGGCATGGTACACGGTCACATCGGCAGCACCGGGCACCTGGCCATTCTCCAGGCCGGTGATCTCCTTGCCCTTTTCATAGGCAACGGGGTATCCGCCGGAAGCCAGCACCACACAGGCGGCAGCGCCATCGCTGAACTTGACCTCGGTCTTGTCCAGCGTGCCGTTGGTGCAGGCCTGCATCACGGTCAGCAGGTCGCTTTCCAGCAGGGGCAGTACTACCTGGGTTTCGGGGTCGCCAAAGCGGCAGTTGTATTCAATCACCTTGGGGCCGTCCGGGGTCAGCATCAGGCCAAAGTACAGGCAGCCCTTAAAGGGGCAACCCTCTGCCTGCATGGCGGCAACCGTAGGCAGGAAAATCTTCTCCATGCACTCGGCGGCAATGGCGGGGGTGTAGCAGGGGTTGGGGGCAACGGTGCCCATGCCGCCGGTGTTCAGGCCCTCGTCATGGTCCAAAGCGCGCTTGTGGTCCATGCTGGAAACCATCGGCTTGACGGTTTTGCCATCACAGAAGGACAGCACGCTGACTTCCGGCCCGGTCAAAAATTCTTCCACCACAACATGGTTGCCGGAAGCGCCGAACTTTTTGTCCAGCATGATTTCCTTTACGCCATCGGCGGCTTCCTGCTCATTCTGGCAGATCAGCACGCCTTTGCCCAGCGCCAGGCCATCCGCCTTGATAACAACCGGGTACTTGCCTTTGCTGCGGATGTAATCCATCACCTTGGCGGGGTCGCCAAAGGTTTCATAGCCGGCGGTGGGAATGCCGTATTTTTTCATCAGGTCCTTGCTGAACACCTTGCTGGCCTCGATGCGGGCGGCAGCGGCATCCGGGCCAAAAGCAGGGATGCCCACCTTGGCCAAAGCATCCACCATGCCAAGGGCAAGGGGATCGTCCTGTGCAACAACAACATAATCAAAGGCTTCTGCCTTGGCAAAGGCGACCATGGCGTCTACATCCGTTGCAGGGATGTTTTTGCAGGTGGCATCGTAACCAATGCCGCCGTTGCCAGGGGCACACCAGATATCGCCGCAGTCGGGGCTTTTTTCAGCGCGCGGATGATGGCGTGTTCACGCCCGCCGCCGCCAACAACCAGAATTTTCATGGCAAACTCCTTAGCTTGAAATGAAAAAAGAATAATGAATAAAGAATAATGAAGGTGGACCGCGTTGCTGCGCACCGCTTAAAAAATATTAGAACTCTAATATCCAAAACCGTGCCGCTTGCGGCACACCTTCATTCTTAATTATTCTTTATTATTTATTATTTAGCAAAAAAACTTCGTTTTTGCTTAGTGGTGGAACAGCCGGATACCACAGAACGCCATGGCAATGCCGTACTTGTTGCAGGTGGCAATAACATGATCATCGCGGATGGAGCCGCCCGGCTGCACAATGGCGGTCACACCGCTGCGGCGGGCGCGCTCAATGTTGTCCCCAAAGGGGAAGAATGCATCACTGCCCAGGGCAACATTCGTTACCTTGCTCAGCCAGGCTTTCTTTTCCTCGGCAGTCAACGGAGCAGGCTGCACAGTAAAGGTTTCGGCCCAAACGTCATCCCCAATCACATCCTCCGGGGTATCGCCGATGTAAACATCAATCGCGTTATCGCGGTTGGGCTTGGAGATATCCTCGCGGAACGGCAGGTCCAGAACCTTGGGCATATGGCGCAGCTGCCAGTTGTCGGCTTTCTGGCCTGCCAGGCGGGTGCAGTGGATGCGACTTTGCTGGCCTGCACCCACACCGATGGTCTGGCCGTCCTGCACATAGCAGACGGAGTTGGACTGGGTGTATTTCAGTACGATCAGGCTCATGATCAGATCACGCTTCTGGGCATCGGTCACCGTCTTGTTCTCGGTTACAAAGTTTTTGCAGCATGGTATCCACGCTGATCTCCAGATCCTGGCGGCCCTGCTCAAAGGTGACACCGAATACGGTGCGGCGCTCCAGCGGAGCGGGATATAATCCGGATCAATGGCAACGATGTTGTAGTTGCCTTTCTTTTTTGGATTTCAGCACTTCCAGGGCATCGGCGTCATAACCGGGGGCAATGATGCCGTCAGAGACCTCATGCTGGATGAGCTTTGCAGTGGGCACATCGCAGACATCGGAGAGGGCGATCCAGTCGCCAAAGGAGGACATAGGTCAGCACCGCGGGCGCGGGCATAAGCGCAGGCCAGGGGAGAGAGCTCAGCCTCTGCACTAATATGATACATCTTTCTCAGCGTTTCGTCCAGTGGCAGGCCAATGGCGGCACCGGCGGGGAAACATGCTTAAAGCTGGCAGCAGCAGGCTGGCCCAGGGCTTTTTTCAGGTCGCGCACCAGCTGGTAGCTGTTGAACGCATCCAGAAAGTTGATGTAGCCCGGCTTGCCATTCAAAATGGTAACGGGAAGATCAGAACCGTCTGCCATAAAAATGCGGGCAGGCTTCTGGTTGGGGTTGGTGCCGTATTTCAGCTGGAATTCGTTCATAAGTTCAGCCCTCCACCGTGTTGTATTTGTTCAGGATCACATCTTCATAATCGCCGGTTTCCAGCGTGATGGCACGCACAAACAGGCTGACCTTATTATCTTCGTTCAGGGATTCCCCACAACTTTCCGGCAAATTCGTCGGCATCGTTCTGGTCCAGTGTCACGCGCAGCGGCTCACCGGCAAAGCTGGGGATGGGGGAGCCGTTTTTCTGGTAGGTGGTAATCAGCTGGCCTTCGCCTGCAACGGGCTGCGGATAGTCAAAGGTCTGGCGCTGCACGCTGGCGGGGTTGCCATCGCAGCTTTTCAGGATGCTCAGCTTGTAGCCGCCGCGACGCATATCCACAACGCCGGAAATGCGGGGGGTAAAGTTGGGGGCATCGTCCTCAAAAGTGCGGGTGGCAAGGGCTGCTTCAAAGCCGTAACCGGGGAACAGGTTATCCCGCATGTAGCGGTAAATGGTATCCGTCTGGTCACCGTTGGTCACAATGGTGGTATCGTTCAGGGTCAGAACCGGGTTATAGATGATCAGGTGGGGATCTTCCAGCTTGGCGGGGTCTGCGGCTACCGTGCGGATGCCGCCGGGGATGGCGTCAAACACGCGGTTGCGGCTGTTGGCGCTGCGGCCCATGATCCAGTAAGCAATCATGGCTTTGGTGCCGTCCGGCGAACGGCCGATGCAGATGCCGCGGCCGGGGTATTCGTTACCGGCCAGATAAGTATAAAGATTCTTTTTCATGCGGGAATCCTCCTTGTTCGGTCAGGCTTCGCCATTGCACACCATGGCAATGGCCTGGGGCAGCAACTTCCATTCGGCTTCCACCATCACGCGCTTTTGCAGCACTTCGGGGGTATCACCGGGCTGCACTTCCACGGCTTTTTTGCAGCAGGATGGGACCGCCGTCACACACTTCGTTGACAAAGTGGACGGTAGCGCCGGTCACTTTCACGCCGCGCTTCAGCGCTTCCTCATGCACTTTCAGGCCATAGTAGCCAGGGCCGCAAAAGCTGGGAATCAGGCTGGGGTGGATGTTCAGGATGCGGTTGGGGTAAGCGGCAATCACGCTGGGGCCCAGCACGCTCAAAAAATCCTGCCAGAACCACCAGCTCAATGCCATGGCCTTTCAGCACACTCAGCAGGGCAGTGTCAAACTCCTCGCTGGTGGCGTAATCCTTGCGGCGCACCACGGCGGTTTCCACGCCGAAGTTTGCAGCGCGTTCCAACGCATACACACCAGGTTTGCTGGCAACCACCAGGGTAACCTTACCGTTGGGGTTCTCCCCGCGGCGTTCGCTTTCCAGGATGGCCTGCAGGTTGGTGCCGCCGCCGGAAACCAGCACAGCAATCTTCATCATACCAGCTGCACCCCGCTGCCTTCGCCAATCACACCAAGGCGGTAAGCATCCTCGCCGTTGGCTTTCAGGATCTCAATGGCCTTGTCGGCGTCCTCGGCAGCCACGGTCAAAATCATACCAACGCCCATGTTGAAGGTGTTGAACATATCGCGCTCCGGAATGTTGCCCTCTTTGGCCAGCACATCAAACAGCACGGGGTGCGCACATCGCTCTTCTTGATCACAGCGCAGCAGCCGGCTTTCAGGCTGCGGGGAATGTTCTCGTAAAAGCCGCCGCCGGTAATGTGGGAAACGCCCTTGACGGTAACTTCCTTCATCACGGCCAGCACAGGCTTGACATAAATCTTCGTGGGGGTCAGCAGGGCCTCGCCCAGGGGCTTGTCCATGCCGTCGAAGGTCTTTTTCAGCACATCGGGGTTGTTCTCCAGGTCAAAGATTTTGCGCACCAGGGAGAACCCGTTGGAGTGTACGCCGGTGGAAGGCAGGGCGATGATCACATCGCCGGGCTGCATGGTGGAGTTGTCCAGGATCTTGCTCTTGTCCACAGCGCCAACGGTAAAGCCGGCCAGGTCGTACTCGTCCTCCGGGTAAAAACCGGGCATCTCGGCGGTCTCACCGCCAACCAGGGCACAGCCAGCCTGCACGCAGCCTTCGGCTACACCGGCAACCAGCTCGGCAATGCGCTCCGGCACGTTTTTGCCGCAGGCGATGTAATCCAGGAACACCAGCGGCTTAGCACCGGCGCAGATGACATCGTTCACGCACATGGCAACGCAATCAATGCCAACGGTGTCATGTTTGTTCATGTACTGGGCAATGCGCAGCTTGGTACCAACGCCGTCCGTGCCGGAAATCAACACGGGGTGGGGCATATCGGTGCAGTCCAGCTCAAACAGGCCGCCAAAGCCGCCCAGACCGCCAATGCAGTGCTCGTTCATGGTGCGGGCAACGTGCTGCTTCATCAGGTCAACTGCCTTGTAACCGGCAGTAATATCCACACCAGCGGCAGCGTAGCTTGCAGAATAGCTTTTTTCCATTATGTTTCTCTCCTTATCAGCTTACAGGCGTTTTTTGGTCTGGGACTGGCTCAGGGGTTTATCGTATACAATGTCCATCGTCTCGTTGGGGGCGGGCACCGGGTAATGGCCGGTAAAGCAGCCGGTGCAGAACCCGCACTTGCTGTGGATGGCCAGCTGGGTCACATGTTCAATGCTCAGGTAGCCCAGGGAATCGGCCCCCACGATCTGGCGGATCTCCTCCACCGTATGGCCGGTGGCAATCAAGTCCTTTTCATCCGGAATATCGGTGCCGAAATAGCAGGGATGGGCAAACGGCGGGGCCGAAATGCGGTAGTGTACTTCCTTGGCACCGGCGTCGCGCAGCAGCTTGATGGTGCGGGCGCTGGTGGTGCCGCGCACGATGGAGTCATCCACCAGCACAACGCGCTTGCCCGCAACGGTGGAGGAAATTGCGTTCAATTTGATGCGCACACTGCTTTCACGCTGGGCCTGGGAGCCCTGGATGAAGGTGCGGCCCACATATTTGTTTTTAATAAAGCCCACGCCATAGGGGAATACCGCTTTCCTGCGCATAGCCAAGGGCGGCATCCAGGCCGGAATCCGGCGCACCGATGACGACATCGGCTTCCACCGGATGCTCCTGTGCCAGAAAGCGCCCGGCCTGCAGGCGGGCGTCATGCACGCAGGTGCCCTCGATGATGGAATCGGGGCGGGCAAAATAAATGTACTCAAACACGCACATCGTGTGCGGCGCGGTGCCACAGTGGGTGCGGATGGTGCGCAGGCCGGTGTAGTCTGCCACCACGATCTCGCCGGGCAGTACATCGCGCACAAAAGCGGGCGCCCACGGCATCCAGCGCACAGGATTCCGAAGCAAAAGCCCAGCCGGAGCCATCCGGCAGCTGGCCAATGCAGAGGGGCGGAAGCCATTAGGATCGCGCGCGGCGATCAGTTTGGTGTGGGTCATAATGACCAGGCTGTAAGCACCCACGATCTGCTCCATCGTGCGGCAGACAGCTGTTTCAATATCCGGGCTGATCAGGCGGTTCTGGGTCAGCAGATAGCCGATGACCTCGGTGTCCGAAGTGCCGTGGAAGATCGAACCGTTCATTTCCAGCTTGTGGCGCAGCTGGGGGGCATTGGTCAGGTTGCCGTTGTGGCAGATGGCCATAGTGCCCTTGCAGTGGTGCAGAACCATGGGCTGGGCGTTGGCGCGGGTGCGCTGGCCGCTGGTGGCATAGCGCACATGGCCGGTGGCCATCTTGGCATCCTGCGGCAGGTCAGCCAGCACGCGCGGGGTAAATACCTCGCTGACCAGGCCAAGATCGCGGTAGCCGGTCAGCACACCGTCCACGTTCAGGGCAATGCCGCAGCTTTCCTGGCCGCGGTGCTGCAGGGCATACAGCGCACTGTACACGGCGCTGACCATGTTGGTTTTGCCGGTGGAATCATAGATACCGAACACGCCGCATTCTTCATGCAGTGCTTCGGCGGGACAAAGCTCCTTCATTCAGTTCTCCGTTTCCTGTTTCAAACGATGGCAGGGTGCACCGGAAGAGCGAACGGCGGTTCCAGTACACCCTGAACATTGGCTGGACTAAGCTTGGTTCAATCAGCCCAGCAGGCGCTTCATAACTTCCTGGTAGGCATCGGCCTCACCGCCAAGGCTGCGGCGGAACAGGTCTTTATCCAGGTGGGCACCGGTGGTGGCATCCCAGAAGCGGCAGGTATCCGGGCTGATCTCGTCAGCCAGAATGATGGTGCCGTCAGACAGGCGGCCAAACTCCAGTTTGAAGTCAATCAGGCGGATGTTGGCATCCAGCATGATCTTCTTCAGCACTTCGTTGACCTTGAAGGCGTACTTGGCAATGGTGTCCAGCTCTTCCTGGGTGGCAAGGTCAAGGGCCAAGGCGTAATAATGGTTGATGAACGGGTCATGCAGGTCGTCGTTCTTGTAGCTGTACTCCAGGATGGGGGTCTTGAACACCTTGCCCTCGGGCACGCCCATGCGCAGGCTGAAGTGGCCGGCGGCAACATTGCGGATGATGACTTCCAGAGGAACGATCTGAACCTTCTTGACCAGGGTATCGCGGTCGTTCAGCTCCTCAACATAATGGGTGGGGATGCCTTCTTTTTCCAGCTTCTGCATCAGAGCGTTGGACAGCTTGTTGTTGACAATGCCCTTATCGCGGATGGTGCCCTTCTTTTCGCCGTCGCCGGCGGTGGCATCGTCCTTGTAATGAACCATAACGATTTCGGGGTCAGAAGTTGCGAATACCTGCTTAGCTTTGCCTTCGTACATCTGTTCTTTAATTTCAACGTTCATTGTAATGCGCTCCTTTATATTCTTTCATGAATTGATTTATGGAATCCTTTTTATAAAAAAGGAATAAAACAACAGCAAATAAACCGGGATTTGAAGTTACATAGCTGCGGCTTCGGCAGCGATGGCAGCGTCCTTTTTGGCAATGGCGGCGGCGGTGTCGGCACGGAACTGATCCAGCTTAGCGGCAAGCTCATCATCGGCAACAGCCAGGATGGCAACGGCCAGGTAAGCGGCGTTCTTGGCACCGTTCAGGGCAACCGTGGCAACCGGGAAGCCGGAAGGCATCTGCACGGTAGCAAGCAGAGCATCCAGACCGTCCATGGCACCGCCCTTCATCGGGATGCCGACCACCGGCAAAGTGGTGTTGGCGGCAAAGGCACCTGCCAGGTGGGCCGCCATACCGGCAGCGCACAGGATAACACCGTAACCATTGGCGCGGGCAGATTTGGCAAAGGCAGCGGCGGCTTCCGGCGTACGGTGGGCGGAAAGAATGTGCGCCTCAAACGGTACACCGAAATCTTTCAGCACCCCGCAGGCACTTTTTACAACCGGCCAGTCACTGTCAGACCCCATGATGATGGCAACCTTTTTACGGTTCGGCATGTTACAGATCCTCCTTCAAAAAATAAGAGCGCGGTGTACACGGGTACACTGCGCTTATACAAGCTATTATGCTTATAATACACCGCATGAAGAACACAGCTGCGCAAACCGACCGGGAATGGTCCGAAAAGATTCGTGTAATGCACAAAGTCGCCCTCCATCCTTTAATGTATGGCTGGATCCCCCGGCGGGCTGTGTACAGAATAACACACAAAACACCCGTACGGAAAATCTCTGTAATTAAAGTGTAAAGCGTGCAGCGCAAAAAAGCAAGAGCCAAAACTTTTTTTGGCGCACTTCCTATTGTGTTTAAAATAAGATAGGGCTTTTTGTCAAAGTTGATGGAGAAAAACGGGGTGAAGTATGACTTTTTTGATAAGGATTTTTGTGCTATAATAACCATACCAGAAAATACTGCCATAAGACAGGATGGGAAAGGGGTATCGCAATGAAATTGTTCCACACAGCCCTTGTGCTTGGCAAGGGGGGCTTTGGCACACAGCTGGGAGAAATGCTGGCGGAAGTCGGCGGCTATTCCCGTATTTTGTACCTGGATGACCAGGCACCGGACGCTGCGGGCAAACTGGCAGATTACCTGGATCCCACCATCAGGGAACGCTGCACCGCGGCTTTTGTGGGCCTTGGCAACAATGAGCTGCGGCTGCAATGGCTGCAAAAGCTGGTGGCTGCGGGCTACCAGACACCGGTGTTTGAACACCCGGCGGCAGAAGTATGCAGCAGCGCAGCCCTGGGGGCAGGGACCGTGGTGCTGCCATTTGCCTTTGTGGGCGCAGGAACCAAAGTGGGGGCAGGGTGCATCATCAATGCCGGTGCCATTGTGGACCATAACGCCGTGCTGGAAGACGGTGTGCATGCCGCCCCCGTGCAACCATCAAAGCCGGGGCAACCGTGGAGCGCTGCATGAAAGTGGACAGCGGCGAAATTATCCGCAGCCCATGGGAAAAATAATGCAGCTGCGCGGAACCGGCAGCCAAACAATGCAGGCAGAATTTTGAAAAAAGCGGCCCCGCAATTTGGGTATATTGCGGTGTTGCCCTTAATAATAAACGAACGTAAAAACCAGCCGCCTGCCGTGCAAATGCACAAAGCAGGCGGCTGGTTTTATAAGTCGTAAGCAAAAGGCGAAAATCAAGCAGGGAACAACCTGCCAAAAGAAGCAAAGCGCTTACCCGACGTTTTCAACATTCTCCTCGCCATCCACCGGCAGGGTGGTGCGCGGGGTCACGCTGAGGGGGTCGGGCAGGGGTGTTGTTTTCAACATCCTGCAACACCTGCGGCACACCGGGGAAGAACTTGGCGATGCCGCAGCCCTTGCAGTGCAGGCCATCGAAAAAGTCGGTCTCATCCAACCCCTTAATGCAGGTGGGGTCATAACTGCCGTACAGCGGAATATTGTAGTCATGCGCATACTGGCGGATCCAGTTTTCGGTTTCAAAAAGCCCTGGTGCTGGTCGGTTTCCGTCAGCAGAAAGTCATACAGGTACGGGTGCCAGGGGAAAGGGCCAAAATCACCGTGGTGCCCTGGCTTTGCGCATACTGGATAAACTTGTCAAACGCTTCTTCCTGCTTGGGGAAAGCGAGTCGAACCCTTCCATATGTACGCTGTTGAACGTGGGGCAGGCTTCGGCGGCAAGGGCGCGCACCTGGTCGGGATTGGCATCCCGGAATTCGGGGTCATACAGCACACTGCCGTCAGAGCGCTTGATGGTGGTGGGCTGCTCGTAAGGGTCACCGTCCACCGGGTTAAAGTCAATGGGGTTGCCATTGTCATCCGTCACAACGCTCTGGCCGCGGTTCTTTAAGTAATAGTCTACGTTGCCCTGAAAATAAGCCGGTTCCACCAGCGCTTTCCACAGCGCCACGCGGTCCTCTTCCTCATAGTCGGTTTCAACACCGAGAACCTTAGTCAAAAATTCGTTGTACAGCTCCACATCGGCGCGCTTGTCAAAGGCGGCTTCGTCCCCATACAGCACCCAGGGGTCCACACTCCAAATCAGCACCTTGGGCGCTTTGCCGTAACAGACCATCTTATAATAGCTGGTCATGTTATCGCGCACATCCGCGCCGGTAACGCCCATGTTGAAAAAACTGTCGGTTCCGACAAGTTCCCGTGTGAACTGTAATACGCGGCTGGAGCCAATGCCGATCACTTCCGGGGTGTCCGGAACATCCTGTGCAAACAGCTGGACAACCTCGCGCTCAATTTCGTTCATCTGCTCAAAGTTGCTCACATCATAGCCCTGCAGCATTAAGTCCACAATGCGGCGGGGGGGCAAGCTCACCCTGGAACAGGCCACTGCGGTCTACCGTATAGCTGAACCAGACCATGAAAACCAGAATGGGAATGAACAGGGCAAACTTGAACAACGTTTTGCTGCCAAAGTATAACCGGCGGACCAAACCATGCAAAAAGCGAACGAAGATATTTGGCTTTTTGGGGCGTCTGCGCGGTGAGGGAGCGGATTTTTTTTGCTTTGTGGTGGGCTTGCGGGCCGGGGCGGCAACAGCACTGCGGCTGACCTTTTTGGGTGCCGCGCGGGGCGGAAGCAGGGGTCTGTGTTGGCATAATTGATCTCCCTCCCCCGTTAAAATTGCTGGTAAATGAACGCCGACTGCCCGAACGCGGCAAAGAACAAGATGGATACCGCAGCGGCATAATAGACCGTCCAACGCAGCACAAAGCACTGCTTGCGGATCCAGCGGGCAACATTGTTGCCGTTGTGCTCCATGGCCAGCACAATGGCGGTACCGCAGGTCAACACCACCGGCAGGCGGCCATCAATGCCGCTGCTGGTGGCCAGATTGGTAACGCTTTCCCATCCAGCCGCAAAGCCGCCCTGCCAGCCCTGCAGTATTCCGGCGAATACCTCGCCGGGGGCAGCGTTGTAAATGGCAGAAGCAAAAAACACCATTGTAAAACTGAACAGCAGGTAGGTGATGCAGAGCTGGAGAAAGGTCTGCACGGCAGGCTCGCGGTACAGCGGGTTATAGCGCCACAGCACTTTGCGTGGAGCTTTGCTCAGCTGGGCAATGACTGAAATCACGCCGCAGGCAATGCCCCATTCCAGATAGCGCAGGTCAGCCCCGTGCCATAGGCCGCTGACGGCAAACACGATCAGCGTGTTCAGCATATGGCGCACCACGTTGCAGCGGCTGCCGCCAAGAGGAATGTAGATATAATCCCGCAGCCAGCCAGTCAGGCTCATGTGCCAGCGCTGCCACAACCCGGCAAAGCTGGTAGCCTCGAACGGGCTGTGAAAGTTTTCCAGCAGGTCATACCCCAAAATGCGGGCAGCACCGATGGCGATATCGCAACAGCCGGAAAAATCCAGGTAGAGCCGCAGGCTGAACAGCAGGGTGGCGGCCACCAGGTTGGGGCCATTCATCTCAGCGGGGGTATCGTACACCATCTTGATGTACAGGTTCATGTTGTCCGCCAGGACCATTTTTTTTGGTGTAGCCCCACAGCATACGGAATGCACCGCCCGCACACCGGGTGTAGCTGAACCGGCGGGATTTGTGGATCTGTGGCCGAAAATGGGGTAGCGCTCAATTGGGCCGGTGGTCATGGTGGGGAAAAAGCTGACGAACAGCGCATAATGCAGCGGGTTCAGCTCAACCTTGCAGCGGCGCTTGTATACATCAATGGTGTAGCTGAGCGCAGCAAGGGTAAAAAGTAGCCCAGGCCCAGCGGGGTAACCATATCCGTGCGGGGCTGCAATACCGTGCCGCTCAGGATATCTGCCGCCAACAGGTTCCAGTATTTGTAATAGAACAAAAGCCCCACACAGGTGAACACCGCCAAAAGCAGGAAAATCACCCGCACGGGACCTATCCGGCATTTGCCGATCACCAGCCCGCAGCCCCATGTGACCAGTGTTGCCGCAATCAAAACCGGTACCAGCAGGCGGTCGTTGGCCCCCCAACAGTAAAACAGGTAGCTGGCAGCCAGCAGACAGTAAGGGCGCAGAACACGGGGCAGGGTATAGTTCAAAAGCGCTACTGCCGCAAAAAAGCCAAGAAATAGCAGTGTTGTCAGTTCCATCCTCAAACTCCTTTGGCGGGATTATTTGTCGCTGAGTTTTTTCTCCAAATCCCGCACGCGCTTTTCCAGGATAGCGTTTTCCTGGGTAAGGCGCTTGCACTTATCCGCAAGCTGGCTGACGCCGATGCTTAAACTGAGCAGCACCAGCAGCACAAAGCAGAACATGAGCATAAATACCAGGTTGACCGGCATTTGTACATCCAGCAGATCACGCAGGACGTAAACAACATAGGGGAATACCGCAAAGATGACAAGAACCACGGCCAGTGCCAGCCAGAGAAGGCTGTATTTTACGCTCATTTGGCCCTTTTTCAGCAGCGCAAAAATAATCAGCAGCAGGATGGCCGCACCCAAAATCATAAAAACTGGAAATGTGCCGTCATGGGCGTTGTGCCTCCTTATTTGCTTTTCGGCTGGTGGATTTTCTTAATAGAAAGGCGGTCAATGATCAAAGACAGGGAAACCTTGATCATGTAATATGCGCTTTTAAAACTGCGAATGCTGGAAACGCCGCCCTGACGTTCTTTCATGACGACCGGGGCTTCGCCTACGCGGAACCCGGCCAGCGTGGCAGCCAGAATGGCTTCCGGCTCCGGATAATCCGAAGCATAATGCTCCGCAAAATAGGCGGTTAGCTGGGGACCGGTGGCACGGAAACCACTGGTGACATCCAGAATGCGCTGACCACAGAGAATATGGATGAGCCAGCTTAAAAAGCGGATGCCGACCCGGCGCATAAAGCTTGTCTGGAAGCCTTCGCACTTGATAAAGCGGCTGCCGATGCACATATCCAGCTTGCCGTCCAATACCGGCTGAACGACCTGCATCAGATAAGCGGGGTCGTGCTGGCCGTCACCGTCCATCTGCACAGCAACATCATAACCATTGGCGCGGGCATAGCGATAACCGCACTGCACGCCGCCGCCAATGCCAAGGTTGACCGGCAGATCCAAAAACGGGTAGCCGTGTTCCGCCAGCAATTCAGCCGAGCGGTCGGTGGAACAATCGTTGATGATCAAAAAAGTCAACCTGCGGGCAGGTGGCACGCAGGCGTTCCACGGTGCTGACGATGTTGGCTTCCTCATTATAACAGGGAATGATAACAAGAATTTTGGCTGGGTGATTCAAAAGGGCACCTCACATCAGGGGAACGGCCGGTTTGGCATCAAACGCGGCCTTCCAAAAATAAAATGTTCCAGTTTGCGCAGCAGCTCGCTGCGGCGGTAATGCGCAAGATAATACTCTTTTGGCGCTCTGGCCCATGGCGGCGCGCTGGGCGGCGTCCATGCGGGTCAGTGCCAGCAGGTTGTCTGCCAGGGCAGCGGCATCACAGGCAGGGGAGCTTAACCCGCCTGCCGCGGCAACCGCCGCATTGCCGGCACCGTCCATACTGGCCAGGACCGGCTTGCCGGCGGCCATATAACTGGCAACCTTGGCCGGTACGGTCAGCCCCAAGTCCGGCGAATCCGACAGGCAGACGATCAAAGCATCGGCCAGCGCGGTGAACTTGGGGATATCCGTTGCCGGAACACTGCCGTAAAACGTAACGGCGTCCTCGGCGTGCAGCTCTTTCACTTTGGCTTCCAGCGGCGCGGCTCATGCCATCGCCCACCAGCAACAGGTGCAACATATCCGCCCCGCGGCTGCGCGCATCCTGCACCGCCGTGATGACGGTCTCCAGGCTTTGGGCGGGGGTAAAAGTGCCGGTAAACACCAGGTTGAACCGCCCGCCGAACTGCGCCTGCAAAGCGGCATCCGGCTGAGGAACGGCATAGAAATCCTCGCAGTACTGCGGGATTACAGCGATTTTTGCGGCGGCATACCGGTGCGCTGGCACAGCCGCTGCTGCAGCGGCTCACTCATGGCAATCAGTCGGTCGGCCTTCTTATATAAAGCGTCGCTCACACCCTGGGCAATCGCGCGCAGGGCTTTGTTCTTCACATTCAGTACGCTGTACAGGTTTTCGGGCCAGATATCCAGCACATAGTTGGTAAAGGGAATGTGGTGCTTTTTGGCATAGCGGATGGCGGGCCAGCACATCAGTACCGGGCTGGTGTTAAAGCAGAACACCGCATCGTACCCGCCCGGCAGGCGGTGCAGCGCATGGGCGGCGTACCACGGCCAGCTGACATAGTTCAAAAAATGTTGACCGAGGTGTTGCCCCTGCGCGGAACCTCTTTGCAGCGGTACAGGCGGGCACCGTGCCATTCTTCTTCAAAAGGGCCGGCGGCGCTGTAACCGGGGAACCATTCGCCTTTTGGATAATTGGGCAGCCCGCAAAGCACATCCACCGCAATGCCATCCTGCAAAAAACCTTCCACAATATCATTGATGCGGAAGTTTTCCGGCCAGAAATGCTGCGTAACAACAAGAATCTTTTTTTGAGAGGGCAAAGGGCACACACCTTTCGAAAGTTAGGAGTTAGGAAATAGGAGTTAGGAGTTGAAGAACGGCTGCTAGACTTGAGGTCTTTTGCAATCTATAAAATGCTCTGTAGGGAACGATCTTGACCGTTCCAAAGCATTCAGCTTGTCGCAGCCTCAAAAACTCCTAACGCCTCACTCCTATCTCCTAACTAAAAAACTCAGTTTTTTCTCCACACCATCTTATTAACCACCCCGGTGTAGCTCTGGATGATCTTGACGACCTTGGTGGAAACGTCTTCCGTGTAGTAGGGGACGGGGATGCCGTTGTCGCCGTTGGCGTTCATGGCAACGGCGGTGGCAACCGCCTGTTCCACGCCGCCCTCGCTGATGCCGGCCAGCACAAAGCAGCCTTTGTCCAGTGCTTCGGGTCGCTCGGTGGAGGTACGGATGCAGACAGCGGGGAACGGATGTCCCACGCTGGTAAAGAAGCTGGATTCCTCCGGCAGGGTGCCGGAATCGCTGACCACGGCAAACGCGTTCATCTGCAGATGGTTGTAATCATGGAAGCCGAGGGGCTCATGCAGCTTTACGCGCTCGTCCAGCTGGAAGCCCATGGCGTCCAGCCGCTTTTTGCTGCGCGGATGGCAGGAATACAGAATGGGCATATCATAGGTCTGGGCCAGGTGATTGATGGAGGTGAACAGGTCGATAAAGTTCTTTTCGGTATCAATGTTCTCCTCGCGGTGGGCGGAAAGCAGCATGTATTTGTGCGGCTCCAGCCCCAGGCGCTCCAGCACATCGCTGGCTTCGATCTTGGCCAGGTTGGCGTGCAGCACTTCCGCCATGGGGGAACCGGTCACAAAGGTGCGCTCCTTGGCGGTGCCTTCGGCATTCAGGTAACGGCGGGCATGCTCGGAATAGCACATGTTCACATCGGAAATGTGGTCCACAATGCGGCGGTTGGTTTCCTCAGGCAGGCACTCGTCAAAGCAGCGGTTGCCGGCTTCCATGTGGAAGATGGGAATGTGCAGCCGCTTGGCAGCGATGGCGCTGAGGCAGGAGTTGGTATCCCCCAGGATCAGCAGGGCATCCGGCTGCTGTTCGACCATCAGGGAGTAGGACTTGGCAATAATGTTGCCGATGGTTTCACCCAGGTCCTTGCCGACGGCATCCAGATAGAAATCCGGCGCACGCAGGCCCAGGTCCTCAAAGAATACCTGATTCAGGTTATAATCATAGTTCTGGCCGGTGTGGACTAGAATCTGGTTAAAATACACATCACACTTTTTAATCACAGCCGACAGCCGAATGATCTCCGGCCGCGTGCCGATAATGGTCATAAGTTTGAGCTTGTTCATTGTAAAACACCCGATACAGTTAGGAGGTAGGAGTGAGGAGTTAGGGCAATACCGCATAATTCTAAGTGCCGATACGGCGAGCGAGGTGCGGCAGATGCCAAGCCAAAAGCGCAGATAATACTGATGTCTTATCGAGCATTTTGGCAACGCAGATGCCGTGCCGCAGCTGCCGGAGCGGTGCTTAGCCGCAAGGCGGGAATTGTGCGGTGTTGCCTTAGGAGTTAAAGAACGACTGCTGGTTTTATTGTCTTCCGCAAACGATAAAGAGTTTCGCAGGGAACGGCTTTGAAGGTTCTGAGACATTTACCTTGCCAAGGTTTCAAAACTCCTAACTCCTACCTGAGTATATACGTTTAAAATGTTACACTTTCAAAAAGAACGTGTCTGGCTTGGTGGGGTCAAACGCTTCGTTGGCCCACATCAGGGTCAAAGGTTTTCAGTATCGCTTAAGTTGATGATGTTGTGGGTGCAGCCGGGCAGCATCTGCACGGCGGTGGGCTTATCGCCCCACACCTCAAACTCCATCACTTCGTCACAGCCAACTTTGCGCTCCTGGATCAGCCCGTGGCCGGAAACCACAATAAAAAATTCCCACTTGGTGTTGTGCCAGTGCTGGCCCTTGGTAATGCCGGGCTTGGAAATGTTCACGCTGAACTGGCCGCAGTTTTCGGTTTTCAGCAGCTCGGTAAAGCTGCCGCGCTCGTCTGCGTTGACTTTTAAGGGAAGGCAATCCGCTCTTTGGGCAGGTAGGAAAGATAGGTGGAATACAGCTTTTTGGCAAAGCTGCCCGCCGGGATCTCCGGCACCACCAGCGTGGCGGGCTGGGCGTGGAACTGTTCCAACAGATCCACAATCTCCCCCAAGGGTCACTTTGTGGGTGACGGGAGCAAAGCAGTAACGGCCATCCACGGCAGGCACCGGGGTAAGGCCGTCATAATTGCAGCGGTGGGGCGCAGCTTCCAGCGCATCCAGCATCTCTTCTACCAGATCGTCAATGTACAGCAGTTCCAGCTCAGTTGCGCGGTCATTGACGGTGATGGGCAGGCCGTTGGCAATGTTGTGGCAAAAAGTAGCCACGGCGCTGTTGTAGTTGGGGCGGCACCATTTGCCAAACAGATTCGGGAAGCGGTAGACCAGCACCGGCGCGCCGGTGGTTTTGCTGTATTCAAAGAACAGTTCTTCTCCGGCCAGCTTGCTTTTGCCGTAATCGCTTTTGCCATAGCGGCCGATCAGCGTGGCCTGAATGGAGCTGGACAGCATCACCGGGCAGGTGTTGCCGTGGGCTTTCAGCGTATCCAGCAGGGTGGAGGCAAAGCCGAAATTGCCCGCCATGAACTCGCTTTCCACTTTGGGGCGGTTGACCCCGGCCAGGTTGAATACAAAGTCTGCCTTGGCGCAGTATTCATCCAGCAGCGCCGGAGCCGTGTCCAAGTCATACTCAAAAATATCAGTAATGTTCAGGGCCGGGCGGGTGCGGTTTTTGCCATCGCGGATATTTTTCAGGTTTTCGCACAGATTGCGCCCGACAAACCCCTTTGCCCCGGTGACAAGAATGTTCATGCCTTGCCTGCCTCTTTCAGTGCTTCCTGGATGTACTCGGTGGTCATGATCTTTTTGATGGTGCCCTCCACATCCAGGCGGCGGGTGTTGTGGCTGGTATAATCTTCATCGGCCTGGGTGAACCTGGCCCTTGATGAAGTACTTGTCATAGTTCAAGTCGCGGTTATCGGCGGCAACGCGGTAATAGTTGCCCATATCCTCGCTGCGCATCCGCTCTTCCTTGGTCATCAGGGTCTCGTACAGCTTTTCGCCGTGGCGGGTGCCGATCACGCGGGTGCCGGTGTCGCCAAACAGCTGCTGCACGGCTTTGGCCAGATCGCCAATGGTGGAAGCATCGGATTTCTGGATGAACAGATCGCCCGGATTGGCGTGCTCAAAGGCAAACATGACAAGGTCAACAGCCTCATCCAGGTTCATCAAAAAGCGGGTCATGTTGGGATCGAGTGATGGTAATGGGGTTGCCGGCCTTGATCTGTTCCACAAACAGCGGAATCACGCTGCCGCGGCTGCACATAACGTTGCCGTAGCGGGTGCAGCAGATGACAGGGCCGCCGCGCTGGGCGGACACACGGGCGTTGGCCGTGATAACATGCTCCATCATGGCCTTGGAGATGCCCATGGCATTGATAGGGTAAGCGGCTTTATCGGTAGAAAGGCAGACCACGCGCTCCACGCCTGCTTCAATGGCGGCATGCAGCATGTTGTCGGTGCCCTCAATGTTGGTGCGCACGGCCTCCATGGGGAAGAACTCGCAGGAAGGAACCTGCTTGAGCGCAGCGGCATGGAAGATGAAGTTGACGCCCGGCATCACATCGCGCAGGCTCTGGATGTTGCGCACATCGCCGATGTAGAACTTGACTTTATTGTAATAGTCAGGATAGTTGGCCTGCAGCTCATGGCGCATGTCGTCCTGCTTTTTTCTCGTCACGGCTGAAAATGCGGATTTCGCCGATATCAGTCGTCAAAAAATGCTTGAGCACGGTGTGGCCAAAGCTGCCGGTGCCGCCGGTGATCAACAAGGTTTTATCTTTGAAAATGGTATTTGCCATGGTTTCCTCCTGTCAGGGGACGAACTTTTGGTGGTAGGCGCAGCAGCGTCGGGCATCTTCCAATGCCCATAAAGCCAACACTTCCCCTATATACAACCAATTCTAACATAAAAGTTACAGCTTGAAAAGGGCCTGACCTTGGAAAATGCTGTTTTTTGTGGTACAATACCCCCAGTGCAACCATTATACAATAAAGGAGAACCAGATTTTATGCGCGCTTATGAACGTTTGCTGAATTACGTTAAGGTGTATACCACCTCGGATCCCGTAAGCGATACCCACCCCACCACCGCCCGCCAGTTTGACCTGGCCCGCATGCTGGTCAAGGAGCTGCAGGACCTTGGCCTTGCGGATGCCCATGTGGATGAGCACTGCTATGTTTACGCCACGCTGCCCGCCACCCCCGGCCACGAAGCTGCCAAGGGCCTTGGATTTATTGCCCATATGGATACTTCCCCGATGCACCGGGCGAGAATGTGAAGCCCCAGATCCATGAAAATTATGACGGCGGCGATGTTGTCCTGCCCGGTACCGGCGCAGTTCTCAGCACCAGGCAGTTCCCATTCCTGGCAAAGCTCAAGGGCCAAACCCTGATCACCACCGATGGCACCACCCCTGCTGGGTGCGGACGATAAAGCCGGTGTGGCCGAGATTATGACCATGCTGGAGATCCTGCAGAAAGAAAACCGCCCCCACGGCAAGATCTGCGTGGGCTTTACCCCGATGAGGAGGTTGGCCAGGGTGCTGACCTGTTTGATGTGGAGCATTTTGGCGCAGCATATGCTTACACGGTGGACGGCGACGAAGCGGGCGAAATCAGCTATGAAAACTTTAACGCTGCCGCTGCTTTTGTCACGGTACACGGCTTCTCGGTCCATCCGGGCAGCGCAAAGAACGCCATGAAGAATGCGCAGAACATTGCCATTGAGTTCCACAACGCCCTGCCGTATTACGACCGCCCCGAATACACTGAGAACCGCGAGGGTTTCTACCACCTGTGCAGCATGGAAGGCGATGTGACCGGCGCCAAGTTGGGCTACATTGTGCGTGACCACAGTGCCGAAAGCTTTGCCGCCCGCAAGGAGACCATGCGCCACATTGCCAAGCTGCTGAACGAAAAGTATGGCGAAGGCACCGTGGAGCTGGAGCTGAAGGACAGCTATTTCAGCATGCTGGAAAAGATCAAGCCGCATTTCCATCTGGTGGAAAATGCCCGCGCCGCCATCCGCAAGGTTGGCCTGGAGCCGCTGGAAACGCCCATTCGCGGCGGCACGGACGGCGCGACCCTGTCTTACATGGGCCTGCCCTGCCCGAACCTTTGGCACCGGCGGCTTTAACTACCATGGCCCGTGCGAAGGCATCACGGTAGAGGCTATGGATAAGGCAACCGAGATTCTGCTGAACCTGGCCGATATTTATAAGGATGTCCAGTAACCGGCGCGGCCTTTTTGAAAAAAGGCCTGGCGAAAACTTTAGGCAATACCGCACAATTCCCGCCTAACGGCTCAAGCACCGCTCCGGCGGCTGCGGCACGGCATTTGCGTTGCCAAAATGCTCGATAAGACATCCAGTATTATCTGCGCTTTTGGCTTAGCAGCTGCCGCACCTCGCTCGCCGTATCGGCACTTAGAATTATGCGGTATTGCCTTTAATTGGCTTCGCATAAAAAAGAGTAATAGTCGTGTGGTGCCCACGGCGGCGCACCGACATTATTATTTATTATTTCATTCCTGATAGAAAAATAGCGCCCGACGGTTTAAACGTACCTGTCGGGCGCTGTTTGTTTATTTGCTTATTTATCCGGTTCACAGTCCAGAATGGAGGGAATATTGGCCCATTTATCCGGTTCGGCTTCGTACCGTTCGTGCAGCCAGGCAACGGCGGCATCGAGCCCCTCCTGATTGCCGGGGAACTCTGCCATCTCCTGCTTTTCATCGGCGGTGTGTTCCAAGCTCCATGGGCCGGGCCAGATGGTGGCGGTCAGATATTCGATCTTCCGCTTGCCGCTTTCATCGGCGGGGTCAGCTTTTTGGCGGGGGCTACCAGATAGCGCATGCCGCCCTGTGCGCCGGAATACGGGTTGCCGCAGTGGAACCAATGGTAGATGGGCAGGCAGTCCAGCATAAAAATCTCCTCACTTTCAGGTTTTGCTGCGGTTCAGTTCCGCGCGTAGTTGGATCAGGCGGGCAATATCTTCCTTATCGGCCTGGGTCAGTTGGTCTTTCAGGTTCTGGTAGGCGGCAATGGGTTCGTCCTGAATCAAAGCGTCCAGTTCCGCCCCGGCAGGGGGAGCCCTGCCATCCGGCGAGGTAGCCGGGCGCCACGCCAAGGCAGGCGGCAATGCTTTCCAGCTTATCCAGCGGAATATTGGTTACAATGCCGGTCTCGTATTTATAAACCGCTTGTTTGGTCACATGCACCTGTTCGGCCAGCTGCTCCTGTGTCAGCCCTTTGGCGGTGCGTGCTTCGCGGATGCGTTCCCCAATGGTCATGCGGATCACCTCCCAAAAAGTATAGCAAAAACCTGCGGGTTTACAAGATGATAAAAATAACTTGACAAGTTACAGCAAGGGTGCTATCCTGTGAGTAACCTGATAAGTTTCAAGAAGGAAGGTTCTCTTTCGGCTGCAAAACAGGAAAAGACAGAGAAAACAGCAAAGCGGCGGCAGCAGGGCCGCTTTCATTTAAAACACAAGTAACTTATCAGGTTTCAAATGGATCATAAGGAGGAATGGAATGACCCACGAAATTGAACTGGAAGGATATTACCCTAAAATTCTTGGCAGCCCCATGCGTATGCTGTGCCTTTGGCACCAAAGCCAGCTATGGCATGGAGGTTCTGCATTTCCAGCGCGGCACCGGGTGGGATGGCCTTGCGCTGGATGTCACGTTTACCCCGGACCCCCAGGCGGAGGGGGACAACGGTGCTGGCGGATGCAGGGGACACCGTAGCGGTGCCGCCCGCCGCCACAGCGCAGGCAACCAACAGCGGCAGCGTTACGGTGCGCGGCGTGCGGGATGGCGTGCAGTGCATCAGCTGCAACATCCCATACCTGGTGCTGAACCACGCCCCGGTGCCCGGCCAGCAGACCGACCCGGCGGAAAGTGTGTGGAAACAGTATGCCGATAAGCTGATCCCCGCGGGCGGCAGTACCGGGCAGGTGCTGGCCAAGGCGTCCGCGCAGGATATGGACCTTTACTGGGCCGACGGCACCACCACCCAAACCGAAACCACACCCCACATGCTGACCAACGCGGGCCGCAGCAAAAAGAAAGCCATTGTATCGTTTGTGGATGACGACTGCCGCAGCGAAGCGTACACCGTGCTGTTCCCGCTGGTGCAGGAGCTTGGTATGCCTTATACCGTGGCTTGCCCGGCAGGGCTTATGGGCAAAACCGGCCGCATGACGGTGGAACAGCTGCAGGAAATGGCGCGCAGCGGCGTGACGGTGGCATGCCATACGATGACCGAAACCGATATGGAGCAGGATACCCCCGAAACGCTGGAAGCCACCCTGCAGCAGTTTGAAGCAGAGATGCGCCGCTGGGGCATCCGCGGGGTGCGCAGCTATGCCTATGTGAACGGGCGCTATAAGGCGGACTGCCTGAACACCGTAAAAAAGCATTTTGACCTGGGCCTTACGGTGGAAAAAGGCATCAACCAGATCCCGTATGAAAGCTGCCGCATGAAGCGCGTGGAAGTGTTCCCAAAGAACAAAAGCTACACGCTGGAGGATGTAAAAGCGTGGGTAGACAAAGCCGTGCAGGATGGCGGCTGGCTGATTTTGATGACCCACGCATGGTACACGACCTTTGATGCAGCACAGCTCAAAGAGCTGGTGGGTTATATCCGGGCCAGCGGTGCGGAGCTGATGGACCTGTACGATGCACTGGATGCCACCGGCAACGTGGTGGAAGCGGGCGACTACCAAAAGCCGGGCGCGGATGCAGCGGAACCGTTTTTTGTGGTGGATGCGGATGGCCGCGCCTGGACCAACGCGCTGGAGAACTTACGCCCGGCAGATGGCATCACCAATGTGGGGGCAGCCCTGCAAAGTGGATATGTGATCTCCACCGCCACCGGCAAGGCAATCAAAACATCAGATACCGGGTTCCGGGTCACCCAGCCGGTGGATGTGACAAGCGCGGCCCAGGTGTTGGTAACGGCCTGGGCGTATACGGGTTTTGCGCTCTATTCTTTCTTTGATGCGGCGGGTACCTGCCTTGCCGTAAAAGCGGCCGATGCCGATTATGCTGCGGGCGGCAATACCCCTGACCCGGCAGGCAATGGCCGTGCCGCAGGGGGCAGCCACTTTGATCGTGGCGGGCAATTTGTACCAGGCGCTGCCCGCCGTCAGGCTGGTCAGCGCGGCAAACCTGGTGCAGCAGGTAAAAAGCATGACGGTTGCCTGGCACGCCAACTATGTGCTCAAAATTTCCGGCTCGACCGTCAACTATGCAAACGAGAATCGGCGCATCAGCGAAAAAGTTGCCGCTGCGGCAGGGGATACCTACCGCCTGAGCTGTTCGGCCAACTGGAACAACGCGCTGTATGTGATCTATGCGGCAGACAACAGCGTGCTGGCCTGCCGCCAGGCCCCCAACAATGCCGCCGGTGAGGTACTGACCGACTTTGCGGTGACAATGCCGGAAAACACTGCCTATTTCCGCGTGGCAGCAAATCTGGAAATCCAGCCGGAATCCTACGCGGTGGCCCAATACACCACCCGCATTGTGGCCAAAGCCCCGGTGCTTACGGTTGCAGCGGTGCGCACCCTGCTGGATATTTTGCGGGCAGGGACCTATACCCAAAGCCAGCAAAGCGCCATCCAGAATCTGGAAAATGCACTGCTGATCATAGACTGACAATACAGCGCGGTTTTTCAACAAAAAATCCAAAGGCTGTTGAATAAAAGAAAAAGCGCAGAACCACTTTTGGTTCTGCGCTTTTTGGAGCGGGATACGAGTCTCGAACTCGCCACCTACTGCTTGGGAAGCAGTCGCTCTACCGGATGAGCTAATCCCGCATCGGTAGCTTTTATTATACTTCCCAAGTTCCGGTTTGTCAAGCCCTGGTCGAAGGTATCAGCCGTCAACGGATTCAATCGCGCCAACGGGGCAGGTCTGCATGGCATCGGTGGCGGCGGCTTCATCGGGGCCGGTTACATCGGCAGGGGCAGCGGCTGCGGTGCCGCCGTCCGTCATGGTAAAAACTTCGGGGCAGGGGCTCACGCACAAACCGCAGCCGATGCAGTCGGCATTTACATGGAACTTCATGGGCAGTCATCCTTTCACGATGTGTTATCAACAGTATGCCCAATCAGCGGCAATCAATCCATGCTTTCTGCGTTTTCTGCGGCGGCTTCCCCGGCGGCATAGGTTTCGTTGGTGTGGCCTGCAAAGGGGTAGGTACGGGTTTCGGTGGCGGTAATGCTGGTTACGCCGAACCAGCGGGCGCGGCCCAAAGCGAGGGAATCCTCACCGTTTTCGCGGATATCCGGCAGGCCGTATGCGCCGCACCATTTGGTGTAGGGTTCGATACCATAGCTAATAATGTTAGCCGCGGCGGGCTCATCCAGCTCGCTAATCTCCTGCCGCAGCGTCTGGGTGCGCACATGGTCCATCATCCAGTAGCTGGCAATGTCATACCCGGCTTCCAGCATGTGGATGCCGCAGACGATCCCCACGCAGGCGCTCAGGCAGGCAAGGCCCCGGCGGAACGCTTTGCTGTTCAGCTGTACCAGGCAGGCGGCGCAGGCGGCAGCCAGCAGAGCAAACACACCGTGGGTGGAGCGGGGGATAGTAGTCATGGCTGCCGGATCATGGCAAAGTTTGCCCCCAGCGCCCCGGCCAGCAGAATCAGCGGCCACAGCAGGTCAGCTTTTTACAGCATCCTGCCGGGCAAAGCAGAGCAGCAAAAACAAAATCGCAAAGGAAAACAGCAGGGGCAGGGCATAGTCTTTGAGCATATCCAGGCAGGCAAAAAGCGCATGGCGTACCGGGTCAGCAGACTGTCGTAATCGCTGAAGCCGCTGGCACGGTTAAAGTTGCCGCGCGCGGTGATGAGCAAAGCAAACCCAACCAGCGCCCCCCGCCAGGCCGGTCGCCATCCAGGCGGGCGCCTGCGCTCCCGCTTGAACACAACAGCGCCGGCCAGCACCAAGCAAACCAGCATTCCGGCGCTGGTATTCTCGCTTAACCAACCAGCCAGCAGCCCGGCCAACGCCATGCCGGTCGCCATGCCGGCCGCCATGCGCGCCGTACTGGCAAACGGCTGCTGCAAATAATACCGCCAGGGCAGCAAAAAGGCGCAGCATCCCACCGTGGCCCACAGGTAGTTGCAGGCGCCGCACATCCACAAATTGGTCTGGCCAAATACAGGGCTGATCTCCCACAGCGCGGCATAAATCAGGGCCAAAGCCAGCCAGTCCGCTTTTTGGCTGCGCCGCCCAACGGCCAGCTTGTACAAAACCAGACCCAGCGCCATAAACATCCCAGCATTGCACACATTAAACAGAAGTTTGGGAAACATGGTGAACCCCTGGGCAAAAAATTTGACGATGACCCGGCCGCTCCATTCGTGATAGTGGAACACCAGGCTGGAAATCAACTGCGGCAGGCTGTGCAGCCGTTCGCCGGTATCAAAGGCATAAGCGAAAGTGTAATCATCGGCCAGGTAGGGCGTTAAGCAGTTCAGCAGCAGCATCCAGCAGAACACCAGCCCGGCCACAAGCCGGAACATGCGGCTGCTGAGGGGCTTTTTTGTTTGTGCCATGGGCAACCTCCAAAACAAAAACGGGCCCCCTGCCGAACAGGGAGCCCGTAAGATCAACATTATCTTTATTATATCGGTTGTGCTGCCAAAGTGCAAGGTCAGTCCTTTTTTGTTGCGGGCGATGCCTGCAACAACGCCGGAAAGCGCCAGCAGCGCCAGCAGGTTGGGAACCGCCATCAGACCGTTAAAGAAGTCCGCCAGCGCCCAAACCAGATCCACTTTCAGGGAAGAACCGATCAGGATGAACAGCACAACAATCAGGCTGTACACCTTGGTGTACTTGGAGCCGAACAGAGCGTTGAAGTTGACCTGGCCGAAGAAGTACCAGCCCAAAATGGTGGAGAACGCAAAGAACAGCATGCAGATGGCAATGAACACCTTGCCAAAGGAACCAAACGTCAGGCTGAATGCGGCCTGGGTCAGGGCGGTGCCGGTCATGCCTTCCGGAATCAGGCCGGAGGTGATCAGTACCAGGGCGGTCAGAGTCAGGATGACAAAGGTATCAACGAATACGCCGATGATGGCCAGCGCACCCTGGTCCTGCGGCTGCTTGACCTTGGCCAGTGCGTGGGCGTGCGGGGTGGAGCCAAGGCCGGCTTCGTTGGAGAACAGGCCGCGGGCAACGCCGTAACGCATGGCCTGCTGCACGGTAACGCCGGCCACGCCGCCGGCAATGGCCTGCGGCTGGAAAGCCAGGGTGAAGATCTGAACAAATGCGTTGGGAATGGCGGATGCGTTCATGACCAGGATGATGACGCAGCCGACAATGTAAAACAGTGCCATGATGGGAACCAGCTTTTCGGTAACAGCGGCAATGCGCTTAACACCGCCCAGGAAGATGAAAGCTGCCAGAACGGCGATCACAACGCCAACCACCACGCGGTTAACGCCGAACGCATTGTGGAACGCATCACCAATGGAGTTGGACTGCACCATGTTGCCCATAAAGCCGAGGGCAAGGATCAAAGCAACGGAGAAGAAAATGGCCAGGAACTTGCCAAACTTGCCCTTGAATGCCGCGCGGATGTAATACACCGGGCCGCCGGTCACCTGGCCGTCCACCGTGGTGCGGTAGGTCTGGGCCAGAACGGCTTCGGCGTAAATGGTAGCCATGCCGAAAAAAGGCAGAAACCCAGGTCCAGAACAATGCGCCGGGGCCGCCGCTGACCAGGGCGGTGGCGCAGCCGGTAATGTTGCCGGTGCCAACCTGTGCGGCAATGGCGGTGGCCAATGCCTGAAAAGAGCTCATGCCGTCTTTATCAGCTGCCTTGCCGTGCAGGCTGAAACCTTTGAACAAGTGACGCACACCATCTGCAAAACTGCTCAACTGAACAAAGTGCAGCTTGATAGTAAAGAAGATGCCGGTGCCCACCAGCAGGAACAGCAACAGATAATTCCACAAAATGTCGCTGGCCTGCTCTACGATCTGCGTAAATGCTGCCATGATTAAAATTCCCCTAATACAATATCCCATATCTTACACATCCGGCAGCGCCCGGTATGGGCAGCTGCCACGAAGCGACCTAATAACAATACCATGCCCGTTGGATAAAGTCAAGTGTATTTATACCGAAAACACTCTGGCGTGACAAAGTATGACTTTTCCTGGAACATGACGCGGAAATTGAGAAAACAAAAAATGATTCGCAAATTCGAGAAAACGCCGGGACAGAACGCCGGAAAATCCGTCCGCGTTGGGGAAACACAGGAAAAGAAAAGGCAACACCGCACAATTCCCGCCTTGCGGCTAAGCACGCTCCGGCAGCTGCGGCACGGCATCTGCGTTGCCAAAATGCTCGATAATGTCGGGTTGCGGTACCCGCATCGTGCTTCGGGGCAAAAGCCCTTCGCACTCTGCGACCGCTGCCCCTGCTTCGGTTCGCTGTTTCCCGCCACTGGCGGCGCTCACCTTTGCAGCATCCAGTATTATCTGCGCTTTTGGCTTGGCATCTGCCGCACCTCGCTCGCCGTATCGGCACTTAGAATTATGCGGTATTGCCAAAAAATCTTGGGCCGTATTTTGCTTTTGTAAGCACAGGAAGCAAAAAAGCCCCGGCAGGGGCGGCAGCGCCGCACCCCACCGGGGCAGAAAGTTAAAATTCAGGAAATCAGGATTCAGAGGATTGCTCTTGGGGGCAGGTTCTTTTTCAGCAGGCTCAGGATCAACCCGCCCAGAATGCTGCCAACGGCCAAAGCAACGCAGTACATCGGGGCGTTGGTGACAACAGGGGAAAACGAAGATGCCGCCGTGGGGGGCGCGCAGGCCGCAGTGGAACGCCATGGAAAGCGCACCGGCGGTGGCTGCACCAATGGCGCAGCTGGGGATAACGTGCAGCGGGTCAGAGGGCTGCATAGGAGATAGCGCCCTCCGTAACAAAGCAGAGGCCCATTACATAGTTGATCACACCGTTGCGGCGCTCGTCCGGGGTCCACTTTTTGGGGAAGAAGGTGGTGGATAATGCAATGGCGATCGGAGGAACCATGCCGCCGACCATAACGGAAGCCATGACCTCATAGTTGCCGGAAGCAAGGGCTGCAGTGCCAACAGGTAACCAGCTTTGTTGAAGGGGCCGCCCATATCAATGCTCATCATAACAGCAGAGACAGCGCCCAGCAGGATGGCAGAGGTGCCGCCCAGGGAGTTCAGCCAGTTGGTGATAAAGTCGTTGATGATGCCCATGACCGGGTTGATGCCGCACATGAACACGCCCATCACAAACACACCGCCCAGCGGGTAGATCAGCATGGGGCGCAGGCCGCTGACGCTTTTGGGAGCTTTTCGGTGATCTTTTTCAGGAAAAGAACTACATAACCGGCCACAAAGCCAGCCAGCAGCGCAGCCAGGAAACCACCGGAAACGCCATCCACCTGGCAGTTCAGCAGGCCGGTAAAGTTAGTGCCGTTCATAGCCAGCACACCGCCGGCAAAGCCGACAGCCAAAAGCGGGTTCACCGGCAATGGAAATGGCAACGTAAGAAGCCAGGATGGGCAACATGTAGTTGAACACAGCAGAGCCGACCGTCTTAAAGAATGCGGCAGCCGGGGTGTTCATGCCAAAGTTGGCGGGGTCAATGCTGTAATCATCCAGCAGGTAAGCAATGGCAATCATGATGCCGCCGCCCACAACAAAGGGGATCATGTGGGAGATGCCGTACATCAGGTGCTTGTACAGGGTGTGGCCAAGGCTGTCCTTTGCGGCACCGCCCCGGTTCTGCTCCAGCAGGCTCTTGTCAGATTCGCGCACGGTGGAATGGAACACCGGAACTTTGCCGTCCAAAACGCTCTGCAGCAGCTGCTCCGGCTTATGGATGCCATCATCCACATGGGCGAACAGCACCGGCTTGCCGTCAAAACGGGCGGTTTCCACATTTTTGTCAGCTGCCACAATAATGCCATCGCAGGCGGCAATCTCATCGGCGGTCAGCACATTCTGGGGGCCATCAGAGCCATTGGTTTCAACCTTGCAGGGAATGCCAAGCTTCTGAGCGGCCTTGTTCAGTGCTTCGGCGGCCATGTAGGTGTGGGCAATGCCGTTGGGGCAGGCGGTAACGGCCAACACGCGGTAGGTGGCAGGCAGCTCTTCCTGAGTAAAGCTCTCGTTGCCGAACTGGGCTTCCTCCTGGGCGTCAATCGTATCCAAAAAATTCTTTGGGCGTTTTGGCGGCGTGCAGCTTTGCCACAAAGTCTTCATTCATCAGCATCTGCATCAGGCGGGCCAGCATATCAATGTGCAGACTGCCGTTTTCCGGTGCGGCAATCATAAACAGCAGATCCGTCTTGCCGTCATCGTCAGCATTGTACTGCACGGGGGTCTTCAGGCGCAGGGCAGCCAGGCTGGGGCGGGTCACGCAGGCGGCGCGTGCATGCGGCACTGTAATGCCGTTATCCACATAGGTGGAAGCCTCCGCTTCACGCGCATAAATGGCAGCTTTGTACGCGGCTTTGTCGGTCAGGTTGCCGTGGGTGGCCTGCAGCTCCACCAGTTCGTCAATGATCTGCGCCTGGTCCGCTGCGGCAGAATCCAGCGCAATGGATTGGATGTTGAATAGTTCCGTGATACGCATCTTTCCTTCTCCTTCTACATGTTTTGCATTTACTGGGGTGGTTTTAAAAACAAAGGCAATACCGCATAATTCTAAGTGCCGATACGGCGAGCGAGGTGCGGCAGCTGCTAGGGCCAAAAGCGCAGATAATACTGGATGTCTTATCGAGCATTTTGGCAACGCAGATGCCGTGCCGCAGCCGCCGAAGCGGTGCTTAGCCGCTAGGCGGGAATTGTGCGGTGTTACCCAAAGAAATAGACTGAATTTTCGACTTTTCAGATCAGCCTGAATCATTCAATGGTTTTCAGCAGGGCATCAATATCGCGGCGCTCGGCAAGGCCCAGGCTGAATGCCGTTGCGCTGCCGCAGGCGGTGCCAAGGCGCAGGGCGTAAGAGTAGCTCCCGCTTTGCAGGTAACCGGCAATAAAACCGGCTACCATGCTGTCCCCAGCGCCAACGCTGTTTACCACTTTGCCTTTTGGGGTGCCAATGCGGTGCACCGCACCGGTTTCATCCAGCAGCAGGGCACCATCGCCCGCCATGCTTACCAGAACATTGCGTGCACCACGCTGCTGCAATTTCCGGGCAGCCTGGGTAATCTCTTCATCAGATTGAGCTCTTTACCAAAGATCTCACCCAGTTCATGGTTGTTGGGTTTGATCAAAAACGGGTGGTAGGGCAGTACCTTTACCAGCAAATCACGGGTGGCATCCACCACAAAGCGGATGCCGCGGCCATCCAGCCGAGCCAGAATCTGTTGGTAAACATCCTGCGGCATGCTGGAAGGAATGCTGCCGGCAAGTACCAGAATGTCACCCTCGCCCAGTTCTTCCAGATTGTCCCACAGGGCCTGCATGGCTTCGGGAGTAATGTTCGGGCCGGAACCGTTGATCTCGGTCTCTTTTTGCGCCCTTTACCTTAACGTTGATTCGGGTCATGCCGTCCGGCAGGCGGATGAAGCGGGTTTTCAGACCGGAAAGCTGCAAGCCGCGCTCCAGCCAGGCACCAGTTTCGCCAGCTGTAAAGCCAAGGGCGATGCTTTCGCACCCAAGCTCCCGCAAAACGCCGGAAACATTGATGCCCTTGCCGCCAAACTGGCAGGCTTCGTCTGAGGTGCGGTTGATCTCGCCAACCGCCAGGGGGCAGTCAGATGCAGAACGTAGTCGATCGCAGGATTAAATGTGACGGTGTAGATCATACGGAACACTCCTTTACAAAGGTAAGCTGTGCGTACCGGGGGTCCGGGCAGTGGTTGGTCAAAATGGCCCCGCAGCCAATATCCCCGATCACGGCGGAATATACCATATCAAACTTTGTGTTATCCACCAGAAACCAGCGTTCCCGCGCGCGCTGCAATGCGGCGGTTTTGATGCTGGCTTCCTCCGGGTCCGGCGTGGTAAAGCCCTCCGCAGGGCTTACGCCGTTGGCACCCATAAACGCTTTGGTAAAGTTGTAGTGCTGTAAAGCGGCCAGCGTTTCCGGCCCGGTAATGGCTTCCGTGATGGGGCGCACCTGCCCGCCGGGCAGGTAGGTGCGGCAGCCCTTTTGCACCAGCATGCGCGCATGGGCAATGCCGTTGGTCACATAGGCGCCTGCAGGGCAGGGCCCTCCAGCGCGGCGGCCAGCGCCAGCGTGGTGCTGCCGGCATCCAGAAAGACAAAGTCTTTCTCGGTGATCATTGCGGCGGCGGCGCGGGCAATCAGACGCTTTTCTTCCACAGACTGTTCCTCGCGGGCGCGCCATGGGGGGTCTCATCCGCCAAAAACGGTGCGCCCAACCAGCGTAGCACCGCCGTGTACCTTTTTTAACAGGCCCTGCCGGTCCAGCTGGGTCAGGTCGCGGCGGATGGTGGATTCGCTTGCATCCAGGGCATCACACAGCTCCAGCACGGTGGCCGAGCGCTTTTGTGCCAGCAAATCTAATATCATAGCAAAACGTTCTTCAGCAAGCAAGACAATATCCTCCTTAAAACCGGACAATACTTCAGGTGATTCCCCTGGCGATTCTTGAAGCTTTTTGCTTTACGCCTGTATTATACACGCACAAACAGTCAAAAGCAATCATGAAACGCCAAAACAAAACATAAAATTTGCGGACTGATTTTTGTGCAATTTGACAACGATAAACGCTCTGCATTTGGAAAACAAGCACATAAAAAGCCGGGCACTGCGCAGCGGCAGTGCCCGGCCGAGAAATATGTATCGTAAGGATCGTCAAAAAATGGAAAATAAAAATCAGATTCCGTCAAAAGCGTCAATCCTGAAAAGCGCGTTCAAAGCGGTCGATTTTTTTCGCTTTTCCCAATCACCAAAATGGTGTCCCCGTTCTGGAACCGAGAGTCCGGCGAAAACTCCACATCGGTACGGTGGTCGCGTTCGATGGCAATAATGTTAATGCCGTATAGCCGGCGGATATCCAGCTCCCGGATGCTTTTGTTCAGCATCTTGCCGTTTACCTGGATGCGCTGTACCTCCACACCGTCCTCCAGGGCAATGTAGTCCAGCAGGTTGCCGGAGATTAGGCGCTTGCCAATGCGCACTGCCATATCGGCTTCGGGATAAACAACGGTCACGCCCAGCCGCTTGAGAACCTCGCCATGTCCAACGCTGCTGGCTTTGGCAATCACATGCGGCACCCCATGTTCAGCACCAGCATGGAGGTCAGAATGCTGATGTCGATCTGCTCGCCAATACAGATGCCTACCGTACCGCAGTTCTGAATGCCGACTTCGGTCAGAGCCTCTTCGCTCAAATCATCTACCACAAAGGCATAGTCAGTATATTTGCGAATAGCCTTGACCTTCTGCTCATCGCAATCAACGGCAATCACCTCTTTGCCGGCTTCGGCAAGGGTGCGGGCCAGCGCAGAACCAAAGCGCCCCAGCCCGATAACGCCGAACAAAGCGGAAGAATCCTGTTTTTTCATAATGCACCTATCCAATCGTAATGGCTTCTTCTGTAAAGTGCGCGTTGGGTTCCGGGCGTTCCACCCAGAGGAAAGCAGGGTAAAAGCCCCAACGCGGCCCGTGTACATGGTAAAAATCAGCACCAGCTTGGCGGGCAGGCAAAGCTGCGCTGTAATGCCGGTGGAAAGCCCGGCAGTGCTGTAGGCGGAGACCGCTTCAAACAGCAGGCTGATGAACGGCAGGCCGGGTTCCAGGATGCAGAGCAGAAATGTGGTGCAGCATACCACCAGCATGCCCAGCAGCTCAATGGTGGAAGCCTTGGCAATGGCGTTGGCAGGCAATGCACGGCGGAATGCACCCGGCCGCTGCTTGCTGAAGATGCAGCGAATCTCTTGCGCCAGAACAAAAATGGTGGTGGTTTTGATGCCGCCGCCGGTGGACCCCGGCGAAGCACCAATGAACATCAGGATAAGAATCGTAAACAACCCGGCGTTGCTCAGTGTGCCCAGATCCAGCGTGGCAAAGCCGGCCGTGCGGGCTGATACGCTCAGGAAAAATGCTGTCAGCCAGCTGAGAGGATCGGTGAACTTTAATAACAGGGCACCTGCTGCCAGCAAAAATGCCGTGGTGGTTACCACAACCTTGGAATGCAGGGTGAATTTGCGGAAGCGGAACCGACACTTGACCACATCCACCATGACCAGAAAACCGATACCACCCGAAATAATCAGAAAACAGGTGCTCAAATTCAGCAGCACATTATCCCGATAGGGGGTCAGGCTGCGCCCGCCACCTAAAAATATCGATGCCAGCGTTGTTGAAGGATGAGATGGAGTGGAACACACTCAAACCCAGCGCCTTCAATGGTGGATAATCCTGCGCAAACACTGCAAAGATGGGGATGACCCCGGCCAGGTCAAAGGCAAGGGTCAGCTTAATGATGGCGCGTACCAGCCGCACCATGCCCTCCAGACTGCTCACATTCATGGCTTCCCGGATCAGGGTACGCTCCCGCAGGCTGATGCGCCGTCCCGCAGCCAGGGCCAGCCCCATGCCGATGGAGGTAATGCCCAAACCGCCGATCTGGATCAGCACCGCCATCACAGCCTGCCCCACGGGGGTAAAGGTATCGGCGGTATCCACGGTCAGCAGGCCGGTTACACAGACGGCGCTTGTGGCGGAAAACAGAGCGTCCACCGGCTGTACGGTAATGCCCGACCGGATGGAAAATGGCATGAGCAACAAAAGCGTACCCAGTAAAATGGTGGAAGCAAACCCCAGAGCAATCAATCTTGCAGGAGGCTGATGATTGAAAATTTGTTTGAATCGTTTCATATGCAGTATCAGGCCGGGTCAGCAAGGCAACAACTGAACCCACTTATCATATTTGTTTGGACGAAAAAGCTCACTTGATATATAAACATAGCCGCTTTTAGCGGCGATGTCAAGCATTTTGTGCAAAAGATAAAGGCAGGATAAGGATTGGGCACCGGGCAGGGAAAGAGGAATAAAGGAATCTGGCTGCGGTAGAAAATGTATACGAAACAAAAACGGCCCGGCAAAAATTGCCGGACCATAGGGGAGATGATGGAATTTTAACGCAGTGGGGCAGGCGGGAAATTATTCGCCCAGGTGCCAGATATCGCTGTTGTACTCTGCAATCGTGCGGTCACTGGAGAAGAAGCCAGCCTTGGAGATATTGATCAGGCACTTGCGGCGCCAACCCAGCGGGTCGCAGGCATAATCAGACAAAGCCTGGCCCTTGCGCACCACATAAGCGTTGAAATCGGGCAGGGGTCTGGAGACCAGTCCTTGGTTTTCAGTTCATGCTGCAAACGGGCCAGGTTTTCTTCCTTGCCGGCGGCCAGCATTTCGGGGCCGGTCAAAAAAGTCGATGGCACGGCGCAGGTTGGGGTCACCCTCGTACCAGTCTGCCGGGGTGTAATCGCCCGCAGCATAGCGGTGGATGACCTGGCCGGAGGTCTGGCCGAAGATGTAGATGTTCTCGTTGCCAACCTGCTGGCTGATCTCCACGTTTGCGCCGTCCATGGTGCCAAGGGTCAAAGCGCCGTTCAGCATAAACTTCATGTTGCCGGTGCCGGATGCTTCCTTGGAGGCCAGGCTGATCTGCTCCGAAAGATCGCAGGCGGGGATCATCTTTTCGGCGGCGGTCACGTTATAGTTTTCCACAAACACGACCTGCAGCCAGGGGCCACCAGCGGATCAGCGGCAATCACTTTGGACAGGGTCAGCAAAGCGTGGATGATATCCTTGGCGATGATGTAGGCTGGGGCGCCTTGGCACCAAAAATGCTCACCAGCGGCACAGCCGGGGTGTGACCCGCGCGAATCTCGAAATACTGATGGATGAGGTAGAGCAGGTTCAGCTGCTGGCGCTTGTACTCATGCAGGCGCTTGGACTGGATATCGAACATGGCGGTGGGGTCAACCTTCACACCCTGGGTGTGCTCCAGCCAGTCAGCCAGGGCCTTTTGTTGTCGGCCTTGACCTGGGAGAACTTTTGCAGCACATTGGCATCCTCGGCATAGGGCAGCAGTTTTTCCAGCTCGGCGGCATCCTTGCGGAAACCGGGGCCAATCAGGGATTCAATCTCTTTGACCAGTGCGGGGTCACATTCCAGCAGCCAGCGGCGGAAGGTGATGCCGTTGGTTTTGTTGTTGAACTTTTCCGGGTACAGCTTATAGAAGCCGTTCAGCTCGGATTCCTTCAAAATTTTTGGTGTGCAGGGCGGCAACGCCGTTGGTGGAATGGGTAAAGTGGATGTCCATGTGGGCCATGTGCACGCGGTCGTCGGCGTCAATGATGGCAAGGCCGGTATCATTGGTGCGCTTTTGGCGGCAGCATCCAGCTTTTCAATCACCGGCATCAGCTGGGGCACAACTTTGTCCAGATAGCTGCGCGGCCAGGTTTCCAGCGCTTCGGCCAGGATGGTGTGGTTGGTGTAAGCGCAGGTGTCGGTTACGATCTTGACGGCTTCGTCAAACTCGATGCCCTTTTCGCCCAGCAGGCGGATCAGTTCGGGGATAACCATGCTGGGGTGGGTATCGTTGATCTGGATGGCGGCGTAATCGGCCAGGTCATGGTAGTTGCAGCCGCGGGCGGCGCATTCGGCCAAAATCAGCTGGGCACCGGCGCTGACCATCAGGTACTGCTGGTAGATGCGCAGCATGCGACCTGCTTCGTCGGAATCGTCCGGGTACAGGAACAGGGTCAGGTTTTTGGCAATGGCGGTTTTATCGAACTGGATGCCGTCATGCACAATGCTTTCATCAATGGTGTCCAGGTCAAACAGGTTCAGGGTGTTGGTGCGGCCCTCGTAGCCGGTCACGGCCAGTTTGTACAGCCGGGCAGTGTAAGGTTTGCCTGCCAGGGTGACGGGGTAGGTGATATCGGTCTTTTCCGCCCAGGAATGTTCGTTCAGCCAGGGGTCCGGCAGTTCGTTCTGCAAGCCGTCGGCAAAGCTCTGGTGGAACAGGCCAAAGTGGTAACGCAGGCCGATGCCGTCGCCCGGCAGGTTCAGCGTTGCCAGAGAATCCAGGAAGCAGGCGCCAAACGGCCCAAAACCGCCATTGCCAAGGCTCGGCTCCGGCTCGACTTCCTCGATGTCGGAAAGGCTCTTGCCTGCGGCAGCAAGGGCATCACGCACATCATCATACAAGCCGAGGTTGATGAGGTTGTTGGAAAGCAGTTTGCCGATCAAAAATTCAGCCGAGATATAATACAGCTTGCGGCCGTTGACCGGGCGTACCTGTGCGGCGCTCTTGCTGCGCACAAGATCCAGCAGGGCAAGGTAAATTTCCTGGTCGGTGGATTCGACAAGGGGCTTGCCGATCAGCTTCTGTAAAGTTTCCGTCATGGTCTGCATAGCGGGTTCCTCCTAAAAATGAATTTTGCAGAGGCCAAGGCGTTGGTATCGCCTTTGGTTCAGGCCTCAAGTGGGGAAGCTTGCGGTGCGGCCCGCACTTCCTCTTGCTATATCCAGAATATCATACAAAATCGGTAAAATTCTTGTGCAATTCTGCCGGATTGTGGTACAATACAAGCATCAGGAATGCAAAAGGGGGCTACAACATGCCAAACCAGGAACGCTTGCGGGAAACCAAACACCATGGTGCGGTGCGGTTCCCTTTTAATATCTACCCCTGCACCATACCGGGGGACTTTTTGCAGGTGCCGTTGCACTGGCACGACAGTATGGAACTTGTCTATGTTAAAAAAGGCAGCGGAATCGTGCAGGTCGGTGTGAACGCTTACCCGGCGGAGCAGGGGCGATATTTACATTTTTGCCCCCGGCACCCTCCACGCCCTGCACCAGCGCGGCCAGGCCGTGATGGAATACGAAAATATCATTTTTGAGCTGGAGCTGCTGGGTGGTGCGGATGATCTGTGCGCCGAGCGCTACCTTTGCCGCTGCAAAGCGGCCGCATGGCTTTGCAGCCGCGCATCATCCCCGGCGAGGCGGGCTACCCCAGGCGGCGGCCTGCCTGCAGGAAGCGGAGGAAGCCAACAAGGTAAAAAACGCCGGGTATGAGCTGGCCATCAAAGGGGCGCTGCTGCGGTTTTTGTCCATCCTGATTGGCCAGCACGGCACCTCGCTCCCGGCGGATACTACTGACACCCGCCGCCTGAAAACGGTCTTGCCGCTGATCGAAGCGGAATATGCTACCCCGCTGCGGATTGAGGACGCCGCCGAAGCCTGCGGGTGCAGCCAAAGCCATTTTATGCGCTGGTTCAAAAAATGACCGGCCAGGGCTTTACCGCCTACCTGAACGACCACCGGCTGAACCTTGCCGCAGAACTGCTGCGCATTACTGACGCCACCGTGCTGGATATCGCAGGCCGGGTGGGGTTTGATAACCTTTCATACTTTAACCGCCTGTTCAAGCGCCGCTATGGCATGACCCCGCGGGAATACCGCAGCAAATAAAGCAGCAAAAACCAAACTCCGCCGCCCGGAATGTGCACAGCATCCGGGCGGCGGGGTTATATATCTTATAGGGCAATACTGCATAATTCTAAGTGCCGATACGGCGAGCGAGGTGCGGCAGCTGCTAAACCAAAAGCGCAGATAATACTGGATGCTGCAAAGGTGAGCGCCGCCAGTGGCGGAAACAGCGAACCGAAGCAGGGGCAGCAATCGCAGAGTGCGAGGGGCTTTTGCCCCCGAAGCACGATGCGGGTACCGCAACCCGACATTATCGAGCATTTTGGCAACGCAGATGCCGTGCCGCAGCCGCCGGAGCGGTGCTTAAGCCGTAAGGCGGGAATTGTGCGGTATTGCCATAGAAATGATAAAGTGGGCAATCCGGCAGGAAAGCGGTGTGGCCGGGCGGGGACCCTACAGGCAAAAAGAAAATAGCGACAAAAATTACTTCATCCAACGGATCTGCTGCTCTTTTACCAGCGGATAGCTGACAAGCTCGGTACCGTCCATGTCCTCTTTGTGCATATCCACAGCGGTGATCTGGCTGTTTTCATAGGTGGTGTAGTAATAAATGCCTTTGTCGGCATTGCAGCAGCTGGTGTACAGGGTAATCTCGTACTTACCGTTGTCCAGCTCGCAGCAGCCGCGCTGCTGCTCTACCGAGCCGAGAATATGGAAAAACTGGCTCACGCTTTCTGCTTCACTTTCCCCGGAGCGGGAGTTGGCGCGCACGAAAGCCGCCCGTACAAACCGCGACTGAGACGAAAGATCCCCCGGCAGACCCATGGCCCCCATGCCGCGGCTGTAAGCGTTCAGCGGCAGGTTGGGTGCAAAGTAGTTGCCGGTTGCCTTTGGGGAAAGCTGCATATAATTATTCAAAGCAAACAGCTGCATGGGGAACGGAGGGTTGTTGGTCAGCACACCGGCGGGGTTATCATATACATGCAGGCCGTCTTTGGTAGATTCCAGCGTGATGCACTCATGATGATCGGCAATCATCCAGTGCAGGCTGGCAACGGGCAGCCCTTCGCAGAACGGGGTATCCACCAGGTTCATGCGGTCCAGCAGGGTGCGGGCATCCTGTACGGTAGCGCAGCGGCCCAGCAACCAGGGGATCAGCTCAAACTGGGCAACATTATCTTTGCCGGGTTCATCTTTGCAATACCAGGCGTTGCCCACAAAGTTCAGCCCGGCAATGCATAGCCCTTTTTCGTTGATGGCATCGTAATACAGGGGATAGTTATTCTGCACGCAGGCCATGCCCAAAATGGCATAGTGCTGGTCCAGCACGCCAAGGCCGTTCAGCTGGAACGGATAGTGCCGCGGGGTAAAGGTGACAGTCTCGCCGTAACCGAATTCATAGTCCAGGTTGCGGCCAAAATAAAAATCTTTGGTCTGGTACGTTGCAGCAGTGCACATACAAATAAGCCCTCCGGTCGTATCGTAAATGATGTCTTTAACGTTATTATACCACGGCGCAGCGCTGCTATCGAGAAGATTTTGTGAACTTTTGAAATTTTGTACCAAATAAAAATCCCGCAGCCCTGCCTTGTAAACAGGTCCTGCGGGAGAAAAGTGGATTTACACCAGCTTGCGCACCAGTGCAAAATCAAAAAATCCGTATAAAAAGTGCGGCAGCGCAGCACCGGGCGGCACAGGCGGGAATAGCAGGTTTCGCTCAATTCCAACAGGGCCTGATCACGCTGCAGGGCCAGGGCATGGCGCACGGCGGGGTCCCCCATGGCGGCGCGTAGATGGGTAATGGTGCTGGAAACCTGAATTCCGCACGCTTCATCCAGAATATCGAAAATGGGGCGGGTGAAGTCAATGCCATCGGTGCGGGTGGTGCCGAACAGCGAGCATGGCACGATATCGGTAGAAAATAATACTGGGGTGTTATCCGCCAGCACCCGGCGGCAGATGTAATAAACCGGGGTATCCAGGCTGATGTTCAGCGCCTGGGCTGCATCGGCATCTGCCGTATGGCGCGATACCCGCAGATCGTCGCTGTTGGGCTGCATGCCGCGCGCCCGGATCATTTGGGTGAATTCAAACTTCTGGTCCATGCGGCGGGCCAGATTGACCACATCGCGGTTGATCACGGTGCCAATGCCGCGTACGCGCTCAATGTAGCCGGCACGTTCCAGTTCACTCAGTGCATCGCGCACAACGGTACGGCTTACGTTCAGCCGGTTGGCCAGCTCCAGCTCGGGCGGCAGATGGTCGGTATCCTGCCAAATGCCGTTGCGCAGCTGCTCCAGCAGCTCGGCCACAACCTGGTTAGAAATCAATACGCCGCCCAGGCGGGAAGCGCTGTCGAGGTGTTTGGTTGCCATAATCGGGTTCCTACTTTCCTGTGCGTGCCGGTGCAGGCCGCAAAAGTCGTACTCTTATTATAGCATACCCCAAAGCCAAAAACCAAGTGTTTTATAAAAAAGCAGGCAAATAAAAGGCGTGGTGTGATGTGGTGCGTTCCTTTGCTTCAGTCCGCTTTGCCTTCTTCATGTGCATAGCGGCACACATCCCGCAGGCAGCAGCGCTCACAATACGGTGTGGTGCGTGCGGTGCACACAGCGCGGCCATGGTCCACCAGCCGGTGACAGAAATCACTGCCCTCCTCCGGCGGAATCAGCTTCCACAAAGCCATCTCCACCTTTTTGGGTTCCTTGATGTTATCCACCAGCCCAATGCGGTTGCACAGCCGGATGCAGTGGGTGTCCGTTACAATGGCGGGCTTGCCGAACACATCGCCCATAATCAGGTTGGCACTTTTGCGGCCAACGCCGGGCAGTTCCAGCAGGGCGTCAAAATCATCGGGCACGTTGCAGTCATACTTGTCGCGCAGCATCCGCATACAGGCGCTGATATCCCGCGCCTTGCTGCGCCCCAGTCCGCAGGGCCGCACGATCTCTTCAATTTCCTCCGGCTCCGCGGCGCCAAAGCGGCCACATTCGGGTATTTGGCAAACAGATTCTGCACCACAACGTTCACGCGGGCATCGGTGCACTGTGCAGCAAGGCGCACTTCCACCAGCAGTTGCCAGGCGTGCTCGTAATCCAGCGTACAGTCCGAAAGCGGGTATTCTTTTTTCAGCCGCTCAATGCAGATGGCGGCCAGCTGTTTTTTATCATGAGTCTCCATGGGGTTCACACTCTCTTTTATCACTTCCCGGCGCGCGGGCCGGCGGGGCTTACGGCTTGATTCTACCACGGATAGCGTTTATAATGCAAGTAGCATGGTGCCGCCCTCTAATGCTGCAAAGCTTCAAAAGAGGGGCCGCTGTCCTTGCTCCCTCACAAAAACCTACCTTCTCATGCCGGGGCGGCACGCGAAGATAATTTTTGCTCACAAGGGATTTTGAGCGTCGGTGCATGTCTGCCGCTTGGAATATATTTCCTTATATATAAAGGTAACATAAAGGAGTACCCCCATGAAGGAACCGCTTGCCCAACGCCTGCGCCCGCGCACTTTGGATGAAGTGTGCGGCCAGCGCCATCTCCTGGCCCCCGGCCAGGTGTTCCGCCGCACCATTGACAGAGGCGTGATCCCCAATATGATTTTTTACGGCCCGTCCGGCGTAGGCAAAACCACCGTGGCCAGCATTATTGCGGCCAACAGCGGTATGCGGCTGTATAAATTGAACGGTACTGCCGCTTCCACCAGCGATATCAAAAGCGTATTGGGCGATATTGGCACCCTGCATGCCGCCAACGGAATTCTGCTCTATCTGGATGAGATCCAGTATTTCAACAAGCGCCAGCAGCAAAGCCTGTTGGAATGCGTGGAGCAGGGAACCGGACGCTGATTGCCTCCACGACCGAGAACCCATACTTTTATGTATATAACGCGCTGTTATCCCGCTGCACAGTGTTCGAGTTCAAATCCCTGACGGCAGAGGATATTGCCGAAGGCGTGAAACACGCCGCCCAGCGCCTGGGCGAAAGTGACGGTACGCCGGTCAACATCCCGGTGGATGCGCTGGAATACCTGGCCCAAAGCGCGGGCGGCGATATGCGCAAGGCGCTGGGCAACCTGGAATTTGCCGTCAACGCAGCCCCCGTGCAGGATGGCACGCGGCTGGTTACGCTGGAAATGGTCACGCAGGTGGCCCAGCGTACCGCCATGCGATACGATAAAGAGGGCGATGACCATTATGATATTGTTTCGGCCTATCAGAAGTCGATGCGCGGGTCGGACCCGGATGCAGCGCTGCACTATCTGGCCCGGCTGCTGGAAGCGGGGGACCTGCCCAGCGCCTGCCGCCGGTTGATGGTGTGCGCCTGCGAGGATGTTGGCCTTGCTTACCCGCAGATCATCCCGATCGTAAAAGCGGCTGTGGATGCTGCCAACATGCTGGGCCTGCCGGAAGCGCGCATTCCGTTGGCGGACGCGGTAATTTTGGTGGCGACCAGCCCCAAATCCAACACGGGCGAAGCCGCCATTGACCGTGCGCTGGCAGATGTGCGGGCAGGCCGCAGCGGCCCGATCCCGCGGCAGCTACAAAATAAGCATTATGATGGCGCCGATGCCGCAGTAAAAGGCCAGCATTATCAGTACGCACACGACTTTGCCAACCATTGGGTGGACCAGCAGTACCTGCCGGATGCCATCCGGGACCGCCAGTATTACCAGTTTGGCGATAACAAAAACGAGCAGGCCGCCGCCGCTTACTGGCAGCGCATCAAGGGTGATAAGTTCAAAAAATGAACGATAATTGCGCGCAATAAAAACCATAATAACCTATATCAAAATAGGAATATAAAAATATTTTTTGATGAAAATATTTTATGGGAATTGAACAAAAAAAAAAAACAGTGTCAAAAATTAAATCATCTCCTGAATGACAAAAGAAAAATGCCGAGATAATCAGAAAAGGCAACATTATTACAGTCGATTCCTGTTAGCTTGAAAGAAAATATCAAGAACTTTTTCGAAAAAACGTCACATTTTAATGTATTGACAATCTTTAATATCATTTGATATGATAGGGTACAGGAATCATGTATACAATGTGAAGTGGAAAATATTTCGAGTTCTTTCCTCTGCATTGTATGAGAAGGAGATTTTTAGTATGCGCTATTCTCATCAACGTGAACTGATTTTTGCGGGAGGTACTTTCGCGCAGCGATTATCCAACCGCGGAGCAGATCTGTACGTCTCTGCGGGCAGTGTGCCCGCGGCTGAGCCTTGGCACCGTTTACCGCGACCTGAATACCTTGGTTGATATTGGCAAAGTGCGGCGTGTTTCCATCCCCGGCGAAGCAGACCGTTTTGAGGGCCCGCAGGAGGATCATCAGCAGCTGTATTGCCGCAGCTGCCAAAAAGTAAAAAGCATCCATATTTCGGATGCGAAGCTCAAAGCCCTGATTGATGCCTGCCCCGATATTGTGCCGGAAGATTACAGCCTGACTGTGTTTGGCCTGTGCGATGAATGCGCCGCCAAAGCGGCCAAGGAAACCGAGAAATTGTAGAGAAGACAGCCTGCCCGATGTTCACCGTTCAGGCGGGCTGTTTTGGCATTTGTGGGGGTATTTTGTGCAAAACAGCGTTTGTGCGTTGTTCTGCGCGGTAAACTGTGGTACACTATTTATAGAATAGTGTATGTGCTGCCCTGTGCGGTGCGGCCAGACCAAAACAGCGGAGGTAAGACCTATGCCCCAACTGCAGTGTGAAGAGATTCGTTTCCCGTCTGCCGATGGCGTTCATACCGTGGCGGCCAGCATGTATACCATGCCGGGGGTGCCGGTGCGCGCCGTGCTGCAGCTCAGCCACGGCATGTGCGAGTATGTACAGCGCTACCGCCCCATGGCGCAGTGGTATGCCCAGCGCGGCATAGCTCTGGCCGGCAACGACCACCTGGGTCACGGCGGTACCGCAAACAAAGGGGAGCACGGCCATTATGGCGAGCCCCGCGGCCGTTACCACCTGCTGAATGACCTGCACACGATGAACGGCATCATCCACCAAAAGTTCCCCGGCGTGCCGGTATTTTTGTATGGCCACAGCATGGGCAGCTTTTACGCCCGCTGGTATGCCGAAACCTGGCCGGAAAGCATCTCCGGCGCTATTTTCAGCGGCACGGCGGGTCCGCACATCCGCAACCAGGCGGGCTGGGCGGTTGCCGCGCTGACCGCAGCTGTGCGCGGGCCAAAATATGTTTCCAAAACGCTGGTCAAGCTGAATATGGGGGCCTATTGCAACCGCATTCCGGATGCTGTTTCGCCCAATGCCTGGATCAGCCGTGACCCGGAAGTGGTAAAGGCATACGATGCAGACACGCTGTGCACCTTCCCATTTACCGCGGCGACCTACCGCGAAATGCTGGCCACCTTGTGCCATGTCAGCAGCCGCAAATGGGCACAGAATATCCGCAAGGATCTGCCGGTGCTGCTGATTGCCGGAACGGCGGACCCTGTTGGTGATTACGGCGCGGGCGTGCGCAAAGTGTGGGCCATGCTGGGGGATGCCGGTGTACAGGACCTGAGCTGCGAAATCTGGCACGATGCCCGCCATGAGCTGCACAACGAAACCAACCGCGAAGAAGTGTTTGATTATGTGTACGGCTGGCTGATGGATCGCCTGCCGGAAGATGAGAGCCAATAAATAATGATAGGATAAATGTGGATTGCACGTTATTCTGTAGGGAACGGTCTTGACCGCTCCGATACATTGGGGCATATGCGATAATGGAAATTGCATCGCTCCACAAATAATATGTTCGTTAGTTGCACATTTTTAATGGGCCATATGGGCATGGGACAGGGCGGGATGAGGTCATCCCGCCCTGTCGGCGATTTTATTGTTTATCGCGCTTTTTGAAGCGCTGACACGAATATACTTTATTATTTATTGCAAATAAAAACTTAAGGCCCGATGCAAGCGCATCGGGCCTTAAAACATAGTAAACGCTAAGGTGTATCTGAAAACAAAGAAAATGACGGATATTTCGCAAACACAAGCAGGATTTAGCGTAAAATCCTGCTGCGCTTGTAGAAATAGACGATATTTTCGACTTTTCAGATACACCCTAAATAGAAATCATAGGCTGAAAACGTACCGGGGCGATGCCGGGCTGTTGCAACGCTCGGCAGGCGGGGGGGATGGAATTAGTGCCCACTCAAAAAGTCCAGCAAATCCCAGCCTTCGCCGCCGGTCTGGCGGTACAGCTCGGTGTAGCCGCAGTTGCAGCAGCTGATGGTGACGAACTTTTTGTTCTGGATGTCAAACATTTTGGCGAAGTTCCCGCCGGTGGCCTGCAGCCGGTCCGATTCATACTGCTGGCAGCCGCATTTGGGGCAGATGTATTGGTGCTTTTCCATAATGGATTCCTCCGTATTGTAGGGCTGGGTCAAACGTGGCTCAGCCAGTCGGCCAGCGGCAGGCAAAAGCAGGTTGGGGGTAACTTTTGCCGCGGCGCGGTGCAGCGTGCACACCAGTCCCGGTGTGCTGACGCGCAGGTTCAGCGCGCTGTCCCGCAGGGCGCGGCGCACAACATCCTGGCTGCGGCTGGCCAGCGGATAATGGCGGAAGCCATGCCCGCCTTTTTCCGCAATGCCAATGAACTCGGTATCCTTGACCCAGTAGGGGCATACCGCAGTAACATGGATGCCCGCAGGGGAAAGCTCGTAATGCAGCGTCTGGGTGTAGCTGAGCAGGAACGCCTTGGTGGCGGCGTATACGTTCAGCCCCGGAATGGGCTGGAACCCCGCGGTGGAGCAAATCTCCAGTACCTGACTGCCTGGGTGCAGATAGGGGAACGCCGCATCGGTCACATCCACGGCGGCGCGGCAGTTCAGGTCGATCATGGCGTCGTTGTCTTTGGCGGGAATATCCACCGTCGGGCCCATGCGCCCCATGCCTGCCGCATTGACCAAAATGCGGATGTCCGGCAGTTCATCCTGCAGGGTGTTGCGCAGGTACTCCATATCGCCCGGGCGGGTCAGGTCAAGCGCCAGCACCCGGATGGGCACCGCGCTGATGGATTGCAGCGCTTCCAGCCGGTCGCGGCGGCGGGCGATGGCCCAAATTTCTTCCACTTTGCCCTGCTCCGCAATCTGGCGCACAAACTCGCGCCCCAAACCGCTGGAAGCACCGGTCACCAATGCAATTTTCATGGCAGTTATCCTCAATCACAGGGCAGGTTGGGTCTGTCCTGGTCGCCGTCAGCCTTGAAAAAGAACAAAGCCGTCCGGCTGGTTGGTAAAAAGTAATAATACTCGGTGTTCTGCCGCAGCGGCGGGGTCAGATAGTTGGGGATAATGACCCCATCGTCCTCGCGCCGCTCCGTCAGCCCGGCGGCGGCCCATACGGCGGCAGGAATACCGGCGTTGTAACAATCCAGATATTCCGCGCCCGCATCGTGCAGCAGCTTGTCCAGGGCGCCGCCAATACGGGGCAGAACAGCATCATCGCCGATAAAATCCACCAGCCGCACCACCGGTACGCAGCCGGTTTCGGCAACTGATGGTGCGGGTGATCGCGTAAGCCAGCAGGGCACCGGCTTCCTGCACTGCCCACACATCATAGCTCTGGTGCGGGTAGGCAAAGTACCGGCGCTGCAAATACCAGAGATCTTTTGTGCGGCGTGTGGCTGCTGTGGGGCAGGCCAAGCGCGGCCAGCGCAGCGGCATCCGGCACACGGATCAGGGGCAGGTCATCCTGTACCGGCAAGGGAGCAGAATTTGGACCCGGCACCGCCAGCTGCCAGCCCTTTGTATCGGGTGCGCCAAGGCGGTAATAATGCGGCAGGCGCTCGGCCTGCCAGCCCAAAAAGTGGTACAGCACACAGGTGTTGGCGCGGATGTTGTTGCAGGCAACCACGCGGGCATTCAAAAAGCCCGGACAGGGCGTCCATCAATTCCAGTCCCACACCGTTATGGCCCTTTGCGGCAACCCAGACCGAAACCCAGATGTCCGGCGTTTCGCTCTGGTTGGCCAGAATGTACCCGGCGGCGCACAGAATTTCGCCGTCCTGCTCTGCCAGCGCAAACTGCGGGGCAGCACCGGGCGTGTGGGCATAATAGAACTGGTAAAAATCGGCCCGGTTGATCAGCGGCAGGCGCATGTCAAAATTCTGGTTGATAAAGTCCGCAATGCGGGCATCCTCGCCGGGGCGGGCTAAACGCAGCACAAGGTCAGACAATGGCGGAACCTCCCGTGACCGGCAGGGTAACGCCGGTGATAAAGCGGGCTTCCTCGCTCAACAGGAACGCCATGGCCGGGGCAACATCCTCCGGCGTGGCGTTGCGGCCCATTGGGTTGTCTGCCGCTGCGGCCTGTACGATCAGGTCCGGCGTATCCTTCAAAAAGTGGGTCTCCATCATGCTGGGGGCCACGCAGTTTACCGTTATGCCAAAGCGGGCGTACTCCACAGCCAGGCTTTTCACCAGCCCGCCGATAGCGCTCTTGTTCATTACATAGGCAGCTGTGTTTTTGGGCGGGCAGCCAATGGTGTAGCTGGTCTGGATAAACAACACCCGGCCAAACTTCGCCTTACTCATGGCGGGCAACACCGCCTTGCACAGCTTGACGGCGGAATGAACCTGAATCTCCCAGTCCTTCTGGAACCGGGCTTCATCAAACGCTTTGAACTTGGCGTTCACCACCGGCAGGGCCGGCAGGTGTACAAAATGGGTGGGGCAGGGCAAATCTTTGCCAAAGCGGGCGCACAGGGCATCCACCGCTTCGGGGCTGGAAAGGTCCGCGTCAAAGGTAACAATGCGGCCGGGGGAATTGCTGCACTAAGGCATCCAGCCGGGCCAGATCGCCGCAGCCCTGTGCCAGAATGGTGCGGTCCTCGTCGGGGGCTTCGGTCAGCAGGTGGCGAATCAGTGCGGCGCCCACATCGCTGGTGGCGCCGGTGATGAGATATGTATATGCCATGGAAGTTACCCTCACTTTTATTTGGCCAGCCCGGCTTTGATAATGCCGCGCGTGACCCGTTTGCCGTCCTGGTTGGTGATAACAGCCTTGATCTCCGCTTCAGCCACGGCTTCACTCACGTTTACCACGGTGCCGGTAATGGTCAAAGTATCCCCAATGAAAACCGGCTTGGCGAACTTGCACTCCACGCCGTGCAGCAGGCAGTGTTCGCCCGGCAGGTAAACGCCCGCCAGGGTGGAGAAAAAGCTGGCACCCAGCATGCCGTATACCACGCGGCCGGGGTAGCCGCGCTTTTGGGCGTATTCGGCATCCATGTGGATGGGGAAACATCCCCGGTGATGGCTTCAAACCGGGCCATCATCTCTTCCGTTACGGTAACGGTAAAGCTTTCGCTCAGGCCGGGGGTCATCTCGGCCAGTGTGTAGTGGTTCATCTTAACCCACCATGCGGGCAACCAGGTCCAGCAGGTCGCCAACGTTTTTCAGGTTGCGCACATCGGCCAGCTTGAATTTGATGTTGAACTTTTTCTCGATGGCGGTCAGCAGGTTGATCTGCTCCAGGCTGTCCCAATCCTCAATGTCATCAGCGCAGGTGGCGCGGGTGATTTCCAGGGTATCATCGTCAAAATTATCGCGGAAAATTTCCTGTACAGCTTCCAGAATTGCCTGTTCGGTCATAGTTAGAACACTCCTTACAAAAAATAAACACATTATATAATGACAGCAATCATTCAAGATGGCGGCTTGCCGCAGGGGACACTACCACATCTTAGGCAATACCGCATAATTCTAAGTGCCGATACGGCGAGCGAGGTGCGGCAGATGCCAAGCCAAAAGCGCAGATAATACTGGATGTCTTATCGAGCATTTTGGCAACGCAGATGCCGTGCCGCAGCTGCCGGAGCGGTGCTTAAGCCGCAAGGCGGGAATTGTGCGGTGTTGCCCTTATTAAATAGAAGTGTACCATAAAATGCCCGGCAACACAAGCGCAGACAGGGGAAAAGGGGGCTACAGGCCGTAATCTTCCAATTTTTGCTGCAATTCGGCTTCGGTATAAATGCTCACGCCCTGCTGCAATGCCAGGCAGTCCGGCTCCGGCAGCAGGCGGGTGTATACATCGTACTGCGCCAGGGGACCGGTGCCGTCCGGGGTATACAGGGCCAGCCGCCCGGCGTTATCTTTTAACAAGTATTGCGCCTGCGGCTGTTGTTTTTGCACCGGAACAAAAAAACACTGCTACGGCTGCGGCAATGCACAGCAGCGCCAGCATGGCCAGCCCCAGCAGGTAGCGGCGATAGCCCCGCGGCAGTTGGTAACGCATGGGCAAAAACCTCCTTCTATTTTGTGGTATTCGCAAATTTCACAAATCAAATAGTACGCTCCTGCAAGCAGTATGCCCGGTTTGGCGGCACCCAAACCGTAAAAAAAGTGAAAATTGTCTGCCTGCTACTGTACTTTTGGCAATACTTTGTGATATAATTCATTCTATGGCTTTATGCCCATCTGCGTGACCGCGCTGTGCGGCCGCGTATCAGTGCAGGCGCAGGCAGGCTCCGCGCCTGCCGCAATTATCCCAAAGGAGGCGGTCCCCATAGACCCCAAAACAGGAACGGCACATTTCCATGCAAAGTGCAAAAAGCCCGGAAACAGCCGCAACTTCCGCCCGAAAGAAAAACGGAAAAAAGAAAAAAATAAGCCGCGCCGCAGTATATTCGGCACCATCATGCGGTTCATTGGCTGCCTGCTGTGCGTTTGCATCATGGCGGCCAGCGCCGGTGCGGTGCTGCTTTCGCTGTATGTGGTGCAGGTGACCGAGGACCCGGACGGCAAGCTGGACCTGGATGAGCAGAAGCTCAAACAGACCTCCATTGTGTATGACCGTGACGGCAACGAGGTGAACACCTTTGCTGGCGAAAATAACCGCATCTGGCGCGATATTTCGGCCATGCCGGAAGACCTGCAGAACGCAGTCATCGCCGTTGAGGATAAGGATTTTCGCAGCGAGCCCGGCATCAACGTCAAGCGCACCATTGCCGCTGCCCTGAACGAGTTTACCGGAAACGCGCTGCTTGGCTCCAAGCAGGGCGCTTCCACGCTGGAGCAGCAGCTGGTCAAAAACCTGACCGGTGATAGTGAACAGGACATTCTGCGTAAGGTGCGCGAGATTTTCCGCGCGTTGGGCCTTTGCAACCGCTACAGCAAGGAAAACCATCCTGGAAGCTTACCTCAATACCATCCCGCTGACCGGCACCATCTATGGCATGGAAGCCGGCGCGCAGGAGTATTTTGGCAAGAGCGTGGAGGAATTGAGCCTGGCCGAATGCGCCGAGCTGGCTTCCATCACCAAGAATCCCAAGAGCTTTAACCCGGCTACCAACCCGGAAAATCTGCTCAAGCGCCGCGACCATGTTCTGGCTTTGATGCGCAACCAGGGATATATTACTGATGAAGAGTGCACTGCTGCACAGGCGGAACCCATCACCCTGGCCGAGAGCAAATCGGCCACCGAAAAGGTCACCCGTACTTCCCGCAACTCTTATTTTGACGACGCTTTGTTTGCGGATGTCACCCAGGCAATCATGGAGCAGGAAAGCTGCACCCGTGCCGAAGCACAGGATAAGATCTTCTCCGATGGCCAGCGCATCTACTCTACCCTGGACCAGAAAGCACAGTCTGCCATGGAGCAGGTCATGCTGAACGAGGACACCGGCGACGGCGAGCTGTTCCCGGCCCCTGTGGCACGAGGAAGAGGTTCCTTCCGGTATCCCGGCGGACAGCGAGATTACCTATGACGAGAGCGGCCTGCCGCTGAACCCGGACGGCTCTTCTGTGTTCACGGACGATGATGTGCCGGTCTATGCCGATAAGGAAAACACCACCCTGAAAACCAGCCAGGATGACAACGGCAACCTGATCTTCTATGAAAGCGTGCGCACCCAGGCGGCTATGGCGTCCATCAGCATGGAGGATGGCCACCGCGGCGAGATCGTTGCCCTGGTTGGCGGCCTGGGCGAAAAGAAAGTAGACCGCGGCACCAACCGCGCCACGCTGCCCCCACCAGACCGGTTCCACCATGAAACCCATTGCTGCTTATTGCCTGGCAGTGGACAGCAAGATCATCAACTATTCTTCGCCCATGGCGGATACGCCGTATTACCTCAAGAGCGACCATCAGGTGCTGGATACCGACCGCTGCCTGAAGCTTGGCCTTTCTACTGACAAGTATAATGCAGCCAACCAGTCCCGCGATGATGTGTGGCGCGACTGGCCCACCAACTATGGCGGCGCAGGCGGCGATGGTGCCACCATGCTGGTGTATGATGCACTGCGCCGCTCTTACAACACCATTGCGGTCTGGATCGGTTCCTATGTCGGTGCGGAAGAGCTGTTCAGCTTTGCGCATGATACCCTCAACTGCACCTATCTGGATCCCGAACATGACGTTGACCTGGCGCCTCTGGTGCTGGGCTCCCAGAGCCAGGGCCTGACGGTTGTGGAGCTGGCTGGCGCTTACTCCATTTTCAATGACGGCAAGTTTACCACCCCGCACTACTGGACCGAGATCTATGACTCGGACGGCAACCTGTACCTGGATAACAGCAAGCGCGTTACCACCGTGCAGGCCATTGACCCTGCAGCCGCTACCATCATGAACCGTCTGCTGAGCAACGTGTGGAAAAAAGCCCGGTACGGCAAACGGCATGAAGCCGGAAACCGAGGGCATTGATACCATCGGCAAGACAGGTACGACCAGCGACTTTAAGGACTATACCTTCGCCGGTGTTTCCCCATACTATTCCACCGCTGTGTGGTGGGGCTATGATAAGCCTTACAACATGTGGGGTGTGGATGGCACCCTGGGCAACAACGGTAAACCGACCCAGCGTGCCTTTAAGCGGTATATGGAAGCTGCCCAGGCCGATAAGCCTGCCAAGGACTTCTATTATGATGACTCCGTTGTGCAGAAGCAGTTCAGCACCTCCACCGGTGCGATCGTATCCGGCGGTGGTGAGACCGGCTACTATACCGAGGCCAACCTGCCGGATGACAGCTACGCCACCCTGACCGACCCCAGCGTGAACACTCTGGACCCGGCGGCAGGCTGATCGCGTAAAGTTCCAATAGTCTGAAAAATTCAATAAGCCAGATCGGGCACAGCAGTTTACAAAGCTGCTGTGCCCGTTTGTTGTATTGGAATGGAGGACATGCTATAATGGCAGCAGCGAGAACCATGCGGGTGAGGAGAAAATGCACGGCCCTTTTGCGGCCTTAATAAGGCGGGCAGAAGCGTATCAGATGCACGTGCACGAATGAAAGACACACTTCCACCGCATAAAAACAGATAAAAGCACGGGAAGATTCCACCGCACCAACAGGCCAGTTGTGCATCATGCTCAAATACACAACATTTTTTTTCTAAAATGCTTGCAAGCCGCGCACACTTGTGGTATGATTATCCCCGTTGTGAATACACATGTACATAGGAGGGAAACAACATGGGCGAGCGCCGTTTTTTGTTGGTAGATAGCTCCGCTTTGCCGGATGTGTTCCTTTTAAGGTACTGCAGGCCAAGGAGCTTCTGGCTTCCGGCAGCGTGAGCAATATTTCCACGGCAGCGCGTCAGGCGGGCATTTCCCGCAGTGCGTTCTATAAATACAAGGACTATGTGTTTGACGCCGAAACCGGCCGCGAGGCCATTACCGTGATCGCCACCCTGCTGGACAAAACCGGCGCTTTGCAAAGCCTGCTTTCCGGTATTTCGGCAGCGGGTGCATCGGTTGTTACCATCACCCAGTCCCGGCCGGAAAATGGTACCGCGCAGGTGGAAGTTACCGTGCGCACCGGAACCATGCAGATGACCGTTGAGGAAATGCTGACCCGGCTGGCCCGGCAGTCGTTTGTGGTGGAAGTGCACCGCGGAACCTGAAAGTGAACACACGCCGCCAAGGCGCACAGAACGGAATACCGGATGCGGGCAGCCGCATAAGGAACAAGGGGAGTATAGTATGGCTAAAATTGCAATCATGGGATTTGGCACCGTTGGCAGCGGTGTGCTGGAAGTCTGCCGCCGCAACGCCGCATCCATTGCCCGCCGCGCGGGTGAGCCGGTGGAGGTCAAGTACATCCTGGATGTGCGTGATTTTTCTGATTCTCCGGACGCAGCGCTGTTTGTGAAAGATATCAATGTGATCCTGAACGATCCGGAAGTCAAGGTCGTTGTGGAAACCATCGGCGGCACCCGCTTTGCTTATCCGTATGTGCGCCAGTGCCTGGAAAGCGGCCGCAGCGTGTGTACCTCCAACAAGGAGATGGTTGCCACCTATGGCGCAGAGCTGCTGGCTCTTGCACGGGAGCATAAAGCAGCGTTCCTGTTTGAAGCCAGCGTGGGTGGCGGTACCCCATCATTACTCCCATGCACCAGTGCCTTGCCGCAAACCAGATCAGCCAGATCCAGGGCATTGTGAACGGAACCACCAACTTTATGCTGACCAAGATGAAGCGCGAAAACATGGGCTTTGATGCCGCGCTGAAAATTGCCCAGCAGCTGGGCTATGCCGAAACCAAGGATCCCGGCGACGATGTGGATGGCCGTGATGCCTGCCGCAAGATCGCCATCCTGAGCAGCCTGGCCTGCGGGCATCATGTTTACCCGGATAACATCCCCGCCCGCGGCATCCGCGATGTGACCGTGGAGGATGTAAAAGCTGCCGAGCAGCTGGACTGCGCCATCAAGCTGATCGCCTGGTACCATGAAAACCCTGAAGGCGCAGCCGATGCGTTCAGCGCCGGTGTGGAGCCGATGCTGGTGCCGGAGTCCAACCAGCTGGCGGGCGTGAACGATGTGTTTAACGCTGTGCTGATGCAGGGTGATATGCTGGGCGATGTTGTGTTCTATGGCAAGGGCGCCGGCAAGCTGCCCACCGCCAGCGCCGTTGTGGCCGATGTGATCGATGCCCTGAAGGACGGCAGCAAGATCCATGACAGTCTGTTCTGGAAGCCCGCCGAAAAGCTGGATCACCAGCTGATGGATACCGCCAAGTATTCTTATTACATCCGCACCGCGGGCGTGCCCGCCGCCGCGCTGCCCAATGTGGCCGGTCCCGGCAAGCTGGTGTTTGACTATGGCGATTCTGCCGCGTACCTGATCGAAGCTGCCACGGCTGCGGACTTGGAGGCTGTGGAAGCCAAGCTGAAAGTTCTGGGCGGCCGCCTGGCGCTTGTGCTGAAAAAAGCTGCCGGAATAAGCCCAGGCAGGGAAGGGAGCACATAACATGATTACCGTAACTGTACCGGCAACCAGCGCCAATGTCGGCGCCGGGTTTGACAGTCTTGGCCTTGCGCTTTCCATGCACAACGTGTTTACCTTTGAGGAATGTGACCGCATCCGCATTTCTTCGGTGGATGGCACCCATGTGCCGACCGGGGCAAACAACCTGGTCTACCGCAGCGCCCGCGCTGTGTATGACCAGCTGGGCATTCCGCTGCGCGGCCTGCGCATTACCCAGCGCAATGATATTCCCATGGCGCGCGGCCTGGGTTCCAGCTCTGCCTGCATTGTGGCGGGCATTTTGGGTGCCAACGCTTTGCTGGGCAACAAGCTGACCAGCCGCCAGATGCTGACCCTTGCTACCGCCATTGAGGGCCACCCCGATAACGTGGCCCCCGCCATGCTGGGCGGCTTTGTTACCAGTGTGTATGACGAAGGCCAGGTTTACAGCGTAAAAAAGAACATCGATGAACAGCTGGCATTTGCCGCTTTTGTACCGGATTTCCGCCTGCTGACCTCCAAGGCGCGCGCCGCGCTGCCGGATATGGTCAGCCATAAGGACGCCGTGTATAATCTGTCCCGCGCCGCGCTGGCTACTGCCGCGTTCTGCGATGGCGATTACAGCCTGCTTGGCGTGGCAACCAAGGATTCCCTGCACCAGAAATACCGCCTGCCCCTGATCGACGGCGGGGACGAAATGTTTGAACTGGCGCAGGACCTGGGCGCGCTGGCTGTTTATATTTCTGGCGCGGGTCCCACCATTATGGCGGTTGTCCCGCGACGATCAGGAATTCTTTTGCCCGCGCGCAGGAAGCTCTGCCGCAGAGCGAAAAGCTAAAGCATTTTACCGTTTACCGCCTGCTGCCCGATAACACAGGCGCAACGGTGGAATAAGGGAACAGGGAGGAAGAGGTCTTTATGGGTCTTATCGTACAAAAGTTCGGCGGTACCTCGGTCAAGGATCGTGACCGCATCTTTAATGTTGCGCGCATTGTGGCCAACACCCGCAACCAGGGCAACGATGTTGTTGTTGTTGTTTCTGCCCAGGGGATACCACCGATGACTTGATTACCAAAGCGGCCGAGATCACCAGTGATCCGTCCCACCGCGAAATGGATATGCTGCTGGCCACCGGCGAGCAGATTTCCATCTCGCTGCTGGCCATGGCGCTGCAGGAAATCGGTGTTCCGTCCGTCAGCCTGACCGGCTGGCAGGCCGGCTTCAACACCGACCGCGCTTACACCAAAGCCCGCATTAAGCGCCTGAACACCGAGCGTGTGGAAAGTGAGCTGGCCCGCAACCGCGTGGTAGTTGTAGCTGGTTTCCAGGGACTGAACCGTTCGGATGATATCACCACCCTGGGCCGCGGCGGCAGCGATACTTCCGCCGTTGCCTTGGCAGCCGCTCTGCATGCAGACCGCTGCCAGATCTATACCGATGTGGAAGGTGTGTATACTGCCGACCCGCGCAAGATTCCCAAGGCTACCCGCCTGAAGGAGATCACCTTTGACGAGATGCTGGAACTGGCATCCCTGGGTGCACAGGTGCTCAACAACCGCAGTGTAGAACTTGCCAAAAAGTATGGCGTCGAGCTGGAAGTTCTGTCCAGCATCAATCCGGTGCCCGGCACCGTTGTTAAGGAGGAAACCAAAGTGGAAGGTATGCTGATCAAAGGCGTTGCAAAAGATGAGGACGTCGCTGTTGTTTCGATCCTGGAAGTTCCCGATGTGCCGGGTATGTCCTTCAAGGTGTTCAGCCTGCTGGCACAGAAAAACATCAACGTGGATATCATTCTGCAGTCTTCCGGCAGCGCTGGCTGCAAGGATGTGATCTTTACCTGCTCCAAGGGCGAAGCTGAAACCGCTCGTGCAGTGCTGGAATCCAACAAGACCCGCTTTGGCACTGATAAGATCACCGTCAACAATGACTGCGCCAAGGTCAGCATTGTCGGTGCCGGTATGCAGAGCCATCCTGGCACGGCTTCCACCATGTTTGAAGCTCTCTACAGCCAGAACATCAACATCCATATGATCTCTACCAGCGAGATCAAGATCAGCGTGATCATTGATAAAGCCGATGCTGACCGTGCTGTTGCCGCCATCCATCATGCGTTCATCCAGTAAGCGGTAATATCCATCTGGTGTAAAAAGTTTACAAGTTTCAGCCCCTGCCGCCCGGCGGGGGCTGTTGCCATATCCGGTACGGAATGGTATAATCAAACGCACAGCCGGGTGGGAATCATTCCCGCAAGCCCGGTTGTGCCCAATGTATTCTGCTGCAAAGGAGGTAACATATGGAATATATGGACGAAACCACCCTTGCCCACAAACACACCAGCCCGTGGCTGATTGCGTTCCGGATCATTTTTACCATTGCGCTGGTCTGGTGCATTCTGTTTATCTTTCATAACTCGCTGGAAATCAGCTCCATCTCGTCGGCCCGCAGCCATGAGGTCATGCAAAAAAATCAATGCCATCCTGGCACATCTCAATATCGGCCCGCTGAGCGAACATGTTGTGCGCAAGCTGGCGCATTTTTTCAGAGTTCACGCTGGAAGGCTTCCTGCTTATGCTCTGCCTGCGGGTTTATACCCGCCGTTTTGTGCGCCATGTCAGCTGGCCCATACTGGGCGGCATGGCGACCGCGCTGCTGGATGAAACCATCCAGCTGTATGTGCCGGGCCGCACTTCGTCCGTGCGGGATGTGTGGATCGACTTCGGCGGTGTGATTGCCGGTTTGTTCGTGGCCCTGCTGTTGCTGCTCATCGTGCGCGGGCTGATCTCTTTCCATGCCATAAAAAAAGAAAACCGCCGCCTGCGTGCCGAACGGGCCGAGCTGCTGCGCCAGCAGCGCGCCGACCGGATCAACACAACGGATGACCGTCCCGAAAGCCCAGATAGGAGAGAATATTTATGACAGAACAACAGGCGATTGAAGCCCTGCACGCCCTGCCGCGCCTGCCCCGCAGCGGCGCATCCCTGGAGCGTATGCAGGCACTGCTGGACCACCTTGGAAACCCGGAAAAGCAGTTTAAGTGCATCCATATTGCGGGCACCAACGGCAAGGGGACCCTTGCCGCTATGACATCTTCTATCCTGACCCATGCGGGCTACAAAACGGGCCTTTACCATCAGTCCGTATGTTCTCAATTTTCGGGAGCGTTTTCAGATCAATGGACAGATGATGTCCCCGCGCACCCTGGCCAGCCTGACCCGGAAAGTGCTGGATGCTGCCGATGCCATCATCGCTGAGGGCGGGGAAGGCCCGGTGGAGTTTGAAGCCGTTACCGCCATTGCCTTCCTCTGGTTTGCCCGCCAGAAGTGTGATTTTGCCGTGGTGGAAACCGGCCTTGGCGGCCGCTATGACGCCACCAATGTCATCCCCGCGCCGCTGGTTGCGGCCATTACCCGCATCGGCATGGATCATACCGAAATTTTGGGCGATACTCTTGCCGAGATCGCCGCCGAAAAAGCCGGTATCATCAAAGAGGGCAGCGTGGTTGTCTGCTACCCCGAGCAGCCGGAGGAGGCCATGGGCCCGCTGCTGACCGCCGCGGCCAACGCGCATACCTCGCTGGTGGTGCCGGATACCGCCGATTTGCAGCAGCTCAAGTGCCGCCCGCTGGAAAACTATGTTGATTACGGCGGCTATCGTGCTCTGCTGCAATTCCCCGGCAAGCATCAGGCCAACCATGCCGCTATGGCGGTGGAAATTGCCCTGGCCCTCTGGCGGGAATACCATTACGAGATCCCCGATGAAGCGATTGAAGCCGGTCTGCGGGATGCCAAAATGCCCGCACGGATCGAGGTCATGCGCCGCCACCCGTTGCTGCTGCTGGATGGCTGCCACAATGCCGATGGTACCGCAGCCCTTGCTGCAACTCTGAAAGAAGCCGGATATGACGGCAACCTTGTGGCGGTCCTTGGCCTGCTGAAAGATAAGGATCACAGCAAAATGCTGGAAAACCTGGCCCCCTGCTTTGAGAAGGTCTTTACCGTCACGCCGGATAGCCCCCGCGCCATGACGGCAGAAGAACTGGAGGAGGAAGCCAAGTACCATATGGATGCCGAAGCGCCCCCAGCGTGGCAAAGGCCATCCGCCTTGCGGTGGATTACGCCGATGAAAACAACCTGGCTGGTGTGGTGGTGTGCGGCGCCTTTACCTTGCTGCTCAGGCCCGTCCGCTGCTGCTCAAAGAAGCGGAAAAGTAACCCCAATTCCAACAAAATATGCGCACAGCGCCCTGTATACTGGGAACATACCCCAGCAGCAGGGCGCTTTTTGCTGCTATTACCAAAAATGAAAGAGGTGGACAACCCCCTTGGCGAAAGTTTGTTTTGTTCCGGCGCAGGGAACATTGGCGGCTTACCTGACCGGTGAGATCGACCACCATGCCGCGCAGGCCCTACGGCGTGAAATTGATGCGCAGATCGATGCCCGCATGCCGGAATTGCTGACGATGGATTTTTCCGGCGTTACTTTTATGGATTCCTCCGGTGTGGGGCTGATTCTGGGCCGCGGGCGCCAGATGTCCGGCCTGGGTGGGCGGCTTGTTGTGCAAAACGCACCGGATACCGTGCGCCGCATGCTGGACCTGGCGCATATCCATTACGTTTGATCGTGGGGAGGTCACATCATGAAAATGCTGAATCAGGTCAAAATGACCTTTGCCAGCCGCAGCGTCAACGAAAGTTTTTCCCGTGCGGCACTTGCGGCGTTTCTGGCCCAGGCGGACCCGACCGTGCCGCAGCTGGCAGATATCAAAACGGCCGTGTCAGAAGCTGTCACCAACTGCATCGTCCATGCCTATCCGGATACCGTCGGCCCCATTACGATGACGGCTGTTTTGTATGAGGGCGGCAATGTGCGCATTACCATATCGGATAAAGGCGTTGGTATCCCGGACGTTGCCAAGGCAATGGAGCCAATGTATACCACCGGCAACCCGGACGAGCGCGCGGGCCTGGGTTTTGCGGTAATGCAGAGCTTTATGGATCGGGTCCATGTATCCTCTGCGCCGGGACGGGGAACACGCGTTACCATGAGCCGTCACCTGGATTCCCGGTGAGTTTTGGCGTGTGCGCTCCTACATAGGGCAGAATCAGCCAGTACAGCAGAGTGGAATCTGTTGACCGTTGCGGATATGCCCGCTAAAACCGGAACGAATCAACGCCTAGTGGCAGGGCAGACGTTCGTTCCCGATTGCAGGGAGGCAGCTGATATGGCAACCGCAAATCCCACCGCACTTTTTACCACATTACCGCGCACGGAGTTCATCCAGAAAAACCTTGGCCTTGTACATTCCTGTGCTGGCCGCTTTACAGGCCGCGGCATCGAATACGAAGAATTGTATTCGGCGGGCTGCCTGGGGCTTGTCAAAGCGTGCGATGGGTTTGACCCGGACCGCGGGGTCTGTTTCTCCACCTATGCGGTGCCGGTCATCTTGGGTGAGATCAAAAAGCTATTCCGGGACGGGGGAACTGTTAAGGTCAGCCGTTCGATCAAGAACTTGGATTAAAAGTGACAGCGGAACGGGAACGCCTGATGAAGCTGACCGGCGCAGAGCCAACCGTGGCACAGCTGGCACAAAACCTGGGGGGCAACGCCGGAGCAGGTGGCGGTATCCATTCAGGCTGCTATGCCGGTTGTCTCCCCTGACCCCGGCGGATGATGAGGACAGGAACAAGAGAATGGGATATCCCGGTGGATTCACCGGAAGAAGTATTGGCGGAACGGATCAGTTTGGCGGAAATATTGAAACGACTGAATGAATCCGACCGGCAGCTCATCCGCCTGCGCTTTTATGCGGGCAAAACCCAAAGTAAAACGGCACAAATCCTGGTACTACCCAGGTACAGATATCGCGCCGCGAACGAAAGATTTTGAAATGGATGCGCAAAGAGCTGACAAGCGAATAAGAAAACACAAAATGATGGCTGTTTTTCCAATTCGGAGCCATAAAAACTGTGCGATTCGACAAAAGTATGACTTCTGCACGTTTTGCCCTTGACGATGACACTTGCATGTGCTAAAATAACACCACTTTGAATAGCATAGGCGATATCCAATAGGGGCACCTGGCTGGACAAAGCAGCATCAGAAAATTTGGAAGAACCTCAAAAAAAAGTTGTTGACAAATTAAACCTGATGTGGTATTCTAATAAAGCTGTCCGAAAAGACAGCGGCTGATTGAAAAGATTGTTTAAGAAAATTTCAAAAAAAGTACTTGACAAACAGGACTTGATGAAGTAAAATAAACAAGCTGTTCCAAACAGCGCAGGACCTTGAAAATTGAACAATACTGAAACTTGTGGAACCTTAAACGTGATGGAAAATCACGAAAAACAATTCAAAGCCGAGAGATCGGCAAACAAGTAATTCATACAGGACGCAAGCGATTGTGTCTGAGTGAAGTTGATTTAACACTTTATGAGTGATAAATACCATTTATAAAGAGTTTGATCCTGGCTCAGGACGAACGCTGGCGGCGCGCCTAACACATCAAGTCGAACGGAGCTTAAAGAGCTTGCTTTTTAAGCTTAGTGGCGAACGGGTGAGTAACGCGTGAGTAACCTGCCCTAGAGTGGGGGACAACAGTTGGAAACGACTGCTAATACCGCATAAGCCCACGGTACCGCATGATACTGAGGGAAAAGGATTTATTCGCTTTAGGATGGACTCGCGTCCAATTAGCTAGATGGTGAGGTAACGGCCCACCATGCCGACGATTGGTAGCCGGACTGAGAGGTTGAACGGCCACATTGGGACTGAGACACGGCCCAGACTCCTACGGGAGGCAGCAGTGGGGGATATTGCACAATGGGGGAAACCCTGATGCAGCGACGCCGCGTGGAGGAAGAAGGTTTTCGGATTGTAAACTCCTGTCGTTAGGGACGATAATGACGGTACCTAACAAGAAAGCACCGGCTAACTACGTGCCAGCAGCCGCGGTAAAACGTAGGGTGCAAGCGTTGTCCGGAATTACTGGGTGTAAAGGGAGCGCAGGCGGAAGACAAGTTGGAAGTGAAAACCATGGGCTCAACCCATGAATTGCTTTCAAAACTGTTTTTCTTGAGTAGTGCAGAGGTAGGCGGAATTCCCGGTGTAGCGGTGGAATGCGTAGATATCGGGAGGAACACCAGTGGCGAAGGCGGCCTACTGGGCACCAACTGACGCTGAGGCTCGAAAGCATGGGTAGCAAACAGGATTAGATACCCTGGTAGTCCATGCCGTAAACGATGATTACTAGGTGTGGGGGGATTGACCCCCTCAGTGCCGCAGTTAACACAATAAGTAATCCACCTGGGGGAGTACGACCGCAAGGTTGAAACTCAAAGGAATTGACGGGGGCCCGCACAAGCAGTGGAGTATGTGGTTTAATTCGAAGCAACGCGAAGAACCTTACCAGGTCTTGACATCCGATGCATAGCACAGAGATGTGTGAAATCCTTCGGGACATCGAGACAGGTGGTGCATGGTTGTCGTCAGCTCGTGTCGTGAGATGTTGGGTTAAGTCCCGCAACGAGCGCAACCCTTATTGCCAGTTACTACGTTAAGAGGACTCTGGCGAGACTGCCGTTGACAAAACGGAGGAAGGTGGGGATGACGTCAAATCATCATGCCCTTTATGACCTGGGCTACACACGTACTACAATGGCGTTAAACAAAGAGAAGCAAGACCGCGAGGTGGAGCAAAACTCAAAAACAACGTCTCAGTTCAGATTGCAGGCTGCAACTCGCCTGCATGAAGTCGGAATTGCTAGTAATCGCGGATCAGCATGCCGCGGTGAATACGTTCCCGGGCCTTGTACACACCGCCCGTCAAACCATGAGAGCCGGGGGACCCGAAGTCGATAGTCTAACCGCAAGGAGGACGTCGCCGAAGGTAAAACTGGTGATTGGGGTGAAGTCGTAACAAGGTAGCCGTATCGGAAGGTGCGGCTGGATCACCTCCTTTCTAGGGGAGTCAGACGAAAGATCTAGCTGGTCTAGATGTTTCGGACAGGTTAAAGCAAGTTTCAGTTATTGTTCAATTTTGAGGGCCTTGCAAAAGGAAACCTCAGGTAAGACGAAGAAGCGACACCCGATCGCAATGGCGTGGGGGGTATAGCTCAGTTGGGAGAGCACCTGCTTTGCAAGCAGGGGGTCAAGGGTTCGAATCCCTTTATCTCCACCATTTGGGCTGATAGCTCAGCTGGTTAGAGCACTCGGCTGATAACCGAGAGGTCGATGGTTCGAGTCCATTTCAGCCCACCACGGGGTTCACCTAGTGATGGGGGAACCCACAAAGTCTTGACATGTACCTTGAAAACTGAATATAGAACTGCGAAATAAGATTTTGATCAGAGTCTAGAGATAGACGAAGATCCCCAAATAAAATTAATTAGCTAACTGATAAAGTTAGGGAACAATTTCACCAAGCGGTAAAAAAATCTTGTTGGCAAATGGAGAATCAATTGAGAAAACGGTCAAGCTAAAAAGGGCGCAAGGTGAATGCCTTGGCACTGGGGAGCCGATGAAAGACGTGGTAAGCTGCGAAAAGCTTCGGGGAGGAGCAAACATCCATTGATCCGGAGATATCTGAATGGGGCAACCCAATGGAGTTCATACTCCATTATCCAATACTGAATCCATAGGTATTGGAAGGGAACCGCCTGAACTGAAACATCTAAGTAGGGCGAGGAAGAGACATCAAACGAGATTCCGTAAGTAGTGGCGAGCGAACGCGGAAGAGGGCAAACCGAGAGGAGAAATCCTTTCGGGGTACGGACTGCTTTAAGGACTGGAAGAGTTAACAGAATGGCATGGGAAGGCCAACCGAAGAGTGTGAGAGTCACGTAAGTAAAAATTCTGACAGCTGCGCAGGATCCAGAGTACGGCCAGACACGTGAAACCTGGTCGGAATATGGGGGGACCACCCTCCAACCCTAAATACTACCCAGTGACCGATAGCGTATAGTACTGTGAAGGAAAGGTGAAAAGGACCCCGGGAGGGGAGTGAAATAGAACCTGAAACCTTGTGCCTACAAGCACATAGAGCACATCAACGTGTGATATGGTACTTTTGTAGAACGGTCCGGCGAGCGATTGTACGTTGCGAGCTTAAGGTCTTAAGGACTGGAGGCGTAGCGAGAGCGAGTCTGAATAGGGCGTTTAGTTGCATGCAGTGGGCCCGAAACCGGGTGACCTATCCATGGTCAGGCTGAAGTGGAGGTAAAACTCCATGGAGGGCCGAACCGACCTCCGTTGAAAAGGCGGCGGATGAATTGTGGGTAGCGGAGAAATTCCAATCGAACTCGGAGATAGCTGGTTCTCCCCGAAATAGCTTTAGGGCTAGCCTCATGTTAGATATCCGGAGGTAAAGCACTGAATGGCCTAGCGTCCGAGAGGATAGCGAAGCCTATCAAACTAAGAATGCCGGAATATTGATGCATGGGAGTCAGACAGTGTGAGATAAATCTCATTGTCAAAAGGGAAACAGCCCAGATCTACAGCTAAGGTCCCAAATTGTATCTAAGTGGAAAACGATGTGGAAATACGCAGACAACCAGGATGTTGGCTCAGAAGCAGCCACTCATTTAAAGAGTGCGTAATAGCTCACTGGTCGAGAGTCTCTGCGCCGACAATGTAACGGGGCTAAGCTATAAACCGAAGCTTAGGCTGCACTTTTAGTGCGGGTAGGGGAGCGTTGTGTAAGCGGAGAAACGATAGCGTAAGCGGTCGTGGAGTTTACAGAAGTGAGAATGCCGGAATGAGTAGCGCGAATGATGTGAGAATCATCATGGCCGGAAACCTCAGGTTTTTGGAGGAAGGTTCGTCCGCTCCAAGTTAGGCGGGAGCTAAGGTCAGGCCGAAAGGCGTAGCCGATGCACAGACGGTAGAGATTCCGTCCCCACCGAAAGATTTAAGCGCAGGGACACTTTTAGAAGGTCGGAGCCAGGTGTTGGTTCTGGTAGAGATCGAGGGAAATTTAGTACCGAAGTCCGGCTGGATAAGAGGCGAGAAAAACACAGGTTTGTGCTAAATCGAAAGATGACGTATACGAGCTGACGCCTGCCCGGTGCTGGAAGGTTAAAAGGAGATGTGCAAGCATTGAATTGAAGCCCCAGTGAACGGCGGCCGTAACTATAACGGTCCTAAGGTAGCGAAATTCCTTGTCAGGTAAGTTCTGACCCGCATGAAAGGCGTAATGATCTGGGCACTGTCTCAACAGCCCGCCCGGCGAAATTGTAGTACCGGTGAAGATGCCGGTTGCCCGCGACAAGACGGAAAGACCCCATGGAGCTTTACTGTAGCCTAATATTGGGTTTCGGTGTTGCATGCACAGGATAGATGGGACGCTGGGAAGTGAGTGCTTTGGCGTTTGTGGAGCGGACGTTGGGATACCATCCTTGCGACATTGGAATTCTAACCTGCGCCTCTGAATCAAGGCGGGGGACATTGTCAGGTGGGCAGTTTGACTGGGGCGGTCGCCTCCTAAAGAGTAGCGGAGGCGTTCAAAGGTTGGCTCGTCCTGGACGGAAACCAGGAGAGAGAGTGCAAACGCAAAAGCCAGCCTGACTGCGAGACTGACGGGTCGAGCAGAGACGAAAGTCGGAGTTAGTGATCCGGTGGTATGTGAGTGGAAATGCCATCGCTCAACGGATAAAAGTTACCCTGGGGATAACAGGCTGATCTCCCCCAAGACTATCTGTCGTGGGCGCAGGATATTTGAAAGGCGCTGTCCCTAGTACGAGAGGACCGGGATGGACGAACCTCTGGTGCACCAGTTGTCACGCCAGTGGCACAGCTGGGCAGCTATGTTCGGATCGGATAAACGCTGAAAGCATCTAAGCGTGAAGCCGGCCTTAAGATAAGATATCCCACTGAGATAATCAGGTAAGACCCCTTGAAGACTACAAGGTTGATAGGCACAATGTGTAAGTGGCGTGAGTCATTGAGCAAGCGTGTACTAATAGGTCGAGGGCTTGACCCCATTTTCGATTGATACTTCATTTGCTGAAAGCAGTTCGATATTCAGTTTTGAAGGTATATGCCTTCTAAGAAAGAGAAGCTGACGTTGGTCAGGAATGGCCGGTGTCGATGACGGTGAGGAACCACCTGTTCCCATTCCGAACACAGAAGTTAAGCTCACTTGTGCCGAAGATAGTTGGCTGGAAACGGCCTGTGAAAATAGGTAGATGCCGGCTTCTCTTTTTTATGGCCCGTTGGTCAAGCGGTTAAGACAGCGGCCTCTCACGCCGTTAACGTGGGTTCGATTCCCGCACGGGTCACCAGGAAGAGCACCATAGCGTAAGCTAAGGTGCTTTTTTGTATGTCTAAAACCACTCGCTAGGCGAGTGGTTCGATAAAGATTATATCGATGAGTAATGAAACTCAAACGAAGAATTTTGGAATAGTACCAGTGGGGCAATTCCAGACTGGGTTATTGGCGTATCGCCGGTAGTCCTGTATTAAAAGGTTCCATTGCAAACGAAAGACTCGCAGAAGCAGGATATTTTAGTATCCTCAGGCGCTACTACGAGTCCTTGCACTTATACGGTTGAACCGTCATGTACCGGTCGGTACGCACGGTGGTGTGAGAGGTCGGCTCTTTAGTTAAGAGAGCCTCCTACGCGATTCTTTTAGGTAAAAAAGCAAACAAACAGAACACTTCATTCAAATGCATATAGCGGCTATTTATTTCATATAGAGACAAATAGCGGCACAGAACAGATATAATAAAAGAAGCTATAAAAAGCAGGTATTCACGTGGAGGACGATATCGTTTCTACATGAACACCTGCTTTTTTTTATTTATTATTACTGGTGGAATAAATAGTGGTAGCCAAGTATTCATCACTGACCCAACCATAAATCCCACTGTAATACACAACAACCCAGTCAGGCACATTGCTGCTATAGCCGCATTCCCATACGATGGTACCGTAGGGGATATTATCCATTTTTTCATAATTTGTACCGGGACCTTTACGCATAACCAGCCCATGATCAGCAGTGGTGTAGGTACAAAGGCTATCAATTCGGCTAAGCGTTACATCTGGTGCAACGCATCCATCCGGCAGAATAATGTTGGCATTGTTTTCGGTATAATCCTGTACTTGCAGCAAGCCCCAAAGGCCATTCTGTTTTGCCCATACGCAGCCATCGCGCGCGGGGGGCTAAATCTTCATATTGCCCAGCGGAAATTATCTCATTGCCGTAAACATCCAGAACTAGCTTTTGTCCGGATTGGGTTTTCACAACTACCATGCCGGATAAGTCTGCGTAAGGATATTCAACAGTTTCGTTCATGATGGACAAACTCATCTGCGGCTGATAAATGCAGGGGATTACTAAAGCACCGCTTTGGTCGCAATATCCCCAGTTACCGGCTGCATCCTTTACCGCGATTAAAGATTCACCGGCCATGCAGGCATCCTGGTAGTCGAAATCGGTTAAAATTGTACCGTTTTTATCCGCAACGGCAAAAGGTGCAGAATTGTCAACAAGATAACCGGCATATTCATCATCCCAAATGCCTTGCTGGATGCCAACCAAATCAGGAGCATACACCTGTTCGATGGGCGTGCCACTAAATGTATAGACACCAATAGCAGAACGGTAAATCTGGCTGTCACCTAAAATCCACTGGATGCCATACCCGCCGTGCCCGCCCAGCATGGTTGTGAAAGGCATTTGTTGGGCAACCAGCTCCTGGTTAATCTGTTCTTCCAGGGCACTCAGCTTCTGGTAATCGTATGTATCATCTACCCCAATGGAGAGCTCCTGCTCACCATACAGGTACGGGATGCTTTCTGACAAATCTTCCAGAAAAGCATTACAGTTGGCAGCATTAAACAGGCTCCAGCGTTCGCCCTTGCGCACAGCGTACAGATTTCGGGCAGCGGCGTAACCGGCAGTGTGGGTTTCGCGGGAGAAGAGAGGAATCATCTCGTCAAAATCATATTGTGGCGGTAACTTCCAGTTGGCATTGCTAGTGGATGGTATAGCTGTGGCAACAGCTTCAATGGTCGGGGAAAGAGCAGCGGAGGAAACAGGTTTGTTTTCTGGCGCTGCAGCACAAGCGGTAAGCATTATTGCGGTGATAACACTGGCGGAAAATGAGAATGACTTCCTTTTCATGGCTTTTCACTCCTTGCGTAAATGATTTTTCGGTAAGATGAAGAAGTAATATAAGAAAGTGAATTCATAAACCCTATAATATCTTATTTTATCAAAAATATCTGCTAATGGGAATAGCTAACAATTCTACATGGATAAATTTGGATAGTATGACAAAGATTGCAGAACTGGAGTGAAAGTCCGAATTATGGGATGAGTTATCTGCTATAATAAAAGAAACAAGGAGATGATTACCATGTTACTCGGTCATACCAAACAAATCAATGGCGTCTGGAAAATACAATCCCTAAAGCAACACAGTGAAAACGTGGCCGAGTACTGCGCACGGGCGTGCCAGCCGCTGGGACTTGAAAACTTGGGCCGTCTTACAGGCTGGCTCCATGACGCTGGGAAATCTCATAGCAACGTGCAAAAAATATCTGAGAGGCCAGACAAACGAAAGAATCAATCATTCCAGCGCCGGAATGCGGTGGCTATGGGAAAATTATGGCGGAGAAACAGCTTCACCACCTTCTCGCTTGACTGCGCAAATGGCAGCATTGGCAATCGGATCCCATCACTCTGAACGTATGGATGTTTTCGACCTGGGTGGAGTAGAACCCTGGATAAAGCATATGTATTCAGAGCAGGCTCAAGAGCTATATGAAGAAAGCTGCCGGGCCTTTTTTGCGGATTGCATAAGTGAAACAGAGATACGGCAAATGTTTGCCAAAGCTGCGCAGGAGGTAGAATGTCTCGTGCGGAAAATCCGAACGCAGGAAGGAAAGAAGCCGCGGCTTTGTATCTATCAGGTCATGTTGGGGTTGGCACACAGATTTTTGTTTGCAGCCCTGATCGATGCAGACTGGTTGGATTCAGGCAACTATTATAATCAAGAAGGATGCCTTCCTCCGGAGCAGCTTCCGCCATGGGATCTGATAGAAAGCAATGTTGAAACATTCCTGAACAATTTGCAGCCCCGACATAAAATAGATACCTTGCGTGCAGAAATTTCGGAGCAATGCAAGACAGCAGGCGAATGTGCAAAGCTGGGCATTTACCGCTTGTATGTGCCAACAGGCGGAGGAAAAACATTTTCCGGGCTGCGATATTGTGTGCATGCGGCCAAAAAACTTTCGGCCCGGCATATTTTCTATGTTGCACCGTTCCGGTCGATTATCGGACAGAATGTACAGGAGTTTCAAAAAGGCATTAGGCGGCAGTGAATATCTGTTGGAGCACCATACGGATGCGGTGCTGGATACAGAGAACCCCGAAATTCTCCGCCAGCTGGAACGCTGGCAGGAAGCGCCGGTGATATGTACAACTATGGTACAGATGCTGCAAACTCTGTTTTGCAGCAGGCGGCAGAATGTGCGCCGCATGGCAGCACTGGCAAATTCTATCTTGGTGTTTGACGAAATACAGTCCCTGACCATTTGCCATACATACTTGTTCAACCAGGCGGCAAATTTCTTGGCGTACTATTTGGGGTGCGTTGTTGTTTTGTGTACGGCAACACAGCCAGCGCTAAACGAAGTAGCAAACCCTTTGCGGTTTGCATCGCCGGTGGACCTGGTCCCGGATTACCAGCTGCGCTTTGCGCAGTTCCGAAGGACAAAGATTGAAGTGCCCGAAACAGGAAATGGATTTCAGGCAGGAGAACTCGCAGAATTTGTACGGAGCAAGCAAGACGAGAATGGCAGCATTTTGATCATCTTGAATACCCGTTCGGCGGTCGAAAAGGTGTTTGAGGCTTTGAAACAATGCCAGCCGGAACATACACAACTTTACTGCCTGACCACGCACCTGTGTGCAAAGCACCGTGCAGATGTTATCGCAGAAGTTAAGCAAAAATTAAACACCTTACACGGTCAGGAACGTTTGATCTGTGTAAGCAGTCAGCTGATAGAAGCAGGCGTGGATGTAAGCTTTGATTGCGTCATTCGAAGTATGGCTGCGCTGCCCAGTGTGGCCCAAGCTTCCGGCCGATGCAACCGCAATGCGGAAAGGAAATGCCGCACGGTGTATCTTGTTAAAACCTACAATCTGGAAAATCTGGATCGACTTCCGGAACTGCGCAACGGCAGGGAAGCCACACGGCACCTGCTGCAGCAATTACAAAGGGATGCGGACCTGTTAGAGCCGGAAAGTATTTTGAGGTACTACCAGCTTTATTATGCAGAGTCCCAACAACAGGAACGGATGGGCGATCCGGTTGAATTAAAGGGGTACATTCCCCAAAAACAGTGAATTTGTTTGACCTTTTGTCAGATAATCGGGAAAGTGTGCTAGCCTGGAAAGCGACAACAGGAAAACAAAAGTTCCCCAATTACTTGCTCCGGCAGGCGTTTGCCACAGCAGAAAGGAATTTCCATGCTTTGGAGGACATTACAACGCCGGTGGTGGTTCCCTATGGGGAAGATGGCGCGGATATGGCAACAAGACTTTCGTCCAGTAAACCGCTTACCCCCAAAATGCTGCGGGACGCACAACGCTTTACCGTTGGTATTACAACAAATGAAAAAATACGCCTGGCAGATCAAGGCGCACTGTACACAGTAAAAAAGAAGGGGCAGTGACAATTCTTAACAAGGAATATTACGATGACGAAAAGGGAATTCAGACAAGCCCCGGATTTATGCCGATACAATTTGCTTAACAAGGAGGGTTAGACTTTGCAATACGAAAATTCAATATCCATGCAGGTATATGGGCGTTATGCACTGTTCAGCGACCCAATTACCCGCGTAGGCGGCGAAAAATTCAGCTACCCGGTGCCCACCTACCAGGCATTGAAGGGCATTTATGAAAGCTGCTATTGGAAACCAACGTTCACCTGGGTAATTGATGAACTGCGCGTGATGAACCCGATTGAAAGACAATCCAAAGGCATCCGTCCCATTATGTATAACAATGGAAAAAACGATCTTTCCATCTATACGTACCTTTCCGATGTTTGCTACCAGGTGCGGGCACATTTTGAATGGAACGAACATCGCCCAGACCTGGAAAAAGACCGCAATGAAAACAAACATTACGCTATTGCAAAGCGTATGTTGGAACGCGGCGGCAGAAGAGATATCTTTTTTGGGAACACGCGAATGCCAGGGGTATATTGAACCCTGCATTTTTGGCCTGGGAAAAGGGCATTATGATGATGTTTCATCCCTGGACCTAGGCCTAATGGAGCACGGCATTACCTATGCGGACGAAAACGGGAAAGGCGTGATGCAGGAACGCTTTTGGCACCCGGTAATGCAGAACGGAAAAATCTGTTTTTGCCGCCCGGAAGAATGCGAAATTGTGCGCGATATCCACCCGCAAAAGATGAAGACCTTTACGCTGGGTGAAACGGTCAGCGACTGCGATGATTTGTACAGGGAGGTGATACAGAAATGAGCTGGCTTAGCTATTGCTATAAAACTTACCAGAATAGCGTGTCAGAAATTGGAAAGCAGCAGCCTGGGAAAGTTCCACTACTGCCGGTGGCTCACACGACGCAGCAGGTCAACATTGAAGTGGAGCTGGACAAGGACGGAAACTTTCAGTATGCAGGCTTGCTGGCACAAGATCAAAGGACAACGATCATTCCTTGCACAGAGGAATCTTCGGCGCGGACATCCGGCATGGTGCCGCACCCGCTAGTGGATAAACTGCAATATATTGCGGCAGATTATCCCACTTTTGGTGGTAGTAAAGAATCCGGATGGCCGCTTTACCACAAGCAGTTACAAGCGTGGTGTACATCTCCTTATGCCCACCCGGCTGTGTGTACAGTCCTGCACTACCTGGAAAAAGAAAATGCCTGATCGCAGACCTGGTCAAGGCAAATATTTTGTTTATAGATGAAAATGGAACTCTGCCAACAAAATGGCAGGGAAACAAAGAAGACAAGCCCCTATTTTGGATACGCTGACCGGTAGTGACCAGACGGAATCTTTTGTCCGGTTCCGTGTTGACAATGTTGATTTGTCGCGTGATACAACAGTCCGAGAAAGCTTTATCCGCTTTTATGAAACACAGTTAAAAGATATTGACTATTGCACAGTTCAGGGGAATCAAAATGCCGGTTTCTACATTAAGCCCGTATAAGATCCGCAACCCAGGTGACCGTGCAAAGCTGATATCCAGCAATGACAATACGAATTATACTTACCGCGGGCGCTTTGCGGATGCAGCGCAGGCACTTTCGATTGGTTATGAAACAACCCAAAAGGCACACAGCGCCTTGCGATGGTTGGTCAGCAAGCAAGGGGTAAATACAGGGGAACAGACTGTACTTGTTTGGGGAACACAGAACGAAGCAGTACCCAATGTGCTGGGGGATACTCTCGATATTGCCCAGGAATATAATCCACTAGCAGGCGATGATTGGGACGATTTTGAGGAAGATACAGAAAGGTTGCCTGCGGATACCCAAGAAGAAATTGCACGGCAGTTTAACCGGGCCATTCTGGGGTATCAGCACCAGTTGAAGGACAATTCCCAAACGGCGGTCATGATTTTGGATTCTGCTACACCTGGCCGGTTGTCCATCCGGTACTATCAGGAACTGCAGGGCTCTAAGTTGCTTGCCAATATAAAGGATTGGCACGATACGTTCCAATGGCAGCTGGAATACCGCAGTGTAGAGGAGCCGACGGAACTGGGCAAAAGCCCAAGATCAAGAAAGTTGTCTTTGTTGGAGCGCCTGCCCCGGCGGACATTGCGAAAAGCAGCCTATGGCGAAAAAGTGGATGCAAAGCTGAAACAAGCCACAATCGAACGACTGATTCCCTGTATTACCAATGGGGAGCGCTTCCCGCGGGATTTGATGATCAGCGCGGTAGATCGGGCAACAAACAGCATTGGCCTGGATTATTGGGAACAACAAAAAACACAAAACATTGCCTGCGCCCTTGTGCGTGGGTACTATCATAGAAATAAGAAGGTGGATTATCCGATGAATGTTGATGAAACCATTAAAGACCGAAACTATTTGTTTGGGAGAATTTTAGCCTGTGCAGAACAGATTGAAAGACGGGCGTTGATTCAGCTAGGAAATGAGAACGAAAAACGTTTGACAAATGCAGAACGTTTAAGAACCGCGTTTGCTCTGCACCCGGCAGCAACAACACTTCTTTTGGATAAAAAATTAAATCCGTACCTGAACAGAATGAAAAACCGTAACGGAATGGATAGCCAAAGGTATGCGATGATGCAAGAATTATTACATAAGATTGGCACAGAAAACTTTACGAACAAAAGACTTGGTGAGCTGTATCTGGTTGGCTATGCCGACCAGATGATGGACTTTAAGGCCGAAAATGCAGAATATAAAGCGAAAGCAAAAAAGCAGGAGGAATAAAAGATGGCTGTGCTGCAGAATAAAATCGACTTTGCACTTGTGATTGCTGTAAACCATGCGAACCCGAACGGTGACCCGCTGAACGGAAACCGCCCGCGCGAAACGTATGAGGGACTGGGTGAAATTTCGGATGTGTGCCTGAAACGCAAGATCCGCAACCGCATGATGGACCTTGGCCAGAATGTGTTTGTCCAGTCGGACGACCGCTGCAATGATGGCTTCAAAAGTCTGAAAGACCGTGCAGACGGCGCCCAGCAGTGAAAAAAGGCTGAAAAAGATAAAGATGCTTATGCAAAGGCTGCCTGTGAAACCTGGCTGGATGTGCGCAGCTTTGGCCAGGTGTTTGCCTTTAAGGGGAAAGAATCCAAGGGCGATGGTGTTTCCGTTGGCGTGCGCGGCCCGGTATCTATTCATCCGGCTTTCAGCGTGGATCCGATTGATGTCGATGATATCCAGATCACAAAGAGCGTGAACGGTACGACTGGCGAAAAGAAGTCAAGCGATACCATGGGTATGAAGCACCGTGTGGCTTTTGGCGTGTACACAACCTTTGGCAGCATTAACTGCCAGCTGGCAGAAAAAGACCGGCTTTACAGATGAAGATGCAGAAATCATCAAAAAAACGCTGCGCACACTGTTTGAAAACGATATTTCCTCTGCCCGCCCGGATGGCAGTATGGAGGTGGTTCGCCTGTATTGGTGGCGTCATAACTGCAAAAACGGACAGTATTCTTCGGCAAAGGTCCATCGCTGTCTGCATGTGGAGCTAAAAGAAAGTGTGGCACAAGCACACCGGGTGGAAGATTATAATATTACTTGCGATACCCTGAACGGATTGACACCGGAAGTGTATGATGAATACTGATGACTATCTGCAAATGTCTGGCATCCAGCACTTTGCATTCTGCCGCCGCCAATGGGCACTTGCGTACCTGGAACAACAATGGTCCGAAAACCAACGCACCGCCGAAGGCCGCGTGCAGCATACCCGCTGCCATGATGTTACCCTGACGGAAAAACGCGGCGATTTGCTGATCGCCCGCGGTATGAGGGTCGTCAGCCACCGCTTAAAACTGACCGGCGACTGCGATGTGGTAGAGTTTCACAAGGATCCAAACGGCGTGTCATTGCAGGGCTCGCCGCGGCCTGTGGCAGCCCATGCCCGTGGAATATAAGCATGGCCGCAGCAAGGTAAACGATGCCGATCGTTTGCAGCTCTGCGCACAGGCCATGGCGCTGGAAGAAATGCTGGTGTGCGAAGTGCCGGAAGGGGAAATCTTTATGAAGAAACCCGGCAGCGGGAACATGTTTCCCTGACACCGGAACTGCGCAGCACCGCGCAGACCATGGCGGATGAGATGAACCGCCTGTTTGCGCGCGGCTATACCCCAAAAAGCAAACCCGGCAAGCATTGCAATGCCTGCTCACTGAAAGAGCTTTGCCTGCCGGCGCTGTATCAGCAGGCAGACCCGGCGGCGTATCTGCGGGAGCATATTGAGGAGGGCGCGCCATGAGAAAGCTGCTCAACACCCTGTTTGTCATCAATGAGGACGCTTACCTGACATTGGATGGCGAAAACCTTGTTGTTACCCGCAATAAGCAGGAAACCCACCGTTATGCCCTGCATACGCTGGAAGGCATCGTCTGCTTTACTTACGCGGGTGCCAGCCCCGCTTTGATGGGAGCTTGTGCCCGGCGGGGCATTGACCTTTGCTTTTTGACCCGTATGGCAGATTTCAGGCCCGTACCGTGGGGGAAGAACGCGGCAATGTGCTGCTGCGTCAGACGCAGTACCGCGTGTCGGATGACCCGGCCCAGAGCTGTCGCTATGCCCGGAGCTTTATCCTTGGTAAAGTGTATAACGCACGCTGGGTGCTGGAACGCGCAACCCGCGATCATCCCCAGCGTGTCCCGGTCGAAAAAATGAAACGCACCTCCACCCAGCTGGCCGCCGCGCTGCCGCTGATACAGACCAGCGATGATCCGGAACAGCTGCGCGGCCTGGAAGGCGAGGCAGCCCAGCGCTACTTTGACTGCCTGAATGACCTGATTCTGCAGCAAAAGCAGGATTTTGTGTTTGAGGGCCGCAGCCGCCGTCCACCGCTGGACAATGTGAATGCGCTGCTTTCGTTTGCCTACAGCATGCTGGCGCGGGAGTGTGCATCCGCCTTGACCGCTGTGGGCCTGGACCCTTATGTTGGCTTTATGCACCGCCCGCGCCCCGGCCGCAAAAGTCTGGCACTTGACCTGATGGAAGAACTGCGGGCGGTTTATGCAGACCGGCTGGTCATCAGCTGCATCAATCAAAAAGATCATCACGGCAAAACACCTGCAAAAACAGGAAAATGGTGCCGTACTGCTGACGGATGATGGCCGCAAAGCTTTCCTGACCGCATGGCAGAACAAAAAGAAGGAAGAGATCACCCATCCGTTTTTGAAAGAAAAACTGCCCTGGGGGCTGGTGCCCTATGTTCAGGCGCTTTTGCTGGCCCGTGCTCTGCGCGGCGACCTGGAAGTGTACCCACCGTTTTTCTGGAAGTGAGGTGCCGTTATGTTGGTGCTTGTAACCTATGATGTCAACACTGAAACAGCCGCCGGTCGTCGCAGGCTGCGCAAAGTAGCAAAAGTCTGTGTAGACTACGGCCAGCGGGTGCAAAACTCCGTATTTGAGTGCCTGCTGGATGCCGCGCAATACACGATGTTCAAAGCAAAATTGACCGAACTGATCGATTCGGAATCGGACAGCCTGCGCTTTTATCAACTGGGAAACCATTACAAAAGCAAAGTCGAGCATGTGGGTCTGCACCCGGATTTTGATCAGGATGGAATCTTGTTTGCTTAGTGCGAGGGGAAGACAATCATAAAATTCCCGGTTCCTTCGCACCAGAAAATATGGAAAAAACAGGGGCAGAAAGGGTAAAATACAGCCTTGCCTGTCAGCATGAAGATGCAATCTCCATAAAATTTGTTTCATATGCGCAAAAGTGCTCCACTGTTTTGTGCACTTTTGCTGTCGCTCTCCGTAAGGAGAGCGTGGATAGAAATTAACTTATTTGCGAATCCCGGTTCCACTACTTAGTCGCTCTCCGTAAGGAGAGCGTGGATAGAAATGGCTCTGCTGGATGTTATTCCGTTGTCGGATCCGCGTCGCTCTCCGTAAGGAGAGCGTGGATAGAAATAAGTATGTCGTGCAGTGCCGAAAAAGTCATGAATGGTCGCTCTCCGTAAGGAGAGCGTGGATAGAAATTTTTTAAGCCTTCTCAAAATTGCTAAAAATTGTCGCTCTCCGTAAGGAGAGCGTGGATAAAATTGCGTAAAAATTACTATTACAGTCGATGAGGGACGTCGCTCTCCGTAAGGAGAGCGTGGATAGAAATCTTGCTGTGTGGGCGGTGGAACATGCCTATCAGCGTCGCTCCCGTAAGGAGAGCGTGGATAGAAATGCGTGTTGTGGACGGCTCCAAATCATCTATTGAGGTCGCTCTCCGTAAGGAGAGCGTGGATAGAAATGGTATTGTGGTAGTTCCATCGGCCTAATCTTATGAGTCGCTCTCCGTAAGGAGAGCGTGGATAGAAATGACGCAGTGCAAGTTATAGTTATCGTAATGTACGGTCGCTCTCCGTAAGGAGAGCGTGGATAGAAATGTTTTTCTCACACTTACCGTTCGCAATGTCCCTATTGTCGCTCTCCGTAAGGAGAGCGTGGATAGAAATCCGTTGTATCTTTGGCTCTTGACCAGTATCTTAGTCGCTCTCCGTAAGGAGAGCGTGGATAGAAATGAATTGCCATTTGACTGATGATCTCGGAGACCGTGTCGCTCTCCGTAAGGAGAGCGTGGATAGAAATAAAAACTCTTGCAGGAGCTTTCTTTATTTCCTGAATGTCGCTCTCCGTAAGGAGAGCGTGGATAGAAATATCAAAAAATCACCCCCTGATAATTCAAACCAGTTCGCGTCGCTCTCCGTAAGGAGAGCGTGGATAGAAATATGAAAATCCCCGTAAAATGATAGTTAGTTTTACAGGTCGCTCTCCGTAAGGAGAGCGTGGATAGAAATGTTGTGTCGGATTCCAAGGAACGAGGAAGAAAGCTGAGTCGCTCTCCGTAAGGAGAGCGTGGATAGAAATTTGGGTCATTTTATGCCTGTAAAAACGGCAGTCCCAAGTCGCTCTCCGTAAGGAGAGCGTGGATAGAAATTTTGATTGTATCATTAAAAAGGAGGTGGCGTCGCTCTCCGTAAGGAGAGCGTGGATAGAAATGATGGAAGAAGAAAATTTGTATTCTAGTGGAACGTATGTCGCTCTCCGTAAGGAGAGCGTGGATAGAAATCAATTTGCACGCTTGAAGAAGTATCCGGTGAGTGTCGCTCTCCGTAAGGAGAGCGTGGATAGAAATGACTTTTCCCGGCCGGTACTGGATGGAAGAAATTTGTACTCGACAACAGAAACATCCGTAAGGAGAGCGTGGATAGAAATATGGGCAGTCTGCCGTTGTCAACGATGACGGCACTGTCGCTCTCCGTAAGGAGAGCGTGGATAGAAATAAAGAGTTGGGGAAACTCAGAAACCCGCCGACCGTCGCTCTCCGTAAGGAGAGCGTGGATAGAAATATTTTTGAGGTTATTAAAATGTTGCTTCGTGATTCTACGTCGCTCTCCGTAAGGAGAGCGTGGATAGAAATACTGACTGATGATGTGTCAACTGGTGGTAGATTGTCGCTCGCTCTCCGTAAGGAGAGCGTGGATAGAAATTTGCTGATGTGGTGGCAGAGTAACACCACTTAAAGGTCGCTCTCCGTAAGGAGAGCGTGGATAGAAATGTACCTTTGCTGTTAGTTTGGTTGTTGTTGTGTCCAGTCGCTCTCCGTAAGGAGAGCGTGGATAGAAATGACCGCGGGCAAGCGGCGAGCCTGCAACATTTGTCGGTCGCTCTCCGTAAGGAGAGAGCGTGGATAGAAATGATACGGATGTTGGAATTCCCAACGCCACACCGTCGCTCTCCGTAAGGAGAGCGTGGATAGAAATTTAATGAGCTTGTATTGCCGGATGGCATGGATAAAGGTCGCTCTCCGTAAGGAGAGCGTGGATAGAAATATGGATTTGGAGTTGGTCAATATTGCGCAAACCAGTCGCTCTCCGTAAGGAGAGCGTGGATAGAAATGTCTAGCAATACTTCACAGATTGGGGACTCAAAGCGTCGCTCTCCGTAAGGAGAGCGTGGATAGAAATGTATCCATCTTCGGCCTCCGTTGTGCTGGTATTGGTTGGTCGCTCTCCGTAAGGAGAGCGTGGATAGAAATTAATTGTACTGCACATAGTCGCCGGAGCCGGAAAGTCGCTCTCCGTAAGGAGAGCGTGGATAGAAATCGTGACCGCGAACGTTGACGGTTTTTACTGGTGGGTCGCTCTCCGTAAGGAGAGCGTGGATAGAAATCAGACTTCGAAATGTACCAGCTATAACACTTTAAGTCGCTCTCCGTAAGGAGAGCGTGGATAGAAATGCCCACAAGGGGCTCCGTTAAGGCCTACCGGAACCGTCGCTCTCCGTAAGGAGAGCGTGGATAGAAATTTAATTATGTATCGTATGAATTGCAATCTGTCTGGTCGCTCTCCGTAAGGAGAGCGTGGATAGAAATACCGCTAACCAAATCCAAATAGAACGCATCTGTCGCTCTCCGTAAGGAGAGCGTGGATAGAAATACAGTGAGCGCGGCACAGACAGGGGCGTAAAGCATCGTCGCTCTCCGTAAGGAGAGCGTGGATAGAAATTATTTGGATTTGGTTAGCGGTGAATTGCGGATTAAGTCGCTCTCCGTAAGGAGAGCGTGGATAGAAATATGGGCGCATCATACGGCCTAACCGCGAAAATCGTGTCGCTCTCCGTAAGGAGAGCGTGGATAGAAATAGCTACCTGATCCCGTTCGGCCACCGCCTGAAGGTCGCTCTCCGCAAGGAGAGCGTGGATAGAAATCCAGTATCGGAACCTTGCGAAGCACCCAAAAAGTCGCTCTCCGCAAGGAGAGCGTGGATAGAAATTATCAATGAGGTTTATGCGAATTTTGATGGCTTTTGTCGCTCTCCGCAAGGAGAGCGTGGATAGAAATCTCCTTGGTAGGTTTTTTGTGTTTGTTTGTTTGTGGTCGCTCTCCGCAAGGAGAGCGTGGATAGAAATCGGTGCTGGTTTAGTTTACGTTTGAGACCGTCAAGGTCGCTCTCCGCAAGGAGAGCGTGGATAGAAATAATCGGATTGTATTCCAGTTTGGTTGTGCTCCACGTCGCTCTCCGCAAGGAGAGCGTGGATAGAAATCGTCCACAACACGGAGATTGACAAACATGATGGGTCGCTCTCCGCAAGGAGAGCGTGGATAGAAATTACTTCGGCAGCCGAAACCGCAAGAGACTTGAGTCGCCCTCCGCAAGGAGAGCGTGGATAGAAATTGAACAGTTGCCTGTACATGTACTGCGAACATTTGGTCGCTCTCCGCAAGGAGAGCGTGGATAGAAATAATTTGTGAAATGAGGTGTTTTTTGTGTCTGCGTGTCGCTCTCCGCAAGGAGAGCGTGGATAGAAATCGAGACCAGCTTGACGTGGCAATGTCCGGTGCGGTCGCTCTCCGCAAGGGAGAGAGCGTGGATAGAAATCGCGGTGGCAACACGCATGCCAACCGCTATTATGTCGCTCTCCGCAAGGAGAGCGTGGATAGAAATCGGAAAAGCACGAACGACCCCTTAAAAATGAAGCGTCGCTCTCCGCAAGGAGAGCGTGGATAGAAATAGACTCTTTCTGGGTGTTGCGCGGTGCAGCGTCGCTCTCCGCAAGGAGAGCGTGGATAGAAATCAACAAAACGTGGGACAAAAACTATATCGCGGGCGTCGCTCTCCGCAAGGAGAGCGTGGATAGAAATACAGTCACTTTGCTCAGTCCGTCATATCCGCTGTGTCGCTCCCCGCGAGGGGAGCGTGGATAGAAATCGGACACCCCACCAGAGGAACACCAGACCAATACCGTCGCTCTCCGCAAGGAGAGCGTGGATAGAAATCGTAGATGATGCCCCTCGAACGTGAAGTACTGCAAGGTCGCTCTCCGCAAGGAGAGCGTGGATAGAAATCGCAGTTAAGGCCATCATATCGGCATAAAAATCCGTCGCTCTCCGCAAGGAGAGCGTGGATAGAAATCCAGGCGTCGGCGGCTCCGGGCCAGGGCCTGGCGTCGCTCCCCGCGAGGGGAGCGTGGATAGAAATAACCGCCCACACAGCCAAAAAACATCAATCGCAGGTCGCTCTCCGCAAGGAGAGCGTGGATAGAAATCACAACTCTATAAGGCGATGTCTCATGTCCGTTGTCGCTCTCCGCAAGGAGAGCGTGGATAGAAATAGCTATTATGTGAGCGTTTGGAAGTGGGATATTGTCGCTCTCCGCAAGGAGAGCGTGGATAGAAATCTGAAAGTACACCCAAATACGATTATTGCCCTCGTCGCTCTCCGCAAGGAGAGCGTGGATAGAAATACGGTAGGAGTAGGGGCATTGGACTCTAACATGAAGTCGCTCTCCGCAAGGAGAGCGTGGATAGAAATCCGTACAAAAGGGGGCAAGGTGAAAATTGAAAGTGTCGCTCTCCGCAAGGAGAGCGTGGATAAAATTGCTGATGTGGTGGCAGAGCAACACCACCATCAAAGTCGCTCTCCGCAAGGAGAGCGTGGATTGAAATAATTTGTCCGATTTAAAGAAAAGGAGTGAAACGCGTCGCTCTCCGCAAGGAGAGCGTGGATAGAAATAAAAAGACTGCCATCATCAAGCGGAATCCATACAGTCGCTCTCCGCAAGGAGAGCGTGGATAGAAATTGTGGGGAGGTGCACCGGCTCCCGTTGGATTTATGGTCGCTCTCCGCAAGGAGAGCGTGGATAGAAATGCTAAATAATGATTTAGCGAACATCGGATTGACGTGTCGCTCTCCGCAAGGAGAGCGTGGATAGAAATTTCTGGAGGGACGGTCACAAGGCCGTCCGTGGGCCGGCCGTCGCTCCGCAAGGAGAGCGTGGATAGAAATAGGGTTGCAATGGCGGTCAGCAGATCATCGTCCAGGTCGCTCTCCGCAAGGAGAGCGGATAGAAATCTGGTGCTGTGCACCTTAGAGAAAAACTACGCGTGTCGCTCTCCGCAAGGAGAGCGTGGATAGAAATCGTGACAATGAAATGGCCTTGCAGGAGGGCATGAGTCGCTCTCCGCAAGGAGAGCGTGGATAGAAATACAAGCTGAACATCAATGGGACGACCATAACGAGTCGCTCTCCGCAAGGAGCGCGTGGATAGAAATACGAATGGGGGGCCAATCATGCAACTCAACGTTGGGTCGCTCTCCGCAAGGAGAGCGTGGATAGAAATATCAAACTGGATGTATCATAAAAGCATAAGAGAGGTCGCTCTCCGCAAGGAGAGCGTGGATAGAAATGCGTGTACGTGTCTTATAATCAGTACAATAATACTGTCGCTCTCCGCAAGGAGAGCGTGGATAGAAATGTCCGGCCATTGATGTTTTTTGGCGGTCTGGGCGTCGCTCTCCGCAAGGAGAGCGTGGATAAAATGTTGACACGCAACACTTTTTGCATAGGTATCATACAGTCGCTCTCCCGCAAGGGAGAGCGTGGATAGAAATAGGCCGGCACGGGTATTCTTAACTTTTTCGTTCGTCGCTCTCCGCAAGGAGAGCGTGGATAAAATCTCCACGCAGTGCAGATTGTAATTATCGTAATGCAGTCGCTCTCCGCAAGGAGAGCGTGGATAAAATTCGGGCACAAACACATAAGGTCGGCGATGTGCTGTCGCTCTCCGCAAGGAGAGCGTGGATAGAAATCGAGTTTGTAAAGTGCTTTCGCGGATCACGACATTTGGTCGCTCTCCGCAAGGAGAGCGTGGATAGAAATAATGGTTAGGGCTTCACACAGGCCTAGTACATCGGTCGCTCTCCGCAAGGAGAGCGTGGATAAAAATTGTGCCGCCCGCATCCTTAAAAACAAACCCTGGCTGTCGCTCTCCGCAAGGAGAGCGTGGATAGAAATAAGATCTTTGCTTTCAATTTTGACCTTGCCCCCGTCGCTCTCCGCAAGGAGAGCGTGGATAGAAATACGCGGACGGGTCAAAGATTAGAAAATTGACTTTTGGTCGCTCTCCGCAAGGAGAGCGTGGATAGAAATACAGTTTCCTGTCTATGGGGCTTGATGGGAGGTTTGTCGCTCTCCGCAAGGAGAGCGTGGATAGAAATACCATGCGCCGGGATTTTTAAGGCCCTGGGCTTGCTGTCGCTCTCCGCAAGGAGAGCGTGGATAAAATCGGGATAGCCGAAACAGCCAAAACATCAATAGGGGTCGCTCTCCGCAAGGAGAGCGTGGATAAAAATTTGGTGGTTGCGTTGTTGGCAGTTGGTCGCGCGGGTCGCTCTCCGCAAGGAGAGCGTGGATAAAAATAATGATACAGTACGCATATAGACTTTCCCTCGCGTCGCTCTCCGCAAGGAGAGCGTGGATAGAAATTAGTACTGGCCCATCTTTGGCATCTTTTGATAATAAGTCGCTCTCCGCAAAGAGAGCGTGGATAAAATATCCACACAGTGCAGATTGTAATTATCGTAATGTAGTCGCTCTCCGCAAGGAGAGCGTGGATAAAAATTGTAAAGTTGTTTCGGCAGAATTATGAATGTTTGTCGCTCTCCGCAAAGGAGAGCGTGGATAAAAATATGGTATCACCTTTTGGGTTTGCAATCCTGCCCGCAAGTCGCTCTCCGCAAGGGAGAGCGTGGATAAAATATGATGTGGATGTCATACCATTTGATAGGCTTCCGGTCGCTCTCCGCAAAGGAGAGCGTGGATAAAATAGCCAGAAGAAGCTGGAAAAGAATCTCGGATTTGTCGCTCTCCGCAAGGAGAGCGTGGATAAAATCTTTTGCGGGCCACATCGGACGGGAAAATCAGAAGTCGCTCTCCGCAAGGGAGAGCGTGGATAGAAATTTCCGGCGGTTATGGCTGCGCATATCTGTACTTTTGATGTCGCTCTCCGCAAAGGAGAGCGTGGATAAAATAATCATGTGTTGAATCAGTACCCGGATGTGGATGTCGCTCTCCGCAAGGAGAGCGTGGATAAAATATTATGAGTAACAGTATTATTCACAAGGTATTGGATGTCGCTCTCCGCAAGGAGAGCGTGGATAAAAATACCAGTCGCTCAAACGCATGTTTACGCTGCTGGGCGTCGCTCTCCGCAAGGAGAGCGTGGATAAAATCAAAAGAAGCCATTGCGCAAAAAGCTTTTTACGGTCGCTCTCCGCAAAGGAGAGCGTGGATAGAAATAATGCCCAGGTACCGAAAAATGACTTTAGCCCAGTGTCGCTCTCCGCAAGGAGAGCGTGGATAGAAATAATTTGATCTCCCCGAATGGCGGACAGTATAGCGTGTCGCTCTCCGCAAGGAGAGCGTGGATAAAATATATTTGCGCCGAACGCCGCAGCAGGCCGAGTTGGTCGCTCTCCGCAAGGAGAGCGTGGATAGAAAAATCAGGGCATACGGGGTATATAATTCGGGGTCATATTGTCGCTCTCCGCAAGGAGAGCGTGGATAAAAATTTCGCGGGCACCGCCCACAGTGGACCCTTTGGCAGTCGCTCCCCGCGAGGGGAGCGTGGATAGAAATTGGTATTCGTCCAGGATTATAATGCTCGTGTTGGGGGTCGCTCTCCGCAAGGAGAGCGTGGATAAAATCTCCCCACAAAAAGGGCGGCGGCTTGAAAACCGCCGGTCGCTCTCCGCAAGGAGGCGTGGATAGAAATAAAATAGACAGCCGACACACCGCCCCCATTGTTGTCGCTCTCCGCAAGGAGAGCGTGGATAAAATATTCAGCACGAAAAAAACCCGTGCCAGCGTCAATTGTCGCTCTCCGCAAGGAGAGCGTGGATAGAAATTTTGATCGTGGTGTTACTCTGCCACCACATGAGCGTCGCTCTCCGCAAGGAGAGCGTGGATAAAATAATCAGATCGCGGGGCAACTTTGCATGGGTAGATTGCGTCGCTCTCCGCAAGGAGAGCGTGGATAGAAATAACAAAATGTGGGGCAAAAACTATATCGCGGGCGATGTCGCTCTCCGCAAAGGAGAGCGTGGATAAAATTTTCTCATGTGCCTTGTTACTTTTGGCGCTTGTCGCTCTCCGCAAGGAGAGCGTGGATAGAAATGCGTATATCTCGCTTCGCAGACATTTGATATTGGTCGCTCCCCGCGAGGGGAGCGTGGATAGAAATTTTTCTCATGTGTCTCGTTACTTTTGGCGCTTTTAGTCGCTCTCCGCAAGGAGAGCGTGGATAGAAATTATTAGCTTTTGCGACATAAAAAAAATAGGCCGTCGCTCTCCGCAAGGAGAGCGTGGATAAAAATTGTTACTCTCCATTATGCTGTGTCTTACACTCTTGGCGTCGCTCTCCGCAAGGAGAGCGTGGATAGAAATAAAAAGATGTTTGACGCAATCATGCAGGGGGACCCGTCGCTCTCCGCAAGGAGAGCGTGGATAGAAATGGAGAGGGTGCGGTATACATCGGGGTCCCAGATTGGTCGCTCTCCGCAAGGAGAGCGTGGATAGAAATATTAGTTATACTATAGATAATGAAAGTATAACGTCGCTCCCCGCGAGGGGAGCGTGGATAGAAATTAAAGCCTTGCACGGGCTTTTTTGCCTTTGAGTCGCTCTCCGCAAGGAGAGCGCGTGGATAGAAATGTACAGCAGGCGTTGAAGATGATGAAGAATATAGGTCGCTCTCCGCAAGGAGAGCGTGGATAGAAATCCCAATCGGATAAAATTTTTGTGCAATCTGCTGGTGTCGCTCTCCGCAAGGAGAGCGTGGATAGAAATACCCGGACGGCCGGATGACGTGTTGTGAATATGAGTGTCGCTCTCCGCAAGGAGAGCGTGGATAGAAATGTTTGTCACCGACTGGGCAAAAATGATATAGCAGTGTCGCTCTCCGCAAGGAGAGCGTGGATAGAAATATATCGAAAAATGTTATTTGAAGGACGAAAACGGCGTCGCTCCCCGCGAGGGGAGCGTGGATAGAAATATCAGTCGCTCAAACGTATGTTTGCGCTGCTGGGTGTCGCTCTCCGCAAGGAGAGCGTGGATAAAATCGGGGTGCTGGATTTTGCCCCCGGTGAGGTATTTGTCGCTCTCCGCAAGGAGAGAGCGTGGATAGAAATTCCGTGCCCAGGGCGGCAAGCTAGTAGTGCAGAAGTCGCTCTCCGCAAGGCGAGCGTGGATAGAAATACCGAAAACGCCGTCCTGTTTTTGATGACGACTGGCGTCGCTCTCCGCAAGGAGAGCGTGGATAGAAATAAAGCTCCTGTGCTTGTACCATATCGTCCGTCCGGTCGCTCTCCGCAAGGAGAGCGTGGATAAAATACAGGCCGTTGTGATAGCAATTATTCAAAGGCTGTCGCTCTCCGCAAGGAGAGCGTGGATAAAATACCGTTGCGGTGGTGGCGTAGTCCTGCAGCTTGGTCGCTCTCCGCAAGGAGAGCGTGGATAGAAATGCTTCGTTGATCGCGGCAATAATTTTGCGTTTACGTCGCTCTCCGCAAGGAGAGCGTGGATAGAAATTGCTAATTTCTGCCGCAATCGTTTTTGTTCACCTGTCGCTCTCCGCAAGGAGAGCGTGGATAGAAATGTACTGGATGAAAATCATGATCGCGTAACGGGGGTCGCTCTCCGCAAGGAGAGCGTGGATAGAAATCGACTTGTTGCACCCCTGTGGTATAATGGTTTTATAATGTCGCTCTCCGCAAGGAGAGCGTGGATAGAAATGTCGCGTCCGGCTCTGTCCCGTCTGCCAATGGCGGTCGCTCTCCGCAAGGAGAGCGTGGATAGAAATCTACGGCGGCGGCCTGTCGGCCTGCGCGCGGGGTTGCGTCGCTCTCCGCAAGGAGAGCGTGGATAGAAATGCTGTAACAAGTTACCGGTGCATATCACGGGATGGTCGCTCTCCGCAAGGAGAGCGTGGATAGAAATCTTCGGCAATGGCAATGTAGTTATACGCCTGGCGCTGGTCGCTCTCCGCAAGGAGAGCGTGAATAGAAATCGCAAGGCGACTTAAAGCAGCTTATCGGCCACAGGTCGCTCTCCGCAAGGAGAGCGTGGATAGAAATCGAGATACTATGATGGCACCACTGGAGATAAGGGCGTCGCTCTCCGCAAGGAGAGCGTGGATAGAAATACCCACGCAAAATCAAGCTGTCCGCAAGCGCCGTGTCGCTCTCCGCAAGGAGAGCGTGGATAGAAATTCCGCGGCTGCAAAAGTCGCTTGGTGTTGCGGCGTCGCTCTCCGCAAGGAGAGCGTGGATAGAAATCTGCTCTTTTTTGCATCCGTTGACATGGCTGCCCTGTCGCTCTCCGCAAGGAGAGCGTGGATAGAAATATTGGCTGCCCTGCAATTTTGACGGTTGGAGGGCTGTCGCTCTCCGCAAGGAGAGCGTGGATAGAAATTCCAGGATCAGCTCAGATGTGGCATACGGAATTTTGTCGCTCTCCGCAAGGAGAGCGTGGATAGAAATTAAGGTGCAGCCGCAGACCGGGCAGCGCAACAGACGTCGCTCTCCGCAAGGAGAGTATGGAATGTTTCTCTTTCTGACTGTTCAGGGTGGTTTTGTTCATGCGGATATCCGCTTTAATTTTAAAAATTGCTATAGTAAAAACTCTCGCATAAAATAATATAAAAATATTATATTATCTATTGACAAGGTACCCCGGTGGGGTATATAGTGAATATACCCCGCCGGGGTACCTTTGCATGTGATGGGAGGGTAACATAATGCAGGAAAACGAAAAGAAGGAACCGTGTTGCTGCTGTGCACACAAAACAAAGCATCGCAGTGAAGAAGAGTATAAAAGCCTGGTCCACAGACTGAACCGGATCGAAGGGCAGATTCGGGGCATCCGTGGGATGGTGGAAAACGAAGCGTATTGTCCGGATATTCTGGTGCAGTCGGCGGCGGTAACGGCGGCGATGAACGCGTTCAACCGTGAGCTGCTGGCAAACCATATCCGCACCTGTGTGGCGGATGATATCCGTGCCGGGAATGACGAAGTTGTGGATGAGCTGCTGAAAACGCTGCAGAAACTGATGAAATAAGCATTGCCTGCACAAAATAGCAGAAGCGGAACATGAAATAAATGCACGAGTGTTTGAGCCAGCAAAAATGCCATGCCAGTGCCCAGTACAATTGTTTTTCTATTCACAAACAGCGGTAAAAGTTTGTGTAACATTACCAGAGCCATGAATAAATGCCAGTCATTCCCTGTGAGAGGGTGTGGATAGAAATGCCGCATCGGCCTTGGTTGCCCCCAACGCATCGTTCTCCGCAAGGAGAGTGTGGATAGAAATGGTAACCTCAATAATACGTCGAATTGCAGGCTAGTCGCTCACCAAAAAGGGGAGTGAGGATAGGGCAACACCGCACAATTCCGCCTTGCGGCTTAAGCACCGCTCCGGCAGCTGCGGCACGGCATCTGCGTTGCCAAAATGCTCGATAATGTCGGGTTGCGGTACCCGCATCGTGCTTCGGGGGCAAAAGCCCCTCGCATTCTGCGACCGCTGCCCCTGCTTCGGTTCGCTGTTTCCGCCACTGGCGGCGCTCACCTTTGCAGCATCCAGTATTATCTGCGCTTTTGGCTTGGCATCTGCCGCACCTCGCTCGCCGTATCGGCACTTAGAATTATGCGGTATTGCCATAGAAACAACTCAAACATCAACAACCTGTGTTCAAACACCAAAGCGAAACCACTCACCAATCATCACACAGGAATTATAGAATCACCACCGCAAAAAAGAGAGGGAACAGGAGGAAAGAAGTGGAACAATATAACGTAACCGGATGAGCTGCGCCGCGTGCAGTGCCCGGGTGGAAAAAGCCGTCAGCAAAGTGCCGGGCGTAACATCCTGCTCGGTCAGCCTGCTGACCAACTCAATGGGGGTGGAGGGCACCGCCGCTCCGGCAGATATTGTGGCCGCAGTGGAAGCCGCAGGCTATGGCGCAAGCCCTAAAAACGCTGCCGCCCAGTTCGCCGCGCCGTCAGCAGATGCCTTAAAAGATACCGAGACCCCGCGCCTCAAACGCCGCCTGATTGCCTCGCTGATCTTCTGGGTGGTGCTGATGTACTTCTCCATGGGGCACATGCTATGGAACTGGCCGCTGCCGGGCTTTATGCAGGGCAACCATGTGGCAATGGGTATTTTACAGATGCTGCTCACCATTATCATCATGGTCATCAACCAAAAGTTCTTTATCAGCGGCTTTAAGGCGCTGTGGAACCGTGCCCCCAATATGGATACCCTGGTATCCCTTTGGCGCTACCGCGGCCTTTGGCTACAGCACTTACGCTCTGTTTGCCATGACGGTGGCCCAGGTGCAGGGGGATGCCATGGCCGTGATGGGCTATATGGAGGAGTTTTATTTTGAATCCGCCGCAACCATCCTGACCCTGATCACGGTGGGCAAAACGTTGGAAGCCCGATCCAAGGGCAAGACCACCGATGCCCTGAAAGGCCTGATGAACCTGGCCCCCCAAAACCGCAACGCTGTTGCGCAATGGGGCGGAAGTTACCGTTCCCATCGAACAGGTGCAGCAGGGCGATGTGTTTGTGGTGCGTCCCGGCGAGAATATCCCCGTTGACGGCGTGGTGCTGGAAGGCAGCAGCGCGGTGAACGAATCGGCCCTGACCGGTGAGAGCATCCCGGTGGATAAGGCCGAAGGCGACAGCGTGAGCGCCGCAACCCTGAACCAATCCGGCTTTTGCGCTGCCGTGCCACCCGCGTGGGTCAGGATACCACGCTGGCTCGGATCATCCAGATGGTCAGCGATGCCGCAGCCACCAAGGCACCCATTGCCAAAATTGCAGATCGCGTCTCCGGTGTGTTTGTGCCGGTGGTGATCACGCTGGCCGTTATCACCACCATCGTGTGGCTGCTGGCAGGGCAGACGGTCGGTTTTGCCTTGGCCCGCGGTATTTCAGTGCTGGTCATCAGCTGCCCCTGCGCGCTGGGCCTGGCAACGCCGGTTGCCATTATGGTTGGCAATGGTGTGGGCGCTAAAACGGCATTCTCTTCAAAACCGCGGTTTCGCTGGAGCAGACCGGTAAAACCGAGATCGTTGCCCTAGATAAAACTGGCACCATCACCAGCGGCGAGCCGCGCGTGACGGATATCCTGCCCGCAGACGGTGTGACGGAGCAGGTACTGATGAGCCTTGCCGCTGCCTTGGAGCAGAAGAGTGAACACCCGCTGGCCCGCGCTGTGCTGCAAAAGGCACAGGAGGATAACCTGCCCCCCGCCGAGGTGGCAGATTTCCAGGCTCTGCCCGGCAACGGCCTGACGGCTGTGCTGAACGGCAGTACCCTGTACGGCGGCAACGCCAAGCTGATGCAGACCCTTGGCGTGGCGGTGCCGCAAAAGATGGCATCCAGCGCCGAAGCACTGGCCGCCCAGGGCAAGACCCGCTGTTCTTTGCCAAGGATGGCACCATGCAGGGCGTTATCGCGGTGGCGGACGTCATCAAGGAAGACAGCCCGCAGGCTGTACGTGAACTGCAGGGCATGGGCATCCGTGTTGTGATGCTGACCGGCGATAACGAGCGCACCGCTAAAGCCATTGGTGCACAGGCCGGTGTGGACGAAGTGATTGCCGGTGTGCTGCCCGATGGCAAGGAAGCTGTGATCCGCAGCCTGAAAAACAAGGGCCGCGTGGCCATGGTGGGCGATGGCATCAACGATGCACCGGCCCTGACCCGCGCGGATGTCGGTATTGCCATTGGCGCCGGTACGGATGTTGCGATTGACGCCGCTGACGTTGTGCTCATGAAGAGCCGCCTGAGCGATGTGCCCGCCGCCATCCGCCTGAGCCGCGCTACTCTGCACAACATTCACGAAAACCTGTTCTGGGCCTTTGCCTACAATGTGTTGGGCATCCCCCTGGCGGCAGGTGTCTTTATCCCGCTGCTGCACTGGCAGATGAACCCGATGTACGGCGCTGCGGCCATGAGCCTGTCCAGCTTCTGCGTGGTTTCCAACGCACTGCGGCTGAACCTGTTCGATATTCGCAGCACCAAACATGACCATAAACGTAAAGCACACAAAACAAGCAAAAAGGAGAACACGACCATGAATAAGACCATTAAAATTGAAGGCATGATGTGCGGCCATTGCGAAGCAACCGTGAAAAAGGCACTGGAAGCGCTGGACGGTGTTTCCGCCGCCGAAGTAAGCCACACCGCCGGTACCGCTGTTGTAACGCTGGATAAGCCGGTGGATGACACTGTGCTGAAAAAATCCGTTGAGGACAAAGATTATACCGTGACCGGCATTGAATAATCCCGGCTCAAAAAGCAAAGGAATAAGCATGAAAGCGCCCGCACGCTGCCTTGCAGCAGGCGGGCACTTTTTGTTGTGGTTCCGCAGCAAAACAGAAAAGCTGAAAAAACATTTTGATAAGCATTCTAATATTATTTATGAAAATCATAACAGAAGTATAACAAAACAATATGATTTGGCCAGTTGCACTCGCACTATAAGTGGATAATATTATGCCAATACCGCATAATTCTAAGTGCGGATATGGCGAGCGAGGTGCGGCAGATGCTAAGCCAAAAGCGCAGATAATACTGGATGTCTTATCGAGCATTTTGGCAACGCAGATGCCGTGCCGCAGCTGCCGGAGCGGTGCTTGGCGCTAGGCGGGAATTGTGCGGTGTTGCCTTATACAATCTACATAAAAAATGGGTGCGCCCGTCTTACCCAGCCAACACGAGGGGGCAACACAGATGTATATCAATTTTGGTTCCGTCAACAGCCGCCAGGCTGCGGACGGCAGCTGTACTGCACCGCTTACAGTGGATTCCTGCGGAACATGCCGATTGAAAAAGCACGCCAGCCTGCCAACTATTACGCGGTATGATGAAAATGCGTATCAGCTGTTTTATATCGCTGCGGGCAAGGCGCACTTCTGGTTTGATGATGCCGAGCATGTGGTAACAGCGGGTCATATGGTGCTGTACCGCCCGCAGGAAGAGCGCCGCTATATCTACTATCTTGAGGACTACCCGGAGGTGTTCTGGGTCTATTTTTCCGGCAGCGAGGCCGCTGCAGTGCTGCAGGCGCATGAGATTCCGCTGGATGGCCATGTGTTTTACAGCGGCATTATGCCGGAGTACAAAAATACTTTCCGCCGCATGATCCAGGAATTGCAGCTCTGCCAGTACGCCTATCGGGATTATACGGCCGGGCTGTTCCAGATGATGCTGGTGCTGGTTAGCCGCCAGCGGCAGGAACGGCGGTCGATCAACGGCACCACGCGGGAGCAGATCGAAGCCGCAGCCGCCTATTTTAACGAAAATTATACTGCCCGCATCAATGTGGATGAATACGCCGAGTCCCTGCACATGAGCACGGCATGGTTCATCCGTAGCTTCAAACAGTATGTGGGCTTGTCGCCCGCACGGTATATCCAGTCGCTGCGTATCGTCAATGCACAGCGCTTGCTGGAACGCACCAAATACAGCATCGGTGAAGTTTCCGAGATCGTCGGGTATGATAACCCGCTGTATTTCAGCCGTGTGTTCAAAAAAAAAGGAAACCGGGCTTTCCCCCGCGCAGTACCGCAAAGCGGAGCGGGCAGGCGAACAGCCGTCCGACCCGCAGGAAGAGGACGCCTGCACCCCCAATATCGACAAAAACTGCAATTCATAGTATAATACCCCCATACACTTTGGTATGGGGGCTTTTTATGTTTGCAGCAGCAATTTGTGTCAGCATCCTGTTGGGGGTGCTGGTTTGGGCACTGCCGGGGCGGCTGTGCGACCGCAGGGCAACCCATGCGGATGTACTGGCCGGGCCGGGCATTGTGCTGGCAGTGTGGATCATCGCAGCATGTGTGTTTGCCCAGCCGGGGCTGGCGCAGGGGTTTGATCTGTTCCGCCTGCTGGCCATCAATGGGGCGGCACTGTGGGCCTGCGGCACTGTGTTGTTACTCCGCCTGCGCAGCGGGCAGCGGTACCGCACACTTTGGACGGTTGCTGCGCTGCTGATTGCCGCCATCGGCCTGGAAGTATTCGTGGGCAACGCACCCTATTTTGCAACCCACGGCTACCAGCCCGTTGACCTGCGCGCCTATTTGCAGGATGCCCCGGCGGATGGGGGAGCCGATTGCTTTGAACGATGAGCACAGTACCCTTACCTTTACCGGCATCCATCAGCCGCTGTATAACGTTGTGCTGGATGGCGTTGTCTACCAGTATGACGGCAACTATCCGCAGGATCAGAACCCGCTGTTTATCCTGTGGGTGTCCGGTACCGACGAAGCCAGCACCGCCCCGCGCCAGAGCTGGCAGTGGCAGGCGGCCCCGCGAGCGGCACGCAGCCTGGTGCGCACGCTGGATTTTTCCGGCGCGGTGGATACCCCTGACCCTGCAAGCGGAGGGCTATAGCGGAGAGTACCGCAGTTATGACCTGAACTATACCGTGCAGGCGGTTCTGGCCAATGTACCCCGCCCGATGGATTTCTCGCTGCTGCGGCTGGCAGTGGTGTATCTGGCACTGCTGGCCTTGTGGGGGCTGCGCCCCCGGCGCTGCCGCGTGGCACGAAGCCTACCTGACCCACCGCGCCAAATACCGCCCGGCGGTGCTGGTGCTGGGCTGCATGCTCTGCCTGCTGGCCGCAGCGGCCCCCTTTGCCGATGCCCGCAACTCCGGCGTGGCGACCTCGTTTTATAATGTCGAAAACTGGGACGGCGAAAGCCGCATCACCTTCACCCAGCATATCAGCGATTGGCAGAATGATTCCGCTGCGCAGTACGGCGCTCTGGCCCACAACCTGCTGAATGGCCGCCTGGATCTGCAGCGCGACCCGCCCGCTGCCATGGCGGAGATGCAGAACCCTTACGATACCGCCGCCCGTCAGAGCGCGGCCCCGGATGCTTTGTGGGATGTTGCTTATTATCAGGGGCGGTACTATGTTTACTTTGGCATTGTGCCGTGCCTGCTGTTCCAGCTGCCGTTTGAGCTGCTGACCGGCGTACCGGACCTGCCGCCCAGCTTGGCTATGATCGTGATGGCCTGGCTGCTGATTTTGGCAGTGTTTGGTTTGGTGCGGCAGGCTGCGCAGCGCTGGTTCCCGTCCGCCTCAGCGGCGGCCTGCCTGCTGGCTGCGGCGGGCATTGCGGGCGGTAGCCAGGTGTACTACCTGCTGCTGCGCCCTCGGTGTATGAATACGCCATCCTGTGCGGCGCGGCATTTGTGCTGCTGGCCCTGTGGCAGTGGCTGTGCGCCGCCAACACCCCGGTGCAGCACCATGGCAAAATCATGCTGCACATGGCGCTTGGCAGCCTGTGCATGGCGCTGGTGGCGGGATGCCGCCCCAGATGGAGTTGTTTGCCGTGCTCTGCCTGCCGATCTTCTGGCCGCAGTATATCCGGCAAAAACGCTTGCACAGCAAGCAGGGAATAACCGAAGCCATCGCCTTTGTTCTGCCGGTTATTCTGGTAGCCCTGGGGCTGATGGCCTACAATGCCGCGCGGTTCGGCTCGCCGTTTGATTTTGGCGCCAATTACAACCTGACCAGCAACGATATGACCCACCGCGGCTTCCGCATTGGGCGGCTGGCCCCGGCGTTGTTCACCTATTTCCTGTCCCTGCCGGTGGTGCAGGCGGTGTTCCCCCTACCTGGCGGGTACCAAAATGCAGACAAACTTTATGGGTATGACCATTACTGAAGTGTTTTACGGCGGTGCCCTGGTCAGCCTGCCGCTGCTGTGGGCCTTTGCGGTCCTGCCTTTGCTGCGCCGCCGTATGGCAAGGCAGAAAGACCTGCGCGCCATGGTGCTGCTGCCCGTGCTGCTGGCTGTTATTCTGGCCGCGTTGGACTGCCAGATGGCCGGTGTGCTCTACCGCTATCTCAGCGACTATTTAACCCCGCTGCTGTTCGCCGCCGCATTGGTCTGGTTGTGGGCCGAAAGCGCCCTTGCCCCGCGTGTGCAGGCCGCCGCATCGGGCAGCATCCTGCATACCGTGCAGCACATGCTGCAGGGGGCGATGCTGGCAGCTGTTGCCGTGGTGATCTGTTACAGCTTCTGTGTCTACTTTGCTGCGGAACCGGGCCTTCTGGGCCAGAATCCCGCGCTGTACCAGAATGTCAGCCGTCTGGTGCAGTTCTGGCTGTAAAATCAGGGCGAAAACAAAATTCAACAAAATTCAAATTAGATAAAATAAAAGCATATGCCCCATGTCAGCCGGGAAAATCCGGCCAGTCAGGAGAGCATGTGCTTTTTCTTTTTATATGGGCATTCTGTATGGATCGTTTTCGGATGGAATAAATATAAAAAATCCTGCAAACAGGATAGCGGCCCCGTTTGCGGGCCATTCAGCTCAAAATTTAATAGGTGATGATCACGCCCTGGTCCTGTGCGTAAAAGCTGCACAGACCGCTGCAGGGCACAATATCCACCCGCGCATCCGGCCATTTGGCGTGGATGCCGTGTTCCAACAGGTTGGCGGCGTTCTGGTTGTTGCACTCGCTGATCAGCACCGGGCGCACACCATCGTAACCGTCCTCGTCCATCTGTTCCAAAATCTTGGCAAGCACCCGCGCTTCGCCGCGCGTCTTAAAGAAAAAGTCGATTGTGCCATCTTCGGTGCGGCGGCCCAAAACGCGCATGTTCAGCCGCCCGGCAATAAAGCCCACCACGCGGCTGACCCGCCCGGCTTTGGCAAGGTTATCAAAGCTGGCCAGGGCAAACATAATGTGCCCTTTCTGTGCCCAGTTGGCCAGCTCAATGCAGATGGTATCAAAGTTGGTTCCTATCCGGATCAGCTTGTTGGCCAGCTCTGCTGCACCGGCCAGCGCGCCGGAACAGCTCAGGGTATCCAACACAAAAATCTGCTTTTCGGGGTGTTCTTCCAGCACCATCTCCCGCGCGGCCAGCGCGGCGTTGTAGCTGCCCGAAAGATTATGGCTGATGGTCAGCGCAATGCTTTTGTCCGCCATCAAAAACAGCTCGGCCCATTCTTCCGGGCTGGGGCAGGCGGTGGCGCTGGCGCCGTTATAATCCGTCATGGCCTGCAGCATGGCTTTGGTGTTCAGGGTGGGCAAGTCCACAAACTCGCGCTCGCCAACGCGAATCTTGAATGGAACCAATGCAAACTGAACCCCCGGTGCAGTGTCCGGCAGGGTACGGATCTCACAAGAAGAGTCCGATGCGATCATCCATTCCATAAAAGTCCTCCCTGTAACGCAGGCAAAAAGCTGCGTAATCAGCCGGAACAATCCGGCATTTTTTTTTTGGCGCGCTCGTGGCCGCCGGGCCGCGGCAGGGGCCAACCCCCAGGCCGCGGATACTATTTTTCTAATTCTATTATACGGGCCGTCCAACAAAGCGTCAAGCAAGAAAAAACAGCAAGTGTAAAAATTAGCGCCTTTTCCCGGCGGGCTATTGCGCCAATGTGTGCAGCGGGGTATAATATCTATGGCAATACCGCATAATTCTAAGTGCCGATACGGCGAGCGAGGTGCGGCAGCTGCTAGGCCAAAAGCGCAGATAATACTGGATGTCTTATCGAGCATTTTGGCAACGCAGATGCCGTGCCGCAGCCGTCGGAGCGGTGCTTAAGCCGTAAGGCAGGGAATTGTGCGGTGTTGCCCTATATCTGTTGCTTTTGCTCTCCGGCGCGCCGGGGCTGCTGATAAAAGGAGAAAATAAACCCTATGGCTGATTATTACCACTACCGCCAAAAGATAGAAAAACAGCGCCGCCGCCGCAACGCGGTAGTTGCCCTGATGGTGGTGCTGATCATACTGTGTGCAGCTGCAGGCTTTTTCTGGATGTCCCGCCACAACCAGCAGGCGAACACCCCCCAGGCGGAGCCTACCATGTCCACAGCGGAAACTGCTGCCACGGCAACCCCGGAGCGAGCCCGAACCCACCGCTCAAACGCCGGGTAACCCCCAGCGCCTGCTTCCCGCCGTGGATAACGCCGCGTGGGATACAGCCACCCCGGTGGAACAGACCATAGATCTGGAGTACCTGAACACCGATTCCCGCATGGCCGCCCTGCCTGCCCTTGGCACCGTGGAGCGCAGCCACTTTGACACTGTTACTTTTTTGGGTGACAGCATTACCGAGGGCATGGAGTGTTATGCCACCGGCTACCAGAACGCCCATGTGCGTGCCTATCGCGGTGCCGGCCCGGAAAGCGTTGTCTATAATACCACCGTCAAGGACCACATCCGCAATGTGCAGGAACCGGCCTTTGACGCCGTGGTGGAGACCCAGCCCGATGCGCTGTATATCCTGTTCGGCACCAACACCCTGGTCAACGGCAGCGAGGACACCGCCACCAAGTTCATCACCTATTATGAAAAAATGATCGACATGTTCCACGAAAGCCTGCCGAACGTACCGATCTATGTGCAGTCCATCCCCGGCGTTCAGGAATGGGTCAAGGATTCCAAGCCCGGCTTGCAGAATGACCGCATCAAGCTGGTCAACAACCTGCTGGCTAACATGGCACTGCGCAAGGGCTGCTACTTTGTCAATATTGCCGAAGCCCTGAATCAGCCCGATGGCAGCCAGATTGACGAATACGAAGCCGATGGCATCCACATGCAGCCGGTAGGCTATACCGCCTGGTGCAACTATCTGGCAACCCATACGGCATGGGATCGCCGCAACACCTATGCGGGCGAAAATCCGCTCTATATCCTGGGCAGCTGATGCTGCCCGCGCCTTTATGCGGCATCAACAACATAAGCACAACAAATGCACTGCCAACCCCCCGTTTTGCTGCGGGGCAAGGCAGTGCATTTTGTTCTATTTGCATAGAAAAAACGGCGGGATATTTCGCGGTATTAAATCGTTTTTGTCTAGTTTAACAAGGATTCCTGCAAATGTGTGTCAATTTTACACAAATCGACCCAGCAACTTACGAAAATTTTAGCGCTTTATTACAGAAATCTCTTGAAATTCCGCTGCAAAACAGGTAATATAAATATAGCAAAAACAAATTGGGTGCAGTTTATGCCGGAACAGGCAGGGAACAGGAATTTGTGCTGTTCTTTGTATCATCGGCGCATAGCCTGCCTCAATCAGAGGTGTTTCCGGAAACCTAAGGCAACACCGCACAATTCCCCTGGCTTAAGCACCGCTCCGGCGGCTGCGGCACGGCATCTGCGTTGCCAAGATGCTCGATAAGACATCCAGTATTATCTGCGCTTTTTGGCTTAGCAGCTGCTGCACCTCGCTCGCCGTATCGGCACTTAGAATTATGCGGTATTGCCCTGGGGAACATGATCAAAGAGGCCCGGTCGGTGGTAAACCGGCGCGGTGCATGCCAAAAGGGGAGATTACAAGGTGAAACAAACACAGTCAGCGGCGAAGCCTTCCGATTTGCCAGTTTACCTGTTCCATCAGGGCAATAACTTTGAAGCCTACCGCTACTTTGGCAGCCACCTGGAAGAGCAGGATGGCCAGCCCGGCGCGGTGTTCCGCGTGTGGGCACCGCACGCCAAAGCAGTTTCCGTTGTGGGCGATTTCAACAGCTGGGTGCCCACCAGCCATCCGATGGAAAAGGTGTCGGACGGCATTTGGGAGTTGTTCATTCCCGGCATCAAAATCTATGATGTTTATAAATACTGCATTACCACCCCGGCGGATGAGCTGGTGTACAAGGCTGACCCGTATGCGTTCCATGCCGAAACCCGCCCGTCCAACGGCAGCAAAGTTTTTGATATTTCCGGCTTTGACTGGCACGATGCCGCGTGGGAAGATGCGCAGAAGAAAAATGATGTGATCAACGGCCCGATGAGCATCTACGAGCTGCATGCCGGCAGCTGGAAAATGAAGGAGGACGGTGTCCCCTATAATTATTCCGAACTGGCGGATCGAGCTTGTGCCTTATATTAAAGATATGGGCTATACCCATGTGGAGCTGCTGCCCATTACGGAGTATCCGTTTTGACGGCAGCTGGGGCTATCAGGTCACGGGGTTACTTTGCCCCACCAGCCGGTACGGTACGCCGCACGACTTTATGGAGTTTGTGGATAAACTGCATAAGGCGGGCATCGGCGTGATTCTGGACTGGGTACCCGGCCCACTTCCCCAAGGATGCTTACGGCCTGTACATGTTTGACGGCGCCCCCTGCTATGAAGGACCCCAACCCCCGCCGCGGTGAGCATAAAGAGTGGGGCACCATGGTGTTCAACTTTGGTATGCCGGAAGTGGAAAGCTTCCTGGTATCCAGCGCCTGTTCTGGATCGAGCAGTACCATGTGGACGGTCTGCGTGTGGACGCAGTGGCCAGCATGCTGTATCTCGATTACAACCGCCGCGATGGCGAGTGGGAACAAAACGTAAAGGGCGGCAAGGAAAACCTGGAAGCCATTGCGTTCCTGCAAAAGCTGAACACGGCTATCCTGGGCCGCCACCCGCATAAAATGATGATTGCCGAAGAATCCTCCGCATGGCCGCTGGTCACCAAGCCGCCGTATGTGGGCGGACTTTGGGCTTTAACTTCAAGTGGAATATGGGCTGGATGAACGATATGCTCAGCTACATGAAAACCGACCCGCTCTTCCGCGCCGGCAACCACGGCAAGGTCACGTTCAGCTTCTTCTATGCGTTCAGTGAGAACTTCGTGCTGCCCATCAGCCACGACGAGGTCGTCCACGGCAAGTGCAGCCTGATCAATAAGATGCCCGGTGATTACGAAGCAAAGTTCGCCAACCTGCGCACCTTCTATGGCTATATGATGGCGCACCCCGGCAAAAAACTGCTGTTCATGGGCCAGGAATTCGGGCCAGTTCATCGAATGGGACGAGAAAAAGCAGCTGGATTGGATGCTTCTTGGCTATGATAAGCACCATGAACTGCAAACCTACGTCAAGGATCTGAACCACTTCTACCGTGAGACCGCCTCTCTCTGGCAGGTCGATTACAGCTGGGAAGGGTTCCAGTGGATCGTGCCGGATGATAACAAACAGAGCGTGATCGCGTTCCTGCGCCGGGACGCCAAGGGCAAGATGCTCCTGGTTGTCTGCAACTTTAACCCCGTCCTGCGCGAAAGCTACTCGATGGGCGTGCCCAATCCCGGTACATACAAAGAGCTGATCAACTCAGATGACGTCAAGTATGGCGGTACCGGTGTCAAAAATGGCAGCGTAAAGAGCGTCAAAGGGCCCGATGCACGGCTTTGACCAGCATATTGAGGTAACCCTGCCGCCGCTGTCCACCATCTATTTCAGCGTTCCCGCTGCCCGCAAAAAGGCAGGAAAGCCCGCCAAGGCAGAAACTGCCGAAGCAAACCCGAAAAGGCACGCCAAGCCTGCGGCCACCAAAACTGCCGCCCCCAAAAACGCACAGCCAAACCCGTGGCAACAAAACCGGCTGCTAAAAGCCCAGAACGGCAAAAAACAACCAAGCCCAAAACACCGGTAACGGAATCGTAAACGTCTGGTGGATGTAAGTACCGGCGGCAACCGCAGCCGGTGCGGCCCGTGGAGATAAACAAGTTTAAGGGGAGAACAATTATGGCAAAAGAAATGATTGCAATGCTTCTTGCCGGCGGCCAGGGTTCGCGCCTCTACGCGCTGACCCAGAAGCTGGCTAAGCCGGCGGTTCCGTTCGGCGGTAAAGTACCGTATCATCGACTTTCCGCTGTCCAACTGTGTCAACTCTGATATTGACACCGTTGGCATCCTGACCCAGTATCAGCCGCTGGTCCTGAATGAATACATCGGCAACGGACAGCCATGGGATCTGGACCGCCTGTACGGCGGCGTACATGTGCTGCCGCCTTATCAGACGGCTTCTGGTTCCGACTGGTACAAGGGCACTGCCAACGCCATTTACCAGAACATTTCCTTCATTGACCGTTATGACCCGCAGTACGTCATCATCCTGTCCGGCGACCAGATCTGCAAGCAGGATTACGCTGATTTCCTGCGCTTCCACAAAGAGAAGAACGCCGAGTTCTCGGTTGCCGTTATGGAAGTGCCTTGGAGCGAAGCCCCGCGCTTTGGTCTGATGGTTACGGACGAGAATGACCGCATCAGCGAATTCCAGGAAAAGCCGAAGAACCCCAAGAGCAACCTGGCTTCCATGGGCATTTATATCTTCAACTGGGATATCCTGAAAAAGTACCTCACCGAGGACGAAAACGATCCCAACAGTGAGAACGACTTCGGCAAGAATGTCATTCCCGCACTGTTGCGTGATAACCGCCGCATGTACGCTTACCGTTTCAGCGGCTATTGGAAGGATGTTGGAACCATCTCCAGCCTGTGGCAGGCCAACATGGAGGTTCTGGATCCGACCCATTCCGGCATCAACCTGTTTGATGAAAACTGGAAGATCTACTCCCGCAACTCCGGCCGCCCCTGCCAGCGCATTGGCACGGACGCTGACATCGTGAACTCGATGATCACCGAAGGCGCCAGGTTGACGGCACCGTTAAAAACTCCATCCTGTTCCCCGGCGTTGTGATCGAAAAGGGCGCCACTGTTGAAGCAGCCGTTGTTATGGGCGGCACTGTCATCAAGGCTGGCGCAAAGGTCGAACACTGCATCGTGGCCGAAAATGTCACCATCGAAGAGGGTGCTACCGTGGGCAAAATGCCGGAAAGCGGCCTGAATATTCCCGATCCCGGCGATGTTGCAACGGTTGGCTCCGGTGTCAAGATCGGCAAGGGCGCAACGGTTGGCCCCAAGGCAATGATTTCCAATGATGTAAAGGATGGTGAGGAACAATGGTAAGCAGCAACGCAAACGCACTGGGCGTCATTTTTGCAAACTCTTATGATAACCTTGTCCCCGAACTGGTAGCGGAGCGCACAATGGCCTCCATCCCGTTCGCAGGGCGTTACCGCATGATCGACTTTGTTCTGTCCAACATGGCAAACGCCGGTGTGGATAATGTTTCGGTCATCGTCCGTAAAAACTACCATTCTCTGATGGACCACCTGGGCGCAGGCCGTGAATGGGATCCTGACCCGCAAGCGCGGAGGCCTGAACATTGTTCCGCCTTTTGCAGAGCGCAGCATCAAGCTGTACAGCGGCCGTGTGGATGCACTGGCCAGCGTTCTGAACTGGCTGAGGGACCAGAAAGAGCGCTATGTGATCCTGTCTGACAGCAACATTGCCATGAACTTCGACTTTAACAAGCTGATCGAAGCTCATGTCAAGTCCGGCGCAGACGTTACCATGGTATACAACCGCGGCGAAATCCCCGATGGTGCCCGCACCGATAACTACACCATCCGCATTGATAATGGCCGTGTGGCTGAGCTGCTTTCCAACGATTATCGTCCCGGCGTCCAGAATCTGTCCATGAACCTGTACATCATCGAGCGCGAAAGCCTGATCCAGCTTGTCCGCGATGCATCTGTGCGCGGTCTGGTCTATTTTGAGCGCGATATCCTGGCCCGCAACCTGAGCCTGCTGAATGTTCAGGCTTATGAGTTTGACGGCTATTTGGCCCGCATCAGCGATATGAAGAGCTACTTTGACGAGAATATGCGCCTGCTGCAGGCTGGCAATGTCGATAAGCTCTTTAACGAAGGCAACCCCATCTACACCAAGATTCGTGACGACAACCCCACCCGTTACCTGGAAGGCAGCAAGGTCAAGAACAGCCTGCTGGCTGACGGCTGTGTGGTGGAAGGCACCGTTGAAAAACAGCGTGCTGTTCCGTGGCTGCCAGATCAAGAAGGGTGCTGTTGTGCGCAACTGTGTGCTGATGCAGGATACCGTTGTGGAGGAGAACAGCTCCGTTGAGTATGTGGTTACCGACAAGAATGTCCACATCACGGCAGATAAAAAGCTGATCGGCACGGATTCTTTCCCGGTGTTTGTTGCCAAAAGGCACACGGTGTAACCTGATTACGCCCTGAACTTTCCGCCAACTCTCCCCGGCGGGTAGTTTGCAGGAAAGGGCGGGGAGGAACACGCTTCTCCGCTCTTTCCTTATTTTATCATAACAGCCTGCCCGGCAGGCGTTGCAAACAGCCGCTCCAGCGGCTCTGCAAGGAGGTACCCATGAAAATTCTCTATGCAGCCAGCGAGGCTGCACCGTATGCAAAATCCGGTGGTCTGGCCGATGTTGCGGGCGCTCTGCCCAAGGCGCTGGTCCGCGACGGCATCGACGCCCGCGTCGTTATGCCGCTGTACGGCGACCTGAAATTCAAGGATACGCTGACCTATGTTACCAATTTCAGCGTGCCCGTGGGCTGGCGCAACCAGTACTGCGGTCTGTTCAAGGCCGAGCATGACGGCGTGACGTTCTACTTTATCGACAACGAATATTACTTTAAGCGCAGCGGCCTGTATGGCTTCTATGATGACGGCGAGCGGTTTGCGTTTTTCTCCCGCGCCATTCTGGAGATGCTGTTCTACACCGACTTTGAGCCGGACATCATCAACTGCAACGACTGGCAGACCGCACTTACCCCGGTTTACCTCAACCTGTACTACCGCCACTTGGATAAGTTCAACCACATCAAGACAGTATTCACCATCCATAACATTGCCTACCAGGGCAAATATGGCATGGATATCCTGGAGGATACCTGCGGCATTGGCGCACGCGATGCCCACATTGTGGAGTATGATGGTTGCGCCAACTTTATGAAGGGCGCAATCGAGACTGCTGATAAGGTCACCACCGTCAGCCCCTACCTATGCACAGGAGATCCTGGACCCCTGGTACAGCCACGGTCTGGACGACCTGCTGCGCCAGAAGCAGTATAAGCTGTGCGGCATCCTCAATGGTATTGACGTGGATGTTTTTCAACCCCGCTACCGACCCGGATATCCCGCAGAACTATGATGCCAACACGGTGCAGCAGGGCAAGCCCGTCTGCAAAGCAGCTTTGCAGGATGAGTTCGGCCTGAACAAGGATGGCAGCCCGGTCATGGCCATGGTCACGCGGCTGGTGGGCCACAAGGGCGTAGACCTGGTGCGCAGCATTGCGGAAGGACTGCTGCAGCAGGGGATTGAACTGGTCATCCTCGGCTCCGGCGAGGCTCAGTACGAGAATTTCTTCAACGAGCTGTGCGCACGGAACCCGGGCCGCGTCGGCGTCTACATTGGCTTCAACGCCAAGCTGGCCCAGCGGATCTACGCCGGTGCCGACATCTTCCTGATGCCGTCCCGCTCCGAACCCTGCGGCCTGGCCCAGATGGTATCCTGCCGCTACGGCACGATCCCCGTTGTGCGTGAGACCGGCGGCCTGCGCGACTCCATCCACGACTCCGGCGATGGCTATGGCAATGGCTTCACCTTTGCCAACTACAACGCCCATGAGCTGTACGAAGCCTGCTGGCGCGCCAAGGAAGGCTACTGGAACAAGGAAGGCTGGCCCGTGCTGGTCAAGCGCGCCATGGAATGCGATTTCAGCTGGTCCAACTCCGCCAGAAGCTACGAAGGGCTGTACAATGAGGTCGTGAACCTCTGGTAAGTCTTTGGGAAGCTGCTCCCTAATGAGTTAAAATCAAATCCCGCTGTGTGCAGCCTGAAAAGCCGCATACAGCGGGATTTTTGTTTCATTGGGATTGGTCCGGTGAAAAGGAAAACGGAAAGAATAGATACGCCCGTGCGGCAGCATAGCAGCGTGACAGGGGAGACGAACCGAATACTTCCAGAACGCAGCACAGGAATTTCGAAAAAGCCAGCCATCCGGAAATGAAGAAATTTCGGATTTTTTGCCACAATTTGCCGAACATGTGTTACAATAGTACCGGAATTTTGGCCGTGGCATTAAGGAGAATCCCATGCCCGCGGTCAATCGGGAAAGGGAAACATAACAGCAATCCTATGGGGAAAAGAAAACATTGGTATGTACCGTGCATCGCCCCGGCACTGGCCGCGCTTTTGCTGGCGGGCTGCGGCGCAACGGTGGATTTGAATGAACAGGCCACAGCCGAAACCGCCATGGCCGTGCAATGGGTGCCCAATGGCAGCGTTTATGCTACTGCGGCGGAAGAGCTGGAATACTGGTCCACAGCCCAAAAGCTGGAATCCGCCCTTGCCGCCACGCGGGAAACAGCCCCCAGCGTAGACTTGAACGAGCTGCTGGATGAATTCTGCGCCGCGCAGCCGGGCAGCTTTTCGCTTTACCTGCAAAATCCGGCAACGGGGGAAAGCTATACTTATAACACGGATGCCCTGTATTACCCCGCCAGCCTGCTCAAGCTGCCCTACGCGTTCTGGCTGTGCGGCCAGGCCGATGCCGGAACACTGGACCTGGAAGATGAACTGCCCAACCAGTTCCGCGGCCGTTTGTCTGATACGGCGCTGCAAGCCTATAACGATGCCGAGACCATCCCGGCCAAAGCCGCCATGCGTGCTATGATCGCCCACAGCGATAACAACGCCGTCACCCTGTTGACAACCCACTGGCCAGCCAATGAATCCAGCGGTTTCCAGCAGTTCCTGGCGGATTACGGCTTTGCCTATGCCGCAACCTGCGACCTTACCCCGCAAACCGGCATTATCGGTATGGCTTCCACTGGCGAGTTTGCCAACATTGTGTCCGCGGTGTATGATTATCTGGATTCAGGCAGCGCCGCCGCAGCCTACCTGAAAACCTGTATGCTGGCCGCCGACCATGATATTTTGTATGTGCCGGATGGCGTGCCTGCCGCCAAAAAGTATGGCAGCTGGGATTACGCATATCACGATGTTGCCATTGTGTATGCCAAGCATCCCTACTGGATTGTTTGCATGACAGACCAGGGAGATGAAAATGTAGACTTCCCCGAAGAACCCACCCAGGCCATGCAGACCCTTGGCCAGCTGGTGTATGAATACTGGAACCCATAAACCACGCCAGCGCCGTTTCAAGAAAGGAGCCGACCTTTGCCAAACAAAGAAAACTGCCGCCCAGCGCCAACCCTATGTGGACGCTATGAAGGCTTTGGCATCCTGTGCGTTGTCATTGGCCATTTTATCGAGTATCACCGTGGTACCGCGCCGGGCATCAACGCGCTGTTTACCTGCATTTACCTGTTCCATATGGCAATTTTTTGCACAGCCAGCGGCCTGGTGGCTAAGTTCAGCCTGCGCAAGCTGGTCACGCAGCAGCTATGGCTCTACCTTATCAGCCAGGCGGGCATCACAGCGTTCCGTGCGGCTGCCCTGAAAGATAACATTGTGGATCAGGGCGGCTGGCTGCAAAATGTACTGCTGCCATGGCGGCACATGTGGTATCTGTACGCCCTCATGTTCTGGATGCTCACCGTGCCTTTGCTGCGCGCCATCCAGCGGCGCGGCCTGCTGGCCAGCACCGTAGGGATGGCCGCGGCCATTGCCATAGGCCTGTTGGGCGGCTGTGTCAACTGGCCGTTTGATCTGGGCCGTGTGTTTTCTTTTTTCCCGTTCTTTGCGTTCGGTGTGCTGTTTGCAGAGCCGTTCCGCAGCTGGCAAAAAGCGCTGGTATGCCTGGGGCCCGCTGGCGGCGTGCATCGTGGTGTTTTATACCGTAACCGTCCAGCGCATCGTCACCGCCGAAACCCCGGTGTATGAAGGAGCCCGCATCTTCCAGTCCGACGCCTATGCGGTGGGCGGCTACCTGATGCAGGATCGCGCAGTGTTCTACCTGCTGGGCTTTGGCACCGTGCTGGCTATCACCCCCATTCTGGGGCTCATCAAGCCGCTTGCCAGCCTGGGCCAGCGAACCCTGCCCATCTACATCCTGCACATGCCGCTGTACGCGCTTCTGGTTCAACTTGGCTGTTACGAAGCCTGTGCTTCCCACGGTCTGCCTGCCGTTATTACCTGGCTGTGCTTTATCATCCCCGCGGTGGTGGCCCTGTGCGCCAGCGCCCCGGTGTGCCATCCTGAACGGCATTGCAAATATCTGGTACAAAACGCTCCCGGCTCTCTTTTTCCCGCCGTGGATAAAGCGTTCGCAGATGCGTTTATCCAACCGCAATAAAACAAATAAGAGAGCAAAAAAATAAACCAGGCGTGCCCTGCAAAGCAATCGACTTTGCAAAACACGCCTGGCTTTATTTTTTATAAAATCACTTTCAGGGCCAACGTGAAAGAATCAGCCCTCCACCAGGAATCACTGCTCGTCCTTGTGATCCAGCAGCTTTTCCATGGTGTGCCAGCCCAGCACTGCGCACTTTACGCGGGCCGGCATGTGGGAGATATCCTGCAGCGCACCGGCTTCTTCCAACTTTTCAATGTCGGCATCGGTAGCTTCGCCCTTAATCATCTTCAAAAGGTCTCGGCCAGGTCTTTGGCTTCATCCACGCTGCGGCCAATGATCATGTCCAGCATGATATCTGCCGAAGCCTGGGAGATCGCGCAGCCGTCACCAACAAAGCTGCCGTCCTCAATCTTGCCGTTTTCTACTTTCAGCTGCAAAATAATGTCATCGCCGCAGCTGGGGTTCACACCCTCCAGCGTCATGTTGGCGCCGGGCAGCGGCTTTTTATGGGCGGGGTAGAGGTTGTGGTCGGTCAGCACCTCATTATAAAACGTACTACTCGGCATAACCCATTTCGCTTTCTTACGCCGCCCAGCGCCGCCAGAAAGCGGTCAATGTCAGCGGTGGTGTTATAAAATGCAAGGCTGGCGCGTGCGCAGGAACGCACACCCAGATAAGCCAACAGCGGCTGTGCACAGTGGTGCCCGGCACGCACGTCCACATGGCAGCTGTCCAGAATGGTGGCAATGTCGTGCGGGTGCACACCGTCCACCGTAAAGCTCAGAATGCCGCAGTGCTTGTCCGGGTCATCGCTGCCCAGAATATTCACACCGGGGATCTTCTTCATGCCCTCATAGGCATAGCGGGTCAGGGCCTGCTCCTGGTCGTGGACATTTTCCAGCCCAACGGATTCCAGGTAATCAATGGCCGCAGCCAGCGCAACCGCGCCGCCTGCATTCACGGTGCCGGCCTCAAATTTGTGGGGCAGCTCGGCATACACAGCGCCATCGCGGGTAACGGAATCGATCATCTCGCCGCCGGTCAAAAACGGCGGCATGGCATCCAGCAGCTTCTCCTTGCCATACAAAACGCCAATACCCATGGGGGCCATCAGCTTGTGGCCGGAGAATGCAACAAAATCAGCATCCAGTGCCTGCACATCCACTTTCATGTGGGGGGCACTCTGGGCGGCATCTACCAGCACAACACCGCTGTTGCGGTGTACCAGCTCGATCACTTTCTCTACCGGGTTTACGCAGCCCAGCACGTTGGAAACATGGCCAATGGCGGCCAGCTTTACCTTGGGGCCGATGACGGCTTCCAGCTTTTCATCCGGCAGGCTGCCGTCTTTTCACATTCCAGGTAAACCAGCTTGGCACCGGTCTGGCGGGCAACCATCTGCCACGGCAGCATGTTGCTGTGGTGCTCCATGATGGTGATGACGATCTCATCCCCGGCATGGATGTTGTTCAGCGCATAGCTGTAAGCAACCAGATTGATGCTTTCGGTGGTGTTGCGGGTAAAGATGATCTCGGCATCACTGCGTGCATTCAGGAACTTGCGTACCCGCTCGCGGGCGGCCTCGTAACGGTCAGTCGCCTCCACGCCCAGTTCATACAGGCCGCGCAGGGGTTGGCGTTGGCCTGCTCATAAAATTCTTTCTCTGCCTGCAAAACGCTGGCCGGGCGCTGCGCGGGGGCGGCGCTGTCCAGATAGGCGACGTCCTGCTGCATCAGCAGGGGAAAGTCCTTTTATAATCCACAAAATCAAAGCTCATCGGTGTGCGCCTCCATGAATTTGTGTGCTTCTTCCGCCAGTGCCTCCGGCAGCAGATCAACTACGGCCTCAATGCGGGCGCGGGCCAGCAGGCTGCGGGCAGCCTCTTCAGGAATGCCGCGGCTGGCGAGGTAGAACAGCATCTTTTTCGTCCAGGCGGCCGATGGTTGCGCCGTGGTTGCCTTCCACATCCTCCTCGCCGCACAAAATCAGCGGAATGGTCTGGTTGACCACGCCATCGCCCAGCAGCAGAACGTTCTCCTGCTCCTGGCCCTTGGCGCCGGAACCGCCGGGCAGCAGGTCAATGCTGCCGCGGAACAGCTTGAATGCCTTACCGGCCAGTACGCCGGTGGAATCCATTTCGCAGGTGGTCTTTTTGCCGCGGTGGCGGGCTACATAGTTCATGTCCAGGCGCTGTTCGCCCTGGCCCAGGTAGCCGATCCTGGCGGTAAAGTTGCTGCCTTTGCCGATCAGATCGGCGGCAGCACCAGCATACAGCTTGCCGGAACCCAGTTCCAGCTTGGTCAGCTCAAAGCTTGCGCCGTCTGCGCAGGTGGTGCCGATATCACTCAGGCAGGTAAAGCCATTATCCAGTACCTGCACCATCGAAAGCTTGACCACAGCGCCAGCCTCGGCCTTGATCTTGATCTGCAAAGCGGCCAGGCCCTCGCCAGCGGTCTCATTGCGCAGGATCACAGCCACCCGCATGGTGCTGCCAGCCTTGGCTTCCAGGTACAGCCGGTCCCCGGCAGGGATGCCGGGCTGGTAGGTATAGGTGATAACCGCGGGGGCATCCATCACTTCGTTTTCGCCCAGGGTCAGGTACTCTGCTGGGCTGTTGGCCAGAAAACGGTCAACGTCGGTGCCCATGCCGGTCTCCATGGCCCAGTCCTGTGCGGCGCTGCTGCGGGCCAGCTGTGCGGTCTGCACAAAAAGCTGGGGGCGGCACCCACGGCGGGGGCGTTTGCTTCCAGCCGGGCTGCATTCATTTTCAGCCAGTTCCACGTCAGAGCGGGAAGCCGGTTGACGGTCATTGTTTCATTTGCCATACTCCCAACTCCTTTGCTCACCCAATGCTGCCCTTCATCTCAAGGCGGATCAGGTTGTTCATTTCCATTGCGTATTCCAGCGGAAGCTCCTTGGATACATTATCTGCAAAGCCGCTGACTATCATGGCGCGGGCTTCCTCTTCGGGGATGCCGCGGCTCATCAGGTAGAACACGGCGTCATCACTGATGCGGCCAATGCGGGCTTCGTGGCCCACGTCAGCATCGGGGGTGCGCACATCCATGGCGGGGATCGTGTCCGAACGGGAGATGGTATCCAGCATCAAAGACTGGCAGGAAACCGCAGCCTTGCTGTTCTTGGCATCCTTGTTAATGACCACCGCGCTGCGGAAGGTGCTTACCCCTCCGTCCTTGGAGATGGACTTGGTGTTGATATAGCTGGAAGTATCCGCGCCGGTGTGAACAACCTTGGCGCCGGTATCCAGGTTCTGGCCATGACCGGCGAAGGTTATGCCGGTGAACTCCATGCGGGAGCCCTTGCCCTTCAGGATGGTCATGGGGTACAGGTAAGAGGTGTGGGAGCCAAAAGAACCGGAAACCCATTCCATCACGCCGCCCTCTTCTACAATGGCGCGCTTGGTGTTCAGGTTATACATATTTTTGGACCAGTTCTCAATTGTGGAATAACGCAGCTTCGCGTTTTTTCTCACATACAGCTCCACGCAGCCGGCGTGCAGGTTGGCCACATTGTACTTGGGGGGCAGAGCAACCCTCGATGAAATGCAGCGAAGCACCCTCGTCCACAATGATCAGCGTGTGTTCAAACTGCCCCGCGCCCGGCGCGTTCAGGCGGAAGTAGGACTGCAGGGGAATCTCCACATGCACATGCGGCGGAACATACACAAAGAACCGCCAGACCATACCGCGCCGTGCAGGGCGGCAAATTTGTGATCCGTGGGGGAACCAGGTGCATGAAATGGGTGCGGATCATCTCGGCATAAGGGCCGTGCATGGCACTTTCCAGGTCGGTGTAAATAACACCCTGCTCCGCAACCTCTTTTTTCACGTTGTGATATACCAGCTCGGAGTCATACTGTGCGCCGACACCGGCCAGGCTGTCGCGCTCGGCCTGGGGGGATACCCAGCTTTTCAAAGGTATCCTTGATGTCGGTGGGAACTTCGCTCCACTTGGCGCTCATTTTGGTGTTGGGGCGCACATAGGTGATGATATCATCCATGTTCAGCTCATCAATCGGCGGGCCCCACTCCGGGATACCGGTCTTATTATAGATCTCCAGCGATTTCAAGCGCAGATCCAACATCCAGTCGGGGTCGTTCTTCTCACGGGAAATCTGCTCTACAATGGCGGGGGGTCAGGCCAGCGTCTACCTTGTAGGCGTCTTTTTCTCTCATAGCGGAAATCATACAGGCTGCGGTTAATGTCCTCAACCTGCGATTTTTCGCGTTTTGCTTCGTTTACTTCTGCCATATAATTCTCAGGCCTCCGCCATCTTTTCAAAGCGCTCGTAGCCGTTCACATTGATCTCTTCCACCAGGCTGCCATCGCCGTTTGCAGCAATCTTGCCGTTGACCAGCACGTGGGTGTAATCAACAGACAGCGCATCCAGAATGCGGGTGCTGTGGGTGATGATCAGCAAAGCGCCGTTGTGGTCTTTCTGGTATTCTTCCACGCCTTTGGAAACCAGGCGCACGGCGTCAACGTCCAGGCCGGAGTCCGTCTCGTCCAGAATGGCGAGGGAGGGCTTGAGCATCATCAGCTGCAAAATCTCGGCCTTTTTCTTTTTCGCCGCCGGAAAAACCAACGTTCAGGCTGCGCTCTGCGTAAGAAGCATCCATCTGCAAAATGTCCATGCAGCGGGCCAGCTCTTTCTTGAAGTCATAGTAACGCACATGGCCGACCTTCTGCTGCAATGCGCTGCGGATAAAGCCTTCCAGCGTCAAGCCGGGAACTTCCAGCGGCTCCTGGAAAGAAAGAAACATGCCGGCCTTGGCGCGCTTATCGGTGGATTCATGGGTGATATCCTCGCCCTTGAACAGGATCTGGCCGCCGGTCACGGTATATTTTGGGGCACCCATCAAAACATAGCCCAGGGTGGATTTGCCTGCGCCGTTGGGGCCCATCAGCACATGGGTTTCGCCCTTGTTGATGGTAAGATCCACGCCGTGCAACAGCTGTTTGTCTTCCACGCGTGCGGCCAGACCGGTTACGTTCAAAACTTGCTCTGCCATAAAAACTGCCTCCTGCTCGCTTTATAATAAGGTGAGCGTTTGTATTTCAAAAAGCCGCAGGCAAACCCGCAGCTTGGTTCGGCGTCCGGTGCAGCCATCCGTTTGCAGCGCAAAGCGGGCAGGCGGCGGTGTGCCGGGCACCTTTGTTATTTTCATATCCTATAAAAACTCTAGGATTAACGGTGCTTATTATATTCCAACAATTTCTTTGCGTCAAGGGCAAACCGCAAAAAACTGGTACAAACCCTGCAATTTTGCACCAAAAATGGACGAATCGGGCGATTTTTGGCGTTCGGTGACCACAGAAATGGCGGTTAGACATAACAAACGCGAGCTGGCCCCGCCCGCCGCTTTCCAATCAGTGTTGGCCGTGGCTGCAGCGGTTATGCAAAGGGGAACCCCACAAAAAAGAAGAGCCTTACCGGAAAATCCGGTAAGGCTCAGCCAGTGCCGCTGACCGGGATCGAACCGGTACGGTTTTTCAACCGAGGGATTTTAAGTCCCTTTGCGTCTGCCAGTTCCGCCACGGCGGCTAACTGTATGGTATTGTAACGCAAAACGGGGGAATTGTCAATCCGCAAAGCCCTGCCGCCCAGAGTGTAAAAAAGCGAATGGTTTATTTGCGGCGAACGGCAAAGCAGCTCACTTCATGTGGCAGTGTTTATATGTGATGTGTTTTTGCATCCGCCCACATCACATCTTTCATATCGTGCGGTGCGCCGCCGCCGACACGGGGAATCGTGCAATGCCGCAGGTAATGCAGGAACATCAGAGAAGAGATGCTCCAGGTCAGAGGGTATGCCCAGAAGATGACCCCGATATCATGGATAAAGTGCAGCGTTATCGTAATGTAAGTAATGCGCAATGCGCACCAGACCGCCAGCATAACGGCCATGGGCACAATGGGGCGGCCCAATCCGCGCAGGATGCCGGCGCAGCAGTGGCTGAACGCAAGCAAAAAGTAAAACAGCGCAATGGTGTGTGCCTGCCGCACGCCAAAGGCGACCACATCGGCCTCGCTGCTGAACGCACCAATCAGCCAAGGCGCCAGCAGGCAAACCGCAACGCCGACGCACTCGGCCAGCGTAATCGAACAAATCACGCCAAAACGCATACCCTTGCGCACGCGGTCAGGTTTGCCCGCACCCACATTCTGGCTGACAAAAGTGGCCAGTGCCATCGAAAAGCAGGTGACCGGCAGGAAAGCAAAACCTTCCACCTTGCTGTAAGAGCCGCACCCGGCCATGGCCAGTGCGCCAAACGAGTTGATGTTTGCCTGCACAATAACATTTGCCAGCGAGATGACCGAGTTCTGGATGCCGGAGGGCAGGCCCTGCAAAATAACGCCATGCAGCATGGGGCCGTCAAACCGAACCTTGCGCCAGCTCACAGCCCAGGCTTCCTTGCTGCGCATCAGCTTGGAGAATGCCAGAATGGCACTGACTGACTGGGGAGATAATCGTGGCAAATGCGGCCGCAGCCACGCCGTACCCCAGTACGCCGATAAACAGTAGGTCCAGCACAATGTTAATGAGCGATGCTGTAATCAGGTACTTCATAGGGCTGCGGCTGTTGCCGACCGATTGCAGAATGCTGGCACCCACATTGTACATGACCACTGCAATGGAACCCAAAAAGTAGGTGCGGAAGTAGGCGACCGAGTTGCCGATAACATCCTCCGGCGTGCCCATCCAGTGCAGGATCTGCGGGGTCAAAATCACGCCCACAACCGTCAGCACCGCCCCGGCGGCCAGGCCCAGCGCCACCGTGGTGTGGATGGCTTTTTCCAGGCTCTCCCAGTCCTTTGCGCCAAAGTAGCGGGCAATCAGCACACCGGCACCCAGCGCTACGCCGTTCACAAAACCGGTCAAGAGGAAAATCAGGCTGCCGGAAGAACCAACTGCCGCCAGCGCCTCGCCGCCCAAAAAAGTTGCCCACAATCAGCGAGTCTGCCGCGTTGTACAGCTGCTGGAACAAATTGCTGATAAAAATGGGGATTGCAAACAGCAGCATGCCGCGCGCTACACTGCCTTCGGTCAGGGGAATTGCTCTTGTTTTGTTGTGCCATCTTGTTTTGTTACGCTCCTAAATCTATGTTTTCTTATGGCAACACCGCACAATTCCCGCCTTGCGGCTTAAGCACCGCTCCGGCGGCTGCGGCACGGCATCTGCGTTGCCAAAATGCTCGATAAGACATCCAGTATTATCTGCGCTTTTGGCTTAGCAGCTGCCGCACCTCGCTCGCCGTATCGGCACTTAGAATTATGCGGTATTGCCTTATATCTTACACCAAATTTAGATAAAATGCTATTAAACAACCAAAAAGCAGCGGCAAGCCAAAGCTGCCGCCGCTGCAAAATTATGATTGCGCCGCTGGTAAATATTATGCCTGCCGCCCGGTTGGAACATATTGCAACACGTTTTCGGAAACATGGGTGTTGAAAAACTGGATCAGCGGTCCCAGGCAGAACGCACAGATCAGGGTGCCCAGCCCCAGCAGCCCGCCCAGCAAAAAGCCAGTAATGCGCACAGCGTATCCGTAAAAAGGCGGCAGCAGAAATAGGGGAGTGGCGTGTGGTCCCGCAGGCCCAGCGCCAGGTAATCATACGGGGCAACCCCCAAATCGGAGGTCTGGTGCAGCGAAATGCCAAGTGAGGTGCACACCACCGCTGCAGCCACCCACGCCAGCTGTGCGGGCAGGGTAGCGGCCTGTGCAAAATGCGCAGTGAGGAAATCATAGAAAAACGTGATGATAAACCCACAGCAAACGGCATTTGCAACGGTGCCAAAGCCGACATATCTGCGGCCCCAAATCATCTGCATCGTGAAAAAATACCGCGTTATAAATCAGGTTCTGTACGCCAAGGGTCAGCCCGGCAAGCTCCGCAGAGCGGATGTTGAGCGCGTTGAAAGGGTCGTTGCCCAGATGGGCAAACTTGAAAAGGGGCAACACCAAGGCTGATGACCACAATGCCCACCAGCATACCGGCCACGCGCCGGAAGGTGACATGCTGTTCCATAACCGTACTCCAGTTGTGCTGCCCGGCCGGACAAAAGTTGAGCTCATGAATAAATATGCGTACAACTTATTACAACAAAAGTGTAACATGTCCACGCTGAAAGGTCAATATAGAAATCTGTGGCTGGTTATCCATTCTTCTTTACCTGCTTTTGGGCCAAAAACCGCCTGCTTTTTGTGGGAAAAATTTCAAAACTGCTTGTATATTGTGGCCGTTTCGTTTATACTAATATGTATGTCTGAAAACTGTATGCTCTGTGCATACAAGCGGACACAAGAGGGAAACGTACTTGGACCTCCCCTGTGCGCGTGCAGCACCATGGCAGCCCACGATCTAAGGGGAAATGATTATGGCAAATTATTTTGAAATGTCCAAAGACCAGCTCCGTGCAGAAAAGGCTGCGCTGGAACAATCCTATGCCGAGTTCAAGGCCAAGGGCCTTAAGCTCAACATGGCCCGCGGTAAACCAGGCCCTCATCAGATGGACCTGGCCATGGATCTGCTGAAAATGAGTGACTATACCACCGAGAATGGCTATGATGCCCGCAATTATGGCAACTTGGAAGGTTTGGAAGAAGCCCTCGCCCTGTTTGCCGATGTGATGGGCGTTAAGTCCAGCGAGGTTTTTGTGGGCGGCAACTCCAGCCTGCAGCTGATGTACAACCTTATCAGCATGGGTCATACCTTTGGCTTCCCGGAATCCCCCTGCCCGTGGTCCCAGGTGGAGCACCGCAAGTTCCTCTGCCCGGCCCCCGGCTATGACCGCCATTTCAAAATCACCGAGGAGTTTGGCTTTGAGCTGATCACGATCCCCATGACGCCGGACGGCCCCGATATGGATATGGTGGAAAAGCTGGTTGCCGAAGACGACACCATCAAGGGCATCTGGTGCGTACCGCAGTACTCCAACCCCGATGGCTATGTCTACAGCGATGAAACCATCCGCCGCTTTGCATCCATGAAGACCGCTGCCCCGGATTTCAAGATTTTCTGGGACGAAGCTTACATTGTCCACCACCTGACCGATGAAATCATCGAGACCCCGGTGCTGCTGAATGAAAGCAAGCAGTATGGCACCGAGGACCGCGTTTTCATGTTCACCTCTACCAGCAAGATCACCTTCCCCGGCGCTGGTGTTTCTGCCCTGGCATGCAGTGAAAAATCTTTGGCTTATATCTGCAAGCGCTTCTCTGTCATGATCATCAGCTATGACAAGATGAACCAGCTGCGCCATGTCCGCTTCCTGAAGAACAAGGACGGCGTGCTGCAGCATATGGCCAAGCATCGCCGCCGTCTGGTGCCCTGCTTTGACGCAGTCAAAACCACCTTTGCCCATGAGCTGACCCCCTGCGGCGATATCGCCCACTGGACCAATCCCAAAGGCGGATACTTCATCAGCCTGTATGTCATGCCCGGCTGTGCCAAGCGTGTAGCCCAGCTCTGCAAGGACTGCGGCCTGACCCTGACCGGCGCCGGCGCAGCGTTCCCTTATGGCATTGACCCGCAGGATTCCCACCTGCGCATTGCCCCCCCACTTACCCCAGCCTGTCTGAGGTAGAAACCGCATCCATGCTGCTCACCGTCTGCGTGCGCCTGGCTGTGGTCGAAAAGCTGCTGGCAGAATAAAATAAGCAGCCATCCTGCATAGTTAAAACAGGTACGCCCGGTTTTCCCGGCCGGGTGCGCCTGCAAAAAGGGAAAAAGCCGCCTGCTTTCCGGCAGGCGGCTGCTTCCCTGCATGGCGGTGTGTGGCAACGCGCATACGCCGGTAATAAAACCCCGCCCGTGCCGGTGCGCGGGCAATGTTTGAGGTACATATGAATAAGAGAGGGAAGTCGTGGCATCTGATTGTCACGGCGCTGCTGATCGTCGTGTTCTCATTTACCGCCCTGTTCGGCGTGAGCTACACATACGGCGATACCAAGAACGTCTACATCAAGGGCGCGGAGGATATCCGCTTCGGTATCGACATCCGCGGCGGCGTGGACGTGACGTTCATGCCGGCTGACGGTGTGGAAGCCACCGATGACCAGATGACCGCGGCCAAAACCGTCATCGAAGACCGTCTGGTCGGCCTTGGCATTACCGACTATGAGGATTATGTGGACTATAACAAGGACCGCATCATCGTCCGTTTCCCCTGGAAAACCGGCGAAACCGACTTTAATCCCCAGACCGCCATTGACGAGATCGGCACCACCGCCGAGATGGTGTTCCGCAAGGGCTCTACTGCCGACGGCGAAGAGATCCTGAGCGGTGACGATGTGACGTCCGCAACCGCAGGCTACAACCAGGAGAACGCTTATGTTGTTCAGCTGCAGTTCAGTGCTGACGGTGCCAAAAAAGTTTGCTGAGGCCACCACCGAGCTGGCAGCCCAGTCCAACGGTACCATCTCCATTTGGCTGGACGGCGAGAACATCTCCACCGCTACCGTCAAGACTGCCATCACGGACGGCAACGCTGTGATCGAAGGTTCTTTCACCCAGGACCAGGTCACCGCGCTGGCAAACCAGATTAACTCCGGTTCTCTGCCTTTTTGCCCTCTCGGCCGAAAGCTTCTCCACCATCAGCCCCACCCTGGGCGCTAAGAGCCTGGATGTGATGGTGCTGGCCGGCATCATTGCCTTTGCCTTTGTGGCTCTGCTCATGATCGTGCGTTACCGTCTGCCCGGTACCATTGCGGTCATCTCTCTGTTTGGCCAGGTTGTCGCCACGCTGGCATTTGTTTCCGGTTACTTCACCGTGTTCAATGGCTCCACGCTGACCCTGCCCGGTATCGCCGGTATCATCCTTGGTATCGGTATGGGCGTTGACGCCAACGTTATCACCGCTGAGCGCATCAAAGAAGAGCTTGGCAACGGCAAAACGCTGGATGGCGCTATCGCCAGCGGCTTCAAGATGGGCCTGACCCCCATCATTGACGGCAACGTGACCATCGTCATCGTTGCAGCCCTGCTGATGGGTGCTTTTGGCCCCACCGATGGCTTCTGGGGCAAGGTGTTCAACCCCATCTTCTTCATGTTTGGTCCTTCCACGGCTGGCAGCATCTACTCTTTCGGCTTCACGCTGCTCACCAGTGTTCTGCTCAACTTTGTCTTTGGCGTGTTTGCAACCCGCATTATGATCCGTGGTGCATCCCGCTGCAAGGTGTTCCGCAACCCCGTTCTGTATGGCGGTTCCAAGGATGGCAAAAAGACTTACAAGTGCCCCAACATCAACTTTGTCGGCAACCGCAAGAAGTTCTATACCTTCTCCGGCATTCTGGTTGCCGTGGTGCTGGTGTTCAGCTTTGTCTTCGGCGTTACCATGGATATCGAGTTCAAGGGTGGCGCTATGGTTACCGTTGGCTACCAGGGCGATGTTGACCTGAACAATGTCAAGCAGACGGTAGCCGCCGAGCTGGGCCAGAGCAACCTGACCGTACAGACCGGCACTGATGTTTCCGGTGCACAGACCCTGACCATCAACCTGCCCGGCAGCGAGACCCTTTCCACCGAGCAGCTGGACAGCATGATCGAAACCCTGAACACCACCTACCCGGACAACCAGTTTGTCCAGCAGGAAGTCAGCAACGTCAACCCCACCATCGGCAACGAGTTCCTGGCCAAGAGCGTTGTGGCTGTTGTGGCTGCCTGCGTGCTGATTTTGCTGTACGTTGCCGTGCGTTTCCGCCGCATTGGCGGCTGGTCCGCCGGTGCCATGGCAATCGTTGCTTTGCTGCACGATATGTTTGTTGTGTACGGCGTCTTTGTTCTGCTGCGCATTCCCCTCAACGGCAACTTTATTGCAGCTATGCTTACCATTCTGGGCTACTCCATCAACGATACCGTTGTTATCTATGACCGTATCCGCGAGAACACCGGCCTTTACGGCAAAAAGATGTCCCTGCCGGAGCTGGTCAACCTGTCCATCAACCAGAGCTTTGGCCGTTCCATGATGACCAGTATCACCACCTGCATTGCACTGGCAATCGTCTGCGTGGTGTCCATCATCTTCAAGCTGGACAGCATCTTCACCTTTGCGGTGCCGCTGCTGTTTGGCATGGTCAGCGGTGTTTACAGCACCATGTGTATTGCAACCCAGCTGTGGGTCAGCTATAAGACCCGCAAGGCTGCCCCCCCCCCAAGAAAGCGTAAACCAGGAGGAACTTTGCTATGCGTTGCCCGTACTGCGGTGCCGATGAATCCAAGGTAATTGATTCGCGCCCCACGTAGGACGGCGAAAAGAGCCGCCGCCGCCGCGAGTGCCTTTCCTGCAAGAAACGCTTTACCACCTATGAGTTCGTGGAAACTGTGCCCCTGATGGTCATCAAAAAGACCGTTCGCGTGAAGTGTTCGACCGCCAGAAACTGCTCAACGGCATGCTGCGCGCCTGTGAAAAGCGCCCTGTCAGCTATGAGCAGCTGGATGCCGCCGTCAGCCGCATTGAACAGGTGCTGCTGAACTCTTACGACAGGGAAGTGACCTCCGTCTATATTGGGAACCTTGCCATGGAGCAGCTGAAAAAGATGGACGACGTTGCCTATGTGCGCTTTGCTTCCGTCTACCGCCAGTTCAGCGATGTCAACACCTTTATGGATGAGCTGAAAGACATGCTGGATTCCCGCGCCAAAAACGGCGGCATGCAGGGCTAAAATGTGCCTGTAAAGCACTGCTCCAGCTGGTCGATCTGCGCCAGCACCCGTGCAGCTTCCACCGCAAGGTCGGCCTGGTTTTCCGGGTTGGCATACTGCGGCAAAACCGCCATGGTTTCGTTCATGCGATCCAGCGCGTTGCGGCGCACCAGCAGCCCCAGCTTTTTGCTGGCCTGCCTTGCACTGCGCGCGGCCTGCCGGAAAGCCTGCTGCGCCTGCGGGTACTGCTGCGTCAGTGTCTGCGCATAAGCGCTTTGCACCTGGGCGCGCAGGTCGCCCGCAGTGGCGCTTACATACTGTTTACAGCCAAGCAGCACCGCCGCCAGCAGGACCAGAATGGCGATGGCATACCAGTTGCGCTTCATTCAAAAACCACCTGTACTTTCCGGTTTTTCAGACCGCCCGTTCTGGGCGGTCTTTTTTTGTATCACAACGCAGCTTTCCTTATTGCCAAGGTAAGCCAGTACCTCTGCCCGCCGCATCCCGCGCCTGGCAAGGTCGGTATCCAGCCAGACTTCATTGCGCCCCAGCTGGGCCAGATTTTCGGGGTAAACTTCCTGGTCTACCAACAGCGGCAGCAGCGGGCTGTCGTCCGCCATTTTTGCGCGGCGCTGATGCTCCCGTTGGGCTCCACCACACCCCCATACTACCTGCCGCGGGTCAAAAATATCCTTGCCGCGCAGCGCCTCCATCAGATCGCCCGGCGTCATGCGCAGATGCCGCAGTGCATCCTGCCGGATCTGCCCATCCTGGATTACCGTCACCGGTCTCCCAAACAGCAGCGCCGCATAGCCGGGCAGGTAATAGGCGGCGGTTGAGTTCAATATTTCCAGCGCCGCAATCAATAAAATTGGCACCAGGCTGGAAAGCAGCGGCAGATCCGGCTCATCAATGCAGATGGAGGCAACATTGGAAATCATGAACGTTGTTACCAGCTCGGATGGCTGCAATTCCCCCAGCTGCCGCTTGCCCATCAGCCGCATGGCAAAAATAACCACAGCATAAATAATTACGGTATGCAAAACCGATGCAAGCATAAAAACACCTCCTGCGTTTATCCCTGCCGTTTTTGGGTCACACTGAACAGCAAGGGAAGGTGATTACATGACAACTGCGGATAACCAGCCGCTGGGGCAGGCCCTTGCTGAAAATCAGGCGTTTCTGCAAACTATGTTTGGCGGCTCATCGGATTTCTATACCAAAAGCTTTACGATTTGCGGCTGCCGCTGCTGCATCGCCATGTTTGCGGGGCTTTCCTCGCCGGAAAAACTCTGCATCATGGTGCTGCACGCACTGGGTCAAGGCGTGCCGGGCTGCAAGGCCGGGCCGCAGCTGGTGCAGTACCTGGCAGAGCAAAGCTGCCTACCCACAGAGCAAACCCCCATAACCACCCGTACCCAGCTGGTGGAAGCCCTCGCCGGCGGCATGGCCGTGCTGCTGGTGGAGGGCAGCGGCCAGGCGCTGGCGTTTTCCACCCAGGATATGCCGGGCCGCAGCGTGACCAACCCCAGCGGGGAAGGCAACATGCGCGGCCCGCAGGATGCCTGTACCGAGCACCTGCGCAATAACATTTCCCAGCTGCGCCGCCAGTTCCGCACCGGCAGCTTTACGGCGGAGATCTGCACCGCCAACACCCGTGCCAAAACCGAGTACGCCATTTGTTATGATACCGCCCTGGCCCCGGCGGGTGTGGTGCAAACCCTCAAACAGCGGCTGGCCGGGGTACAAATCCCCGTCCTGCTGGACAGCACCTATTTTGCCTCGTTCCTCAAGCAGGACAAGCTCAACCTTTTCCCCGCGGCGGCCTATACCGAGCGCCCGGCCACCGCCTGCGCCCGCATCTGTGAGGGCAAAATTGTTATCCTTGTATCCGGCAGCCCGCTTGCCATGGTGGTGCCCAGCTTTTTGCCGAGCACTTTGAATGCCTGGACGATTATTCTTCCGGCGCAGTGTTTGCCGGTCTCATCCGCCTGCTCAAATATCTGGCGTTTTTGCTGGCGGTGTTTGGGCCGGGGCTGTATGTCATGGCGGTCAGCTTTGCGCCGGAGCTGATCCCCGTGCACCTGCTGGCCAAACTGGCCCAGGGCGAAGCCTCCACGCCGCTACCGCCCATGCCGGAAATGCTGGCCGTGACCCTGCTGCTGGAAATTGTGCGTGAAGCCGGGCTGCGCGCCCCCAAATCCATCAGCCACACCGTCAGCCTTGTGGGGGCGCTCATCATTGGCGAAACCGCTGTCTCGGCGGGCATCATCAGCGTGCCGGTGCTCACCATGGCCGCGGCGGCCACCATCGCCACCCTGGCAGTCCCGGCGCTGTATGAACAGTCGATTCTGTTCCGCTTTGCGGTCATACTGCTGGCAGGACTGTTCGGTGTGCCGGGGCTGGCCTGCGGGGCGCTGCTGATTCTGGCCATGGCCTGCGGCAGCGACCCGTTCGGTTATGATTATCTTTACCCGCTCATGCCGCCGGGCAAGGCGACCTTGCGGGATGGTTTTGTGCGGGCCATCTGGTCCCGCCTGGCACAAAAAAAGGGGAGGTGCTGCCGCGCCATGCAAAAGAGTAATGTGGATTTTTACCCCGTGCTGCTCCTCAGTATTCTGGCCGATACGCTGCTGCGGCTGCACACCGGTTATTGGGCGCGGGCAGGGCTGCTGGCTCTGCCCGCCAGCGCAGCGGTGCTGGCCGCTGTGCTTCTGTTAGTGTCGACCAGCTGGCAGGAAAACGCCCTGCTGCAAAAAGTTCTCTGTGTTTTGCTGGCAATCAGTTCAGCATTGGAAATTCTGCGCCTGCACGCCCTGTTTGGCAGCGTGTACCCCGGTACACTGGGGCTGGCGGGCACTTGTTTTGTCGTGCTGGCACCGGTCATCTACCTCCGGCGGGAGCCCGCCCTGCGCCAGACGGCCAACGCCTTGTTGGTGTTCGGTGCCGCGTGTATGGCAATCATGGTACTCTCGGTCGCGCCGCGCCTGCATGTACCCAACCTGCATGCGGCACCGCTGACAGGGCAGGACTGGCAGGCGGCGTTTGTTTCTCAGCTGGCGCTCCCGCCGGAATATCTGCTGTTTGCCTTTTGGCCTCCGCAGCCCGGCCAGCGCTGCCGCAAGGCAGTAACATTTGCCGCGTCAGCACTGGGCTTTGATGCCGCGGTCCACCTGCTGCTGGAGCTGTTTTTTTGGCGCGGCCATGCCCACCCGCCAAACCCCGGTGCAGGGGGCTGCACAGTGCGGGGCGCTTTCAATTTTTAACCGGCTGGAATGGCTGCAAATTTTGCTGTGGTGCATGGCAGTCACGGTGCGGCTGGCACTGTACCTGTATGCCATGGTGGAACTGTGGGGTGGCCGCGCCGGGCGGGCAGCGCTGCCGCCGGGCTGGACCGTTACCCGCTGTACTTTGGCGGCATGGCTCTGTTGTGTGCTGTGCTGCGCACCGTGCCGCTGGAACAGGCATTTTATTGGCGCAGTGCCGTCTGCTGGGGCTTCGCTGCGGTTGTGATGGTAACAGGAGGCCGCCAATGGCTGGTATCATGCATAAAACATCCCGCCTGATGGCGGCGGTGCTGCTGGGCTGCCTGTTGGCGGGCTGCGGCGGGCAGCTGCTTTCCCACAGGGAAATTGTGCGGGCGGTGTTTTTTACCGTGCAGGATGCCGGCTACACGGTCACGCTTTTGACCAGTGACCAGCAAAGCGAGGATTCCGCCGCCTGCAAAACCTTTACCGGCAGCGGCGCTACCTGTGCTGCCGCCTGGAATGCCGCCGCCCAAACCATGAACGGCCAGCCGTTTTACGGCCTGATGGACCTTGCCGTTCTGCCTGCCGGGTGCAGCTGGCCGCTGGCAGAAGAAATCGCTCAGCTGTTGCAAAGCACCGCCCGCCCCGCGCCGGAAATCGCCGTGTTTGTGCTGGATCCTGCCGTGCAGATGCCCATCCAGGACCAAACGCCGACCTTGTACGAGAACTTGAAAGCTCTGGAAGAAAAGCAGCAGCTGCACTGCGGCCTGCAAACCCTGTTTGATAACGCCGAAACCGCCGCTGTGCCCGTCAGTGCGGGCGGGGAATACGCCATGCTGTTTTATGATACCGCTGCCAATACAGCCCGCCAGACGCAAAGCCCGTTGGGCGCCCAGCTGGCGGCTATTCTGTGCGGCCAGGCCCATCGGTTGGACTGCACGTTGCCGGATGACCTGCACCTTGCCGCCAAAGCCGCCGCCGATGTGCAGGTACTGGCCCCCGGCAGCGTGCGGGTAAACCTGACCCTGCGGGATGTGGAACTGAAAGACCTGACTCCCACCGCCCGCCCGGATGCCGAACTTCAGGTGGCATTTGCCGCAGCCGCCAACCGGGAATTTGACGGTTTGATAACGGCACTGTACGGAATAAACGGCCCGGATGCCGACCCGCTCGACCTGTGTTTCTGGCTGCAAAACCGTTATGGCAGCACGCAGGGGGCGCTGCGGGCGGAGCTTACCCTGCACTGGCACCGCCCCGGCGAAGGCTGATCCCCACCAAAGCACGCCTTTATTTGCAGTGCCAGTGTGCCATTCAGCCGGGCAGTCTGCCAGCCAAGACCAAAAAACAGATAGAAAACAGCCCGGAGCGCTAATAAATTACAACGAATAAACGACAAAAAACACTGTTCACAAAAATTTTATACTTCAAGGGGTTGATTTTTGGCAAAGGAACGCTATAATAGATTTAGCACTCAAGAGAAAAGAGTGCTAAACAAAATGTTTCAAAGAAACTTTAATTATAGGAGGATATTTCATCATGAAAATCAAACCTCTTGCTGATCGCGTTGTGATCAAACTCGTTGAAGAAGAAGAAACCTCCAAGGGCGGCCTGATCCTGACCGGTTCCGCCAAGGAAAAGCCGCAGGTTGCTGAAGTTATCGCAGTCGGCCCCGGCGGCAATGTCGATGGCAAAGACGTTGAGATGATCGTCAAGGTTGGCGATAAGGTCCTCACCAGCAAGTACTCCGGCACCGAAGTCAAGGTTGACGGCGAGGAATGCACCATTGTCCGCCAGAGCGATATCCTGGCAATCGTTGAGTAAACTTTAACTGTTCTTACTGATAAAAGGAGATGCTGATTTATGGCAAAAACAGATTAAGCAGGGCGAAGATGCCCGCAAGGCTCTTTGCGCCGGCATTGACCAGCTGGCTGATACCGTTAAGATCACCCTGGGCCCCAAAGGCCGCAACGTTGTTCTGGGCAAGAAGTTCGGCAGCCCGGTCATCACCAACGATGGCGTTACCATCGCAAAGGAAATTGAGCTGAAAGACGCTTTCGAGAACATGGGTGCACAGCTCGTGCGTGAAGTTGCCACCAAGACCAATGATGCTGCCGGCGACGGCACCACCACCGCTACCGTTCTGGCACAGGCTCTTGTTACCGAGGGCATGAAGAACGTTACCGCCGGTGCAAACCCGATGGACATCAAGCGCGGTATCCAGAAGGCTGTCAACACCGCTGTTGAGGCCGTCAAGGCACACAGCCAGAAAGTCAACGGCAGCAAGGATATCGCCCGTGTCGGTACCGTTTCTGCCGGCGATGCACAGATCGGCCAGCTGATCGCTGACGCTATGGAAAAGGTTACTGCTGACGGCGTGATCACCATTGAGGAGAACAAGACCACTGCTGAAACCTACACCGAGGTAGTGGAAGGCATGCAGTTTGACCGTGGCTACGTTACCCCGTACATGGTCACCGATACCGAGAAGATGGAAACCGTTTACGAGGACTGCAGCGTGCTGATCACCGATAAAAAGATCAGCGTGTTCCAGGATATCGTTCCTCTGCTGGAGTCCGTGATCCAGTCCGGCCGCAAGCTGCTCATCATCGCTGAGGATGTTGAGGGCGACGCACTGTCCAACCTCATCATCAACCGTCTGCGCGGCGGCCTGAATGTGGTTGCGGTCAAAGCTCCTGGCTTTGGCGATCGCCGCAAAGCGATGCTGCAGGATATCGCCATCCTGACCGGCGGCACCGTCATCAGCAGCGACCTGGGCTATGAGCTCAAGGACGCTACCATCCAGCTGTTGGGCAGCGCCCGCCAGGTCAAGGTTGGCAAGGAGAACACCACCATCGTCGGCGGCGCAGGCGATAAGCAGGCTATTGCTGACCGCGTTGCCCAGATCCGTTCCCCAGATCGCTTCTTGCTACCTCTGACTTTGACCGTGAAAAGCTGCAGGAACGTCTGGCAAAGATGTCCGGCGGCATTGCTGTCATCGAAGTCGGCGCTGCTACCGAAGTAGAAATGAAGGATAAGAAGCTCCGCATCGAGGACGCCCTGAACGCAACCAAGGCTGCTGTTGAAGAGGGCATCGTTGCTGGCGGCGGCACCGCTACCATCAACGCTATCCCCGCTGTTGATAAGCTGGTCAGCGAGCTGGAAGGCGATGAGCGCACTGGCGCTAAGATCGTCCGCAAGGCTCTGGAAGCTCCTCTGCGCCAGATCGCCGCAAACGCTGGCCTGGAAGGCAGCGTTATCATCAACAACATTCTGCAGGCCGGCAAGCCCAACTACGGCTATGACGCCCAGAAGGAAGAATATGTTGACGATATGATCGAAGCCGGCATTGTTGACCCGACCAAGGTCACCCGCTCCGCTCTGGAGAATGCTTCCAGCGTTGCCGCTATGGTTCTGACCACCGAAAGCCTGGTCGCTGACCTGCCGGAGCCTCCGGCACCGGCAGCTCCCGCCGGCGGTGACATGGGCGGCATGTACTGATTTAATAGCCGCACCGCATAAAGTAATATGTAGGGCCGCAGTCCGTAAGGGCTGCGGCCCTTTTTGCGGTTTTGCAGCCAATAAGAGCAGAAATAATAAAGTGAAAGATAAAATAAATATAACATCGTACAATCCATGCGGATGTGTCTTTTTTTCGCTTGATTCTGCACCGCAAAACTGGTATGCTTTTCAAGTATGCCATGTGTATTATACATGATGGCACGATGGAACGCGGAGGTACGGGAATGCCGGAGCAGAACAATAAGCTGAAACTTGTGCGCGCGTGATGCTGTGCGTTACATTGGCCATCATGGCGGCAATCTTTCTGTTTTCCGCCCAGCCGGGGGAGAGCTCCTCTGCCCTCAGCCAGCAGATAACGGAAAAAGTGGAATCCACCGCGGCTCACCGCCTGACCCCCAAGTGGTTCAGTAGCCAGAACGACAATGCCAACATTCGCAAGTGGGCACATGTTTATATTTACTGTGCTCTCGGTGTCAGCACCGCCGTCACCGTCCATCTGTTTGGCAGCGCAGGCAAAGCGGGTGGGGCCAAACAGCTTGTGCAAGAAGCACTGATCAGCGCTGTGACCTGTACCGCCTATGCGGGCACTGATGAATTCCACCAGCTCTTTATCCCAGGCCGCGCCGGAATGATTCAGGATGTCGGCGTGGATGCGCTCGGTTTTTTTGCCCTGCATTGCCATCACTTTTCTGGTCACTGCCTGGCTGCGGCACAAAGCGGCCAAAACACAACAATAAAAATAACAACACCACCTGCCGGGGCAGGGAAAGCAGCATTGCGCTGCTTTCCCACACGCCCGGCGGGTGGTGTTGTTTGTGGTCTGTTTTAGGGTTTATCTGAAAAAGTTGAAAATTTAGTCTATTTCTACAAGCACCGTCGAATTTTTGCGTTAAAAAGCCTTGGAGTCCACAAAGGATTCCAAGGCTCTTTGCCTTAAGGCAATACCGCACAATTCCCGCCTAACGGCTCAAGCACCGCCCGGCGGCTGCGGCACGGCATCTGCGTTGCCAAAATGCTCGATAATGTCGGGTTGCGGTACCCGCATCGTGCTTCGGGGGCAAAAGCCCCTCGCACTCTGCGACCGCTGCCCCTGCTTCGGTTCGCTGTTTCCGCCACTGGCGGCGCTCACCTTTGCAGCATCCAGTATTATCTGCGCTTTTGGCTTAGCATCTGCCGCACCTCGCTCGCCGTATCGGCACTTAGAATTATGCGGTATTGCCTTAAATCCTGCTTGTGTTTGCGAAATATCCGTCATTTTCTTTGGCTTCAGATACACCTTAACCTTTCAGGGCAATGGCGTGTACTTCGGCCAGCGGGCCGTCTCCGCGTAGGTAGAGGGTCACATATTTCATCTGCCCGTCCGCCCCGTAATCTTCCAGCTCATCGCGCCCAATGATCTGCCGCGCCGTGTGCTCAGCTCCGGCGGTATCCGTGCTGCGGCTTTCCAGCAGGATAAATTCAGCGCCCGGCAAAAATTTCAGCTCTTCCGGCACCGCAGCGGCGGGGTAGTCGGCCTGTCCCAATACCCCATAATCCGCATCCATCTGCAGCACCCGCACCGCTTGGGCAGCATACAAAAAGGAAAGTTTGGCGGTAAAACTCTGCTCGGTTTTGCTGGTGCCGTCCCAGCTGCTGCTTTCGGTCTGTGCCGCGCTGACCGAGAGGGACAGGCTGGAATCTTCCAGATTTTGCGTGTCGCAGGTTACGCGCTGGCCCTCCGCCAGGTAGATCTGCCCGTCCGCTGTCTGGTATACCGGGCTGAATGTAAAGCCGGTAATATCTCCACGAATCTGGCCGATATCGGCATACAGCGTGCCGGTCATGCTCTCGGTGGTTTCACTGCCGTTGTGTGCGCTGTTGTAGGCAAGGCCGCTGAAATACGGGTCGGCCCCACTGCCAAGATAAACAGTATCGCCGTCCTCCTCCGCCGTGTTCTGGCACAGCGCATAACCGGTCACATTGGGGAAAATATTCCGCCACTGCGCACCCTCCGGCCGGTCGGCGTTGCTCCAGTCCGCGTACAGACGGGCAGGGGAACGATCACCGGAAAGAAAATGCTCGGAAAAATAGGGGGATGCTCCCCATGTGGCGTACCCGCCGATCAAAGTATCCTGCCCTGCCGCGCCCTGCGGTACCGCCAGCCGGCGACCGCCCAACAGGCAGGCCAGGGCAGCGGCACCCGCACCGAATAACATATTACGTTTCATCACAATCACCTTCGTCCAGTTCGCCGTCAAATTTCAAAATATCGCCAACATCACATTGCAGATAGTAACAGATGCGGTTGATGGTGTGGAACCGCACACCTTTGGCTTTTCCACTGCGCAGGATGGAAAGGTTTGCTTCGGTAATGCCCACCCTGGCGCAAAGTTCTTTTGGCCGTTATGCCGCGTGCCCGCAGCTGTTCATCCAGATACACTTTGATCGCCATCAGATGAACCCCTCGTTTTCTTCCCGCAGGGCGCAGCCTTCGGCCAGCCAGCGGCTGAACAGCAGCGCCGCTACCGCAAACAGAATGGGCAGCAGGGCAATGTGTAGCCCGCTGTTCAGCTGGTGCAGCTGCCCGGCGGCGTAAAGCTGTACTGCCAAAAACACTGCTTGTACTGTAACATCCACCGCCGCAGCTCCGCCGGCCAGTGTGCCGCAGTGCGCGGCGGCCTGTGCCATGCCGGGGGCAAAACGATCCGCCTTGGCGAGCTTAACCAGCTGCAGCAGCCCATGTACAATGCCAAGATTCAGCAGGGCAGGCAGGCTTTGCACCAGCCAGCCGCAGACCAGAAATAAAGCGGTGGGGTTCAGCGTGCCGAAAGCTGTATTGTCCAGCATGGTGTTTGCCTGCCGCACGGCGGCAATCTGCCCGCGCAGATCCAGCATCCCCACGCCAAACACGGAAACAACAAACGCGCCGTCCAGCAGGCAAAGCCCTATCTGCATCCCGTGCAGCAGGCTGCTGGTGTTCAGGCTGCGCCGATGCAGCGCCCCCAACAGCAGCCAGACGGCACAGGCCAGCGCAACGGCCCAAATCAGCTCGCCCCAGCATGGCCACGACAACTTCTTGCGGCAGGCCACCCATCCGCTGGGCCAGCAGCCCCGGATTGATGAGAAAAATAGAGCGCAGGCCCCAGCACCGCGCTGAACCCAACCAGCGGCCAGTGGTGCCGGATATCCCGCAGCGCAATCCCGGCAGGCAGCAGGCAGAGCAGGGCATACAGCCCCCGCAGGCCGCCACATTGCCCACGCTGCCGCTTAACGAAAGCACCCGCAGCCCGGCCCCGATGCTGACCCAGGGGAACGCCAGCCACCCGGCCCCGACCGGTGCGAACCATGCCCCCAGCGCACAGGCCGCGGCAAGCCCCGCCAGCCCGCCATAAAATACACGGAAACGCTTCATCGCTTCCACATCCTTTCTGATTTTGCTTGGGCAACACCGCACAATTCCGCCTTGCGGCTTAAGCACCGCTCCGGCATCTGCCGCACCTCGCTTGCCGTATCGGCACTTAGAATTATGCGGTATTGCCCTTGATTTAATTTATCATTCTGCAAACCAAAAATCAAAAGTAAAATTATAATAAAACAATAATTTTGCTATCATCAGCGTACCACATGAATTATCGTTTGTCAATAATTCCACTGCGAAATCTTTTGCAATGCTTTGCTGCACCCGAAAAGACAGAAAAGAAAGCATAAAACCAGCGGCAGCGGGCGATACTTCAACAAGTGGCTGATACCATGCACTTGGTACAGCATATTAGGAAAGGAGAAACCACGCCCATGAGCATCCGCCGCCTTGCTGTCCCCTGCACCGCCATGCTCTGTGCAGGGATGCTGGTGCTCTGCCGTGTGTTCTGGATCGCGGCGGACCAAAGTTATGCCGCCAGCGCGGCGGCACAGACCGTCAGCGAAACCGTGCTCCCCATCCGGCGCGGCAATTTTTATGATAGGATAGGCCGCCCCCTAACCGGTGTTACCCCGCGGTGGTACGCGCTCTGCATACCGGGGGATTCCAGCTATGCCACACTGTTTCCCTTTGTGCCGTTTGCCCAGCAGGCCCAGCTGTATGCCCGCCGCAACAGCATCACCCCGTTTTTGATTGAAGTGGAAGAAGATCTGTCCGCAAACGGCGTGTTCATGGTGGCGGATGCCCGGCGCTATCTGCCAACCCCCATCGCCCGTCACCTGATCGGCTACCTGGATGGGGACGGCCACGGTATGACCGGGCTGGAAAAAGGCCTATGATGATCTTTTGGCCGCGGCGGGGGACGCCCAGGCCGTGCTTTGCACCACCACTGCCCGCGGGGATCTGTTGGCGGGCACCACGCCGCAGGTGCAAACCACCGCCCGCGGTACCAACACAGCCATTACCCTCACGCTGGATGCTAACATCCAGCGTGCCTGCGAAGCGATTGCCGCCCAAAATATGAGCAAAGGCTGCATCATCGTCATGCAGGTGGGCAATGGGCAAATTTTGGCCAGCACCAGTATGCCGGAATTTGACCCCGATGATATCGCCGCCAGCATCCGCGCCGATGATACCTCCCTCATTAACCGCAGTCTGTCCGCTTTCAGCGCGGGTTCTGTGTTCAAGGTGGTACTGGCTGCGGCGGCCTATGCCCAGGGGCTGGACTGGTTCACCTATGACTGCACCGGCAGTATCCAGACGGCGGGGAAACCTTCCGCTGTGCGCTGGGGCGGGCGCACGGCACCGTCAACCTGCGCGGCGCGCTGGAACAAAGCTGTAACTGTTACTTTATTGCGCTGGGCCAGCTGCTGGGCGGGCAGGCAATTCTGAATGCCGCGCAGAGCTTTGGCCTTGGCACCCCGGCTCTGCTGGCGCCGGGGCTGAAGAGCGCGGCGGGGAACTGCCCAGCGCGGCAGACCTGCAAAATGCAGGCAGTTTGGCAAGCTTTTTCCTTCGGGCAGGGTGGGCTGACCGTTACCCCATTGCAGGTAACGGCCATGTTCAAGCCATAGCCTCCGGCGGGGTATATCACAGCCCCTGTATTGTCGGCAGCATCACCGGCGGGACGCAAGTTCCGCAGCAGCCGCAGCCCGCAGCGGCCTGCAGCCCGGCGGTTGCACGGGTGCTGCAAAGTATGCTGGCAACCGTTGTCCGCAGCGGCATTGGCGGCGATGCCCAGCCCCATACCGGTACCGCCGCCGGTAAAACCGGCACGGCTCAGACCGGCCAGTTTGATGCAGACGGCAGGGAGCTGCTGCATTACTGGTTTGCCGGTTTTTACCCGGCGGATGCTCCGCGCTATACCATCACCAGTTTTGCAGGATTCCCAGCAAAAGCCCCAAACCAGCAGCGCCGCCCCCTGTTTGCCCAGGTAGCGGATGCCCTTGCCGTTCTGGATGCAGCTATAACAGAAAAACCGGCAGAAAACAGTTGACAAGCACCGAACGCTGGCATATAATCATAGGGTAAAAGGAAAAATAGCGTTGAAAGGGTCAATGCCCCATTATCCGCAGCCATTCAGAGAGGGTGCCGCTAAGCTGCAAGGCACCCGGTGCGGGCAGGGCAGTGCCGCCCCGGAGCTTCCGAAAAATCGGACGTATGCGCCGCGTTAAGGCGCACCAAAGCGGCAGGCTGTACAGTCTGCAATCTGGGTGGTACCACGGAAGTTATACGGCTTTCGCCCCTATGCTGGACGGCATTGTAGCTGTCTGGCGGGGCAAAGGCCGTTTTTCTTTTCCTTTTTTGCGGCTGTGGTAAAACCCGGGGCAAAACAGTATCCCAATTATTTCAGCATACGAAATGGAGAATCAGGATCATGCAGTGGACAGGACTTAACGAATTACGCGAAAAATACCTGCACTATTTTGAAGGCAAAGGCCATCTGCGCCTTGGCAGCTTCCCGCTGGTGCCCAAAGACGACCCCAGCCTGCTGCTTATCAACAGCGGTATGGCACCTATGAAAAAGTGGTTCCTTGGCCAGGAAGAACCGCCCCGCCACCGTGTTACCACCTGCCAGAAGTGCATCCGTACCCCGGATATTGAGCGCGTCGGCATTACCGCACGCCATGGCTGCTTCTTTGAAATGCTGGGCAACTTCAGCTTCCAGGATTATTTCAAGAAAGAGGTCATTCCCTGGGCTTGGGAGTTCCTGACCAAAGAGCTGGAAATCCCCGCTGACCGCCTGTATATCTCTGTCTATCAGGACGATGACGAGGCCTATGATATCTGGACCAAGTCTGTCGGCATCCCCGAAGACCACATGGTCCGCCTGGGCAAAGAGGATAACTTCTGGGAGCATGGCTCCGGTCCGTGCGGCCCCTGCAGTGAGATCTACTTTGACCGCGGCCTGAAGTATGGCTGCGGCAAGCCGACCTGCGGCGTTGGCTGTGACTGCGACCGCTTCATGGAAATCTGGAACTTGGTGTTCAGCCAGTATGATTCCGATGGCAAGGGCACCTATGCGCTGCTGCCCAAACCGAACATTGATACCGGCATGGGCCTGGAGCGTCTGGCCGTTGTCATGCAGGATGTGGATAACCTGTTTGAAGTTGATACCGTTGCCGCTGTTCTGCACCATGTGGAACGCATCTCCGGCAAACAGTACGGTGCAAACGAGAAGGACGATATCTCCATCCGCGTCATCACCGACCATATCCGCGCTACCGTGTTCATGGCTTCTGACGGCATCCTGCCCTCCAACGAAGGCCGCGGTTATGTTATGCGCCGCTTGCTGCGCCGCGCTGCCCGCCATGGCCGTATGCTGGGCATCGACCATCCGTTCCTGACTGATCTGGTGGATACCGTTATCATCTCCAGCGAGGTTGGTTACCCCGAACTGCGCGAGCATGAATCCTATATCAAGAAAGTTATTGGCACCGAGGAGGAGCGCTTCTATAAGACCATTGACTCCGGCATGAACATCCTGAACGGCATGATCCAGCACCTGCACGAGACCCACAAGAAGATCCTGTCCGGCTTGATGTTTTCAAGCTGAACGATACCTTCGGCTTCCCGATTGATCTGACCAAGGAGATCGCTGCCGAAGCCGGCCTTGGCATTGACGAAGCTGCTTTCCATGTCGAGATGACCCGCCAGCGTGAGCGCGCCCGTGCCGAGCGCCTGGCCAAGGATATCTCCGGCTGAGCGAGGACCTGTTCGGTGAACTGAACGCTGAGCCGACCGAGTTTGACGGCTATGATGTGCTGAAAGAAACCGCCAAGGTTCTGGCCCTGTCTGACGGCGAAGAACTGAACGATGCGGTTTCCACCGACTATGAAGAGCGCGAGAATGTGCTGGTCGTTCTGGACCGTACCCCGTTCTATGCCGAGATGGGCGGCCAGGTTGCTGACCACGGCTATCTGACCAGCGGCACTGCAAACCTGAAAGTCAACCAGGTCAAAAAAAAAAAGACCCCAAAGGCTTCTATGTTCACACCTGCACCCTGCTGGACGGCACCATCCGCGTAGGCGATACCGTAACCGCTGCTGTGGATGAACAGCGCCGCGCTTCCATCTGCCGCAACCACACCGCTACCCACCTGATGCAGAAAGCCCTGCGCGAAGTGCTGGGCGAGCATGTCCACCAGGCCGGCAGCTACCAGGACGACAAGATCACCCGCTTTGACTTTACCCATTTCAACGCCGTTACCCCGAAGAACTGGTGGAAGTGGAAAAGCGCGTGAACGAAAAAAATCTTTGCCGCTCTGCCTGTTACCATCCAGAACCTGCCCATTGAGGAAGCCAAAAGATGGGCGCTATGGCTCTGTTTGGCGAAAAGTACGGCAAGGTTGTCCGCGTTGTGGATGCAGGCGGCTGGAGCGTTGAGTTCTGCGGCGGCACCCATGTCAAAAACACTGCCCAGATCGGCTGCTTCAAGATCCTGTCCGAAGCCAGCGTTGCCGCCGGTATCCGCCGCATTGAGGCTACCACCGGTTACGGCGTGCTGAACCTGCTGGACGACCGTACCGCTGAACTGGCCAACACCGCTGTTGCCCTGAAGGCCAACAACATGAAGGATGTTGCCGCCCGTGCCCAGGCTGTGACCGCTGAGCTGAAAGAGGCCAACAAGCAGCTGGAGATCGCCAAGGCAAAACTGGCATCCAGCCAGATCGACGGCCTGTTCCAGAATGCTGTCGAGGTTGACGGCGTGCGCATTGTTACCGTTTATCTGAACGGCACCACCCCTGATACCCTGCGCAGCATGATGGATAAACTGCGTGATAAAGAGCCCAACGCAGTCGGCGCTTTGATCGGCACCGATGGCAGCAAAACCACCCCTGGCTGTCGGCGTTGGCAAAAAACGCCCTGGCCCGCGGTCTGAAGGCTGGTGCCCTGGTTAAGCAGATCGCTGCCATTGCAGGCGGCAACGGCGGCGGCAAGCCGGACTTCGCCATGGCCGGTATCCGCGATACTTCCAAGATCGACGATGCACTGAACGCTGTGGAAGGCATTGTGAAAGAAAACCTGGAAAAAGCAAACTGAGCGTGCTATAATACAACTGTACAATTTTTGGGGTGCCGGGCCAACCGCCCCGCACCCTGGGAAAGGGGGCAAAACCGATGGATGACTGCCTGTTTTGCAAAATCGCAGCGGGCCAGATCCCGTCCAATAAGCTGTATGAGGATGACACTCTGCTGGCATTTTATGATATTGACCCGCAGGCACCGGTGCATTTTCTGGTGATCCCCAAGCAGCATATTGAATCTGCGGCAAAGCTTACCGAAGCGGACGCTGCACTGCTGGGCCATATTTACGCTACCATCGCCAACCTGTGCAAGCAGCTTGGCGTGGACGAAAGCGGCTACCGCGTTGTGACCAACGTTGGTGCCGACGGCGGCAAAGCGTGAAGCACCTGCACTTCCATGTGCTGGCAAAGCGCAGCCTTGCATGGCCTCCGGGCTGATGCAGGCTCCTTTGCACCGAAATGTGAAAAAGAGGTTGTTTACTATGGCAAAAACCTATACCTTGCATGTGGCAGGCCTGACCCGTGAATTGCCCATCTGCAAAATCAATGACCACCTGGACATTGCCGCATTCATCATGTTCAGCGATGTTGAGCTGACCATTGCCTGCGCCAAGGCCCTGCTGGAAAAGTGCCCGGATTTTGATGTCATTCTGACCGCCGAGGCCAAGGGCATCCCCCTGGCCTACGAAATGGCCCGCCAGAGCGGCAAGCAGTGGATCCCCGCCCGCAAGGGTGTCAAAGGGGTACATGGCGGATCCTGTCATCGTGGAGGATCAATCCATCACCACCGCCGGCAAGCAGACGCTGGTCATTGACAAAAAAGACCTTGACTATATGAACGGCAAGCGCATCCTGGTTGTGGATGACGTGATTTCCACCGGCGGCAGCCTGCATGCGCTGGATGCACTGGCAGCCCGCAGCTCCGGCACCATTGTGGCCCAGGCAGCTGTTCTGGCGGAAGGCGATGCAGCCGAGCGCAAGGATATCATCTTCCTTGAACCGCTGCCCCTGTTTGCCCACTAAAAACTCATGACTCGTAAGCTGGCTGGCTTTGGTCTTGCCTTCGCATTGGCAGAGCTGGCCGCGGCGTACCTGCCGCCGTTGGCCTCGCTGCTGACGGCGGCACTTTTATATCGCTGTTCCTCTTTGCTGCCTTTACCCAGCGCCGGGCGGCCCGCTTTGCGCTGCCCGCCGTGGCAGGGGCTGCTGGCTGGCCTGGTGTGGAGCGCTGCTTACCAGCTGGCCGTGGTAAAACCGGCCCAAAGCCTGGCAGGGCAAACCTATGCCTGCACCGCCATTGTGCAGCCGGACGCCGAAACCTCCTGGCAGCCGGGCAATGTGCGGGCAACGCTGCTTATCACCCGGCGGGATGGCCGCAAAACCTCGCTCAAGGTTTACTGCACAGACCTGCCGTATTCCGAAGCGGGGGATATCATTACCGGGCAGTTCCAACTGCAGCCCCTGCGGGCGGACTCTTACTGCATGTCCCGCTATGCCAAGGGTACTTGGCTTGGGGCATCCTATCAGGCGGATTATATCTGGCAGGGAACTTCGGATGCGCTGCCGTACCGGCTGTACCACCTGCGGCAGGCGTTTGCCAAACGGTTAACCACCTACTTGCCACAAAATCTTGCCGGGGGTGGAAGCTGCCATGCTGCTGGGCGAGAAAAGCGAACTGACGGACGAATGGAATGATACCTTCCGCACGGCGGGCATTGCCCACCTGCTGGCGGTTTCCGGCCTGCATGTGGCGCTGCTGTGCGGCCTGTTTGCCATGGGGCAGGGGCGGCGCAGCCGGTTCTCGGTTCCGCGGGTCCTGCTGCAAATCACGGTTCTGCTGCTCTATATGGGGCTGACAGGGCTGCCGTTCTCGGTGTTCCGTGCGGGCGTTATGTTCCTCATCATGCTGGTGGGCAGCCTTTTGCTCCAGCCGCCGGATTCCCTTACCGCGCTGGCGTTGGCCGCCATCATCATTGGGGTGCAGCAGCCTTTTGCCCCGTGTGATATCGGCTTCCAGCTTTCCGTCTGCGGGGTATTGGGCGTGCTGGCAGCTTCGGCGCTGGCCAAACGGCAAACACAGTTTGTGCAGGTGCGCTATGCGGCCCGCCATAACCCAAGGCGGCAAACCGCCCTGCCGCTGCCCCTTGCCATCGTGCTCCGCGCGGTGGATGCGGTGCAGGCTGCGGTACTGGCCACTTTGGCAACCTTACCGGTCTTGCTGCTGCACGGCATGGCAGCCAGCGGTGCCGCAGTGCCCGCCAACCTGTTGGTGGTGTGGCTGCTGGCCCGGCGCTGCGGCTGGGGATCCTGGCGCTGGTGCTTTCCTTTGTGCCGGTGCTGGACCCGCTGTTCCACGGGGCAAGCCTGCTGCTTGGCATTGTGCTGCGCCTGATGACCTCCCTGGCCGCCTGGTGCGCGGCTCTGCCGGTGGCACACATTGCCCTGCCGGTGCGGTATACTTTGTGGGTGCTGGCTGTTTTTGCTGTGCTGGCGGCGCTTTTCTGGCGTACCCGGCAGCTGCGCCGCTTTGTGCCCGTTGGCTTTGTGTGCGCAGTGGCGCCGTTATGTTGGGCGGCACCATGCAGCGCGATGTGGTACGCCTGGCCATGGTGGGCACCGCGGGCAATGGCTGCGTGGTGGCGGTGCAGAATAACCGCGCCGTGGTGCTCTACCGCGGCAGCGCCGCCAATGGCCGTGCGGTACAGCAGTACCTGACCCAGAACGGCGCGCCGGAACTTGCCGCAGTGATTGACCTGCGCACCGAACCCGGCGAAATGCCTTTGCAGGCCGCGCAGCTGCTGACCATTGCCGACCTGCCGCAGGGCCTGACCCATCTGCAGCTGCTGGATAGCGTGGAAGTAGATTTGCTGCACACCAACGCCGCAGCCCTTGCGGTGCTGGATGTCGGCGGCTGGCACGCCGCGGCCAGTGCGGGCAAGCTGATCCTGGCCGAGCCGGTGGCAGTGGATCTGTACTGCGCGGGTGGCAGCTGCCCGGAAGCCATTCAGGCAAAGGCAATTTTGTGCAACCAGCAAACACCCAAATGGCTGTCCAAAGTGGGGGGATACCCCTGTTTATTACGATGCCGAAACCCCGACTGCCGTGGTGCGCCCCGGCAAAAGTGTTGTGTATGAGGAGGTGCAGCCCCTTGCTGTACAGTGAAACCGAACTGAAAAAACGTCTCAAGTCCGGCTGCCCGGTGTTTTACTTTTATGCCAGTGATGAAGCTCTGGTGCGCAGCGCCGCCGCCAAAGCCGAAAAATTTTTGAGCGAAGAAGCCCCCCGATACCACCACGCTGGATGGCCCCACCCCCAGTGTGGAGGATATTGTGCTGGCGGCGGGCACCATCTCGTTCTTTGGCGGCCGCCGGCTGGTTATGCTGCCGCTCATTCGTCCGTCTGCCTATTCGGATAAAGATTTGCAGGAGCTCTGCGATACCCTTTCCGATACCGAGAACGCCGTCTTTGTGCTGACCAGCCTGCTGGAAGAAAAAATACGGCAAAATCAAGCCTGGCAAGCGGGAGCAAAAAGCTCATCGCCGCATGCGAAAAAAACTGGGCTACTGTGTACAGATCGCTAAACCCGGCCGTGCCGCCTTGCAGGAGATGGCCCGCACTTGGGCAGGGGAGTATCACACCACCTTTGCCCCCGGTGCCGAAGCCGCTCTGCTGGACCGCTGCGGCGACGACCAGTTTTTGCTGCAAAATGAGATCGCCAAGCTGGCAGCGCTCAGTGGCTATACCACCATCACTACCCAAATGATTCAGCAGCTTGGCACCGTCACGCTGGACGCTGATACCTTTGATATGGTCAAGCTGGTGGCGGCGGGCAACACCCGCCAGGCTCTGGCCAAACTGCAAACCCTGCTGGAACTGCAAAACGAGCCGATCCTTATTACCGGCGCGCTGATCGGCAACTATCTGGATATTTACCGGGCTTTTTGGCTAAAAGAGCCGCCGCCCGCTGGCGGACCTGGCCAAGGATTTTAAGTATACCGGCAAATGGAACTACCGCCTTGGCAATGCGGATCAGACTGCCGCCCGCTTTCAGCGCAGCCAGATCGAAGAAAGCCTGCGCATCCTGCAAAAGCTGGACCTGGATTTGAAAGGCAGCCGCCTGGATGCCCCGCTGCTGATGCAAAAAGCCATCTGCGAACTTTCGCTGGCAAGGAGCCGTGCATGAACCAGAATAAATTGAACCTGACCCAGGCCCTTGTGGTGGGAAGGCAAATACGATGCCGCCCGCCTGGCCAACCTTGTGGATGCCACCATCCTGACAACAGACGGTTTTTGCTATCTTTAAGGATAAAACCATGCAGGCGCTCTTCAAACGCATTGCCGCCGCCCAGGGCATGATTTTGCTGACGGACTCCGATGCCGCAGGCTTTAAGATACGCCACTACATCACCGGCCTTGTGGGGCCGCAAAACGTGCTGCAGGCATATATCCCCGCCGTGCCCGGTAAGGAACCCCGCAAACCGGAACCCGGCAAGGAGGGGGCCTGCTTGGCGTGGAAGGTGTGGACGATGCCCTGATTCTGCAGGGGCTGCATACCGCCCTGGCCGCGGCCCCCCTGCAGGCCCAGCAGCAGAACACGGACCCCATTACCTATACCGATTTGTATGAGTGGGGCTTAAGCGGCAGCGCCAACGCCAGCGAGCGGCGGCGCACGTTCCTGCGCATTCTGGGCCTGCCGCCGCGGCTGAGCAAAAAAGAGATCATTCAGGTACTCAATACGCTGTATACCCGCGCTGCATTGCAGGTGCAGCTGCAGGCGATGAAGTAACGGAATTATTGCAAAGTAGAAGGGAAAACTATCGGATGGAAAACATCAGGGGAAAGAATCGTATCCTGCGCGGGCCGCGTATGGTTCTGCGCAAAAGAGTTGTTGAAATGGCTGGCACTGGCCATGATTACCGGCGTGCCCTGCGGTATCATTGGTGCGGCGTTTGATCTGGCTGTGGAGCATGTAACCGAACTGCGGACCGAGCACACCGCCATCCTGTTTTTGCTGCCGGTCATCGGCCTTGTCATCGTGGCATTTTATAAAGCGGCAAAGCTGGAGGGCGTTTCGACCGATGATATGATCGACTGCGTCAAGGATGGCAAGCCCATCCGGTTCTGGCTGCTGCCGGTCATGTTTATCAGCACGGTGCTCACCCACTTGGGCGGCGGCAGTGCCGGGCGCGAGGGCGCTGCTTTGCAGATGGGCGGCACCATCGGCTGGTGGGCCGGCGGCGTGCTGCACCTGAATGAGCACGAGCGCCGCATGGCCGTGCAGTGCGGTATGGCGGCGTTCTTTTCCGCTTTGTTCAGCACCCCGCTTGCCGCAACCTTTTTGCCATGACGATTGTCAACGTGGGCGTTGTGTTCTATGCGGCGTATATCCCGTGCTTTACGGCGGCAATCATTGCCTATGGCGTTGCTCGGCTTATCGGCGTTACCCCTACGCGCTTTGCGGTGGAAGCCCCGGCGTTTGAACCTGCCATGGTCGTGCGGGTCGTGCTGCTGGCGCTGGCCTGCGCGGTGGTGGTGCATCTGTTCTGCTTTGTGCTGCACAGCGCTGCGCACGGCCTGCCCAAGCTGCTGCCCAACCCGTGGGTGCGGGCCTTTTGGGCGGCTGTGTGGTGGTGGTGTTCACCCTGCTGTATGGCAGCATGCGCTATAACGGCGCGGGCGTGAACATCATCGCCGCTGCGGTGGAACAGGGCCAGGCCCTGCCGTGGGACTGGATCGTCAAGATCCTGCTCACCGCCCTTACCCTCAGCTCCGGCTTTAAGGGGTGGTGAGGTCGTGCCCAGCTTTTTTGTGGGGGCAACCTTTGGCTGTGTGGCCGCGCCGCTGCGGGGCATCCCGGCGGGCTTTGGCGCAGCCCTTGGGTTGGCTGGCGTGTTCTGCGGTGCCAGCAACTGCGTGGTGGCATCACTGGTGCTGGCAATCGAGCTGTTCGGTGCGCAGGGGCTTTGGTACTTTGCCATCGTGTGCGGCATTACCTATGCGCTTTCCGGCTATGCCGGGCTTTACCACAGCCAGCTGTACCTGACGGATAAGCTGCAACCGGAATACCGCATCATTCGTGGCCACAACCATCATTAAAACCGTATAACCGCAGCCCGCAGCAGGGGGGAAGCCTGCCGCGGGCTGCGGCTTTTATCATTCAACTGCCATAATAAGCGGGCACATCGCCATCCAACAAAAAGCTGGCCAACGGCACCCGTACTTCCACCTGGGTCAGCGCGGCGCGGCCGTTCAGGATAACATTCACTGTGGTTTCCAGCACAAGGTCCGCCGTAAATCGGGTGCGGTTGATGGCGGCGGGCTCCATGGTTTCTTCCATGCGCCCCTCCACATACCCGTCCGGGTTCAGGTGCACCGTCCAGCCCGGCCCCATTTCCAACAGGAAAATGCTGCCGGATAAGCTGCCCTAAGGAAATGCTGATGTCATTTTTCGGCATGGTATTCAATGCCTGCTGGGCGGTCTGCACCAGGGCGCCCGCGCGGTGTTGATCCGTTCGCTGTCCCCAGCAGGCAGCCACCGTTCAGCGTGTACAGCCCGGCATACCGCTGCGGGTTGGCGGAAAGCTCGCCATAGACCGCCGTGTTCAGGCACTGCACCACAAGGCTGCGGCATTCATGCTGGGCAACTTCCCGCATGGCGGGCCACATGGCATCTTCAATGCAGTCGGCCAGGTGCCAGCAAAGGCAGAAAACTGCCGCTGCCAATGCCAGCCGCCGCCAAAGTGCGGCATGGCGGCTGCGGTGCCCAGCACTGCGGCACTTGCGCATGGGGCATCACCTCCTGCCGCTTTATTTTCCGCGCAGCCCATGCTATGCCCGGCAAAGCAAAAAAGTGAGCCAAACCCCAAAACTTTCAAAAAATTAGTTGACAAATACCCAACACCCTGTTATAATAATACCTGTCGCCGGTTGAAAAGCCAACCACGGCAAAGCATCTGGGGGTTTAGCTCAGCTGGGAGAGCGCTTGCATGGCATGCAAGAGGTCACCGGTTCGATCCCGGTAATCTCCACCAGAACAAAAAGCGCTTGGCAATTTTGCCGGGCGCTTTTCGTTTTATATCGCGTCCAAGCCGCCCACAGGCAGGGCGGCCTTTTCTATATCTGCCCGCAGCCGGGCATACTAAAGTGCATTGAAAAAGCAAACCAAACTCGGAAGAGCAAGCCGAATAACCGCGCAAACGGAGGAAATACTACCATGGAACTGGAGCAGGCCCGCAAACGTGCAGCAGAACTGCGCGCTGTGATTGAAAAGAATAACCGTCTGTATTATGACCAGGACGCCCCGGAACTGGAAGATTACGAGTATGACCAGCTGACCCGCGAGCTGAAAACCATCGAAGCCCAATTCCCGCAGCTTGTCACGCCGGACAGCCCCACCCAGCATGTGGGCGGCACCCCCAGCGGCAAGTTCAGCAAGGTGACCCATGCTGTTAAAATGGAAAGCCTGCAGGATGCTTTCTCGCTGGATGAACTGCGCGAGTTTGACCAGCGCGTGCGGGAAGCAGGCGTTACGCCGGAATATGTGGTAGAAATCAAAATCGACGGCCTTTCTGTCAGCCTGGAATACCGCAACGGCCGCCTGACCCGCGGCTCCACCCGCGGCGATGGCCTGGTGGGGGGGAGGACGTGACCGAAAACCTTGCCACCATCAAGTCTATCCCCAAAGAAATCCCCAATGCCCCCGATTTTCTGGAAGTGCGCGGCGAAGTCTATATGCCGCATGAAGCGTTTTTGCCCTGAAGGAGCAGCAGGAGCTGGAGGATAAAACTCCGTTCAAGAACCCCCGCAACGCCGCGGCTGGCTCTCTGCGGCAGAAAGATGCCAAGATCACGGCAGCCCGCGGGCTTTCTATCTTTGTGTTCAACCTGCAGCAGGTGGAGGGCAAAACCTTTACCACCCACAGCGAAACGCTGGATTATATCAAGTCCCTCGGCTTCCCGGTATCCCCGCGCTATAACGTATATACCAACATTGAGGATGCCATTGCCGAGATCCAGCGCATTGGCGAAGCCCGCGGCACCCTTGATTTTGATATGGACGGCGCTGTTATCAAGGTCAACGATCTTACTGCGCGTCAGGCCCTTGGCAGCACGAACAAGTTCCCGCGCTGGGCTATTGCCTTCAAGTATCCGCCGGAAGTCAAGGAAAGCACCGTCCGTGATATCGAAGTCACTGTTGGCCGCACCGGCGTGCTGACTCCCACCGCGGTGTTTGACCCCATTTTTCTGGCGGGTACCAGCGTTTCCCGCGCCAACCTGCACAATGAGGATATCATCGAAGCGATGGACGTCCGTATTGGCGATACCATCCAGGTGCGCAAAGCGGGGGATATCATCCCGGAAGTCATCGGTGTGGCGCGCCACGGCGAAAACTCAGTGCCGTACCATATGCCGCGGGTCTGCCCGTCCTGCGGGGCACCGGTGGTACACCTGCAGGATGAAGCCGCCCTGCGGTGCGTCAACCCGGAATGCCCGGCCCAGAGCCTGCGCAACCTCATCCATTTTGCCTCCCGCACTGCCATGGCCATTGACGGCCTGGGCGAAGCAATCGCCCAGCAGCTGATTGACCGCCAGCTGGTGCACTCAGTAGCAGACCTGTACGACCTGACCAAAGATCAGCTGCTGACGCTGGATAAATTCAAAGCCAAGAGCGCTGAGAACCTGCTCAAAGCCATTGCTTCCTCTAAGCAGAACAACCTGGATAAACTGGTGTTCGGTCTTGGTATCCGCAATATTGGTGATAAAGCCGCCGCCCTGCTGGCTGAGCATTTTGGCAGTATGGACGCCCTGAGAAACGCCGCAGCGGAGGACATCAGCAGCATTGATGGCTTCGGCGGCGTGATGGCGCAGAGCGTGGTGGAGTTCTTTGCCAAAGACGGTACTGCGGATTTGCTGCACCGCCTGGCCGATGCGGGTGTCAATATGCAGTGGCACGGCGAAACGAAGGGAACGGCCCTTGCCGGAATGACGATCGTTGTGACCGGCACACTGCCCACCCTTTCCCGCCAGGAAGCCGAGGCCATGATCGTGCAGAACGGCGGCAAGGCCAGCGGCTCTGTTTCCAAAAAACAGCCTATGTTCTGGCCGGTGCCGCGGCAGGCTCCAAGCTGACCAAAGCCCAAACGCTCGGCATCCCCGTGATTGACGAAGCCGAGTTCCTGCGCATGGTAGCCCCGCCCCGGCAGAACAGCCGGAACCGGAAGAAGAAACCTGATAAATCAATAAGCGATAAGCAAGAAAACTCCCTCGACAAGCAGTCCCGCATTACCGCGTGGAACGCTGCCGGGGAGTTATTTTATATTTATCAATATCTGCCATCATCCCGCCGCGGAGAAACTTTGAAATCTGCTATGAACATTGCAACCAATTTGTAGGGAACGATGCTTGCATCGTTCTGCAAACGGGCTGCACCCAACATTCTACCCACCATACGGCAAATAACCTTTCCCATAGGCCATAATGGTCATCATTACCCCCATAAGTGACAAAAAAGAAAAGCACCGTACCTGAACCAGATACGGTGCTTTTTGGTGGAGATTACCGGGATCGAACCGGTGACCTCTTGCATGCCATGCAAGCGCTCTCCCAGCTGAGCTAAACCCCCAGATGTGCTGCTGTCGCCTGACAACGTGTTATATTATAGCAACCAAAACAGCAGTTGTCAATAGATTTTGACAAAAAGTTTGGGGGATTTTGAAAAAACTGAAAGACAGGGGAACTAAGGCAATACTGCATAATTCTAAGTGCCGATACGGCGAGCGAGGTGCGGCAGATGCCAAGCCAAAAGCGCAGATAATACTGGATGTCTTATCGAGCATTTTGGCAACGCAGATGCCGTGCCGCAGCTGCCGGAGCGGTGCTTAGCCGCAAGGCGGAATTGTGCGGTGTTGCCCTAAAGCAAAGAAACAAACAATAAACCACGAAAATACGCAAGCTATAAAACAACAACAAGCACCGCCAAGAAACAATCCTGGCAGTGCTCGGTCAAGGGTCAAAATAAATAATGAGAAAATAGAAAGCGGCTGAAATCAGTCCTTTGCCGCCTGTGCAGGGGCCTGCTCCTGCACATAGCGCACAAACGCATCGCGCTCTGTGGCGGTATCCAGGGTGGCAACATACATCTGGTTGCCCATGTCCAGCGAAAGCACATCCGGTACGCGGTCGCACATCTTCATCTGGCGGCCATACCGGGCCAGAATCTCCCTCATGGCTGTGCTTGTAGGTGTGGCAGTCGCGGCGGCCTGCGTATACACAATAATGGTGGGGCAGGTCCAGCTTTTCGTGGCGGAGCTCGTCATAGCATACCATGTCGGCCCAGATCTGGTAGCAGTCCACGCTGTTGGCATAGTTGATCAGGTCCGGGGTGTAGCCGCCGGCGGGGCGCATGTTCACTTCCAGCGCAACGTAATCGCCCTTTTGGCCAAGGCCCTCTTTTGTCCTCGTTCAGGCGGAAAAACTCGCAGTGGAAAAAGCGGCTCTTTGCGCCGAATGCCTTGATGGTGCGAAACCCGACATCCCGCAGCTCCTCCGGCACGGTTTTCTGCGTCCAGTAGGAAAGATCGCCCAGCGAGTTCACAATGTCGATCATGGGGGTGGGGAATACGTTGGAGGTGTAGAACAGCGGTACACAGCGGCTGTCGGCTACGCCGTCAAAGCTCACAATGGTGCCGTTGATGAATTCTTCCATAATATAGGAAGTATCCGGCAGTTCCGCATAGAACGCTTCCAGTTCGGCATCGTTTTTTAGCTTATAGGTGGCCTCGGCACCACAGCCGTTGTCCGGCTTCACAATGACCGGGTAGCCGACCTGAGCCACAAAGGCGCGGGCATCGTCCAGGCCGTTTTCATGCACCATGTGGTGGCGGGCCACGGGTACCCCGGCAGCGATGTAGCTTTCCTTCATTTTGCTCTTGTACTTGATGCGGTCAATAAAGTCGTTCTGTGCGCCGGTGGTAATATTGAAATCGGTGCGCAGGGCGGCGTCCTGCTCCAGCCAGAATTCATTGTTGCTTTCCAGCCAGTCGATTTTGCCGTACTTAAAAGTGAAATACCCCATGGCGCGTACCATGGCATCATAATCCGCCATGGAATCCACACGGTAATACTCGGTCAGGCATTCTTTCAGCTCGTCCGGGATCTCGTCATAGCCGGAATCGCCAATGCCCAGCACATTTACCCCGTTGTGCTTGAGCCGGTCACAAAAAATTCCAGTAGGTTTTGGGGAACTGCGGCGAAACAAAAACAAAGTTCAAAATATACTTTCCTCCCTTAAGGGCGCACATGAAAAGCCGAAACCATCGCCTGTTTCTACAAACGCAGCCGAATTTTGTGTTTGCGGAAGGGTCACCATTTGTGTAGCTTTCAGGCGTGCCTTGCGCAGCAAAACAGCGCTGCGGTTTATCCAAAAAACAGCACCTTACCCCTTGCGGGGCAAAGTGCCGTGCGAAAACATGTGGGTGTGATCAACACCGTTACACAAACTGGTTGCGGCTGGCGTTGTATTCATAGCCAACATCGGCCAGTTTTGCGCAAATGGCATCCTTATCGGCGTCCTGATCGGCACACAGGGCATCCAGGCTTGCGTAATGATCCCGCAGCTGGGTGTTGATATAACTGAGCAGGATGATTGGGTCAGCTGGCAGCATAGCAGCCTCCCCTAAGGCGTATCTGATCAGATACATCCTGATAAAAATCAAAAAAGCACTGCCAAGGCGACCCCTGACAGCAACGGGAACCCGCTTATAAAAAGCACGCAAAAATGCCGGCCACCAACTGTGACCGGCAATTTTTTGCGTCTTGATCAGACAGCGCGGGTAACTTTACCCGAACGCAGGCAGCGGGTGCAGGCGTGGATATACTTCGGGGAACCATCCACAACCGCTTTCACGCGCTTGACGTTGGGGTTCCAGGTACGATTGCTCCGACGATGGGAGTGGGAAACCTTGATGCCGAAAGTGACACCCTTGCCACAACATGCACATTTGGCCATTCTGCTTGCACCTCCTTTAACATAGCTGTACTATAATAGCAAATCTTAAGGCAAAATGCAATACCCTTTTTTGAAAAAATCCGTAAAAAATCCGCAGAAACGGTACATTTTTTTCAAAAACAGGCGCAAAGTGTCCCGCTGCCCTTGTTTTGGGGCAGATTGTACGGTATAATACTTTAAATAATTACCCGTATGTGCCTGTGTGGCCTGCTATGCGGTATGCTGAGGTTTTTATGAATCATTTTGCCCTCAATGGCGTGATCTCCCCGCAGGAGCTGTATTATTACGCTCTGCGCGCCGTGGCCATGCTGATCGTCATCCCGTTCCATGAATCCGCCCACGCGCTTATCAGCTGGAAATTGGGCGATTCCACCGCCAAGGATATGGGCCGCCTGTCCATGAATCCGCTGCGCCACTTTGACCCGCTGGGCGCTTTGTGCATGATTGCGGCCGGGGTCGGGTGGGCAAAGCCGGTTGGCATCAACCCCACGCGCTTCAAAAATCCCAAACGGGGGATGGCTGTTTCCGCTGCGGCGGGGCCGCTCTCCAACTTTTTGCTGGCCTATGCGGCCATGCTGCTCTATAAAGTGGTATATTATGCCTGCGGCGGCGCGGCGCCCCAGCTGGTGCTGGATTTCCTTTATGTTCTGATCAGCATGAACATCAGCCTTGGTGTGTTCAACCTGATCCCTGTACCGCCGTTTGACGGCAGCCCGCATTGTGTTGCTGTTCTTGCCGCAAAAACTGTATTTTTCAGGCCATGCGGTATGAAAAATACATCATGGGCATTGTGCTGCTTCTGGTGTTCTTTGGCCTGCTCAACACCCCGCTCAATCTCTGCGTAAACGCGGCGTGGCGTTTGCTGCTGAACCTGACCGGCTTTGTGGAACTGCTGTTCGGCATTGCCTGATGGCACATCTCAATTTAAGTAAGGAACGATATCCGCTGTTTTATGGAAACACTTACCTTTAAGTTACAGGAAGATAATTTTGAAGGTCCGCTGGATTTGCTGCTCTATCTGGTTGGCAAAAATAAAATGAACCTCTATGATATCAATATCATGGAACTCATTGAGCAGTATACTGCCGCCATCCAGACCATGCAGGCCGATAAGCTGGAAGTCTCCAGCGAATTCATTGATATGGCCGCGCACCTGGTTCAGATGAAAAGCGCCCTGTTGCTGCCGCGCAGCCCTGAAGCGGAACGCATGAAAGCGGAGCTGACCGGCCGTCTGATCGAGTACAGCACCTGCAAGCAGGTGGCGGCGGAGTTGGGCAGCCGTGCGCGGGATTTGTACACCGCGGTGCGCCAGCCCCAAAAACCGGAAGGCCCGGCGGAATATTCCCGCAAACAGGATCCCGACCGGCTGGTGCAGGCGTGGTTCAGCCTGATGGGCCGCAGCCAGCGCCGCAAAAAGCCCACCCAGGAGCGGTTTGAACCGTTGGTCACCGCGCCGTTCGTATCGGTGGCAAGCCGTGTGGCCCACATGCTGCGCGGTATGCTGAAAGGTACGCTGTGCCGCATGGGCCAGCTGTTCAGCCCGCAGGAAAGCCGCAGCACCAATGTGGCAACGTTCCTGGCGCTGCTGGAATTGATCCGCGCCGGGCGTGTGCGGCTGGATGAAACCGGAACCCTGACGATGGACCGCGCCCGCCGCCCTCGCAACAAACAAAACCAACCCACAGGAAATGAGGCCGCAGCCGATGCCGATCACACAGCGCAATAAAATTGGCATGCTAGAAGCCATGCTGTTTGCCAACGCCGAACCGGTGGAAACCGACCGCCTGGCCGAAGCCATGCGCGCCGACCCGGCAGAGGTGCTGACCCTGCTGGAAAAGCTGCAAAAGCGCTATGATGAAACCGAAAGCGGCCTGATGCTGCTGCATTTTGACGGTGACCGCTGGCAGATGGCGACCCGCCCGTATTATGGCGAGGTGGTCAAGCGCATTTTGGATACCCGCCGCAACGCGCCGCTTTCGCCCGCTGCGCTGGAAGTTCTGGCTATTATCGCCTATAACCAGCCGGTCAGCCGCAGCTTCATCGAGCAGGTGCGCGGCGTAGATTCCTCTTCCACCGTGTCCAAGCTGATGGAACGCGGACTGATTGAGGAAGCTGGCCGCCTGGATCTGCCCGGCAAGCCGGTGGCGTTCCGGGTGACGGATACCTTTTTGCGGGTGTTCGGCCTTGGCAGTCTGGCCGACCTGCCCCCGCTGCATGACGACCCCCAGAAAGAAGAAGAACTGCCGGTGCAGCAAACCCTGGAGGAACTGCAATGAGCGCCGTGTTGGCGGTTGTGCTGATGGTGCTAAAAATAATCGGCATGATTTTGCTGGCACTGCTTTTGCTTTTGCTGTTGGCGCTGCTGCTGCCTGCGGGCATTCACTTCCGTTGGAGCCATATCGGCGGCCTGCGTTTACAGCTGTGTTACGGCCCGCTGCACTTTACCCTGTACCCGCGCAAAGCGGATGAAGAGGAAAAAAAGGCAGAACCGAAGGCAGAAACAAAGCAGGGGAACACGCCCAAAACCGAGCCGACTTCCGCCGCACCGCCCAAGCCAACCCCGCCACCTGCAAAAGCGGAACTGCCCGCACAACCTACAATGGAAAAGCAGACGGAACCCACGGAAGCAAAGCCCGCAAAAGCGCCGGAAGAACCCCAAAAAGCAGAACCGGCCCCGCCCGCTGAAAAAGGAACAGGGAAAACCAAAAGCACCGGAAACATCCCCGCAGTCGGAACAGGCAGTACCAAAACCAAAAGCCAAATCTGCCCCGGCCAGCCAACCGGGAGCCGCTGCTGCCCATGCCCCGGCAGCGGAAACACCTGCCGCGGAACCACAGCCGGAAGAAGATGCCGGCCTTGTGGACCGCATCAAAGCGGCAGTCAGGGCGGACCCTGTTGGCTATGTGCGGCACCTGTTCAGCGTGCTGCGCGCCAGTGTGGGGCCGCTGCTGCGCGGCTTCCGCGTCAGCAAGCTGAATGTGATCTGGACGATAACAGGGGAGACCGCCGCAGAAACGGCCATCCTGTACGGCCAGACGCTGACCACCCTCAACACCATCCTGGCAATCGCACAGGACCACATTAAAAATACAGGCGGATCAGCTCTGGCTGGAGGCTGATTACACCGGCAGCGCCAAACAGCAGCGTGTGGTTTCGCTCAAACTGCTGCTCTGCCCGCTGCTGGCACTGGTTACAGTGGTGCGCTTTGTGTGGCATGCCCGGCATGACCCGCAGCTGCTGCCCCAAAACACCCCAAATACAATACACCTGAAACAGAACAGGGAGGTAATTTATAATGGCAGAACATCCGATTGAAGGCATGATGGGCGTTACCATGGAAAAAATCCGCCAGCTGGTGGATGCCAATACCATCATTGGCGAACCGATCACGGTGGATGGAGCAACCATCATCCCCATTTCCCGCGTTACCTTTGGCTTTGCCTCCGGCGGCTCTGATGTTGGCGCAAAACCAACAAACAGATGTTTGGCGGCGGCACCGGCGCGGGCGTTTCCATTGCACCCATCGCGTTTTTTTGGTGATCAGCGGCGGCAATGTGCGCACCATCCAGCTGGTGGAACATGTCAGCCCGGTGGACAGCGCTATCAACGCTCTGCCGGACCTTGTGGACCGCATCAGCGCCTTAATCAAAAAGGACAAGCCCGAAACCCCGCAGGAATAAGCGGACAGATTTCATTTTTCCCCAACCGGAACCCGGCCCAAAGCGGGCTGTTCAACTGAAATGCCGGGAGGACATGATCATATAAGCAAATCCACCCGGCGGATATTACCCTGATATTGGAAAGGAACACCATGGCAGAACAACGGATTCAAAAAAGTACTCTCGGACCAGGGCGTGTGCTCCCCGCCGCGCTGCAGAAAAATTGATTGATGAAGGCCGCGTCAAGGTCAACGGCCACCCGGTCACGCTGGGGGATAAGATGGACCCCGACTTTGATAAAGTCAGCATTGACGGCAAAAGCGTGCGCATTGTGCGCAAGCGCCAGTATACCTATCTGATGCTTAACAAGCCCCGCGGCTATATTACCACCGCATCGGACGAACGCGGCCGCAAGACCGTTATGTATCTGCTCACCGGCGTGGACCGCCGTGTGTATCCCATCGGTCGTCTGGATAAAGACAGCGAAGGCTTGCTGCTGCTGACGGATGACGGCGCATTTGCCAACCTGCTCACTCATCCTTCCGGCGGCGTGGGCAAGCTGTACCGCGTTACTGTGCGCCCCAGCGCGACCGAGGAACAGGTTGTCAAAATGTCCAGCGGCGTTGTGCTGGACGATGGTGTAAAAACCCAGCCCGCCGTCATCCATGTTGTGGTGGATGAACCCGGCCGCACGGTGTTGGAGATCACCCTGCACGAGGGCCGCAACCGCCAGATCCGCCGCATGTGCGAAGCAGTCGGCCTGGAGGTCATCCGCCTGAAGCGCAGCGCTGAAGGCCCGGTCAAACTGGGCATGCTGCAGCCTGGCGAATACCGCGAACTGAAAAAAATCCGAAATTAGTGCCCTGCGCAATGCCGCGCTCAAGGCTGCCCCGGCCCGCAAAGCCGCCCCTGCCGCCGCCCGCCGCCCCGGCCCCATCAAGCACGACTAAGCAAGCTGAATCACAACATTCTATGCAAACAAACCGCTCCGCAAGGGGCGGCTTTGTCATAATTTTGGGCAAACCGTGCAAAAAAAGCTGAAAAATAAGGCAAAACGCAAAACTTTTTGGCGCTTTCCACTTGTCTGCTTTTCGACGAAGTAGTATAATAAAGCCATATGGCATATGATAACCATCTTGCTCATTGAATAAACAGGAGGTCAATGTATGGCAGCTAATAAGCCAAGCAAGGAAGCAATCCTTGCAGCATTTTTTGATGAGGGGAACTATTCTCCTCTGTTTACTGACGGTGCCGTCAGCGCAGCGTTCGGCTGTGCCAATGGCCAAAGCGTTTATGCCGTTTACCAGAACGGGGAACCCGTTGGCGCGGCAGATCTGGATAAAACCACTCGCGTGCTGAAAATGGCCGCTGAGACCGGCAATCCCGTTGTAACGTTCTACAATTCTACCGGCGCTAAGCTGGAAGGCGGATTGGAGCTGCTGAACGCAAACTCCCGCCTGACCGCTGAGATCGCCCGCATCTCCGGCGTTGTGCCTCAGATCGCCGTTGTCACCGGTACCTGCGCCGGCACCAGCGCTGTGCAGGGCCGCCGCAGCTGATGTCTGCATCATGGCAGCTGACGCTGAGCTGTTCCTGACTGCTCCTTTCAATGCAGAGGACAAAGGTCAAGGCTGCCGGCTCTGCTGAGTTTGCCGCCAAGGCGGGCGTTGCCGCTATCGTGAAAGAAGATGCCGTCAAGGCAGCTTCCGCCGCTGCCCGCGTTGTGGGTATGTTGCCGGCCAACAACCTGGCTGGCCCCGCTGTGTTTGATTTCGAAGCTCCCGCCGCTGCGCTCAACCTGGTCAAGTATGATGCCAAGAGCGCTGCTGAGGCTATTGCCGATGCAGGCAAACAGCCTGACCGAGCTGTACGCTGGTTATGGCCGCAACATCTATACCGCACTTGGCTCCGTCAACGGCCAGGCTGTCGGTATCGTTGCTACCGCCAAGGGGTACCCTGTGCCACAAGTGCACCGCTAAGGCAGCCCGTTTTGTGCGCCTGTGCGATGCTTACAGCATTCCCGTTGTGACTGTTGTCAACACTGAAGGCTTTGTCAAGAGCGAAGGCGACGACCAGGCTGGCGGCATCCGCCAGGCTGCCCGTATGGCTGGCGTTTATGCCGAAGCTACCACCGTTAAGGTCGCAATCCTTGCCGGTGAGGCTGTTGGGCCCCATCTACACCGTCTTTGCAGCTTCCGCTGACTGGCGTATTGCTGTGGACGGCTGCACCGTTGCCCCGCTGGCACCGGAAACCGCCGCTACCGTTCTGTACAAGGACGAGATCTTTGCTTCTGACAACATCCAGCAGGCTACCAACCGCAGAAGGCTGCTGCCTACAAGGCAGAGCAGTGCAGCGCAGTTGCCGCTGTTGCCAACGGTGCTGCCGATGCCGCTGTAAAGGCTGCCGATGTTGCGTGCTGCTGCCGCACAGGCCCTGGATATGCTGGCCACCAAGCGCACCACCCGTTTGCCTAAGAAACACGGCAACATCACCCTGTAATATTTAAGGAGGATCCTTTTATGAAAAAACCTGACTGTTACCGTGAACGGCGTTGCTTACAACGTTACCGTTGAAGAAAACACCAACGGCGCTGCTCCTGCTGCTGCCCCGGCTGCCGCTCCGGCACCCGCCGCTGCACCTGCTCCGGCTGCTGCACCTGCCGCACCCGCTGCCGCCGCTGCTGGTTCTGTTCCTGTCAACGCTCCCATGCCGGGCACCATCCTGGACATCAAGGTCAAGGCAGGCGCTGCTGTTAAGGCTGGCGATGTTGTCATGATCCTCGAAGCCATGAAGATGGAAAACGAGATCAGCGCACCGCAGGACGGCACCATTGCCAGCATTGACGTTCGCAAGGGCGATACCGTCAACTCCGGCGATGTGCTGTACACCATGGGCTGATAAAGCGTAAACGATCCCGAACGTTAAAAAATGAGGTGAACGAGATTGGCTAAGAAACCTGTTAAGATTACCGAGGTCGTTCTGCGCGATGCGCACCAGTCTTTGCTCGCCACCCGTATGACGATGGATGAAATGCGTCCTATCCTGCCCGAAATGGACAAGATCCCGTACTTCTCTGTGGAGTGCTGGGGCGGCGCGACGTTTGACTCCTGCATCCGTTTCCTGGACGAGGACCCGTGGGACCGCCTGCGTATCCTGCGCAAGGAAATGCCGAACACCAAGCTGCAGATGCTGTTCCGCGGCCAGAACATGCTGGGCTACCGCCATTACGCGGACGACGCCGTCGAGTATTTCGTGCAGAAGTCCGTTGCCAACGGCATTGATGTGATCCGTATTTTCGATGCTCTGAACGACCCCCGCAACCTGAAGACTGCCATCGAGGCGCCAACAAGGAAAAGGCGCATGTGCAGGGCTGCATCAGCTATACGCTGAGTCCCGTGCACAACAACGAGTATTTCGCCAAGTACGCCAAGACCCTGGAGGAGATGGGCGCGCACAGCATCTGCATCAAGGATATGGCCGGCCTGCTCAAGCCCGTACACCTGCGCCGAGCTGGTGAGCGAGCCTGAAGAACTGACCGTCAGCATCCCTGTTGACATCCACAGCCACTACACCTCCGGCCTTGCTTCCATGTCCATCCTGAAGGGCATCGAAGCCGGCGCTGACATCGTGGACACCGCCATGAGCCCGCTGGCCATGGGCACCTCCCATATGCCCACCGAGAGCCTGGTGGCCCTGCAGGGTACCGAGTACGACACGGGCCTGGACCTCAAAAAGCTGAACGTGGTGCGCGCCCACTTTGCGAAACTCCGCGAGAAGTACATCGCCAACGGCCAGATCAACCCGAAGTCCCTGGGCGTCGACGCCAACACCCTGCTGTACCAGGTGCCGGGCGGCATGTTCTCCAACATGCTCAAGCAGCTCAAGGACGCTGGCAGAGAGGATAAGCTGGACGAAGTTCTGGCCGAAATCCCCCGCGTGCGTGAGGATGCCGGTTACCCGCCGCTGGTCACCCCGACCTCCCAGATCGTTGGCACTCAGGCTGTGTTCAACGTCATCATGGGCGAGCGCTACAAGATGGTCACCAAGGAGTTCAAGGGCCTGGTCCATGGCGATTACGGCAAGACTCCCGCTCCCATCAAGAAGGAATTCAGCGACTTTATTCTGAAGGGCGAAGAGCCCATTACCTGCCGCTTTGCTGATACCCTTGCCCCCGAAATGGACAAGCTGAAGGCCGAAGCTGCCAAGTATGCCATCCAGGAAGAGGACGTTCTGACCTACGCTATGTTCCCGCAGGTTGCTCCCAAGTTCTTCGAAAGCGCAATGCCCGTATGCACGGTGTGGACGCTCTGCATGCTGACTATGAGAACAAGTCTCATCCGGTCTGATTCCAGCTACGCTGAATAAGCAATAAGCAACACCCGCAGGTGTAAGCCACTTGGCCGATCCCTGCGGGTGTTTTTGTATATTCGCTTTTGTCAGGCATAACTTGGGTGCGCATTTCAAATATCACATGGAACTAAGCCCAAAACGTACCCCCGCAGTAGTGTGTTAAGACTAAAACTTTACCTTTTTGCTCTATCTAAAAAATTAGAGCCGCTTCGTAACAAAGCCAAATGGAGAAAGTCTCCAAATCATAAAAAGTAAAGCTTTAGAATTACCACACTAGTAGGGGCACACATCGTGCGCCCGCTGCCTAAGGCAACACCGCACAATTCCCGCCTTGCGGCTTAAGCACCGCTCCGGCAGCTGCGGCACGGCATCTGCGTTGCCAAAATGCTCGATAATGTCGGGTTGCGGTACCCGCATCGTGCTTCGGGGGCCAAAAAGCCCCTCGCACTCTGCGACCGCTGCCCCTGCTTCGGTTCGCTGTTTCCGCCACTGGCGGCGCCCACCTTTGCAGCATCCAGTATTATCTGCGCTTTTGGCTTGGCATCTGCCGCACCTCGCTCGCCGTATCGGCACTTAGAATTATGCGGTATTGCCCCTAACCCAACGGCACTCCTTTATTCCTGTCCCGGCTTCCTCTCCAACGCATCAAACTGCTTTACAATCTCCGGGTCTGCCAGCTTGATGACCCTGCCGGAAAGATAGTGCAGCGTGTTTTCCTCCGGAATATTGCCAAACGTCAGCCGCTGGGCACACAGTGCCTGCGTCTTAAACCCGGTTTTCTCGTTCATGTTGCGGTTGCCGTACTTGATGTCGCCCAGCACCGGGTGCCCCAGGTAAGCCAGGTGCGCACGGATCTGGTGCGTGCGGCCGGTAATCAGTCAATGCGGCAGAGCGCAAACGGCCCAATGCAGCGGATCACCGTTACATCGGTGATGATTTTTTTTGTACCCCTCGCTTTCATGGGCGTGAATGCGCACCTTGTTGCCTTTTTTCGCTGTGCTGCAGCCAGGCAACATGCCGCCCGGCCGGCGGGGCACCGATGGTAATGGTCAGGTACTCTTTCTTCATCCAGTCATTGCGGATGATCTCGTTCATATCCCGCAGGGCCGTGTATTTTTTCGCGGCAATCACAAGCCCCTCGGTGCCGCGGTCCAGCCGGTTGCAGATGGCGGGTGCAAAGCGGTTTTCAGCCTTGGGGTCATATTCGCCGCTGGCCTGCAGCTGGGCACAAAAAGGCATCCACCAGGTTGGCATCGCCGGTGCGGTCGCTGTGGCACAGCAGGTGGGCGGGCTTGTACAGCACCGCAATGTTTTCGTCCTGATAGATCACCTTGACCGGCGGCTGGCGGCGCGGCGGCTTTTTGGCCGGGACCACTGGCTTTTCGGGGAAGAACTCATCGTTGATATACAGCTCGATCACATCACCGCTGCTCAGCCGGGTGTCCGCTTCACCGCGCTTGCCGTTCACCTTAATGCGCTTGTTGCGGAAACTTTTATACAGCAGGCTGCGCGGCATGTCCCTGGTCACGCTTTCCACAAAGCGGGAAAGCCGCACGCCGTTTTCGTTTTCGCCTGCGATAAACTTTTTTTCATGGGGGTCACATCCTCTTTGCAATCTTCAAACAATAGTATATAATAAGAACAGCCAAAGGTAAAGGATGTGCGCCCATGCCGGAAAAACCACCAATTCGATCCATGAAGAGCACCGTGCCCGCATGCAGGAGCGCGTTGCCCGCGATGGCTTAACCAGCCTTGCCGCGCATGAGGTGCTGTAATATCTTTTTTACTTTTCCATTCCGCGCCGGGATACCAACCCCTTGGCTCACCGCCTGATCCAGCATTTTGGCGGATTTTGCCAAGTGCTGGATGCCAGCGAGGAAGAATTGATGCAGGTGCAGGGCATTGGCCCCGCCAGCGCAAGACTGCTGCATTCCTTCCGGGATGTTGCTCGCTTTTACCAGATCCAAAAGCACAAGGAACACCCTGTTCAGCTGCGCAACGCTGAGATGTGCTGTGAGTATATCCGCCCGCTGTTCAGCGACCCCAAGCGGGAAGAGTTTTATATGATCGCCATGAATGACGATTATGTCCCGCTCAAAAAGAAATTTACATTGCATCGGGCATTCCCAACCGCGTGCAGTTTGATACCCATAAGCTGTTGCGGGATGCCGTTGCCAGCCAGTGTACCTGTGTTGTGCTGGCGCATAACCATCCGTCCGGTTTGGCGGCGGCCTCCAATGCGGATCTGCTTGCCACGCAGGCCATTATTCTGGCATTGGGCCAGGTTGGCATTGATGTGCTGGATCATGTGATTTTGATGCCTACCGACTGGTTCAGCATGGCAGAGCATGGCCGTGTGCCGCAGTATAACCCCAGTACCGGCCAACTGCTGTTTGCCGCCCGTGCCACCTGGCCGATGGAACCGGAGAAGCCCAAACAAATCAAGCGCTGAATGCGCCTCAAGCACAAAGCAAACCCGGCATCTCCACGGGCGCAAGGCAGCAGGGGTTGCCTTGAACCATACAAAACAAATAAAAAATGCCGCCCCGTAAAAGGGGCGGCAAAGTTATGCCGTTTGTGCGGCGCTATGTTAAGTTTAAGCTGCCAGCTTATGCTTCCGGGATCAGCACGCCGTACCCGCCATCAGCGCGGCGGTAAACGACCTGGATCTTGTCGTTCTCGGTGCTGTGATACAGGAAGAAGCTGTGCCCCAGCAGGTCCATCTGCAAAATGGCTTCCTCAGTGCTGCAGGGCTTCAGGGCAAAAGTGCTTTTCGCGCACAATATCCATGCTTTCTTCCGGCTCAGTAGCGGGGATTTCCGCTGCTGCGGCGGTCAGCTTGGTGCCAAGGCGCTTGCGGTACTTTACCACACGGCGGGTCAGCAGATCGACGGCGTCGGCTAGGGCATCTTCCATGCGCTCATCCGTTTTTTTCGGCGCGCATGGCCAGATCCTGCTGCGCAGCATGATCTCAACGGTCTGCCCGCTTTTTTTCTACCGTGACGGTAACCTGTGCCTGTGCTTCGTCAGGGAAAAACTTGTCCAGCTTCGCAAGCCTCTTTTCCGCATTTTCGATAAAGCTCGGTTTGAGCGTAACGCGACGGCCGGTACATGTAACTTTCATAGGACAACCTCCCTTTGTTTTGGGTGCCCAGCACCCTTGCCAGAAAGCCCGCTGCCAACTTGGCTTCATTTTCGACAGCTGCTTCCTGTACCTCTATTATAGCAAATCTATACAAAAAGTCAAAATGTTTTTGCGGACAAATTGAAAATTTTGTAAAATGTTCACAACTTGCCGCACTCATCCAGAAAAGGACGAATTCATGGATAAATTTTCCGTTTTGCAGCAATACTTCGGCCACAGCAGCTTCCGCCCCGGTCAGGAACAGGTGGTGGATGCCATCGTTTCCGGCCAGGATGTCCTCGGCGTTATGCCCACCGGCGCAGGCAAATCTGTTTGTTACCAGGTTCCGGCCATGCTGATGCCGGGGCTTACGCTGGTCATTTCACCGCTGATTTCCCTGATGAAGGACCAGGTTGCCGCCCTGGAAGAGGAGGGCGTGCATGCTGCCTGCCTGAACTCCGCCCTGCCGGAAGGGCTTTACAGCACCATTCTGCGTGCCGCGCTGGAGGGAGACTATAAAATTCTATACGTTGCCCCGGAACGCCTGCTGACGGACAGTTTCTTATACCTTGCCATGCACGCCCGCATCGCTTTTGTGGCTGTGGACGAAGCCCACTGCGTGTCCCAATGGGGTCAGGATTTCCGCCCCAGCTACCTGAAAATTGCCGAATTCATCTCCCGTCTGCCGTACCGCCCGGTCATTGGTGCGTTCACGGCAACGGCAACGGAACAGGTCAAGCAGGATATCATTGCCCTGCTGCAGCTCAACCAGCCTTTTACGCTGACCACCGGCTTTGATCGCCCCAACCTCTATTTTGGTGTGGCCCGCCCGCGGGATAAAGAACGTTATATTGAAGAATATATCCTCGACCACCGGGATCGCAGCGGCATTGTCTATTGCGCTACCCGCAAATCGGTAGAGTCCGTCTGTAAGGAGCTGCGATCCGTTGGCATTTCCGCTACCCGTTATCATGCGGGCCTTACCCCGGAGGAGCGCAGCAAAAAATCAGGAAGATTTTGTCTATGATCGCAAGCGGGTCATGGTTGCAACAAACGCCTTCGGCATGGGCATAGATAAATCCAATGTCAGCTTTGTGCTGCATTATAATATGCCAAAAAATCTGGAAAACTACTATCAGGAAGCGGGCCGCGCCGGGCGCGATGGCGAGCGCGCCGAGTGCATCCTGCTGTTCTCCCTGGGGGATGTGCAGACGGCAAAGTATTTTATCCAGAACTCCCACGATAACGATGAGCTAACCCCTGAACAGGCCGAAGCCGCCGCCAGGCGGGACCGCGAGCGGCTGGACGTGATGGTGGGGTACTGCAAAACCACCCGCTGCCTGCGCAGCTATCTGCTGGATTATTTCGGCGAGCACCACACCGGCGGCTGCGGCAACTGTTCCAACTGCACCGGCGAGTTTGTGCAGACCGACATCACCACCGAAGCACAGAAGATCCTTTCCGGCGTGGCGCGCATCCAAAAGCGTTGGCCCGGCGGGGCTGGGGGTTGTGGCGCTGGTGCAGATGCTGCGCGGCGCCAAGGATCAGAAAAACTCTGGAGCGCGGGCTGGACCAGTTCCCGACCTATGGCATCATGCGGGATGTGCCGCCCCAGCGCATGCGCCTTTACCTGGATGCATTGCAGGAGCAGGGCTACCTGGCCGAAACCGGCGATGAGTTCCCGGTCATCACCCTGACAGCCAAGGCTCCGGCGGTGCTTTTCCACGGTGAGCAGGTTACCATGCAGGAACGCGCCGCCACCGCGCAGGAAACCCAGGCCAAGCGCCGTGCTTCCCGCAAAAGACGGCGCCCGCACCGCACTTTCGGAAGCGGACGATTCGCTGCTGGCAAGCCTGAAAACCCTGCGCAGCGAACTGGCCCAGAAAAACCACGTTCCGGCATATATCGTGTTCAACAATGTCAGCCTGGACGAGATGGCCGAGCTTAAGCCGCGCACCATGGGGGGGATTTCCGCCGCATTTCCGGCGTCGGCGATGCAAAGCTGCCAAATATGGTGAGGCATTCATTAAGCATATTGCCAAATGGGTGCGCGAACACTCGGAGGAAGAATAAGCCGACATGCCGCTGCCGGATGCAGCCCCGGCAGCAGCGCATATAAGGCATAAAAAGCCGCAAAATGCCTTTAGGCAATACCGCACAATTCCCGCCTGACGGCTTAAGCACCGCTCCGGCGGCTGCGGCACTTAGAATTATGCGGTATTGCCTTTACAATTAAAAAGATCTATACTATAATGAAACAACACTCAGTTGTACAAGACGAACTTAAGTTGTAAATGAACGACCAACAGCAGGGGGAGGTCCGCTATGCCAGAGCAACAGGAAAATCAAACCGAGGTGTTCCACCTCAAAGCACCGTTCAAACCGACTGGCGACCAGCCCCAGGCGATTGAAGCGCTGGTGCAGGGCCTGAAAGCAGGGGATAAAGGTCAAACTTTGCTGGGCGTTACCGGCTCCGGCAAAACCTTTACGTTGGCCAATATCATTGCACAGTGCAACCGCCCCACACTGATTCTGGAACCAAACAAAACCCTGGCCAGTCAGATCTGCACCGAGATGCGCGGATTTTTCCCCGATGATGCGGTGGAATATTTTGTGAGCTATTACGACTATTACCAGCCGGAAGCCTACATCCCCTCCACCGATACCTATATTGAAAAAGACACAGCGCCATCAATGATGAGATCGACCGCCTGCGCCATTCGGCCACGGCGGCACTGTCGGAGCGGCGCAATGTTATCATTGTGGCGTCGGTTTCCTGCATTTATTCCTGGGCGACCCTATCGATTACCGCAGCATGGTCATCAGCCTGCGCCCCGGTATGCAGATGGAGCGGGACGAGCTCTGCCGCCGCCTGGTCAAGCTGCAATATGAACGCAACGATATGAACTTTATCCGCAATAAGTTCCGCGTTCACGGCGATATTGTGGATATCCACCTTGCTTATAATGATGAATACGCCATCCGCGTCGAATTCTTCGGCGATGAAATCGACCGCATTTCCGAGTTTGATCCCCTGACCGGCGAGCGCAAAAATATTGTGCGCCATGTGGCCATTTTCCCCGCCAGCCACTATATCGTCGGCCCTGAAAAAATGAAAGAAGGTCTCGCCAAGATCCAGACCGAGATGGAACAGCAGGTGCAGGCCTTTACTGCAGAAGGCAAACTGCTGGAAGCCCAGCGCATCCAGCAGCGCACCCAGTACGATATGGAGATGCTACAGGAAGTTGGCATGTGCAAGGGCATCGAGAACTACTCTGCCGTGCTGTCCGGCCGTGCCCCCGGCTCCACCCCCACCACGCTGCTGGACTACTTCCCCAAAGATTTTATCCTGATGGTGGATGAAAGCCATGTGATGCTGCCGCAGGTCCGCGGCATGTTCGGCGGGGACTACAGCCGCAAAAAACGCTGGTCGAATACGGCTTCCGTCTTCCGTCGGCGTTTGACAACCGCCCGCTGAAATTTGAAGAATTTGAATCCAAGGTCGGCCAGACGATCTTTGTCAGCGCTACCCCGGCCCCTATGAACGGGAACATTCCAGCCGCGTGGCCGAGCAGGTCATCCGCCCCACCGGTCTGCTGGACCCCGTCATCATGGTGCGCCCAGTGGAAGGCCAGATCGAGAATCTGCTGGGCGAAATTTTGCAGCGCATCGACCGCGGCGAGCGTGCCCTAGTTACCACCCTGACTGTCAAAATGGCCGAGGACCTGACCGACTACCTGGAAGAACACGGCGTGCACACCAAGTATATGCACCCACGAGGTGGATACCTTTGAGCGCATGGAGATCATCAAGGACCTGCGCACCGGTGCCATTGATGTGATTGTCGGCATCAACCTTCTGCGCGAGGGCCTGGATCTGCCGGAAGTTTCGCTGATCGCCATTCTGGATGCCGACAAAGAGGGCTTCCTGCGCAGCGAAACCAGCCTGATTCAGACCATTGGCCGCGCGGCCCGCAACGCAAACGGCGTGGTGCTGATGTACGCCGATGAAGTAACCCCCAGCATGGAGCGCGCCATCATGGAAACCGAGCGCCGCCGTGCCATCCAGGATGCCTACAACAAAGAACACGGCATTACACCAAAAACTATCGTGAAAGCCATCGGCGGCGGGCTGGAAATCAGCATGAGCGAAGAAAACAAAAAGATGCGCCAGCACCGTATGAGCCGCGCTGAACGCGAACAGACCATTACCCGCCTGACCCGCGAGATGAAAGAAGCCGCCCGCCTGCTGCAGTTTGAGCACGCCGCATTCCTGCGTGATGAGATTGAAAAGCTGCAGCGCGGGGAGGACCCTACCGCCGCCGATACCAGCACCCGCCGCGCCGCTGAAAAACAGCGCAAAACGGGCAAGGGGAGAAGGAGCTATAAAAAAAGTGAGCAACATTCAAATTGATGCCAACAACCGCATTACGATCAAGGGCGCGCGGGAGCATAACCTGAAAAACGTCAACCTGGTTCTGCCGCGCAACAAGCTGATTGTTATGACGGGCCTTTCCGGCTCCGGCAAGTCCAGCCTGGCCTTTGATACCATCTTTGCGGACGGCCAGCGCCGCTATATGGAAAGCCTTTCCAGCTATGCCCGCATGTTCCTGGGCCAGATGGAAAAGCCCGATGTGGACGAAATCACAGGCCTTTCCCCGGCGGTTTCCATTGACCAGAAAACCACCAGTCACAACCCGCGTTCCACCGTGGGCACCGTGACGGAAATTTATGATTATCTCCGTTTGATGTATGCCCGCATCGGTGTTCCGCACTGCCCGGTCTGCGGACGCGTCATCAGCCAGCAAACGGTGGACGAGATGGTAGACGAGGTGCTTAAACTGCCGGAACGCACCCGCTTCCAGGTGCTGGCCCCGTTGTGCGGGGCCGCAAAGGCACCCAGGCCAAGGAGCTGGACGCTGCCCGCCGCGGCGGTTACGCCCGCGTGCGCATTGACGGCAACATGTATGATCTGGACGAAGAGATCAAGCTGGAAAAGAATATCAAGCATACCGTTGAAATCGTCGTGGACCGCCTGTCCATCAATGATACGGTGCGCGGCCGCCTGGCCGATTCTATTGAGACTGCCGTTGCCCTGACCGGCGGCCTTGTCATCATTGATGTTATCGGTGGCGAACCGATGGAGTTCAGCCAGAACTATGCCTGCCCGGAGCACGGTGTTTCCATTGACGAACTTTCCCCCCGCATGTTCAGCTTTAACAATCCCTTTGGCGCCTGTGAAACCTGCACCGGCCTGGGCACCTTTATGAAGGTGGACCCGGCCCGCGTGATTCCGGATCCGCACAAGTCCATCCGCGAAAGTGCCATCAAGGCCAGCGGCTGGTATTATGCGGAGGGATCCATCTCTGAAATGTATTACAAAGCGCTGGGCAAGCGCTATGGCTTTACGCTGGATACCCCCATCAAGGAGATGAGCAAAGAAGCCGTGCACGCCATCCCGTATGGCACCGGAACGAAAAAATCGAGATGCAGCGCGAGAATGTTTGGCTCCGGCACCTACTATAACACGTTTGAGGGCATTATCCCCAACCTGGAGCGCCGCTTCCGTGAAACAGGCAGCGAGTGGGTCAAGGAGGAAATCGCCCTTGTCATGTCCAGCGAGGAGTGCCCCCACCTGCCACGGCCAACGCCTGAAGCCCACCAGCCTCGCCGTCACGGTGGGCGGCATCAACATTAGCCAAGTTCTGCGATATGAGCGTGAGAGGAGCTGGAATTTATTCAGACGGCAAAAGTGTCCGAGCGGGATGAAGTCATCGCTGCCTCCATCTTCAAAGAGGTCAAAGAGCGTCCTGGGCTTTTTGAAGAGCGTGGGTCTGGGGTACCTGACCCTGTCTCGCGGCGGCATCGTCCCTTTCCGGCGGCGAAAGCCAGCGCATCCGCCTGGCGACCCAGATCGGCAGTGCACTGACCGGCGTGCTGTATGTGCTGGACGAACCCAGCATCGGCCTGCACCAGCGTGATAACGATAAGCTGATTGCGACCATGAAGCGCCTGCGGGACCTGGGCAACACCCTGATTGTAGTAGAGCACGACGAGGACACGATGCGCCAGGCGGACTATATTGTGGATGTGGGCCCCGGTGCGGGCGTTCATGGCGGCGAGATCGTGGCCGCGGGCTCTGTGGAGGACATCTGTAAGGCCCCGCGGAGCATGACCGGCGATTACCTTTCCGGCCGCAAATTGCTGTGGCCCACCGCCCACCGCTCTGGCAACGGTAAAATGCCTCACGGTGGTCAAAGCGCCCGGGAAAACAACCTGCAAAACATTGACCGTGGATTTTCCCCTTGGCAGAGTAATGATCTGCGTGACCGGTGTTTCCGGTTCCGGCAAGTCCACGCTGATCAATGAGATTTTGTATAAGTCGCTGGCCGCAGCGCTCAACGGCGCCCGCAGCCGCCCCGGCCAGTGTGACAAAGTTCAGGGTATGGAATGTGATCGATAAGGTCATCGGCATTGATCAGTCAGCCCATTGGCCGCACGCCGCGCTCCAACCCCGCCACCTATACCGGTGTGTTCAGCGATATCCGCACCCTATTTGCCAAGACGCAGGACGCAAAAATGCGCGGTTATGGCCCGGGGCGTTTCAGTTTCAACGTCAAGGGCGGCCGCTGCGAAGCCTGCGAGGGCGGCGGCATTGTGCAGATCGAGATGCACTTTTTGCCGGATATATACGTCCCCTGCGATGTGTGCAAGGGCAAGCGCTACAACCGCGAAACGCTGGAAGTAAAGTATAAGACAAAGACATTGCGGATGTGCTGGATATGACCGTGGAGGAAGCCGTAGTGTTCTTTGCCAACCAGCCCAAGATCGCCCGCAAGCTGCAAACGCTGCTGGACGTTGGCCTTGGCTACGTCAGCTTGGGGCAGAGCGCCACCACCCTGTCCGGCGGCGAGGCGCAGCGCGTAAAGCTGGCCAACGAGCTTGCCCGCCGCGATACCGGCAAAACGGTGTATATTCTGGACGAACCCACCACCGGCCTGCACATTGGTGCTGGAGCGCGCCTGGAAACTGCAGGGCACAGCTCCGGCCCCGTGCCGGAAGAGCCGGGACGCCCGGCGCCCGCAGAGGAAAAAGCCTCCGCCCAGCCGCCGCGCAAACGCAAAAAAGCAGACAAAAAATAACCACAACAGGGAACTTTGTGCAGCAAAAACGCAAAATTGGATTTGACAATTCCTGTCAACCTGTGGTTTAATTATCTTTACGCGCCTGAAAAAGCAAAATTCTGCGCGCACAGGGGGTACGCAGCAGCGTGATTCCCTGCATCCAAAACGGGAGGGAACTTGCCGAATGGCAAAAAAGAAGGAAGAATACGGCAACGAAAGCATCAAGAGCTTAAAGGTGCAGACCGTGTGCGCAAGCGCCCGGCCGTTATCTTTGGCTCTGACGGTGTGGAAGGCTGTGCCCATTCCATTTTGAGATCGTATCCAACTCCATCGACGAAGCGCGTGACGGCCACGGCAACAAAATCAACGTTACCCTTTACCCGGATCACTCTGTGGAAGTAGAGGACTTTGGCCGCGGTATCCCCCGTCGATTACAATAAAGCTGAAGAACGCTGGAACTGGGATCTTGTGTTCTGCGAACTGTACGCGGGAGGCAAATATGGCGAGGGTAGCGGCAACTATGACTTCTCCCTTGGCCTGAACGGCCTTGGCCTTTGCGCCACCCAGTATTCCAGCGAATGGATGACTGCGGATATTTACCGCGATGGCATGCACTATCACCTGGATTTCAAAAAAGGTGAGAATGTCGGCGGGCTGAAAAAAGAGCCGTTCACCGGCCGCCGCACCGGCTCCGTCATCCGCTGGAAACCGGACACCGATGTGTTTACCGACATCAATGTTCCGGCGGATACCTTCAAGGATATGCTGCGCCGCCAGGCCGTTGTCAATGACGGTGTGACTCTCGTGTTCAACGACCGCACGGGCGAACGTGCCGAAAAAATCGAATATTTCTATGAGCATGGCATTCAGGACTATGCCAATGAGATCGCCGGTGAGGGAACCCTGACCCCGGTGCATTTCTGCTCCGGTTCCGCAATCGGCCGCGACCGTGATGATCAGCCGGAATATCAGGTCAAAATGAACGTGGCGTTCTGCTTTTCCAACGCGGTGCAAACGCTGGAATACTATCACAACTCTTCGTGGCTGGAGCACGGCGGCAGCCCGGACCGCGCTGTCCGCCTGGCCTTTGTCAACCAGATCAACAACTGGCTGAAAAATAAGGGTCTGTACAAGAAAAACGAAAGCTCCATCACCTTCAACGATGTGCAGGACTGCCTGATTCTGGTTTCCTCCAGCTTCTCCACCCGCACGAGCTACGAGAACCAGACGAAAAAGGCCATCACGAACAAGTTTGTGGCCCAGGCCATGACCGAGTTCCTGAAGCATCAGCTTGAGGTCTACTTCATCGAGCACCCCGACGAGGCCGAAAAGAAGCCTGCAAGCAGGTGCGCATCAATAAGCAGAGCCGCGAGCACGCCGAAAAAGCGCGTGTGTCCATCAAAAAAAACAATGACCCAGCAGATGGACCTGGCCAACCGCGTGCAGAAATTTGTGGACTGCCGCACCAAGGATGCCACCCGCCGCGAACTGTACATCGTGGAGGGCGATTCCGCTATGGGCGCGGTCAAACAGAGCCGCGATTCGGAGTTCCAGGCTATCATGCCCATTCGCGGCAAGATCCTGAACTGCCTGAAGGCCGATTACGCCCGCATTTTCAAGTCTGACATTATCACAGACTTGATCCGCGTCATGGGCTGCGGCGTGGAGCTGGGCGGCCACAATAAGGACCTGGCTACCTTTAATCTGGACAACCTGCGCTTTAACAAGATCGTCATCTGTACCGATGCTGATGTGGACGGTTATCAGATCCGCACCTTGGTGCTGACGATGCTCTACCGCCTGACCCCCCCACCCTCATCAATCAGGGGGTATGTGTATATCGCGGAATCCCCGCTGTATGAGATCAACACCAAAAATAAGACCTACTTTGCCTATACCGAGCCGGAAAAGGCCGATATCATGAAGCGGATCGACGGCCAGAAGTTTACGATCCAGCGATCCAAAGGTCTGGGCGAAAACGACCCCGAAATGATGTGGCTGACCACCATGAGCCCCGAAAGCCGCCGCTTAATTAAAGTTCTGCCCACCGATGTTCAGCGCACGGCGGAGGTGTTTGACCTGCTTCTGGGCGATAATCTGCAGGGCCGTAAGGAGCACATTGCGGAGCACGGCGCTGAATATCTGGACGATCTGGATGTATCTTAATCAGGGGAGAAGAGAGCAAAATGGCAAAAAAAAGCAACCAAAAAGAAAGCCGCCCCTGCCCGCCCGCAGCTGGGCGATAACGTCGAGATCCTCTCTGCCGGTGAGGTCATCGAAAGCCCCATTACCGATACGCTGGAAACAAACTACATGCCTTACGCCATGAGCGTTATTGTTTCCCGCGCGCTGCCGGAAATTGACGGCTTCAAGCCCGCCCACCGCAAACTGCTGTATACCATGTACGGCATGGGCCTGCTGAAAGGCGCCCGCACCAAAAGCGCCAACATCGTGGGCAGCACCATGCATCTGAACCCCCACGGCGATGCCGCCATTTACGACACCATGGTGCGTATGGGCCGTTCCAACGAAAGCCTGCTGGTGCCCTTTGTGGACTCAAGGGGGTAACTTTGGCAAGGCGTACAGCCGCGATATGGCTTACGCCGCCGCTCGTTACACCGAGGCAAAGCTGGAACCCGTGTGTGAAGAGCTGTTCCGCGATATCGACAAGGATACTGTGGATTTTGTGCCCAACTATGACGGCACCACCACCGAACCGACGATGCTGCCGGTCACCTTCCCGACCATTCTGGCCAACAACACACTGGGCATTGCGGTCGGTATGGCGTCCAACATCTGTTCCTTCAACCTGGTGGAGCTCTGCAATGCAACCATCGCCCTGATGAAAGACGACCAGGCGGACCTGGCCCAGCTGATGCCCGCGCCGGATTTTGTCGGCGGCGGTTCCATCCTGTATGATGCCGCCGAGATGCAGAATGTGCTGGAAAAAGGCCGCGGCAGCATCCGCGTGCGCGCCCAGTGGGCTTACGATAAAGAGAACAACTGCATTGACATCACCCGCATTCCGCCGACCACAACGGTGGAAGCCATCATGGATAAGATCACCGAGCTGGTCAAACTGGGCAAGATCCGTGAAATCAGCGATATGCGTGATGAAACCGACCTGAACGGCTTTGAAGCTGACCATCGACCTCAAGCGCGGCCAGGACCCGGACAAGCTGATGGCGCGTCTGTTCAAAGCCACCCCCGTTAGAGGACAGCTTTGCCTGCAACTTCAATGTACTGATCGGCGGCCAGCCCGCGTGTTGGGCGTGCGCCAGATTTTGTTGGAGTGGATTGCATTCCGCTCCGAATGCGTGCGCCGCCGCACCTACTATGATCTGCAGGGCAAGCAAAAGCGTCTGCACCTGCTGCGCGGCCTGGAAGCTATCCTGCTGGATATTGATAAGGCAATTGAAATTGTGCGCAACACTGCGGAAGAATCCGAGGTTGTGCCCAACTTGATGATCGGTTTTGGCATTGACGAAGTGCAGGCTGAGTATGTGGCGGAAATCAAGCTGCGCCACCTCAACCGTGAGTATATCCTCAAACGCACCGAGGAAATTGAGGAACTGGAAAAGGCGATCGCAGACTTGGAAGATGTTCTCAAACGCCCCGCCCGCATCCGCAAGATCATTATGACCGAGCTGAGCGATGTTGCCAAAAAGTATGGCGAGCCCCCGCAAAACGGAAATTCTGTACGACCTGCCGGACGATTCTGCTGCCGATGAGCAGAACGAGATCCCGGATTACCCGGTCACGGTGTTCTTTACGCGGGAAGGCTACTTCAAAAAATTACCCCGCAGAGCCTGCGCATGTCTGGCGAGCAGAAGCTGAAAGACGGCGACGAGGTGGTTTATACCAAAGAGACCACCAACAGCGCCGAGCTGCTCTTCTTTACCAACCATGCCCAGGTGTACAAATCCCGCGCATCGGAATTTGCCGATACCAAGGCCAGCGTGCTGGGTGATTATGTCGCTTCCAAGCTGGAAATGGAAGAGGGCGAAGTGCCGCTGTTCATGACGGTCACAGTCGATTACCGTGGTTACATGCTGTTCTTCTACCAGAACGGCAAGTGTGCAAAGATCCCGCTGGCCAGCTATATGACCAAGCAGAACCGCCGCAAGCTGCTGAAAGCCTATAGCGATAAGGAAGAACTTGCCGCAATGCTGCACATTGAGGAAGAAACCGAGCTGGCCGTCTTCACCAGCGGCGGCACCGGTGGCCCACGCTTGATCCTGGTCGGCAGTGCGCTGATTCCCGAAAAGGCTACCCGCGATACCGCCGGTATCAACATGGTAACGCTGAAAAAGAACGCCCGAATCGCCAAAGTGCGCCCGGCGGCGGGGCTGGAACTGAAAGACCCGCACCGCTACCGCGTGCGCACCCTGCCCGCAGCCGGCGCGCTGCTCCGCCAGGAGGACACGACCGAGCAGATGAGTCTGTAAGGAGCAAAAAAGGCAATGCAATCTTTTTTTTTCTGCACAAGGCAGGGGTAAAGTTCTTGCATTTTGCTTTTTGGTATGTTATATTATAACCTGTATGAGAGTTAGGGCAGGCCGAAACATCCGTTTTGGCGGTGGCCTGAAAAGGAGTTGCTGTTAATCCATGACCGCTTATGAAATCGCGTTCGGCGTTGTGCTGATCATTGTTTCGGTTCTGATCGTTGTGTTCACTTTGTCCCAGACCCAGAAAGGGCAGGGCCTGTCTGCTGCTATTATGGGTGATAGCAGCTTTATGGTGCCGGCCGCGAGCGTGGCCTGGATGCCAAGCTGGCCAAAGTGACCAAAATCTGCGGCGCTGTTTTCTTTGTAGCTACGCTGCTGGTTGGTGTGCTGAGTGCCCGCTTGTAATTGAATGAAAGGAGAACGGTCTGGCCAATTTTGTTGGCGTTCCGCTTTCCCTTATTCAGGAACCGTCAACGACCCGCCCAATACCGCGGGTCGTTTTTTATGGGAAAAATAAAAAGGTCACAATGGTGCAGGTGCTGCCGCGAAACCAAAGGCCACGCCTGCTATGGAAGGACCCTGCCGGGTGGCAGGGGTGACGTAAACGAGGAGTAAAAACAAAGGCATGGGCCGCTGCCTGTGCCCAACCCAAAGGAGAAAACATGACACCATTACAGAAAAATATTCTTGCGGCGTGCAAGCGCCGCCCCCCAGACCCTGCGTGAACTGCAGAATGCTTTGCAGGTGGATAATTCCCGCCTGCGCAACACCGTAACCGGCATGGTAGCTACCGGTATGCTGTCCGCCCGCAACGGTACCTATGTTCCGGGCTTTGCCGTGATGGAAAATACCGATGCCCCCGCTGGCATTCCCTGCACACTGGTCAAGCTGGCGGCCCGCTTCGGCTTTGCGTCCCGCGATGACGGCACCGGCGATATCTTTATTCCCGGCCGCGCCCTGCATGGTGCTATGCCGCAGGATAAAATCATCATCAAACTGTTCGACCACCCCCGTGTGGAGGGCAGCGCCGAGGGTGAAGTGGTGGAGGTGACCACCCCGCACAACACCTTTGCCGGTACCATTGTGCTGACTGAGGACGGCCGCCTTGCCGTGGAGCCGGACGGCTGCCGTGATGTGCGCATTGTGCTGGATAAAAAGGCGTCAACGGCGCACAGCTGGGGGATAAGGTCGGTGCTATCCTGACCAACCGCGGCCAGCGCCATATGGACCACCGCTGCGCTGTTGCCGAGCGCTTCGGCACTTCCGACCGCGCAGCAGAGTGCGCCAAGGCTGTGCTGTATGGCCGTGATGTCCGCCAGGAATTCCCGGAGGAGGTATTGGCCGAAGCTCACGCATATGATAACGCTCTCATCGACCCCGCTGAAGCTGCCCACCGCGCCGACCTGCGCGGTCTGCCGATCTTTACCATCGACTCTGCCGAGACCAAGGATATCGACGACGCCATCAGCCTGATGAAGACCCAGAACGGCGGCTATGAGCTGGGCGTTCATATTGCGGATGTCAGCCACTATGTCCGCCCGGACACCGCGCTGGATAAGGAAGCTTATGAGCGCGCAACTTCCATCTATTACGCGGATAAAGTCATCCCCATGCTGCCCACCCAGCTTTCCAACGGCATCTGCAGCCTCAATGAAGGGGGAGGAGCGCCTGGCGTTCTCCTGCCTGATGCAGCTGGATGAAAGCGGCAATATCCATAGCTATCAGTTCGTCAAGAGCGTCATCCGCAGCCGTGTCAAGGGCGTTTATAAAGAAATTAACGCTCTGTTGGACGGCTCCAATGACCCGGCTCTGGTGACGAAATATAAAGACGTTATGACTCAGCTGCCCGCGATGACCGAGCTGTACGAAAAGCGCCTGGCTCTGCGCAAAGCACGCGGCGCGATGGAAATCGAATCCGACGAAGCCAAGTTGGTCATGGACGAGGAAGGCCGCTGCGTGGATATCGTCAAGCGCACCCGCGGTGTGTCGGAGTGCATGATCGAAGAGTTCATGCTGCTGGCCAACCAGTGCGCTGCCAATGCGGGCCGCACCCATCATGTGCCGTTTGTGTACCGTATCCATGAAGCCCCGATGCCGAGCGCATGGAAAAGCTGAGCAACACCCTGAAAGCCTGCGGCCTGAACGTCCACTTTGCCGGGGAAGTGCCCACCCAGCTGGAGCTTTCTGCCATTCTGGACGAAACCCGCGGCCAGCCCATCCAGATCCCGGTCCACACCGGTATCCTGCGCAGCATGCAGAAAGCTCGCTACTCTCCGGAGCCGAAAGGCCATTACGGCCTGGTGCTGGCAGACTATGCCCACTTTACCAGCCCCATTCGCCGTTACCCGGACCTTGCCATCCATCGCATCCTGACGGATATGCTGGTGGGCAAGCCGGAGCAGGAGCTCATCAAGGATTATACCGGTTTTGCCACCCACGCCAGCGAGCAGTCCAGCCGCCAGGAAGTTTCCGCCGTGCGCATTGAGCGCGATGTGGAGGACCTGTACAAGGCCGAGTATATGCACAACCACCTGGGCGAAGTCTACACCGGCACCGTGGCAGGTGTAACACCGCGCGGTATTTTTGTGGCGCTGGAAAACACCGTAGAGGGCTTTGTGCCTGCCGCACAGCTCTGCAAGGGCGAAGCCACTGTGGTGGAGGGCGTCAGCATTCTGGACCCGCTGACCGGAAAACGCTGGATGCTGGGCGACCCCGTCAAAGTGCAGGTGGCCGGTGCCAACGTTGCCCTTGGCCGCATTGATTTTGACTATATGCCGCTGTAATCATAGTTTTTTATAAAAAAGAGCAAACCAATAAAAGCAAAGCTGCCGTCCCGTACTGATATGTACCCGGTTTTCTGGACACGGGTAAAATCGAATAATTAAGGCAATACCGCACAATTCCCGCCTAACGGCTCAAGCACCGCTCCGGCGGCTGCGGCACGGCATCTGCGTTGCCAAAATGCTCGATAAGACATCCAGTATTATCTGCGCTTTTGGCTTAGCATCTGCCGCACCTCGCTCGCCGTATCGGCACTTAGAATTATGAGGTATTGCCTTAAGAATCCATCATGGATGCTTCTCTGAATGTGGAGGGGAGGCATCCATTTTGTTTTAGCTTGAATTCTGCTGTTATTATAATAGTCGATATAATCAGCAATGTGCCAAGAAAAATACACGAGACGATATAAATAAAAACTCCCCGGACAACATCCGAGGAGCCCTTATGCTCATGATAACCATATCCCCATAACCGCTTTTTGTCACAAAGATGGGTTCCTGCGTTTCGTGGCAGCGCTGCGAAATCGCATTGGTATTTTTCAGATCACGAATTGGGATAATTTCGGGCATAAGCTCAGCTCCTTTCGTGGCTTTATTATGCCACAAAAAGGGCCGCACTGATAACATGTAAAATTGTAAAACAAAAAAAGCTACATCCAAATTGAATGTAGCTTTTCTGTGTCTCGATGTGACAAAAAAGATACCAGACTTCATGCGTTGACAAAATTTGAAGCAGAAAAAATTTCCTTACAAATGGCAATGTCAATCATCTGGTGCAGATAAGGTCGGTGGCCATTGGAGCATCCACTCAAGATAGTCCGATGACGTGATTCGACCGTTCTCGAATGCTGTCCTATGAATCCGCCAATCTGCTAAAAGAGCTTTTACGGCAGGATGACTGCACGAGAGCCGAATGCGTAATAAGAAACATTGCGTACTATCTCCAAAGTCTTGAAAAGGCAAACTATGCTCCCAATCGTACCATATCAACGTGCGAATGAGATCGACTATGGTATCGTTTGGCATATAGAATGTTTCTTCCCGAACATTTAGAACTTTAGCGATTTTCTCTACAATTTCGGCTTTAGGTGTGCGGTACCGGTTTCGTACTGTGCAATGCGGTTCGCTGCCCCGTTTTTAATATCAATCAATATACCCAACTGCTGCTGTGTAAGACCGCGATGGCGGCGCACGAGTTTGATTTTATCTCCGATGTTCATAGTGTGGCTGTCTCCATTCTTACGCAAAAATAAAAAACTGCCCGTCCGCGTAAAGTTGCTACGCAGATGGGCAAGTTTTGGCTGTGTACCTTTATTGCAGTGAAATCTGTTGCGTATAACCTCCAATAAAAATAATTTCTAAATCTTGCCGTGATTTAACGATGATTTTTTCTATGATTCTCGCTGTAAGCATATCGTCGTATTCTGTAATCAAAAGGTCCTTTGCGGTTATCGGATTTGTAGGGGTGGATGGCGTTTGGCTATTGACTGAACTTTGTGTGATGGCAGTTTTTAGCTGTTTGATTTTATCGCTGAGCCTTTTCAGCTTGTCATCAAGGAATGGGGTGTTTTCATCAAAGTCCAGCGACATTTCCAGTAGGTGGTCAAATTCCTGTTGGTTTTGCTCTAACTGTGCTTGCAGCTGTGGTGTCAGACTTTCGCCGACTTCTATCTGATGGAGAATCCCATTAAGCTGGTCAGCAACCTCGCCGGTAAACTTGGCAGCTAAATTCTGCACGGCCTTCAAAATTGCTTGATGCAACTCTGTTTCGGGGATAGAGGGTGAGTTGCTGCAAAACTTCGTTCCGTATTCAAGTCGGTTGACGCATCGCCAGACGATTTGCTTTCTGCCGTGGATGCTCCAAGTGACTCGCTTGTAGGAGCTGCCGCAGTCACCACAGACCAATCGTTCGGATAAGGCATATTTGCTGTTGTAGCGACCTCGATGTCGCTTGCGATGGTTGGTGGCCGACTTGCTGTTGCGGCGGGCAATTTCAGCTTGTGCCTCTCGGAATGTCTGCTTCGTGACGATTCCCTCGTGGTTATTCTCTATGTAATATTGCGGCAGTTGGCCGGTATTTTTCTTGGATACGCCTGTCAGTACATCCTCGATAAATGTCTTTTGCAGCAGCACATCACCGCAGTATTTCTCGTTCTGGAGAATCCGCTGGACGCTCTCGGACGACCACTTCTTGTTGCCACGTGCAGTGAGTACGCCGTCAGCCTCTAATCGCTTTTTGATCGTCTGTAAACTGGCGCCTTGCAGATAGCTGTTGAATATCATACGAATCACTTCGGCTTCTTCGGGAATGATTTCCGGCTTGCCGTCCGAACCCTTTCTGTATCCGAGAATTTGTCTGTAAGGAAACGGAAATTTTCCTTGTCGGAATCCCATTCGCTTACCGCGCGCGACATTCTGTGAAATTGACTCGCTTTCCGCCTGTGCAAAAGCGCTCAGCACGGTAAGAATCATCTCGGAGTTCATGGTTGATGTATTAATATTTTCTTTTTCAAAAATAACTGCGATGCCAAGTTGCTTTCAGCATTCGGACGTATTGGATACTGTCCAGTGTGTTGCGGGCAAAACGCGAAATAGATTTAGTAAGGATTAAATCAATTTTCCGTTTCTTACAGTCCTGAATCATCTGATTAAAGCCGTCGCGTTTTTTAGTGTGTACACCGGAAATGCCATCGTCTGCGTAGATGCCGGCAATCTCCCATTCGGGAGTGGAAGTGATTTTTTCGGTATAATACAACTTCTGTGTTTCAAAGCTGCTTTGCTGTTCTTCTTCCTCGGTGCTGACGCGACAGTAGGCAGCCACGCGTAGTTTTCGGATGGCATGATTTTTTCCTTTGCCTGTCTGCATTGTGGCAGGTATTTCGATGATTCTTGTGTTGCTCATTTTGATTTTCCTTGTTACAGTATTTGTCCGTTTCGCAGTTTTATTTCAATGTGCGTGTCGCGATACAGGATGACATTGCTGACGATTTCTGCGTATAATTTCAGTGGGAAAGTGTCAGTCGGTTCAAGCTCGTTACAGGCACGCTTGATTTGCAGAGTTGCTGGGTCTGCATCTGCGGAGCAACAGGTAAATTGTAACTCTGCGCGGTGCAGGATTTTGCTAACAATAGACTCGGCATCTGGCTCCGGGGAAGCAAGCAGGGTATTTATTTCATGGCTCAACCGGGAAGATTCGATGGAGTGGATATTGCTTGCGCCCTGTGGAGAGCAGATTCTTTCATTATGCCGACAAATCCAGAATAACTTTTCACGAAGTTGCTGAGAGAGTTCTTCTGGGCGAATTCGATTCGACCACATTCCACAGTGACGACAGTACCATTGATGCGTTTTGGGATACCAATACAGGCGCTCTCCACAACAACATTGCATATCATCACGGAACGACTGCAGAACGCTGGAGTAGGATACAGACTTTTCATTGCGAAGTTGCTGTACTTGGAAATACAGTTCTTTTGTGATAATGGCGGGATAGGTTGCTGTACCGCAGTAAATGTCGCAGGAAAGCAATCGGGCAATGATATTTTTATTCCAGCGGTTGTCTGAAGAACGGTAAGGTGGCCCGCATGAACTCATGTGTGTGGCAATCTGCTGGAGACTGTCACCATTGCTGTAAGCATCAAAAATATACTCGACGGCGGCGCCTTCTTGTTGAACAATACAGAACTCACCATTTTGAATTTGATAGCCGAATAAGATGTAACGCTTTTTCATAGCGAACTCCGTTTTTTCAGATAGTGTCATGCCATTCATAAACTTGAATTCTATTGTGGTAGGGCTGACCTGTACGCGGTTTACCAATTTGGTAAAAATGGTGCCATCAAATGTTTCCAGTGGGGGAGAAGATCCCAATTGCTGTTGTATGCTACGGGTTTGGAAAAGGACTCTTTCAAAACTATTGTCAGTGGTGCGTTTGGAAAGGAATTTTTCTTTTCCCGTAGTTGTTGATCAAAAAAGGGCTATACTACGTTCAAGAAACTGGGCGTTGTCGATGTATCCCAGTGTGTGGATTCGTGTAAGGTTGTGCCGCTGTTTTGCAAGGCGCTGTACATCATCACGCGCTGTTTGCCGCGCAGAATTTGCTTGTTCTTGCAGAAACCTAAGCTGTAAAAGCGTGTCTATGATGGGCTGCAAAATATAGCTTTGGTTCGCCTGCAATTTATTGTAAACGGATAAAAATGCTTGCTGAATTTCAGTTTCCGAAACAGGCTTTAATGGGCAAAGGGCGGCAGATTGTAAATGCGTTCTACAGCACCATACAAAAGTTTGGGACTTTCGGACTTTTCTTGAGCAAACATGACCGCATAGGGCGCAGAATACAACCTTGGATAAAATGCAGGCTCGACTATTCGTGCTATTGATATTCTTTTGTGTAAGAAGCGACTGAACTCTTTCGAATTCATCTTTTGAAATAATACCGGGATGTGTTCCCTCAACGTAGTATTTTGGAAGCTGTCCAGTATTGCAGCAACTTTTTAGTGGAAGGGTATCAGGAGTATAGTTCTTTTGGAATAAGCTGTCGCCAATGTATTTTTCATTTCGTAGGATAAACCGTACAGAAGCAGAACGCCATATCACATCTGGCTTAGGGTGATTGGTATTTAGATGGTTCGCCATTTCCGCCGTGCTGAAACCATTCAAAAACAGATTAAAAATTTCTTTGACGGTTGCTGCTTCTTTTTTCATCGGGAAACAGTTGCCGGTTAATCTTTTTATAGCCGAACGGTGTCAAGCTGGTTATATAAGTGCCGTCATGCATTTTCTTCCGTATGCCCCACTTTGTATTCTGTGATATGGACAGGGACTCTTCCTGTGCTGTAGCGCAAATCATACTCAGAATCATTTCGCCGTTGGCAGTTTCGGTGTCAAAGCCTTCTTTTCAAAAACAACCGTTACGCCAAGACTTTTCATTTCGCGCACCGATGCCAGCGCATCCGCCGTGTTGCGGGCGAAGCGGGATGCAGACTTGACCAGCACACGGTCAATCAGTCCTGCGCGGCAGTCATCCAGCAAACGGTTGAACTGTTCACGGTGTTTGGTGCTGGTGCCGGTAATGCCTTCATCGGCATAGATTCCGGCGAAATCCCAGTTTGGATTTTCCTGTATCAGATGCGTATAATAGTCCACCTGCACGGACAGCGAGTTTAGCTGATCGGTTGAATCACTGCTGACGCGGGCATAGGCCGCCACGCGAAGGCGCTTCGGCTGTTGCTGTATCGGCTGGATGACTTGGACTTGTGGCATGATGTTCACCTCTGGATTTGACGCTGTGACACTCTTTTTTGTCACATACAACATACCCGAAAGGCAGGTCAAAAGCTATTCACGAGAACCACTAAACTTCTCGGCGCAAAACGCCGCATTTCCGGGCATAACCAACATTCGCGCGCTGGCAGATGTCCCTAGGCAATCTTCCGTTTGCGGCAGCGGATACCAGCGCGGCATAGGCCAGTGCATATTTTAGCTCCTGTTCCAGCCTTACGGGAAACGGGTCAATCTGCATCGACAGCCACCTCCCACGGAACTCTTTTTCCGGTTCGCGCGGTACGAGCCAGGATGCGACTCTCCAACCCCGTTAGATGGAGCTCATATTGCAGATTGGTTTCGGTCGTAATCAGTACGGCACCGTAATTTTGCAGAAAGCGCAGGATGCGGTACAAGGTTGTAATGTCGTGGCTCAGTCGGTCAAGGCTCTGCACCATGACGGCATTGACGCGACCTTGTTGCACAGCGGTAAGCATGGCGAACAGGGCAGGACGCCAAAATTCGGTGCCGTACTTCTGCTCCATGCAGGAGTTGACGATGATGTAGCCGCGCCGGTCGGCTTCGCGCATGACTTCTGAAAGCTGTTCTTCCAATGCGGGCAAGTTCAGTGCGGCACTGCGGGCAAACGCCCATACTTTGTATTCTGTCATAGCGGCACCTCAAAACTGGTCCATCAGCGGCAGGCGGACATCAAATCGCGGCTTTCCAAAGGATGCCCGCGTGAAGCGGTCACCGACAAAGCGTTCCAGACCGCTGTTGATGAGTTCGGCGTTCAGGTCACATTCAGTGGTAATAAGGTAGACATCATTCTGACGCAGAATTTCAATAACGCCCACCAGTATGTAGTTGTTGCGGCTGATTTGCTCCAAATCGCGCACCATCACGGCTTCAATCCGACCGTTCTCTACTGCGTCCAGCATGGTGCGCAGACCGATGCGGTCTTTCAAGGTGTTTCCGCTGCAATGGTCAAAAGATGTGCCGCGCACAAGAAAACCGTGTCCGGCGGCTTCGTCGATAAGGTCATACAGCCGGTCAAAGGCAATGCGCGGATCGCTGTTGGCGCAGCGCACATAAATCCAGACATCGTGGTTTCGCATAAGGTACATTGCAGATCCCTCTTTTCACAAAAAGTAATCCGGGCGCTTCTGCTCCCGGATGAATTGCTGAACATCTTCGATTTTCTCGGTGATTGGGCAAGTCGGCAGTGCTGCCAGCGCGGCGTCATGGTACTTGCCGCCGATGCCCGCGCGCTCGTCCAGAATCGCTACCACGCAGGAATCCTGCTCGGTACGGATGGCGCGGCCAAATCCCTGCCGCAGTTTCTTCTGCATTTCGGGGATGACTTCGGCGTTTATGTAGTCGCGCAGGTTCGGGTACTGCTTGCGCTCATAGTCACTGACCGGGTCAGGAATCGGAAACGGCAGTTTTGCGATAATCAGCAGAGACACCATATCGCCGGGAAAGTCAATACCCTCCCAGCAGGAGCCCGCCGCAAACAGTACGCCGTTGCCGGATTCTTTGAATTGTTGAATCACCCTGCCGCCGTTGCGCCACGCCTGATAGGTCGGGTACTGCCACTGACCGTCCGTCAGCGCGCGGACTTCGGCCATTTGGCGGTAAGACGTGAACAGCACCAGAGCATGGCCGTGGCAGGCATCCACCAATCGGACGATTTCTTCTGCCATTTTGCGGTTGTCCATTTGCATTTTTACGCGAGGCGGAAAGTACAACAGACATTTTTCTTATAGTTAAACGGAGAATCTGCGCGGAAATGGCGCAGGGGGCATATGCTGCCAGCCCCAAAAGCTGTTCCGTGTGGCTGAAATCTCCGGCTGCAGCCAATGTGCCGGAGGTCAGAATCGCGGGTTCGCGGGTGTTCCAGAGCGCACTGCGAAGCAACTGCGGTACGCGGCTGCTGGCTGCGCAGAATGTGGGCTGACCATCGGCATCGTAGTCGATGTAGAGGATGCGCGTCGGCACCTCCAAAAGAAAAAGGCGCGGGAGACTTTCTGCTTCTCCCAGCCTGTTCAGCAGGTATCGCGGCACATCCGGCAATCCGCCAGCATTTTGCAACAATGCTATACAGTCGATGAGCGCAGCGCGGCGGAACGGCGTAAGCACGAACGGTTCGCTCGCTTTTCCTCGCAGCTTGGAAAGCCCCTGCGTGCAGGAGAACGACAGCGTAAGGAACGCCGTCCGTAGCTGTCTGTAAAAATCCTTGTAGTGCGCCTGTTGTAATAAAAAGGCACAATTCATCCATGTTGTGCTGGGATAGTGTTTCCGTGTACATCTGGCGGGCGGCATCGGGTAATTTGTGCGCCTCGTCCACTACTAGAGCCTGATAGCTGCGCAGGAGCAGTGGTCTATCTTCAAGTCGGTGCGATGCGTCAGCCAGCAGATAATTGTGATTGCAAATTTGGATGTCGGGTTTCATGGAATCCCGCAGATACTGCTGGTAGCGGCAATCCTCGCGCAGAAAGCAATCGCGCGGGCAGGACTGCGGCACACAGATCCGGCAGCGGTCATAGCGGGAGAGTTCCGGGATATGATCCATGTCCAATATGTGCGCAGCGATGTTTAGACTGTTGGTTTGCCGTTTTCTGCTCGGCTGGACCAGTGAGGCCCTCTCAGCAAGGCGGGCATCGCAGACAAAGCGCTCTTTGCCCTTGCGGACAACAGCGGTAATAGGTTCGCGGATGATGCCCTCGCCCAGCAAAACAGCGGACAAGTCGGGCAAATATTCAGTAAGAATCGCGTCCTGCAAGGCAACGCTGGAAGTGGAGATAACGATGGGCAGCTTCATCCGTTCGGGGCGATGCATCTGCCAAAGGATACAGCCCACGAGGTAAGCCAGCGTTTTGCCGGTGCCTACACCTGCTTCGCACAGGGAAATTTCCTTATTATATAAGGTATCTAAAACTTCATGGCAAAGCGCGATTTGTTCCTCACGCACCGCCATGCTGTGCCGGGGTAGAATCTCCCGGAAAATCTGCTCGGCCATGCGGTGGGATTCCGCATAGCCTGTCGGATAGGTTTGCATTTTACACCTCTGTTTTTCCATCCCGTTTAAAGCAAAATGATGGACAGCAGGCGCTTGGGTTCCTGCTGCCCACGATTTGCCCTAAACGGCAAAAAGTAGATAGTTAAGTAAGTGTGCCACATTTGCCGCTCGCACCCCTGACACCGGGAACATAACAGGCAGGGTGTTGGCACACCCGTTCACTGACTCCGCCGGAGTCTTACTGCTTACAACTCCGGCTCGGTCACCCCCTCTGACGCGGGAGGCTGCTGGCGTATCATTATGGTCTTTCCCGCCGCAATTCCGGTTTGCCGGACCGCCCACTGGGGCTTGCCGGGAAAGGAATGTACCTGTTATGCTGGGTATTCGGTTGTCAAGGTGCTGGGGAACAGACTATATCCGCTAAAGAGAAAAACGCCGGAGAATGGAGTGTGCCGCTATGCGATCTTCTTCGATTTCAGCTTCGTCATATTTCCGTTTCAACCATGAAGTTTCAAAATCTGTTAGGTATGGCACTTCATCGGTTTTTAGGTCCCTGTCTATTTCTATTCCACCGTGAGGACCGGACTTCGACTTGATATTGTGCTTGCGAGTAAGTACTACAATATCTGAGGTAATGGTACGTCTGCTGACTCCGAAACGCTCGACAAAATCGTTGACATTGCATTTTTCATGCATATACAACAGTTCTAATATTTCGGCTTGGCGTCGATCGGCACTTGACACACTCTCACCTCTTTTCTGCTCGTTTTTCCCTTGCTCATCATCTTAAAGGCTAATAGCGCAGAAAATGTTCTCTAATTATTTGAACTTTTTGTGAATTTTTCGAGAAGCAGGCATAAAAAAGCCCGCCGCATTTGAGATGCGACGGGCTTAGAACTGCAGCGTGAGATTTACTTTTTGTCCTGCGGTTTGGGCAGCGGCTTTTCGGGGCGGTGGGGTTGGTAATAAAAGCCCCCACTCTTGGGCGGCCAATCGCCGTATGCGTGGCGAATCACGTTCTGAATGGCTTTTTGCCCAACGGTGTGCAAATGTTGCTGCATGGTTTCTTTCATGAGTGGATTCCTCCTGAATTGTAATGATTTATTTATTGTATGCCAAAGCCGGCTGTGGCCATCATAAAGGGAAACCGCGACCGAAAGTTCCGCCAACGCAATGGAGCTGGCGAAAAGGTGGCCATGGACGCCCAACAGAGCAAGCGAAACAGCGTCCAGAAGCAATAGCCGCAAACGTGCGCGCTTTGCCATCGCCTTGCTTTCCGCACGGGAAAGGTGTATCTGCTTATTATCGGCAGGTGACGAAACCCATATCAGGGCAGAGGAGGCAATCATAATTGCCCAATAATTGTTGGGCTCCTCCGCAAAAATCGGCAAAGCGAACATCGTTGCAAAAATCATGGCGGCAGAGTATAATGCGCACTGCCATTCTGTTTTGGCATGGTAGCCGCCGGTGCGCTCACGGAGGAAAAGAAACGAAACGGTAAAGACAAAAGGCCGAACCGAAATCCGTAATCAGTCCACCAAGCAGGGTCAGAGCAATCAGGCCCACGGCGCGGGAAATATGTCGGTACAGCGCGTATTGGCACACCTCGGCGTCATCCTCTTTGATAAGATCGTGCGCCAGAAAGTATTGCGTCAGCTTTTTGTAATCTGTTCCATCGGCATCCCCTTTGTCATCTTTCGCCCTTATCCTACCGCAAACCAGGCTAAAGTGCCAAGAATCCTGCGCAAGTGACAGAAACTCATGCGTGAACGCAAAATTGCAGGCCACATCGGGCCATTCAAAGCAGAATTGGAACGCACCGTCATGATAATCCATCGTGTAAAAGGCGTTGTTGCGGCGCAGCAGCTCTTTGGCACAGGGCAGACCAAAGCCGTGCAGATGCGGTTCCAATTTTGTTGTGGCAATACAGTCCTTTTCGATGTGGACCGGCAGGCTGGTGTTGATAATCGAGACATACAGCTTGGCATCGCCGTCCGCGTAGGCTTCGTCCCGCAAAACGCTGACCTCAATGCGGCGCTTTGCTTCCTCCAGCTTTAGGCAGGCTTCGATGGCGTTGTCCAGCAGGTTGCCCAGCACGACTGTGCAGTCAATCAGTTCGATTTGCAAGGGCGACAGGTCGTTGACTTCAAACTGAATATCGATATGCTGCTTCTGAGCGGCATAGCCCTTTTGGTTCAGCACGGCGTCGATGGCCGAGTTGTGGGTGTTGACCATCAGGGCACGCTCAGTCTGCTGCTCCTGCAAAGCGGCAAGATAGTCCTGTGCTTGTTGTGCCTCGCCTCCCTGCAGCATCCCGGAAAGGGCCGCGATGTGATGCCGAAAATCGTGCGTCATTTTGCGCTGTGTGGCGTAGGCGCTGCTCAAGGCATCAATGTTGGTACGCTGGGAGCGCAGCTGCTCGTTAAGCGTTTTTGCTGCTCCTGCGCGAGGTTGTTTTTTTCTGTCAAATCTATTAAAATCAGAATCACGACATTAGTTGCCAGCAGAACTCCACTTGCAAAAAGCACAAATGTGGCAGTCATTTTGCCGCTCATAGATAAGTAATAGTAAATTGTTATACCAACCAGAGAAATAAGCGGGAATCCGATTGTCAAAGGAGCCCATTTGGTGTTGCCGGAACTTGCCACCACGGGCCTGTGAATCCTTTTGATTGCGGAAGAAAGCAAAAATTTAAGGCTGTATGTTATCGTCACCCCTGTGAAATAGAGCACCATATTCGACACATATTCGTCATAGTGGATGTGAAGCAAGGCCAATAGAGAATAAAGCACGCAAAATTCCAGCAAGGTGAAAATTGCATACGCCAAAAGAACCACCAGTAGGCGCATCCAGAACTTTCCTAAATAAAACAGTGATGCAAAAACAAAGTAAACCGTAATAAGTGCGGCAAATTTTAAAAGTGTTATCGGCGATTCTTCCGAAATATGCGAAACGAAAATCGTAGCGATATAAGACAATACTCCGCAGAGCAGCGCCCCCCACTACAAAGCGTAAGCCTCTTGTTTTTCTTTCAAGAAACGCATCGCAAAAAACGGCCACGCACAGCACGTCCAAGCAGCTGAAAACGATCCCTAACCAATAACCCATTTTTTCGCGCTCCTCCACTGCGTATAGATTTTCCGCACGGCACTGGCTGTGTGCGAACTGACCGGCAGCTCGGTTCCGTCGCGCAGATACAGTCGCGTGCTTTGCAGATCGCGGATGTGCTCCATATTGACCAAAACGCTTTTGTGTGTGCGCACGAAGCCGTGGTTTTCCAGTAGGTCAGCCAAATCGGCCATGATAGCGGTCGTGTACAACAAGGCCCGGTCGGCCCCCTGCAGGTGCAGGCATACCTTGCGGGCCGACATCTCGGCGTACAAGATCTGCTGCGGCTGCAGCTCGACATCCTCGCCATCGCAAAATATGCGAACCGTATCGCGGGTCTTGCGGTATGCGGTAAGGGCCTGCTGCACATAACGCTCCAGCTTTTGCGGCATCTCGGCTTTCAGCAGATAGCGAAACGCCTGCACCTCGTACCCCTGCAGGCTGTATTCGACGTAGTTCGTCACAAAAATCAGCAGCATATCGGGGCGCAGCTCATGCAGGCGACGGCCAGATCAACGCCGTTCAGCGGGCCCATATCAATATCCAAAAAGCCAGATCGTATTTTGCCAGCGGCAAAGCACGCAACTGCGCTGCATCTGTGGCGCAATTCACCGCGGAGCGCGGCATTTTTTGCGGCTTTACGATGGCCTCTATCTTTTCCCGCCAACTGACCGGCAAAGGCTGCGTCGTCATCGCAAACCAGTATGCGCATGGAAAGATTCTCCTTTTCGGCATTTTTGCCCGGCGTGTGCTTGCGGGCATCTGCTGCAAACATAATCTTTTGCCCCCCCTTGTTGTCAAGTATCTTGCCTAAAATCGCAGAATTACTGTTGTTTTTCTGATTATATAACAGATATATCGGCGTGTCAAACGGTACACTATAAGGTAGTGGAAGGGGGCCGTTTGGTATGTTTGATATGGGCAAGCGCATCTGTAAATTGCGTAGGGACGCACACCTGTCGCAAAAGCAGTTGGGCGAGAAAATTGGCAAATCAGCCTCGACCATCGGTTCGTATGAAAACGATACTGCCGTGCCGACGCTGGAAAACGCGGCAGCACTGGCGGAAGCGCTTCATGTTTCGTTGGATTATCTGCTGTACGGTGAAAAGAGCCGCACCCTTCCGCTGCAAAAGATGAGCGAGAACCGCGTGCAGCTGTTGACCGATCTGGCGCAGGAGTTTGCAGCACCTACCAGCCACGGTGCTGCTTTCAGTGACCGAAAGCTGGATATTCTGCGGCGGCTGTATCAGGAATTTTATCGTTAAAAGCATTGGCTGCTCGGCGTGTCTGCCTCCGGTGGGGGCAGACACGCTTTTGCGTTCACGCACGATTTTCTGTCACTTGCGCAGGTTTTGTAGATTTCGGGGGAACGCTGTGGTATTTTGGGGGCACAGCAAAGGTTCCCAGCATCGGCGCGCAGATGCTGAATATATCCGCCCCGCAGCCAACCCAATACAACTCGGATACCACAAACCACTACAGTTAAGGAGGATTTCCATGAAAACCAAAAAGTGTTTTTTTCACCCTGATGCTGGCGCTTGCGTTGGCCGTCTGCATGGCGGTTCCTGCGTTTGCTAGTAATGAGGATTCGAACTTTATGATTCCTATTGCAAGCAACTATACATGGGGCGCCAATGAGGTCAGCGTTCGCAAAAAGGACAATTCGACCAGTGCCTATGTCAACTACAATATCCCGACCAGCCCCAATCGGATTGTTGTCCGTATTGACGGCGCATCCGGCAGCGCTGGTCCTTGGTATGACTGTACCAGCGCGATTTATGGTACCTCAACATCTCGGCGCGTTGCGGCGGTAACCTTTGGGCAGAAGGGTTATGTCCGTCAGGATGTGTATGAACGGTTCGGCTCTAATGCCTGGGCCCGTATCATGGCGCGTAGTGCGGATGGGAGTTCTGGCAGGGCCAACGGCAAGTGGAGCCCTGACAGTGTTTGGGAAAGTGGTTGCATCGAATTTAATAACTAATCACTTTTCTATGTCCCCTGCCGAGAAGCCATACATAAATGATACTCTTCGACAAAACCATCAGGTGGGTCGGCAGGGATTTGCTGCATATGCAAATTCCTGCCGACTTCATAAGTTGGAGGAATTGCAGCATGAGAAAAAGCACAAAGTGGGTTGTCTATGGTATCGTCATCCTCATAATCGCAGCAGCGATACTTTTTGTTTGGGTTTACCCTCAGCTGGATCGAAGCGCACAGCAAACGATCCGAGATATTCAGACAGGTGCGCTCGCAGATGATACACAAACGGAATCGCCAACCGTTGACGGCCATACGGAAGCCGAAAATGGTGGTGTCCCGACGGCCGCACCGGAAGCCTTGGCCGTCGGCCTGCGCGGTGTTGGGGAAACCATTCATGACACAGAAACGATGGGGGAAGGTTCCCGTGACTATACGCTGAACCGGGTGGATGTATACGACACGATAGAGGACTCTCCCATTTCTTTGTCCGAGTGTGTACCAAACACTTCCTATGACACCTATCAGACGTGGAAGTTTATTCTGCTCGATATGAACGTGACAAACACTTCAGAATCCGAAATGGAACCCCGTGCGGGTGAAGAATACCAATTTATGCTTGACCTCATCCCGCGAAATGAGGGTGATTCAAATGCTCTATTTCAGTGAACACCCTGACAGCACAAATAGCGCTTCCGACTATAACAAGTTCAATTTGGCCCCTGGTGATACGTTAAATTTTCAGATTGGAATTTTTATTGAGCCATCCGCGTGGGAGGAACAGTCTGTATACCTCCAAGTCGGTTATGACAATGCGTCCGGTGTTGGCTTTTCTTATTTCTCATGAAAATGGTGGTAGCGCAGATGTATAACTGTATCCGCATGGAGTTCCGCAAATGCTTTCACTCTCATAACTTTATCATTTCAATGGCAACCTGCGTTCTTCTCGCATTGAGCAGCGCATCCTATTGCTGCCAGGGATATTTGAATATACATGATGCTCTGGATCAATATTGTTTTGAAAACGGACATATGGTCTCTAATGAATTGTTCCCTGTTTGGACTTCCTATAATTATTGGATTGGCGGCGAGTCGGAAACGCTTGCTTACTCTGCCTTCTACACGCTGCTTCCGCTATTTGCAATTCTTCCCCACTCGTTATCTTGTCTCCAGGAGAAAAAATCATCCTATGCCAACCAGATGGTTGTGCGTGTCGGCCGTCAGCCTTACTATCTTTCCAAAGGGATCGTATGTTTTTCCGCAGCGTTTATCACGATTGTGATTCCACTCATCTTAAATTTTGCTGTCACGGCTGCTTTTATTCCAAGCACGGTCCCTCAAATCAACTACGAAATCTATAACCATGTATATTTTGGCGCTATGTGGGCGGATCTGTTCTATACCCATCCGGCGCTTTATGTTACCCTGTACATTCTGCTGGATGGTTTGTTTGCTGGGTTGATTGCTTTGATCGGCTATGCGTTTTCTTTCTATATCACAAATCAATTTGCCGCAGCCGCTTTCCCGTTACTGCTTTTTTGGGGAATCGACTATCTTTCCGGCCTATTAGCCCGTGCAATTCCAGGGGCGAAATGGTCATACGAAATTTCGCCAATCGCATATCTTCATCCGGCAACTCTCCGCTATGATCCAAACGCAGCTATAATTCTTATAGAAGCTGTCATGCTGTTTTGTTCAGCAATCGCAATCATTTTCAAAAGGGGAGTATGGCATGAATAGAAGCAATCCCTTCCGTTTCGATTTAAGAAACGGCATCCGTTTTATCGCAAAGAAATTTCTGGTTTTGCCGCTTCTTGTGTCGCTTGTCTGTTTTGAATTCATGCTTCGCCTGAGAGAAACAGCTTCCCTCAATCATCAGTACGCAGGCGCACAGCCAACACTGGGGGATTTTGCCATGTATCTTTTTGGCGGCATGAAACCCTATATTCCGAATCCAGACGAACCATTCCTGTTTCCTGTTTCTTGGTTTCTGGTCTTTGGAATTTGCCTGTTTCTTACGCTTTATTATCCTGTGTATGATAGAGATACATTTGGGAAAATGGTCATCGTATATTCCGGCAGCCGCACAAAGTGGTGGACGGCCAAATGCGCCTGGATTATCGTTGCAACCTTCCTTTACTTTTTCCTGTGCTGGATCCTCCTCATCATCAACTGCCTGCTGTACGGCGGTCAATTTACCCTTTCTGTTTCCCCTTATATGAGCGATATTTTTTTTTGTTAAGGGGAAACCGTACCGCCAGACCAGTGGAATGTATGCCATGTACTCCTGCTCATGCCTCCATTGATCGCATCTTCTTTCGGCATATTGCAAATGCTGCTAACGCTTTGGTTTCGCCCCATTATCTGTTTTTTGATATCAGCAATTCTTATGTTGGCATCGGCATACTTTTGCGTCCCTGTATTGATCCTCAACTATGCATTCTGCATTCGCAGCAATGAAATACTGGTGGATGGGTTTTCCCTTCCCTCCGGAATCGTATACGCGCTTGCTTTGTCCCTCCTTTGTATGTTCATTGGGCGACATCGCTTCCGAAACTTTGATCTTTACTGAGGGGTCGTACCTTATGGATTTATTGCCAAGAATCGAAATTGACGGTGCATCTAAAACTATAGGAAACAGCGTTGTACTTGATCAGATTCAATTAACGGTTAAACCGGGAGAAATGATCGGTTTGCAGGGGGTTAACGGCTCCGGTAAAACAATGCTGCTGCGGCTAATTTCCGGTCTCATATATCCTACAAAGGGCCATGTCCTAATTGACGGCAAAATGTTAGGTTCCGACTTGGAGTTTCCTCCCAGCATCGGCTTTCTCATTGAAAATCCTACGTTTTTACCACAATACACGGGCGCTGAAAACTTACAGATGCTCTCGTCTCTTCATCAAATGATGCCCACTGCTCAAATCGAAAGCGTATTGCAGCGTGTTGGCCTCCATGACACAAAATATAAAAATATTCACTTGGGATGAAGCAGCGGCTTGGCATCGCAGCGGCTGTTTTCGAACAACCCGATATTATTCTTTTTAGATGAGCCAACCAATGCTCTTGATGAGAGCGGCATTACCATGCTGGAAAATGTGATTCAAGATGAAACTTCGCGTGGCGCGACTATTGTCATGGCAAGTCACGACATGAACTTTTTGCACCATTGCTGCAGCAAAATCTATACGATGCGGGCTGGCACACTGTCACTGTAAAGAGGTACTTTGCTATGGGAAAAAAGATTCGCTTAAAACGGAAAAGCACCATCGCTGTGTTGTCAATTCTTGCGTGTCTCGTCGGTTTGGCCTCCTGGATGGCGGCTTTTTACCATACCAATCATCTTCCGTATCAAATCCCTGACAAAATTTATCAGGCGGGTGATTTTGTTCCAGTTGGCAACAACTATTTTATTTCTCCGGATGAGAACCCTGACGGTTATAGTGTGCAAGTCAATGATGCAAAATTGCTGACTTATCAGCAGTTGTTTGAACAGTACAACTTGGATTATCATGAATATTCCAGACTGGATGAATATGGGAACGTGGAATCTAATTATGTATATGACATAGAACTCAATATTTCTAACACAGATAATACGACTGGGTATATTTTCTTTGGACGATATCTTTTTGGTAGACAAATCCCTGACGCTTTTCTATAACAGCACAATTCAAGCTCTGGTATATCCCGAACTTGCAGATGTCGGCAGCCTTAAGCTGAAGCCCGGAGCCAACAAAACCCTTCATTTCTTTTTTTACGCCGAGCACTGGTGCTGTCCAAAAAAAAGAGTAAGAAAAGTCGAGAAGATGCTTACGGAAGATGTTTTTTCACTCTGCGTTTCCGAATTCCCCTGCTCGTCTGCTAATAAAAATCAAATGATTGCATCATCGGATACCGAACGCTATGTTTTTCTGTGATGTGATTCGTACGCGAACGGTAGATATCCTCATCTGTTCGTTGCGAAGAAAGCTTCATCTTGAGAAGATCATTCGAACGGTTCCGACAGTTGGCTATATGTTGCGCACACCTTAGAAGTGTTTGTAAAGGGCGTTTGTTCCCGGTGGTCTATAGAGTATGTTGAAAAAAGCTGTTTACCAAAATGCAGCGGCAAATCGTTTCTTTCAGAACCGTTCTGATTCTGCTTTGGGGGAGCGTCCCCACAAGCCATCATTTTGCTGATTCTCGCCAGTAGTCTAACAGGCTTTCTGACGCCAATTGGGTTGTTATGCACACAGCATTTTTTTAGATGCTATTGTTCGTTCCGTATCTGCAGGGGGAAAATTTGCTTCCGTAGTTATTTGGCTTTTGTTGTTACTAGGAGTGACTTTGTTTGGCAATCTAACTTCTATGGCACTTCAAACGCTCCGAGCAAACTTTAGTGATGTATTGGCGCTTCATATCACGCAAAAGACTCTTGCAAAATATCAAGTTATACACGCAGAAGCGTTTGAAAAGAAAAAGAAATTTATGACCGTATCCATATGGCGGTGACAGAAACGCCGAATCGATGCGCCTTATACATCGATATGATTTGTGGTGTGACCAAGGCAGTTGTGAGTTTGACCGGTGTTATTGCGATTTTAGCTTCGTTTGATGTGCGAATCGTTTTTTGCTACTTGCTGTCTAACGATTCCATTGCTGAAAATAAAAATAAAATCTCCATAAAAAATATGGTATTTATCGTCAACAAGCCGAGAGCCATCGCCTGTGCAATTCTCTGTTTTGCCATTTTGTTGAATGCTCCCAATATTCCGGAACTCAAAGTCATGAACGGTGGGAACTATATTGCAAATGAAATCGGCACAACCATACAACAACAAAACGGGGACAACCGTGCAATCCGAGCCAGGACTTTAAAGGCCGACACCGCTGCTATAGGTATCTCCAATGCGATCACGTTCGGAGTGAAAATATGGATCGTGGTGTCGGCTATCAGCCAAGAGTTGACCGTTGGTAGTATATATCAGATGCTTAGTGCGTTCGACTCTATGCAGACATTGTTGCAATCACTTGTTTATCAGATCTCCTCCGGCTACGAGCAAGCTCTTTATGTGTCGAATTTGCTTGTGCTATGGGGGCTTTCGGAAGAAAGCACAAAAATGCAGGTGGAATTGACTGCTCCGATCCAAAAATAGAATTTTGCGACGTTTCGTTTTCTTATCCAGGCTCAGCAAGGCCAGCATTAAAGAACGTGAATTTAACGCTGACAACGGGGAGCTTATATACGATTATTGGGGAAAATGGCAGCGGAAAAAAGCACACTGATTAAATTGATGTTGGGACTGTATACACCAACGCAAGGAGAAATCATGGTTAATGAAAAGCCCATTTCAACATGGTCTCCCTCTTCACTGCGAAAGCAAATGAGTGCGGTGTTCCAAAACCAGATTCATTATCCCTTCGATGTAAAAACCAACATCGGTGTTGTGGAACCATTCCGCATGACAAACCGCAATGATGTGCACAGTGCTGCTGAACGGGCGCAGGCAGATTCCTTTATTCAGCAACTTCCACACGGATATGAAACACAGCTGTGCAAAGAATGGAAAGATGGTTTTGAACTTTCCGGTGGGCAATGGCAAAGAATAGCCCTTTGCAAGATTCTTATTTCCTGATGCCTCATTGTGCATTCTCGATGAACCCTTTTCCGCGCTGGATACCGTTGCGGAAGAACATATCCTAAAAGAAATCCTTGCCAATCAGAGCAACAAGATTACCGTGCTAATAACCCATCGGTACGATGATCTGACGAACCAAGAGAACATCATTGTAATGGAAGATGGAGCCGTCTCAGCATTTGGAAGTTTTCGTGAGCTTTCCACCACATCAAACATTTTTGCACATTTGCTTCGACATATAGAATAATAGAATTTTAGGAGGTTTGCGCGATGGCCCTTACGAAAGAGTGTAAACAGGAGATGGAACACCTGCTCACATTGGTCGAGAGGCAGAAGCAATATCGGACAGGCGTTGTGTTCCCATCGCGGATGAACAATTACTTTTATGATGCGGGAACCGGGAAAATCTTACGGCTGCAAGACGAAGAATATCGACTGCTTAAAGCAATTTTCTCTCCGCAAGCCACAGTGAAAACTGTTATGCAGGCTTTCTCTGAAGAAGCGCCAAACAAGGTTGAGGCTTTCCTTCGAAACACGGCACAGATGAATCTTCTTCGTATGCCGCCCCTGGAAACACTTTGCTGTGATTACCATGAAGACATTTGCCAGCAGATCGATCACAACTTGGCGCAGCTAATCCTGGAAGTTACACAGCGTTGCAATTTCCGCTGTAAATATTGCATATACAATTCGAGCTATGAAGGCAACCATGATTTTTCCGCCGCCAATATGAGTTGGGATACGGCCAAACAGGCTATTGACTATCTGTTTGCGCATAGCGCGGAGAGAAAAAATATCTATTTGACATTTTACGGCGGCGAACCACTTCTACAGTTTGACCTGATCAAACAGGCCACTCTATATGCGCAAAATCTGGCCACCCAAGAAAGCAGAAATCTCTATTTCAATCTCACAACGAACTTGTCCTTAATGACAGCTGAAATGGCCCGGTTCTTTGCTGACATTCCCAATTTTTCATTGACTGTCAGCATAGATGGTCAGCAGGAGTGCAATTCTTGCCGCGTCTATGCGGATGGCCGCCCACCATTTCAGATGCAGAACGTGGGATGCACTATGTCTGCCATGCGTTCCGAGAGGCAGGAAAAAGGGCTGACAATCAGCAGCGTTTTAACGCCACCGTTCGACTATGACAAATTGGACCGGATTAACGCCTATTTTGAGAATTTTCCAGAGCTCCCCAAAAGAAACTTCCATTGTGATCACATATCCATCTGACGGGACATACGATTGCGAGGCATATACGAAAAGAGTATATAACAATCCTCGCTATTGGGATCTCGGCTCCTATGACCCTCTGGCAAAATGGCAACTGACACAGGCAATAAGGCATTCACTGAGCTGGGATTCGACCAACAACCTTTATTTCCGTGCCCTAGTTGATTCCATGATGCGCATAAAAAATCGTTTTGCATCGGAAGAACCGGCTCTGCGAACTAGCAGGATTGAGGCGTGCTGTGTCCCGGGCGTGCGCAAAGTTTATGTGCACACAGATGGAGGATTGTCTATTTGCGAGCGAATTGGAACCTCTCCCTCCATTGGCACGATTGCGGAGGGCGTCGACAAGGACAAAACCATTCATACTTATATTGATGACTATCTGGCCCAAACCAAACCACTATGCGAGAACTGTTGGGCGTTTAATATCTGCCCTATGTGTTACGCCGCCTGCTTTGATAAAGGCGGCGGCAACATCAAGAAAAAATCGTTTGCGTGTCAAAATTGTCGTACACATACATATTTGATGCTTGGCACGTTCTGTACGCTCATGGAGGAACGCCCGGACGCACTGGAAGTTCTCGATCGTTCTGTACTACTTTGATGCAACGCCGGAACAACGCAAGCACTTTCGGTGTCTGTAAATTTTGTTGCTGTCCAAAACGATGGCGGCGGAAAGGAGAATCTGTTATGAGTTTGCACTATGGCTATTCTGGTGGCGGCGGCACCTGCGGATGTTGCTGCAGCTATTCGGCAGAGAGTTACAATACGGCTTTCTCCTATGGCTACAGCCACTACGACTGGGGCGACTGTGGCGCAAGTTGTGCGGATGGTAATTCTGCCAACATGAACGCGAACGTGGCCACTGCAATCAGCCGCGCGACCGACGGTTGACGCTCCGTAACAGACAGAAGGCGGGCATTGGATTGCCTGCCTTCTGTCATTATGTATGTTGTTTTTGCCGGCAATACCAAGCAAAAGGAAGCGCCGCCACCTGGCGTATCCTGTACGGTCAAAGAACCGTGCTGCAGGTTGGCCAATTCCGTGGCCACCGTCAGCCCCAATCCATAATGATGGGCGCTGTTTTCGACAGTTGCCGCGCATTCATTTTCAGAAGTTTGCCGGTAGAAATAGGTAAACACCGCCTGTTTGGCATTGTCCGGTATGCCGGGGCCGTGGTCGATTACCCAAAACCGAACCTGGTTATGTTGGAAGTCTACCCGCAGCGCAACAGCGCTACCAGGAGAGGCGTAGGTGTGCGCATTGTCCAGCAAGATGGCCAAAATTTGCTGTAGCCGTTGCTCATCGGCCAAAACCATCGGCAATGGTGCGTCCGGCATCTCCAGCGCAAGCATTTGTTCCGCGCGGGCCAGAACCGGCTGAAAGGTTTCGTAGGCGGTCATGGCGGCTTCCTCCGGCAAAACAGGTCGAAGCTGCAGTGTCCAATGCCCGGTGTTGCTGTTTGTCAAAACTAGCATATCGTCGATCAGACGTCCCATTTGGCGGGTCTGTTGCTGAATCAAATGACATGGCTCCGCCAAATCTTGGCTTTTCTGTTTCAGAAGATCAGCCGACGTGGAAATCACAGCCAACGGCGTTTTTCAATTCATGGCTGGCAGACGCCAGAAAGCGGATCTGCTCCGTTTGCGCCTGTTCAATCGGGCGTACAGCGAAACGGGCCAAGATGGCAGACATCAGGATAAGCGCGGCCCACCCCAACATAAAAGCGGCCGCATACACGGCCAGTAAGCGCAATACTTCGGCCGAATGGACTGTCACAGGTTGCATAACCAGTATATTGCGCCACTGAGTAGTGGACATCGCCTGCCCTTGCAGGAAGCACCGCCAATTTTGCCCTGCGGACTGTACCATGAAATTCCCACTTTGCGCTGCGGAAGAGTATAAGCCTCGCCCAATTGCAGATGCCTGCACAGATGCCAGTAGTTGTGTCAACGTTTCTTTTTTCAAGTCAGGGACGAAGGTCAGCAACGTGCCGCCGTCCACAACCGCCACGGCCAATTGATTCTGCCCGGCAAACTGCAACACAGTTTGGGTATCCACACCATAGGGCGAGGAGACATAGGCGGTTACAGTCTGACATTGGGAGAGAAATAGAGACTCGTCTGCATTGCTCATCTGACGACGGGCGGCCTGCCAGGCAACGGCGAAAGCAATCAGCAGAACCAGTCCGGTAACCAGCGCACAGAACGCAGTGATTCGGTATCGTGATTTCTTATAGATGGCTCCCCCCCGTGTGGTGGATTTATAGCTCTCTTTCATAGGACAGTTGGTAGCCGGTGCCCCGGCTGTTTTGTATTTTTACGGCGGATTGCAGGTGCGCGAGCCGCTGCCGTGTCAGATGGATATAGGTGTCGATGACAGCATCGGTCACTTCCGCGTCCGGTCCCCAGATGCGGTTGAAGATTACGTTGCGAGTAATGGGCACTTCTGCATTTCGCAGCAGTAGTTCTATCAATTGGGCCAGCCGTTTGGGCAGGACTTCCTTCCCGGCGGGGCCGCTGAGCTGCCGCACGCTGGGGCGGTAGCTCAAGTCACCAAAACACAGCTCTCCGGGATCCTCAAGGGATACCGTGCGGCGCGACCAGATACGCAGCCGGGCCAGCAGTTCCTCCATGGCAAAGGGCTTGACGATATAATCATCTGCCCCCGCATCAAGACCGGTGACTTTATCGCCCAGGGTATCCAGCGCCGTCAACAGAAGAATCGGCACTGTGATACCAGCCGCGCGAGCTTCCCCGTGTCAGTGTGATGCCATCTTTTCCGGGCAGCATTCTGTCGAGCAGGATCAGGTCGCTACTGTTGTTGAGCATTTGAAACTCTGCCACGTTTCCATTGCTGCAAGTTACGACCGTGTACCCCTCGTTTTGTAAAACGGAAGCAATATTTCGGCACAGGGAAACGTTATCTTCCACAAGCAAAATTTTTCATGCCCGCCTCCCAGATTCCTTGTCAAAAATTCAGGATAAATTTAGAGTGTGTTTGCTACAATCAGTTTAGAACAATTCAGGAAGGAAGTCAACAACCATGAAAACAATGCGCGCCAAGGCGTTGGCCTCTCTGCTGGCAGGGTTCGTCACGCTCGCTGGGTTTTCCGGCTGCCATGCATCTTCGGCAGCCATGTTTTCGGAATCGGCAACCATCAGCGCTTCTTCTGCTCCGCAGGACAGCGCGTCATCGACAACACAGATTTCGCAAACCAGTGAGGCGGGGGACGTATGTGCAGGACGACATGACGGAACTGATGCCGCAGACCTATGCGTATTTCACGGATTTGCGTCTCTCCGCGGATGGTGCTGTAGAAGTGGTGGGGCTGAGCCAGAGCGGCGGCATACAACTTTTGCGCTGGACCGATGATGTTTGGGAAACAGCTGTCGAATCCAGCCAGCCGGCCGTGGCGAACGGAGCTTTGACCGTCGCGGCAGACGGCACGCTTTGGACCGTTTGCCGCGATGATAGCGGTGCCTACACCCTGCAGAGCGGTACGGACCCTACCGCCATGCAAACCATTCCGGTCGAGGCTTTGTCGCAAGAGGAAGCGCTGCCAATCGGCCTGCGACTTGCAGCAGACGGAAAGATATTTTTGACCGCTCAAGTCGGGGGAAACCACCGTCTTTGTGCTGGTCGATCCTGCCACCCGGCAGGCTACGACCGTGACGCCCGGTTTCTATGGCAGCGACCCGGCCTTTTATGCAGAGGGTTCCATCTATACGTTTTGCGGCCGGAAGCACCAGCTTGTCTGTGCTCGATGCCACGAATGGCAGAGTATTGCAACAATACAGCTTGCCGTTGGCAGAGCCTTTGGCGCGGGCCAGCGCTGCCGCGATCCAACAAAACTGCCTGATTTGGGCAGACAGCAACGGTATCCATCAAATTGCCCTGGGTGGTACTTTACAGCAAAATCTGGCCGATAACCGCAGTTTTGCGCTTGCCAGCAGTTCCTTCATCGTACAGCAGATCGTGTTGGACGGACAGGGAAATTACTGGGTCAGTGGCGTAAATGCCGGCGGTCAGGCACAAATATACCGGTACCGGTATGATACCCAGGCGGCCGCCGCGTCCGGCGGCGAACTGGTGGTTTGGGCCATGGAGGATAGCCTTTTGCTACGTGAGACCGTCAATACATACGCATCTGAACACCCGGAACAGACGGTCACTGTGGAATATGGTCAAGACAGTCTGGACAATGGGATGACAGTGGACGATGTGATCCGCACCCTCAACGTAGAGATCTTTGCCGGTGAGGGACCGGATGTACTTGTGCTGGACGGTCTGCCCGTAGAATCTTACATTCGTCAGGGAATCCTCGCAGATTTAAGCAATATCGATACCAGCAACTGCTACGAAAACATTGTACATTGCTATGCCGATGAATCCGGCTGTTGGGCGCTGCCGCTGCTGTTCCGCCCCAGCCTGGTTTATTGCCAGTCTGAGGAAAACAAACGCACGGTTGTCTGAGGCCCAAAATTTGACCGATTTGCAGGATCTCCTGTGTGTCAAATCAAACTTTCATTATGATGGGTACTACAACCTGTTCAGCGAGTTATACCCGGCGGCCAGCGCGTCGATCTTTGCTGTCGAAGGCGAAGGTGTGAACGAGGATGCTCTGCGAGAGTTTTTGTCTGTCACCAAAGCGGTTGTTGATGCGCAGCAGATCAGCGCGGAATATGATCCGCTTTTTTGGGGACGGGGAGGATACCGCCAGCGGGGATGACGGCCAGCACCTGGCTGTGGATATTCCTGTCAGTATGAACTGGTATGGCCGGGCGCAGGATCCGGCTGACTGCGCGGCAGGCAACCCCAGCGACTATCTGCTGACCTATATCTACATGGTCAGCGAAACCGGGAGCGTCCCGGCTCTGATTCGCCCCTTGCCAGGTGATGTGTTTACACCGGTGATGACAATGGGCGTATTGAATACATCTGACCAGGTAGACGCCGGCGTGGCGTTTGTTGGAACCATGTTGGATTGCGAAACGGAAGACCTGGCTGGCCGAGGCAGTTTCAATGGTTACTTTGTGCGTCAAGGCGTCCAACTTGCCAAAGTCAGCCAGCGTTATGATGGTACCGACGGTAACCCTACGCCGTCTGAATTGAATCTGGATGCCGTGATGGCCCAACTGACCACACCGTCGAACACGGATTTGAGTTTGAGGGAACTTGTCTATGAGAACGCGGCTCAACTGTATACGGGCGCGCAGGACTTGGAAACGACGGTGGCCAACATCCTGCAGCGAACGGACTTGTACTATGCAGAGCAACAGTAACCGGGGCCGCAACTGCTGTACGGCCACCCAACGGGAAACTCGTGCGGCCTGGTTGTTCCTGCTGCCCAGCTTGACTGGCGTTGTTCTGTTTGTTTTGCTGCCCTTTGCTGAGACTGTACGGCGCAGTCTGTTTGACACGATGGGAACTGCCTGGGTCGGCTTGAGCAATTACCGCTCTGTCATACAGAACGGTGCCTTCCAATTGGCCGTACACAATACGGCGCGCTTTTTGGGGATTTGCCTGCCGATTCTTCTTTCAGGCAGCCTGGTACTGGCGCTCGTACTCCACAGCCGTCCGCTGCGGCAAACACGGGCTGCCCGCATCTTCAAAACCACCTTTTGCTGCCTATTGCGATTCCTGTGGCCAGCATTGTGCTGTTGTGGCAAACCTTGTTTGCCCGGCAGGGGTTGTGCAACGGTTGGTTGACCTGCCTGGGGGTGCAGCCTATAGATTTTATGGGGACAGGTACAGCGTTCTGGGTTTTGACCGGCACCTATCTGTGGAAAAATTGCGGGTATACAAGCATTCTTTGGACGGCCGGGCTAGAAGCGATTCCGGTCGATCAGTATGAAGCAGCCCGCGTCGATGGTGCAGGGACATGGCAGCAGTTCTGGCATATCACCTGGCCTGAGCTCCAGCCAACTTTCGCCCTGACCTTGATTTTGAGCCTGCTGAATGCCTTCAAGGTTTTCCGCGAGGCCTACCTGGTGGCAGGACGCTATCCGCAGCAGAGCATCTATCTGTTGCAGCATTTGTTCAACAACTGGTTTTTAAGTCTGGACCTGCCGCGCCTTGCTGCTGCCGCCGTGTTGGTTGCGCTGGTGTTGCTGGTCGTGATTTTGGGATTATTGAAATGGTGGGACCACTGTGCGAAAGATGAGTAGGGTTCACAAACTGCACCGCTGGCAATGGCTCTGGCTGATACCGGCGGCGCTGCTGGTATGGTGGCCACTCTGGTTTCTCTTTATGGGCGCGCTGATGTCCCAGGAAGAATTGCGCTTGACAATTGGCCCGGCCCTAGGGCTGGGCACCGGATATACCGTCTGGCACCTGTTGCCAGACTGGCCGACGCTCGAACCGTTGCTGACCCTGCTGTTGGATACGCCGCAGTTTTTTGTCATGTTCTGGAACAGCATCGGCCAGTCTGTAGCCCAGGTGGCCGGGAACCTGCTGGTGGGCGCGCCTGCCGCTTGGGCAATCAGCCGGCTTCGCTTTCGCGGGCGCAGTATGGTTCGGGGGCTTTACATCGTTCTGATGCTATTGCCCTTCCAGGTAACCATGGTGCCCAGCTATCTGGTATTGCGCCAATTTGGCCTGCTGGACACGCCGTGGGCCATCATTTTACCGGGCATCTTTTCTACATTTCCGGTATTTATCATGGAGCGCGGCTTTGACACGGTTCCGAGAGAAGTCTTGGAGTCCGCTTCGATCGATGGTGCAAATCAATGGCAGCGTTTTTGGCGCATCGGGATTCCATTGGGGATTCCCGGTCTTATATCCGCCCTGACGCTGGGATTTTGGATGCCTGGAACGCCATAGAACAACCGATGACTTTTTGGAATCTCCACAATATTGGCCACTGTCTCTCTTCTTTACCGACCCGGCCAATCTGGATACAAAACAACTGGGCCTTGCGATGGCTGCCAGTCTGTGGATGTTGCTCCCTTCGATTCTGGCCTTCCGCTTCGGGCAAACATACCTGGAAGCAGGCTTGACAAAAGGGGCTGTGAAAGGATGAGCTCTTTAGACGTGATACATAAACTCAGACAGCGGTTGCACGCTACTGCCGCTGCCAAACCCAACCAGTGGCATACCGGTGTTGCCATGCTGCGCTTTCTTGCGCTCATGCTTTTTGTTGACTTTGTTGGTGCACGGAACCGCGGCCACCACGCTTCCAGTCGTCTCGGTGACCGCCCCGTACCAGGGTGTAGTTACGCAGAGCTTTACGGTTTCCGGTCAAATATCCCCCGGAATTGGAACTCCGCTGACCATCCCGGAAGGTCTTTTGGTCGAACGGATTTTCGTCCAACCGGGCGATCAGGTGACAGAAGGGCAAACGCTGGCACTCTTGTCTTTGGACGATGTGCGCGCGGAAATCGAACAGGTACAGGCGTCCATGCAGCAGCATCAAGTACAGGCCAACCAGCTTCTGGCAGGGCAGGCGGCCGATCCGTTTGCCTGGCAGCAGGCGCAGCAACAGCTGGATCGAGCGTATGCAGACTATCAACAGGCAGCAGCGGAAGGCGAGGCGGATGTTTCGCAGGCACAGAATGTGCTGGATGCTGCCCACCAGGTTTTGGCAGAGGTAGAAGGCCGGAAACCGCCACGCCCTTACGAGGACGGCTTTTGGAAGATGGCAACGCCGGAACAAGCACAGACGGAACAGGATTACGCGGACTGGGAAGCGGAATACGCGACCGCGCAGGCGGCTGTGCAGCAGGCACAGGCGGATTTGGAAGCAGCACAAGAGGCCGCGGACAATGCAACGGAGGCGGCGCTGTCCGCCGCGCAAAACGCAGAGGATTCGCGTAATAGCGCCCAGCACAATTACGCAAAGGAAACGGAAGAACTGGCTAAGTCAAACCAAACTGATCAGGCGGGCGCTCAGGTTTTGCTAGCCCAGATTCGGCAGGAAGATCAAACCTTGAAATCTCTCGAAGCCCTGCAAGCAGCAGGCGGAGCTTTTTTGGCCCTATCAGATGGCATTGTAACCGAGATGGCACTTACAGTCGGAGCAGATACGCCAGCAGTAGCGGGACTGCTGGCAGCAAACGAACAAGAATATGCGGTCACTGCCTCCTTGACAGCGGAACAAGCAAACCTGTTGAAGGCGGGCGGTACGATTTCGGTGATGCAGGAACAAAAAATACCGGAACAGCCACATTGGAACAAGTCAATGATGATCTCGCCCAATTCACAGTGTCTGGTACACAGTGGAAAACGGGGGCAGCGGATATAACCGTTACGACTATGGGCGGAACGACAGGGCTTTGCCTGCCAGCCACCGCAGTCAACAGCGATAACGCCGGGAATTTTGTGTACCTGGTGGAAACTAAAAATACCGTGCTGGGCGTCCAAAGCGTGCTGGTCCGGCTGGGGGTTACCGTAGAAGAACGTGGCGATGGTGTAGTACGTATTTCGGGCGCTTTGAGCGGGCAGGAACAGATTGTCAGTGCAAGCAGCAAACCACTTTCCGCAGGAACAGAGGTGAGAATCGATGAGTAGGCGGCTGATGTCACTGATCTGTCTGGGTATGTATTGCCTTTGCCTCTGGCTGGCTGTGCAGACTGTCGAGAAAGTTAGACAAATCAGCCCAGGCGTCAGTTTGCGCTACGCGCAGGCGTTGACCGGCGAACAGGTAAAAAAGCGCAGACTTATATAAAAAGTAGTCAAAACACAGATGGGCTGATGGTAACTTTCTGGGAAGAAACCCAGGTGGCGGTGCGCTCCCCTGTAAGCACACGGACCTGCACGGATGTTTGCAGTATCGGTTTCTGCGGAACGGCCCATGATGCATACGGAGCAAGCTATGTGGTGGGAACTGCACCCGGCAGTGGCGACACCAGCCAGTGCGCTGTCAGTACGGCGCTGGCATGGCAGCTTTTTGGAAGTACAGACATATTGGAGCAAGCGCTTACGCTGGACCCGGATACAGAGGATGCCCGGACTTACCGGGTGTGCGGTGTCTTTGTATCGGAAACAGAGCAGATCCTTTATGGTGTTGAAACCACCGCTGCATTCCAACTTCTTGAATTGACCCATGTTTCTAGAGATAATCCGGGCCAAAGCGTTCAGCAGCTTTTGGCTGCCGCCGGTCTGGCTCAACCGGACCAAATCCTATATGATGCCGCCCTCGCCTGGGTTCTGTCAGCGTTGATTGGAATACCCGAATTGCTTCTTCTGCTTTGCGCCGGTTGTCGTCTGCTTCGCTTATTCCGCAATAAATCTCTGAGAGAAGTTATAGGGTTCGGGATTGCACTGCTGCTTGTTTGCTTACTTCCGACCTGTTTGGCTTCGCTGCCCGGATGGATGATTCCCAATCAATGGGGAAGTATGGCGGCGTGGCATTCGCTTTTTGTCTGCCGCAGGTGACCGGTTGACGGAATGGTTTGCCTTGTGCCCAACTGCACGGGATGTGCAATTAAAGGCGAAGCAGCACAGGTGGTTGTGTTTACCTGCGGGAGTCTGGTGTTCGCTGTGGCTGCTTGTTTGAGTTGGGGTTCTTCCGTTAAGACAAAAGGGAAACGCTCCTTGTGCCCGTATGACAACCACGCGACGTTAAACTTATAAGATGGGATCGATGAAAGCGATTTCTCCGTTCAAAGGCAAGGCTACCGCATTCACCTGACGACCACAGAATATCAACTATTCATTACGCTGCTCGACCATTCTGGGCACATCTGCTCCCGAAACTTTCTACTAGCATCTGCATGGCATATCACAGTGCCGATTCAGACGCGAACGGTTGATGTGCATATCGCAAAGCTGCGGAAGAAACTGGATCTAGGCCCGGATGATTTGAAAACCGTAATGGGACGGGGGTATGCGCTTTCAGGATAATGCGCGATGCCCGACAAATGGGTGAAATACATTTTGAAAGTCACATAAAGTATATCATCTATATTAGCGATTATTTTAGAGTTGACTCTCCCTTGCTTCCTTAAAGGAAGCTCTCGTGTTTAGCCTACAAGAGCTTCTGGAGAATACACAATTAGAACGATTTACCTGCTCAACTAGAAAGGAAAAGTGTAAAATGATTACGAAAGAGAAAAACCGCACCAAAATTATTTGTGCAGTAGTTACCGCCATTTCCGCTATTGTAGCAGGTGGAAGCGCTTTTCAACTTCATAATGTGCAGAACATATCCCAAACAGTAAATGGAAATGTCATCCAAATTTTAGGGAAACTGGCAGCTATGTATCTGCCGGCACTGATTTAACAGACTCAACTGATGAGCTAATTTCCGCATACAGAAAGGTTCTTGACGAGAATAGTCAGTATCAGGCAAATCAATCAACGTTGCAGGGACAAGTCCAAAGCCTGCAAAACGAAAATGACGACTTGAAAAATCAAATTCAAATACTTAAGGGAACACTATTAAATACATATTCCTCAGACGAAATCAATAGCGTAATCGAGCAAGGCGGATTAAAGAGAGATATTTCTAAGCGCCTAGATAATTTGGAATGTCTGGACAGTGTTCATTGTGAGCAGGTTCCCTCTGTTAAAGATTTGTATGGAACCACTCACAGCGTATCGTATCGTTTTGACGCTTCCGACACCGCATGGGCCAAGTTCAAGTTGGACGGACAATATGATACCTTTTCGGCAAATATTGTTACATCGGAAGATACAAATCGTGATGCAAATATGAGCGTGGAAATCTACCTTGATGATGTTCTTGTTGGGCGAGTTGACGATGTTGTACGAGATGAACATGTTCGCCCAATTAGTGTCAGCGTAAATGGTGGCAATGTTTTAATGATAAAGGTCATCCGTACAAATTCTTATTATAGCAGTTATGCTTATATTTGCGACACTTCACTGTCAGTGTTGCAGTGATTTTCACCTTGACTAATCACTGCAATTAAAAGCATAAGAGGCACGGCATTTGAAAAGATATTCGTAAGTGGCATAATAGCCGCAAAATAAAAATTGACATTCGAGTTAAAATGCGGTACTATAATAGAAAACTATATAGTTACACTTGATGTGACGGTTGACCTAAGACAGTGGGTACTGTAAATCCTACCGAGGTGATGTTAAGCAGAAAGATACCACTAGGATTGTGTGGTATCTTTCTGCTTTTCTTGATAATGTGGAATATAGCAATGCCGTATATTTGTGGTATAAGTTTAAAATACAAGAATAAGTTAAGGTATTAGGATATGGGAGAAAGAAAAAAAAAAAAAACTGAATTTAAAGAGATTTATATTAAAGCTACTGAGTTTACTAGGGTATGATTGCTCAAGAGTTGATATTGCGCCATTTCGTAAAGGGAAAAAGGGGAGTCAAAAAGCTTTCCATTGCGTTGGCGGTAATTTATGCAGCGGTTTCATGGGTTACACTGAGCAGAGACAATATATTAGCAGAGTTAATAGCTATAATCCTAAATGGAATAACTGTAATACAAGTATTAATTGCTTTATACCAAAAAAGCGATCTGTCAAAGACTCTCTTGAATTTTATAGTGTAAAATATTGCATTGCATCCACACGGTTGCTGTCGATTCTTACTTCCAGATGTAGGTGGTTGCCCGTAACCCGCCCAGTGTGGCCGACATAACCGATGACCTGCCCGGCCTGCACTTGTTGGTCGGTGGTGACACAAATGCTGGAGCAGTGTGCATATAGTGTTTCCAGTCCGCCGCCGTGGTCGATTTGGATGTAGTAGCCGTAACTGCCGCCCCAGCTGTCAAGACTGTTGGCAACAGTGACGGTGCCATCTGCGGCGGCAAGGATGGGTGTGCCCTCGGCACAGGCAATGTCGGTGCCAGTGTGGGAACTGACCTCTCCAGTGATTGGGTCTACACGGTGACCGAACTGCGAGGTAATCGTACCCGCAACCGGCAGCGTCCATTGCAGGGTGCCTGTGGGGGTGCGGGTGCTGTCCGGATTCATAAGTTCTCCACCGCCCTGTGCAAAACCTCCGAGCAATTCTGCCCACAGTTCCTCGTGCTGCGGGTCTTGCAGGAGTTGCAAGTAGTTGTTCTGGCGGGTGGTGAAATGATAATCTGCCGCCATCTCATCGGGTGTTTTGTGGGTAAGACTTATTACAAGGACGGTTTCGGTTATCTCTGTTGTGGTCGCTTTTCCGTTCTTGTCCGTTGTTTTTATAACAGCGGTTTCCGCATGGGTAGCGTAGTCCACTGCATTCATTGCCCACATAATTTCCCGCAGCTTGTCCACCTGTTCTTCCGTCAGTGCCGCAACGGGGGCGCCTTGTTCGCTGCCCGCCACATACGAAGAAAAGACCGCCAGGACATCCTGCCAGCGGATGTAGTATACATCATCGTTGGCAGTAATGTCTTGGCGGTCGTGCTGTACGGTGTCGGAGATTTCTTCCAGCCTGTCGCGGTATTCCTCGGTCAGGGTTTCTACGGCTTCGCGCACGGTGACGGACGCTGCGTTGGGGGCATCGGCGGCAAAGAAGATGCCGTAAGCCGAGCCGGAGACAAACGCCACAAGGCAGATGACGATAACAATGCCCAGTGCCACGCTGATGCCTGTGGCGATAGCTACAACTAGGCTGTGCAAATCGGCAAGAAAGTTCCGGATAGCCGAGCGTACCGCCGCAACTGTCTTGCGGGTGCTGCTGGCGGCTTTCTGGATAGCAATCTGCACTTGGCGTGTGCGGGTCTGCATTTGCGCTTGGTTCGTTATGTTCCGCACAGTTTCATTTGCGGCGGTGCGTGTCCAGCGCTGACTTTGGGTCACGCCGCGAATATCACGCGGTGCGGTTTTGGCGGTGACGGCTTTTTCTTTCGCCCGCCGGCGGGGCAAATCTGCCCCACGACGCGGACGTTGCGCCGCATTGGGCAGTGTGCCGCATTCGGCTTGTTTCGGGCTGACACCGCGCTCATCGGCGGCGTGGGCGCGGGCGGCAGTCTCCTTGTGGCGGTGCTGTCGGGCTTGGGCTTCTGCCAATTTCCGCCCCTGATGCCACACAAAAGCTGTCGCCTGTTCCGCCGCCGAACCCGCAAGGTTTGTCGGTTCCTGTTGTCGGGGTTCGGTGTCATTTTCCCACGCGGCGGTGCGGGTTTGTTCTTTCGTTTTTATCCGCGCCGCTTTTAGGGCGGCTTTGGGTATTGTCCCCGCCGTACTTTTGGGGGTGCGGTTGCGGGGGTTTGGCTTATTTTCTTTTGGCGTTCTCATAATCTCACCTCGGTTCGGATGTACGCTTTGCCACAACGACCACCCTGCTGTTTCTGCCGGAATCGTCGCAGGTAGACAGCGTAATCAGCTTGTCCCCATAAGCAGCCGTCACGCCGGTGTCGTACAGGGCGGCGTCCTTGCAGGCGTCCACATAGGCGGCAAACTCCTGCGGTGTTTCGGCATCGGTACATAGATAATAGGCAAACAGATTCTCTGCCTCGCCCCGAAATACCGCCATCACGGTATATTCTGCCTGCGCCGTCAGGGTATCAAATTGGATAATTCTGTGCTGCTCCCAAAAGGATTCGCGCTTGTATTGCAGCAGGTCAGAGAACATAGTGCCGTCCTTCATGTTGTGTCCGTACACAAGGATGTTGTCGGATGGCGTTTGCAGGTCGCAGTTTGCCTGTACATACGGGCAGCCGTGCGGGGAGTCGGCTTTTTCAAAGTTGTGTTTTAGGTAAAAGTCGGGATTCTGCTTTGACTGCATGACCGGGTAGTTGATGCCGGTGCCGTCAATCTGTATCCACCCGGCGAGGTCGCTGTTTTGCGCGTACAGCGCCTGATACTGCGGCAAGAAATCATTCCCCGTTGACACAGTGTCATCGGGAAATTTCTCTGTCTGCGCGGCAAGCTGCCGATACATTCGGCTTTGCGTACAGGAGTCGGTGGCATACCGGGCAATACCTGCGGCACTTGCAAGAAAAACGGCGACGAGGGTTAAAAGCAGGATGCGGTGGAATTTCAACATAGGGCGTCCTTTCATAGAATCGGTTTGCAAAGGAAAAACGGACGATGTATAATACAGATATGTTTTACGACTGCGGTGTGTTATGATGAATTTGTATCTCAGTGCTGCGGAGTACGATTACCACACGCTGCTCAAGGTAGCCGAGATGGCAGGGCTTGCGGGAATCATCGGTTTTCATGAGGCCGGGGACGGCTATCTAGTGACCTTCCCGCAGGGGGAAAATGTTCAGGCTCTGATAGATGACTATAAGGGACGGCTGCGGGATTTGGAAAACAATATTTGGCAGCATTAAAATAGGTCTATAAATCGAAATTTGTAAAGGAGATATACAACATGAAGAAAATCTGCTTAGCGGTTTTGCCAGCTTTAACAATAGTGTTAGAATTATTACCCTTGGGAGCAGTTTGTATTTTTGCAACATCTCCAACAGAAAGAGTAAAAGAAACATTCTCATACTTTAGCCTTACACCGTTTGGCTATGCAAATTTTTGTTATTTTGCTCCACTTATTACAGCCACACTTACTGTTGCCATCTTCTTACTTTCATTGTTTTCATTGAAGAAGAAATGTGTTCTCAAAGCATTGTTTGTCCTTTCCATTATTACGGTAGTTATTTCTCTTTTGCCATTGATGTATGGCTTAGACTACTATACCCTTGTAGGAGCCTTTATAACAGGAACACTTGTAATAGAAAGTGTTTTGGCTAAGATACAACAAAAGTAAAGCGATAATTTCCAGTTTGTCGCACAATAGAGGATCGCTTCGGCGGTCCTTTATTTTTATATTGCATGGCTTTACTCCTTTTTCTCGTGGGAAGGACGGGTTGGTCGACATCAGTTTATAGAGCTTTGTATCCTTCGGGAAGGAATTGGTGAATGGAACAATGTTGCCCCGCGCAGCGAATCAGCCCGCAGCCTGCAGGGGACATTAGTGACGTAGCCAAGCTGGTTGTCGGAGATGTTCAACAGCTTCGCCAGTTCCGCGCGGTCTGTGGCGCTCTGGTTCAGCATGACTAAAAATTCCGAGTTGGCCAGCATCAGGCGGGCGGTGTCGGAGCGCAGCAGTTCATCCACATTCTGCGTCAGCCCTGTCACCAGACCGTTGTACTTGCGGATGCGCTTCCACAGCTTGTAGAAGAAATTGGCGCTGTACTGGTAGCGGAACAAAATATAAAACTCATCGCAGAAAATCCACGTTCTGCGCCCCTTTTTCCAGTTCTGAATCACGCGGTTATAAATGGCGTCCAGCGTCACCAGCATACCCAGCGGCATAAGCTGCTCACCCAGTTCGCGGATGTCGTAGGCAATAATTCGCGCCTGTGTGTTCACATTGGTGTACTGGGCAAAGGTGTTCAGTGTGCCGGTAATGAACAACTCGGACGACAGCGCCAGCCCCTGTGCTTCGGGTTCCGGCTGCATTTGGAGCAGACGGTAAAAGTCCTGTAGCGTGGGCGGTGTGCCTTTATAGCCGTTGCGAATGTAGGGCAGGTACACCTGCTCGGTGCAACGGCCGAGGATGGACTTTTCTTTCGCCGTCACCATGCCGTCACCGATGAGCTGCTCGAACAGCGACAGCACAAACTCCGACTTGCTGACGATGGGGTTGCGCTCATCACCGTAGGCGCGATCCATGTCCAGCGCGTTGATGTGGGTGTCAGACGTGGCCGAAATGCGGATGACTTCGCCGCCGAGGGCTTCGGTCAGATAGCCGAACTCACTTTCCGGGTCGAGGATGAGGATGTCATCCTCGGTGGAGAGTGCGATCTGCACGATTTCTTCCTTGGCGCTCATGCTCTTGCCGGAGCCGGACACACCCAAACGAAAACTGTTGCCGTTGAGCAGCAAGCGGCGGTCAGCCACAATCATGTTCTTGCTGACGGCGTTCTGCCCATAGTACAGACCGTTCGACTCCATGATTTCCTGTGCGCGGAACGGAATCAGCACGGCGGTGCTTTCGGTGGTAAGCGTGCGCAAGGCTTGGATTCTCCGCAGCCCATAGGGCAGAACGGTGTCCAGACCGTCCTTCTGCTGCCAGCGCAGCGTGGAAAGCTGGCACAGGTGCTTACGCGCCGTGGAGTAGAGCGTTTCGGTATCGCTGTCCAGCTGTTCCTTGCTGTCCGCCAGATGCACCAGCGTCACCAGGCCGAACATCATCCGCTGGTCGCGGGTGGTAAGATCATCGAGCATCTCCTTGGTTTCCTTTCGCTGGAGTTCCATGTCGTAGGGAATCGTAGCTGTAAAATTATTATTTGCATTCTGGCGGCGCTGCCAGTTGGCTACATTCGTTTCTACTCCTAGCAGTGTGCTTTGCAGCTGGCGGGCGGCTTCGTCTGTCGGCACCGGCAGGATGTCGATGGACAGCATCAAGTCGCGGTCAAGGTCGCAGAGTTCCGACACAAAGCTGTCCTTGATGTAGCTGGCGTAGTCCTGCAAATACAGCACCCTGCCATACCGCGCATCAACCTTAATGGTCGGCGGTGAACTCCATGCTATCGGGGCAGAACCAGTCCTTGAAATGCTGGCCGCGTTTGGCGTGTTCGTGGATGTTGAACTCTGCCGCAGCCTGCTCTCCGGCCTTGAAAAAGTCGCGGAAAATATGCAGACGCTCGTTCAGCGTCAACTCACTTGCCACCGAGGAAAGCTGCGCAAGGTGCGTCACCAGATCCGTGCCGACGCGGGCAAAGTAGCTGCGGGCCTCGTCTGGATTGCGCTTTACCACGCTCACGGTCAGGTAGCGCTCCCGCACGATGCTGTTGCTGGTGCCGGTGACTTGGGCGGTCAGCATCTGGTTGAATTCGTGGCGGTATTCGTCAAGACCGTCTGCCTTGTCAGGCAACAGGACGCTGCGCTCAAACTCGGCCTTGTTGATGCGGCGGTTGTAGATCGTAATCTTCGCAGACGCGCCGGAATCGAGAGCGTTGAGCAGTTCCGAGTAGTCGAGGAACATACTGGTTTTGTCCTCTTTGCTGGCGATGGCATAGTTGATGTCGGTGAACGACCATGTTTTGGAATACTGGTTGCCGACTTGGAAAATCCCATCTGCAAAGATGCGTCGGATGGGAATGGCATCCTGTACACTGCGCGGAATACGGAACTTTTCGCGTTCCATCTTCTGCGCTTTCGACAGGGTTTTAATCAAGCGGTTTCCTCGCTGTCATGGGTGTTTTTTTCTTCATAGGCAAACCTCTCTTTCGTTTCATACCCGCGCGGATGGCGGGCTGCAGGGCTTCGTAATAGTAACTGTCGGATTTGAACATGAGTTTCTTGGGGCAGAGAATTTCAGACTTAAACCACGCCCACAGCACCTGTTCGGCGGTCATACCGTGGTAAGTAAAGAATCCACAGGCCGCAAAGGGTGCGGCCCCCAAGATGCACATCCAGCCGATTTCCTCGGTGCCGACATACGGCTGCAAGGCAAAGTAAATGCCAACTGCTACGCCGACGGCCAGCATCGAGCAGATAAACTGCCGGGTGTTCAGCCCGAAAAAGATATTTTCATGGTAGTCGCGGACTTCTTTCGGTATTTTGATTTCTATACTGCATTCCTTCCTTCTTTAATAAATAGGTTGAATTCCTCCTATAATTCGTGTATACTATACTCAAAGGAGGCGTTGAATTATGGTTATTAACACAGACAATCTTGTATCCATAACGGAGGCCAACCAGAATTTTTCCCGTGTAGCACGGATGGTTGATGAGAACGGCGCGGCGGTCATCTTAAAGAATAATGTCCCGCGTTATGTGCTAATGGAGTTCAGCCAAGTCGAGGATGAGCAACAGGCTAAAGACGAGGACATTCTTCGAAATCCCAAGCGCCTGATTTCCAAGAACAAGACAAGCCTATGAGGTAGCTTGCCAAATGAAAACGCTGAGCAAGGAACAGGTTTTAAGGCTGCATAATGCTCTGTTGGAGACGTTTGGCGGTACCGCCGGTATCCGTGACGATGGTTTATTGGAATCTGCTTTGAATGCTCCGCAAGAGGCTACATTCGGCGGGCAGTATCTATATCCATCCGTGCAGGCAAAGGCGGCACAGCTTGGTCATTTGGCTTAGTCTGCAATCACCCATTCGTGGATGGCAACAAGCGCATCGGCGCTCATGTTATGCTGGTTTTTCTGGCAATTAACGGGATTGAACTTGACTACATGCAGGAAGAACTGATTGACATTATTTTGCAAATTGCAAGCGGTCGTGCAAAGGCAGCGGATTTGCTGGAATGGATTTCTATCATCAGGCATAATATTTGCGGCGCACCATAATGGTGCGTCGCTTTTGCTTTACAATCCCATAATTTCCTTAACGATGCGGTCACAGCCTTTAATTGCTCCGACCAGCACCAGCAGGTTGAACGCCAGTTCCCCAACATAGGTCCAGACAGCCGTGACCACAGATGCGCTGGTATCCACGGCGGGAGGGCTGGACGAGATGGCGGAGAAAATAATGCAGGACAGTGCAATCACCACACCCTGCAAGCAGACCCCGCATAGCTGCGAATGAAGTTTTTACCCACGCTGCCGGTCGGCTCACCCGGCAAAGGTGGACAGCGGAATCGGTGCAATGGCTGCATACATCCACAGGCTGAACATTCTGCCGTAGACGGTGAGGATCATCGTGAAGGATAAAACCGTAATCAGCAGCCCGCCGATCAGCGTAACCGCCCACAGCGGGATGCTATCCCAAAAGCCCACGTTGTTTATGGCGTCGATTAACTCCTGCGGCAGTGATACGCTGCTCATGCCGGAGCTGCCCGATTGGGTAATAATCGTAGACACCATGCCCTGCACGATGGAGAACACCGCCAGCATCAATTCCAGCCCGTAGGTCACCGCGCCCTTTGCCAGTGCAAAACGGATAAACAGCTTGAGGGCGTGTTCCGGCTTTTTGACCTCGACAAAGCTGCCGCAGGTTTTCATAACGCCTACGGCAAA